>OJXB01000006.1_pt1 | contig 167340 bp, 143 predicted proteins | sample 1600641 | NCBI WGS metagenome assembly OJXB01 (sample SAMN04436887, study PRJEB24849) | human gut metagenome | biome: human gut; feature: NICU; material: stool | host: Homo sapiens | place: USA: Saint Louis, MO | collected 2012-03-28
TTCAGTTAGTTGATGGGTGCTGGCAGTGTAGAGGGAGAAGAGCGTTTTGGCTAGCTGAAGAACAGAAAAAGGCCTGCAAAGCAGGCCCGTTATACAGCTGATTTTCCGGTTAAATCGACGTCCGGCGGTAGCTGCGGTACTCCGGCTGCCAGAAGTTATCGGCAATCGCCTGCAGCAGCGCTTCAGCTGAGGTTTTCACCGCCACGCCTTGTTCCTGCGCCACCTTACCGACCGCGAAGGCAATCGCCCGCGAGACGGTCTGGATATCCTTCAGCTCCGGCAGGACCGGGCCTTCACCGTTATTCACCAGCGGCGAGTGTTTCGCCAGGGTTTCGCTGGCGGCCATCAGCATCTCATCGGTCACGCGCGACGCGCCCGAAGCGATCACGCCGAGGCCAATTCCCGGGAAGATATAGGAGTTATTGCACTGGGCGATAACGTACTGTTTGCCTTTGAGCGTGACCGGGGCGAACGGGCTGCCGGTAGCAACCAGCGCCGCGCCGTCGGTCCAGCTGAGGATATTTTGCGGCGTGGCTTCCACCCGGGAGGTCGGGTTGGACAGCGGCATGACGATTGGCCGCGGGCAGTGCTTATGCATCTCGCGGATAATCTCTTCGGTGAACAGACCCGGCTGGCCGGAAACGCCGATCAGGATGTCCGGTTTGACGTTGCGTACCACGTCAAGCAGCGACAGCACATCATTCGTGGTGTCCCACGCTTGCAGATGCTCACGCTTTTGCACCAGTTTGCTCTGGAACGGCAGCAGGTTCGGCATGGCGTCGGTCAGCAGGCCGAAACGGTCAACCATAAACACGCGCTTGCGGGCTTCCTCTTCGCTTAACCCTTCGCGCTGGATCTGGGCGACGATCTGCTCGGCGATACCGCAGCCCGCGGAGCCGGCGCCGAGGAAGACAATTTTCTGCTCGCTCAGCTGGCTGCCCGCGCCGCGGCTGGCGGCGATCAGCGTACCGACGGTGACCGAAGCGGTGCCCTGGATATCATCGTTAAAAGAGCATACCTCGTGGCGATAGCGGTTGAGCAGCGGCATGGCGTTTTTCTGCGCGAAGTCTTCGAACTGCAGCAGCACGTCCGGCCAGCGGGCTTTAATCGCCTGGATAACGTCGTCGACAAACTGATAGTACTCGTCGTCGGTAATACGCGGGTGACGCCAGCCCATATACAGCGGATCGTCCAGCAGCTGCTGGTTGTTGGTACCGACGTCCAGCACTACCGGCAGCGTGTAGGCCGGGCTGATACCGCCGCAGGTGGTATACAGCGACAGTTTACCGATCGGAATGCCCATCCCGCCGATACCCTGGTCACCGAGGCCGAGAATACGTTCGCCGTCGGTCATCACGATCACCTTGACGTTGTGGTTCGGCACGTTTTGCAGAATATCGTCGAGGTTATTGCGGTTCTGATAAGAGATAAACACGCCGCGGGCGCGACGATAGATCTCAGAAAAGCGTTCACAGGCGGCGCCGACGGTCGGGGTATAGATAACCGGCATCATCTCTTCGAGATGGTTGCCGACCAGACGGTAGAACAGCGTTTCGTTAGTATCCTGGATGTTGCGCAGATAAATGTGTTTGTCGATCTCGGTTTTAAATCCCTGGTACTGGATCCACGCGCGTTCGGCCTGCTCTTCAATGGTTTCGACCACTTCCGGCAGCAGACCCAGCAGGTTGAAGCTGCTGCGCTCTTCCATGCTGAAGGCGCTACCTTTGTTGAGCAGCGGAAATTCAAGCAGCACGGGGCCGGCGTAAGGGATGTAAAGAGAGCGGTTTTTCTTATGGGTGAATTGCATCGCACTAACTCCTTGATAATCGCTTCAGCCCGGGCGCGGCGACAGGCGGGGGGCTGGCAGAGAATGGCAGCGTGCAGAGTATAAGGCAGATGGCATCAAAGGAGAGTAAACAAGAGGACGATAGCGTTAAAAAAACACCATCCTGTGGAAAGGACGGTGTTTTTATCATCATTCAGCTGAAAAGTTAGCCACCGCGGCGTTTGCGGCCGGTGGCGCGAACATGGTTAACCGTGGTTTCCGCATCGCCCTCCAGCAGCACTTTTTTCTGCTGAGAAAGCTTGTAGTTCAGACCGAGAAGATGACGTGCCTGTTGGTTCGATTTCATTCTTACTCCTTTATCCTGTGTCGGTTTCAAGGACAAGCCCGACGGGTGTCGGACGAAATTTAACCCTTAAGTACGCCGCTCATTTTTAGCGCGGCGATAATCAGCGTGGCCCATTTTGCCGGGATTAGCAACGTTGCGGCGGCAGATTAAGAACAGTCTCTTCAGCGGACCGCGGTTTGTCGGCCGGATAAGGCCTCAGCCGCCATCCGGCCGACATACCCGCGCGATAGCCGGAATTACCACTTCATTTCGCCGGTATTCACCCTGGCGCTTAGATCCAGCGAACTCTCTTCCGCCAGTCCCGGCCAGCGCTGTTTCATCGCCTTGATCACGCCGGCGGAATCTTTGTGCGCGTTGAGCGCCTGCTCGAATTGGGTCAGATAGTCGCGAGTAAAGGTAATCGCGCGGTCGCCTGCGGGCGGCGTACCCAGGTAATGGCCGGGGATCACCTGCTGCGGATGCAGCGCGGCCATCTCATCGAGCGTATTGATCCACTGCTGGCGGCTTTCGACGCTCTGGGTGTCCGCGGTCCAGACGTGCATCCCCCACGCCACGCCTGTGCCGCCAAGAATGGCTTTATTCGCCGGGATCCACACATAGGCGGCGTAATTTTGCGGCTGGCGGATCTCCACTTTTTCGCCGTCGATGGAGAAGGTATTGGTCGTCAGCGCTTGCGGGACGTAAACCTGCTTTGGCGCGCCGTCCTTCATCTGCGGGCCCCAGTAGGCCAGTTTGGCCTCCTTGGTGGCGTTAATATGTTTAACCACTTCCGCGGTCGCCACCACTTTGGCGTCCGGGAAGGCCTTTACCAGCGGCTCGAGGCCGAAGTAGAAATCCGGATCGCCGGAAGTGATCACGATGCGGGTCAGTTTTTTACCGCTTTTCTGAATCATTTCAACCAGCTTCTCGCCATCTTTAACGCTGAACTGGGCATCGAACAGCACCGCTTCATGCGGGCCGGAGGCGAGGGTGGAGTTCACTGCGAAAATGGCGTTTTCCTGCGGGTTGTAGGTTTGCAGCGTTAAAGGGGCGGCCAGAACGGAAGTACTGAACAGCGCGGTCGCGATAGCCAGGGCAGATAATTTCATATTCATTTTCTCTTGGTCAGGTGAATGAGCGCTATTTTACGGATTTCCTGATTTGCGAAAATTCCTGAAAAAAGAGATGCTGAGTTTCATAAAACGTGCAGATGGAAATCAGTTATGGATCGGGTAATCGCCGCGCAGGTGTATATGCGCATTTGTGAACTGGGGAGTTTAAGCGCCGCCGCGCGCGCGCTGGGGATGTCGCGCCCGATGGTCAGCCGCTATCTGGAGCAGATGGAGCAGTGGGCCGGTACTCGACTGGTCCACCGTTCCACCCGCAAACTGACCTTAACGGCCGCCGGTGAAAAGGTGCTGCAAAAAACGCGCACCCTGACGCAGCTCTCGGATGAGATCGCCGGGCAAAGCGAGCGCGCGATCCCCAGCGGGACCCTGCGCGTCGCCTGCGCGCACTTCACCGCCATGCAGCTTATTTCTCCGCTGTTACCCGATTTTCTCGCCCGCTATCCGCAGCTGCGCCTGGAGCTGGATATCAATAATCACCCGGTGAGCCTGATTAGCGAGCGTATCGACGTGGCGATACGGATCACCGATAACCCGGAACCGGGGGCTATCGCCCGCCGCCTTGGCGTATGCCGTTCGGTGCTCTGCGCTTCGCCGCGCTGGCTGCAGCAGAACGGCCCTCTGCAATCGCCAGAAGATCTCGCCCGCCACAACTGTCTGCACTACAGCCATTTTGCCAGCCAGACGTGGCAGTTTAGCGACCCCGACGGCGAAAGCGTGGCGGTGGCGGTTTCCGGCAACCTTAGCGCCGGGATCTCTTCGCTGCTAATGGAGGCGGCGGTCGCCGGCTGCGGCATCGCGATGCTGCCGGAGCTGGAGGCGCAGCGGGCGCTTAACGGCGGGGCGCTGAAACAGGTGTTGCCGGCCTGGCGGCCAAAACCGTTAAGCGTGTATGGGATTTACCTCTCCAGGGACTACCAGCCGAGCGCGCTGCCGCTGTTTCTCGGCGAGATTCAGCAGCTGCTGGCGCAAACTCACGATATAAAAGGAAACCTTTGATGATAGTGCTTCGCCCCATGCGTAATGAAGAGTATCCCGCTTATCTCGACTATTTTATCCCCGACTACGCGGCGGAAATCTCGGCCAATTATGCGCTTTCGCCGGCGGCCGCTTTAGCCCAGGCGCAGCGCGAAATCGCCGCGGATCTGCCTGACGGCGTCAATACCCGCGGCCAGGTTTTATGCTGCTTATTCGATGACAGCGACGGAGCAGAAAAGCGGGTCGGCTATCTCTGGTACAAGCCGGATGAAGAAATGCGCTCCGCCTTTATCTGCGATTTTTATATTTATCCGGCATTGCAGGGGCAAGGGTTGGGTAAACAAGCAATGGCGGCTTTTGAGCATGCGCTGAAAAGCCAGGGCATCAGCCAAGTTAAGCTGCGCGTCGCCGGGGATAACCCGCGCGCGCGCCATCTCTACGACGCCGCGGGTTTCCGCGTGACCGGCGTTAATATGAGTAAAAATATCCCGACGGATTGATCTGAAAAACGCCGCGCGCCGCCCAAATGCGTAAGGGGGTTCTATACTTAACCCTTTAATGTCAAAAAGGAGCGATATTATGGCAATCCATAAGAAAGGTCAGGCGCATTGGGAAGGGGATCTGAAAAGCGGTAAAGGAACCGTCTCTACCGAGAGCGGCGCGCTGAACCAGCAGCCTTATGGTTTTAACACCCGTTTCGAAGGCGTGAAGGGGACTAACCCGGAAGAGCTGATCGGGGCCGCCCATGCCGCCTGTTTCTCCATGGCGCTATCGCTGATGCTGAGCGAAGAGGGCTACACCGCCACCTCCATTGATACCGTGGCGGTGGTGACGCTGGATAAATCCGGCGGCGGCTTTGCCATCACCCAAATCGCGCTGCAGAGCAAAATCGTGCTGCCAGGCATCGAAGCCGATGCGTTTGACGGGATCATTCAAAAGGCCAAAGCCGGTTGCCCGGTGTCGCAGGTCCTGAACGCGGAGATAAGCCTCGACTACCAGCTTAATCCTTAATCTCACTGGCGCCCGCCGTCGGCGGGCGCTCCTGCCTTGAAAGCCATCGTTGGCAAATGCCCCCGGCGTGAATTAATGCTATCTTTGCCGCTCACGGAAAAGAGCAGGTAGGGTAATGATCGGCATACGTAAAACCATTGAGGCTCAGGTTCTGGGCTTAACCGGGATAGCGCTAAAAGAGATCGATTTTGAGCACCCCAAAGGGGAACCGGGGCTATTTGGCCCGCAATCGGCGATCTGGCAGGTTCACGGCGATTTTACCTCCATGCTCTGCGGCGGCGTCAGCGCGCTGCTGTTACAGATGCTGCATCCTCTGGCGTTGGCGGGGGTCTGGGATCACTCAAACTTCCGTGAGGATATCTTCGGCCGCCTGCGCCGCACCAGCCAGTTTATTTCCGCCACCACCTTTGGTACCACCGCCGACGCCGAACGGCTGATCGCAAAAGTGCAGGGGATCCACCTGCGGGTCAGCGGCCGGGATAAAGACGGCACGCCGTATCAGGCCAGCGATCCGCACTTGCTGACCTGGGTCCACGTCGCTGAATGCAGCAGCTTTATGGCCTCGCATCTGCGCTATAAACGTACCGTGGTGAGCCCCGCCCGCCAGGAGCAGTATTATCAGGAAGCCGCCGAAATTGCCCGCCGCCTTGGCGCTCGGGATATCCCGGTGACGCCGCGGCAGGTTGCCGACTATCTGCAGGATATGCGCCCGGCGCTGCGCTGCGATGAGCGAACGCAGGAAGTGGCCGACGTACTGCTGTCGACCCGCCTGCCCGGTCGCCTGAGCCAGCCGGTTGGGCGAATGATGATGTGCGCCGGAATTGATCTGCTGCCGCCGTGGGCGCAGGAGATGCTCAATTTACCGATGAGCGCAACGCAGCGCCACAGCGCGCGGATAGCGGTGCACGGCGTCGCTCGCGTACTGCGCGCGTCGGTGCGCAACGGCGCTTATCACTGCGCCATGCGCCGGATGAATCAATTTTAATTATTCAGGCTGCATTTTACCCGGGAATATAGCCATGGCTATTATTGTCATGGCTATATTTTTTAAAAACAAACTATTCTCATTTATATATTTAGCGATGGTAAAAATAATTAAATATTCTCTTAACGGCGGCGAATTATTCAGGAAAAATTAAGCCGAAGCGCGTACGTTATTTATTTTTTTACGGAGAAGCGAACATGAGCGGGATGACTGATGAGAATCGGCGTTCTCAGGTTGCGCGTAAAACGACGCTGGTCAGCGTGGTGGTCAACCTTTTTTTATCCAGCGCTCAGGTGCTGGCGGGCGTGTTTTGCGGATCGCAAGGACTCATTGCCGATGGTATCCATTCTCTTTCCGATTTAGTCGCCGATTTTGTCGTGCTGCTGGCGAATAAAAAAAGCCGCCAGCCTTCGGATGACGATCACCCCTACGGGCACTGGCGCTATGAAAACGGCGCTTCCCTGGCGATTGGCGCGCTGCTGTTACTGGTTGGCGCGGGGATGCTGTGGTCCGCCTGCGGCAAGCTGTGGCATCCGGAGTCTATCCAGAATGTGCATATTACCGCGCTGTGGGTGGCGCTCGCCGCGCTGGTCGCCAAAGAGATTTTATTCCGTTATATGCTAAGGGCGGCTAAGCAAATCCACTCTTCAATGCTGATTGCCAACGCGTGGCACGCCCGCTCAGACGCCGCGTCTTCGGTAGTCGTTGCGGTCGGCATCATCGGTAATCTGGCCGGTTTCGCGTGGCTTGACCCGGTTGCCGCGCTGGTCGTCGGCGCGCTGGTCACCCGCATGGGCTATACCTTTTCGTCTGACGCCCTGCATGACTTAATGGATCGCTCAGTGGACCGCGATACCGAGCAGCAGATAACCGCCACCATTCTGGCGACGCCCGGCGTTGCGGCGCTGCATGACCTCAAAACCCGCCGTGCCGGAGATTTCATTCTGGTCGATGTGCACATTGAAGTACCGGGAAATTTATCGGTTGCGCAAGGGCACGATATTGCGCTGACGGCGCGCTCGCGAGTACTAAATAGCCATAACGTTATGCATATGATGATTCATATCGACCCTTGTCGCGCGGAAATAGCCGCAATGAATACGTAGTTTATTCCCCAGAAACCTAAAGGATTTTATTATTCTGCGGACAATATTGCCTGGCAAATAAAAAAGGACCATAATTCAGCGGCTATTCTTTCATCGCTGATTAATAGCAGGTTGACGCATTGTCGTGTTTTTAAACAATATAAAAAGCCAATCGGCTAATAGAAAATATCTATTGCCCGTGCGAAATTTCAGGAAGTAATACAATGATTATCCGGCCAGAACAACACTGGTTTCTTCGTCTGTTTGACTGGCACGGCTCGGTGCTGTCAAAAATCGTCTTTCGCCTGCTGCTTAATCTGCTGATGTCGATTATCGCCATCATCAGCTATCAATGGTACGAGCAACTGGGGATCCATCTTACCGTCGCGCCGTTTAGCCTGCTGGGGATTGCCATTGCCATTTTTCTCGGTTTTCGAAACAGCGCCGGGTACAACCGCTTTGTTGAAGCGCGCAATCTGTGGGGAACGGTACTGATTGCCCAGAGAACGCTGGTGCGCCAGCTGAAGAATATCCTGCCGATGGAAAGCGTATCCCATCAGCGGCTGGTGAGCTATCTGGTCGCGTTTAGCTGGAGCCTGAAGCATCAGCTGCGCAAGACGGACCCGAGCGCCGATTTAGCGCGTTTGCTGCCGCCGTCAGACGTGGCGGACATTCTCGCCAGCTCGATGCCCACCAATCGTATTCTGCTGCTGGCGGGGGATGAGCTGGGGCGTCTTCGCGCGGAGGGGAAGCTCAGCGATATCACCTTCAGCCTGATGGACAATAAGCTAGATGAGCTCGGTCATGCGCTGGGCGGCTGCGAGCGCCTCGCCAGCACGCCGGTCCCCTTTGCCTACACGCTTATTTTGCAGCGCACGGTTTACCTGTTCTGTACGCTGCTGCCGTTTGCCCTGGTCGGCGACCTGCACTATATGACGCCGTTCGTGTCGGTCTTTATCTCCTACACCTTTCTGTCATGGGATTCGCTGGCGGAAGAGCTGGAGGATCCGTTCGGTACCGCGGCCAATGATTTGCCGCTGAACGCGATGTGCAACACCATTGAGCGCAACCTGCTGGATATGACCGGGCAGCATCCTTTGCCGGCGCAACTTGAGCCGGATCGCTACTACAATCTGACCTAATTTGTATGTTTATTATTCGTTAAATAAGTTAAATCTAACGCGTGATAGATAACATTGATTATACAGTCTCGGCCCTGATTGTTATGCTTTCGTTAACAAAAATGCCCGTTACGCTGGCTGGTAGCGGGTGATAAGAATCATGCGGCGTTTCACCTGCTATCCGCCGCCGAAAGCGCATCAGGAGTGAACATGAGTAATAAAAGACGCGTCGTTCCCGGCGTCCATCCGTATGATGGCCCGGCGGGAGGTTGGGGTGCCTTAAAAGCCACCGCCATCGCCGTTCGTACGCAAATGGATGCGCTCGATGCCCCCGCGACGCTACTGCGAACCAATCAGCCGGATGGCTTTGATTGCCCCGGCTGCGCCTGGCCCGATAAAGAGCATAAATCCACGTTTCAGTTCTGCGAAAACGGCGCCAAAGCGGTGACCTGGGAGGCCACCAGCAAGCGGGTCACGGCAGAGTTTCTGGCGGCGAACAGCGTCACGTCGCTGCTGGCCCGGAGCGATTTCGAGCTGGAAGGCTACGGGCGTTTAACCCAGCCTCTGGCCTACAATAAGGCCAGCGACACCCTGCGTCCGGTGTCATGGGAAGCGGCGTTTACCCGCATTGGCGAAGTTCTTCGCACCCTGCAGCCCAATGAAGTGGAGTTCTACACCTCCGGGCGCGCCTCTAATGAAGTGGCCTGGCTGTTCCAGCTGTTTGCCCGCGAATACGGTACCAACAACTTTCCTGACTGCTCCAATATGTGCCACGAGTCGACCAGCGTCGGCCTGCCGCAGTCGATCGGCATCGGTAAAGGGACCGTCTCGCTTGATGACTTTGACAAAACCGAGCTGGTTATCTCTATCGGCCACAATCCCGGCACCAACCATCCGCGCATGATGGGTACGCTGCACGAACTGGCGCGTCGGGGCGTGCCGATTATCGTCTTCAACCCGTTAAAAGAGCGGGCGCTAGAGCGATTCGCCGATCCGCAGAACGTCATTGAGATGGCGACCTACAGCTCAACCAACATTGCATCGACCTACTTCCAGGTCAAAGCGGGCGGCGACGCGGCGGCGCTTAAGGGGATCGCGAAGGCGCTGTTAAGGCTTGAGGAGGAGCAGGGCGAGGTGCTGGATCGGACCTTTATCGATGAGCATACCCTGGGCTTTGCCGACTTTGCGCGGGATGTCGACGCGACGCCGTGGCCGGATATCGAACGCGAGTCGGGCCTGACGCGCGGCGATCTTGAACGGGTGGCGGCGGCTTACGCTAAATCTCACGCCACGATTATCACTTACGGCATGGGCATCACCCAGCATAACAAGGGCACTTCCAACGTACGCCTGATAGCTGACCTGCTGCTAATGCGCGGGAATATTGGCAAGCCGGGAGCCGGGATCTGCCCGCTGCGCGGCCACTCCAACGTCCAGGGCAACCGTACCGTCGGCATCACCGAAAAACCGAGCGCCCAGTTTCTCGCCAACCTGCAGCGGGTGTGTGGTTTTACGCCGCCGCAGGAGCACGGCCATGATGCGGTAAAAGCGCTGCAGGCGATGATTGACGGTGAATCGAAAGCGCTCATCTGCCTTGGCGGTAACTTCGCGGTGGCCATGCCGGATAGCGAACGGGCTTTTCCGGCGATGCGGGGGCTGGATCTGAGCGTCCATATTGGCACTAAGCTTAACCGCTCGCATCTTCTGGTGGCGAAAGAGACCTTTATCCTGCCGTGCCTTGGGAGAACCGAACTCGATATTCAGGAGACCGGACGCCAGTCGATCACCGTCGAAGATTCGATGTCGATGGTGCACGCGTCATCAGGCAAGCTGAAGCCCGGCTCGCCTGAGCTGCGCTCGGAACCGGCGATTGTCGCCGCAATGGCAACGGCGACGCTGCCGGAGAGCAAAATCGACTGGCAGTGGCTGGTCGCCGACTACGATCGGATCCGCGATCTGATTGAGCAGACCGTTCCCGGTTTTGACCAGTACAATCAGCGTATTCGCCATCCCGGCGGTTTTCGTATGCCGCTGCCGCCGACGGAGCGTATCTGGCCGACGCCGACCGGTAAAGCGATGTTCTCGGTTTTCCACGGCGTGCGCGAAAACCTACAGGTGGAAGGTAACGATGTGATGCGGCTGGTGACGCTGCGCAGCCACGATCAGTACAACACCACCATTTATGCCATAGACGATCGCTACCGCGGGGTGTTTGGCCGTCGCGACGTGCTGTTTATGAACGAGCAGGACATGGCGGAGCAGGGATTCGAGCATGGCGATCGGGTCGATATCAGCTCCGCGCTGCCGGGCCACCAGCAGCGGCTGGAAGATATCACGCTGGTCGCCTACAGCATCGCGCCGGGCACCGTTGCTGCCTACTACCCCGAAGCGAACGTGCTGGTCCCTCTCGATTATCTCGATAAAGAGAGCGGCACGCCGTCGTATAAATCGGCGCCCGTCCGTTTAACCCTGCGCTCGAAAGAGATCCGCCCGCTGGCGGGGCTGCGCTAAGCCGCCGTTTCGCCCACGGCGCGGATAGCGACGCGGGCGAACGGCTACCTTTGCGCCAGAATCAGCTTAATCCCCAGCCCGACAAAACCGGCGGCAAAGCTGACTCTCAGCCCCTGTAAAACCCTGGGGCGAGTCAGCACGTACCCGCGCATCGCCGCCGCAAAGGCGCCATAGAGCATAAAAACCAGCAGCGTCATCAGCATAAACATGGCGCTCAGGATCAGCATTTCCCGGACCGGCGAAGCCGAGCCGCGCTGCATAAACTGCGGCAGAAAGGCGAGAAAGAAGAGCGGCAGCTTGGGGTTAAGCAAATTGATCAGAATGGCGTGGCTGATGACCTGCCGCGGGTTGCGTTGCCCGACGCCTTCCACGCTCAGGCTGCCGCGCTGGGTCAGCGTGGCCCAGGCGAGGTACAGCAGCCAGGCGACGCCGGCGTACTTCACCAGTTCGAATGCGCCGGGCGTGCTGTGGAGGATGGCCGCCAGCCCGGTTATCGCCGCCAGCATATGCGGAATAATGCCCAGGGTGCAGCCGAAGGCCGCGGCAAAACTCATTCGTCTGCCCGCCGCCAGACCGGTGGCAATGGTGTACAGCGTCCCGGTGCCGGGAGCGATAACCACAATAAGCGAAGTCAAAAGAAACTCAGGGCTGATGAGCGCCATGATGTTATTCCTGATGTTGTGAATCGAGGCCCTGAGTATTTCGCAAAGCCGCGCGCCGGTATTGAACAAAATTGCACAACATCGGCTAGCGACTCGCCTGAACGAGCGCCTGATAGCTGCCCGGCGTGACGGCAAACTGTTTTTGAAACGCGCGGGTCAGATGGCTCTGATCGGCAAAACCGGCCATGAACGCGGTATCGGCGGGGGAGTAGCCTTCCGCCAGCAGACGGCGAGCCAGGCGTACGCGGGCCTGTACCAGGTAGGCGTGCGGCGTAATGCCGGTTTCACGGGCGAAGCCGCGGATCAGCTGAAAGCGGCTGAGACCGCAGAGGGTAGCCAGCGCGTCGAGAGAAATTTTTTCTTCCGGGGCGTCGTCGAGATATTGCCTGGCCAGCGCAATGGCGGGAGTGCCGATTTTGCCGGGCCGCCTGGCGCAAAGATGATATTGGCTCACCTGCATCAGGCAGAGCAGCAGCGCCTCTTCCACGGCGGTATCGTCGGGCGCGCTGGCGACGATCTCGCGAAACAGCCGCTGCATTTGCCCGCGCAGCTGCGGGTCGTCGACGACCGGACGCAGGAGGATCTCTTCGGCCTTCATCTCTCCCTGCAGTTCGTCGACAACGCGCTCAGGATCGAGATAGACCATCCGCCAGCTGCGTGGGCCCTCCAGCGGGATACCGTCGTGCATCTCGCCCGGATTAACCATAATGATATTTCCGGCGGCGGCTTCAACTTTGCCCAGATGGCTCCACGAACGCTGCGCGCCCTGAGTGAAAATCCCGATGCCGAACCGATCGTGGGAATGGCGCGAAAAGCTCTGTTCCGTGACTAACGATATGGCTTCCAGCCCCGGCATGGCTATCCGGTGCTGCTGAACGTGATGAAGGCGAGTTTTCAACGGTTTCTCCTGCCGGGGCATAGCATGAGTGTAGCCTCAGGCGCGCGGGAGGAGCAACGGTCGACCGGCGCTTGAATTTCATCAACGCTGAACATAACATTTAGCTAACATTTTGCCTGCGGCGCGGGCAGCAGATTGCGCAAACAGTGGATCATTAATGGATATCAAACAGCTTAAGTACCTGATTGCGCTCGACAGAACACGACATTTTGGCCAGGCCGCGGCGGCTTGTCATATCACCCAGCCTACGCTATCAATGCGGATCCGCAATCTTGAGGAAGAACTTAATCTGACTCTGATTCAGCGCGGGCAGCGGTTTGAAGGTTTTACCCCAGAGGGCGAGCGTATTCTGGCCTGGGCGCGAGCGCTGCTGGCGGCGCACGACGGGCTGGAGGCGGAGGCGGCTATCTGCCGCGGGCAGATGGTCGGCCAGCTCAGAGTGGGAATGGTGCCCTTAGCCAGCCTGAATCCGATGCAGCTGATCAAACCGCTGGCGGATAAATACCCGGAGTTGCAGTTCAGTCTGCTGTCCATGACCTCGGAACAGATTATCGACGGCGTCAGCCGCAACCAGCTGGATCTGGGGATCTGCTATCTGCATCACGTCGATAGCCAGCTGTTCAACGTGGTGTGGCTGCCGAACACCCGGATGGGTTTGCTGCACGATAAGCGCCATTTCCAGTTTGCTGACGCGATCCCCGGTTGGGAGACGCTGGCCTCGTTGCCGCTGGGCTTTTTGACCAAGGGCATGTACTACCGCGAATCGATTGAGATGAGCTTTAAGGCCAAGGGGCTGGCGCCAAAATACGTTTTCGAAAGCGACTCCACGTTTCAGATTATCCAGGCGGTGCAGGCCGGGATCTGCTGCGCGATTATGCCGCTGAACAACGGTCTGGAAGCGCTGAGCGATAATCTCGACATCAGACCAATCGCCGAGACGGAGGTCGACTCGACGCTGGCGCTGATCATGCGTAATAAAGAGCCGGTGTCGTCGCTGGCGGAAAAATGTTTTACCGATGCGCAGGTGATTTTTAGCGAACGTCGGCCATCTGCGACTGGATAAATTCAAGCCAGACGCGCGTTCTGGCGGGCATAAAGTGGCGCTCACGATAGAGGGCGGAGAGCTGTAACGGCGCCGGCGGCAGCTCCAGCGTGACTTCCTGGAGTTCACCGCGTTCGATAAACGGGCGGCAGGGTTTCTCCCCCAGAATCGCGAAGCCGACGCCGGCAAGCGCGGCGTGCAGGGCCATTTCGCCACTGTTGACGCGATAGTGGCCGTTGACGCTAACCTTTTTGAAGCTACCGTCCGCCGCGGCGAACTGCCAGGCTTGCCCCGCCAGGGCGCTAACGGTGGTAATACAGGGCAGCGTGGTTAATTGCTCGCTGTTTGTCGGCATACCCGTTCTGGCAATCAGCTGCGGAGAAGCGACCACGCAGCAGGGAAACGAAAAGAGCGGGCGCGCAATCACGCTGGCGTCTTCCATTTTGCCGCGGGTGATGATCACCGCAATATCCACATCCTCTTTTAACACCTCCGTGCCCGCCAGATTCGTGGTACAGCTCACGGTTATTTTCGGGTAGCGCAGGGCGAATTGCGCCATGAGCGGCGCAAACAGCGAGGGGCCAATCTCGTTCGGCAGGCACAGACGCAGCGGCCCTTCGGGTTCGGCCTGCTGCTGAGTCAGCTCGGCTTCCGTCGCGGCAAGTTGCTCCAGCAGCGGCCGCATACTGGCGAGCAGCGTCTGCCCGGCAGAGGTCAGCTTCATATGCCGGGTACTGCGCTGTATCAAACGCAGTTGAAGGCTCTCCTCAAGCTGTGAAATCTGTCGGCTTACGTTCGATGAGGGCATCTGCAGCGCTTTTGCTCCGGCGCTGAATGAGCCATTTTCCGCCACGGTGACGAAGACCCGCAGCGCGTTGAGATCCACTCTTTTCACTCTTGATTATCCCGATTTTGATAATTAACAACGCCACTTTTACCGGCTTATGCGCGGATTTACCAGCGGCTAGACTCTGCGCATTCCATTGTAAGGAGCTTTACATGCCCGGTTATCTGGTACGCGCAACGTTGATTATCGCTTTCGTTCAGTTCATCAACGCGCTTGAATATATGATTTTTAATCCCTTATTTACCTGGATGGCGCCGACGTTTCAGGTCCCGGTAAGCCAGGCGGGCAACGTCACCGGTTTCTATACGCTGGCTTCAGTCATTTCGGGGATCGGCGTATGGCGATGGGTCGGTCAGCTCAAACCGCGCCGTTTTTTGCTCTGCAACATGGCCCTGTTGGGGGGGATTAACGGCGATGACGCTAACCACCACCCGTTTTGACGTATTGTTATTCTGGCGTTTCCTTGCCGGGGTGGTCGGCGGGACCACGATGGGCGTGGCCAGTAGTCTGCTGGTCAACATTATGCCGCCGCAGCTGCGCCCTCGGGCATTGGCCTCAACGATTGCCGCATTCTCGCTGGTCAGCATTGTCGGCATGCCGACGATGCTATTTCTCAGTGAAAAAATCGGCTGGCAGAGTGCCCCCGCGACGATCGGCGGACTCTGTATAATCGCTTTACCGCTGATAGTCCTTACGCTGCCGGAACAGTCCATCGAGGCGAGCCCTCAGGCGGGCTTGCGATGGTCATCCTCGCTGCTGTTTCATGCCTCCGGCAACGCCCTCGCGCAGTTCAGTCCAATGTTAATCATTCCGCTGTTGGTACCGCTACTTACGACTAAGCTGGGGGCCAGCGGCGACGAATTGCCGTGGCTCTTTTTCGCCGGCGGAGCGGCAGGGCTGTGCGCCACTAAATTGACCGGCAGGCTGTGTCAGCGTTATAGCGGCTACCGCATCAGCCTGCTGGGCAGTCTGCTTTTTATACTGAGCCTGAGCATTGCTTTTACCTTCAACCACGGCGGCGCACTGTTTATGCTGCTGTTTCTGGCAGCCGCCTACTGCCGTCTGATGGCCTCATCGGCGGTGGCGATGCGTTTTCCAGCGGATAGCGCCAGGGCCGGGTTTACGCTTTTACAAAATACCCTGATGTCATTAAGCACGGCGGCGGCCTTTCTGCTTTCGTCGTGGTTGCTCTCGGTTGACGGGGGCGGCGAACGGGCGATGCAGGGGATATTGCTGCTCTGCGCCCTGAGCGCATTGCCGCTGCCGTGGCTGCTGCGGGTTCAGGAGAAAAGATTAGCCACGCGCGCCGCCGGCTAACCCGGCGGCGGCTAGCGTCAAATATTCTCCAGGCTGATCCCGCGGGTTTTCGGACCAAAGATACCCACCGACAGCATCACCATCAGCATGCTGGCGACGATAAAGCTAATCACCCCTGGGGTTCCGGCGTATTGCAAAATAACGCCGATCAAAATGCTGGTGATCGCCGTTGACAGCCGGCTAAAGGAGTAGCAGAAGCCAACCGCCCGCGCGCGAATGTGGGTCGGGAAGACCTCCGCCTGGTAGGCGTGATAGCTAATGGTCAGCCAGGCGTTTGACCAGGTGATCATAAACCCGCAAATCACCAGCAGCACCGGACTGTTCTGTAGGGCAAACAGGGTGCCAAACACCACCGTCATCAGCGCCGAAAGCACAATTTGCCATTTATTTTCAAAACGATGGACGAAGCGGGTGCAGAACAGGCAGCCAATCGGATAGGCGAGGGTAATAAAGAACGCGTACAGCAGGCTGTGGGTAATGCTCGCCCCCTGACCGGAAAGCAGGGCGGGCAGCCAGTTGCCGAAGCCAAAGAAGCCAATGGCCTGGAAGAAGTTCATCACCATCAGCATGATCGTGCGTTTGCGGTACTGCGGCGCCCAGATCGCTTTAAAGCTTCCCAGCCTGCGGCGGTTATGTTGCGTCTCAATCCGGTGGCGCGGCGAGGGAGAAACGCCGCAGCGCTGTTCCATTTCGCACATCACCTTGTGGGCTTCCTCGTGGCGACCTTTTTCCTCCAGCCAGCGCGCCGACTCCGGCAGCTTCTTGCGGATAACCCAGATGATCAGCGAACAGAGCGCGCCGAAGATAATCACCCAGCGCCAGCCGGTCAGGCCGAAAAGGGCGATCGGCACCAGCATCCACGACATCAGCGCCACGGCGGGAACCGATAAAAACTGAATAAAGAAGGCGAAAGCAAAGGCTTTATTGCGCAGATGCGTCGGTACCCATTCGCTTAAATAAGTGTCGATCGTTACCAGCTCAATGCCGAGACCGACGCCCACCAGAAAGCGGCAGAAGATAACTCCTTCGGCGCTGCTTTGCAGGGCCATCATCAGCGAAAATACGCCATACCAGGCAAGGGCGAACATAAACGTCAGGCGGCGGCCCAGTTTATCCGCCAGCGGCGCAAGCAGGCTGGCGCCAATAAACAGCCCCATAAAGGTGGACGAGGCGAAGGCGGCCTGGTCGGAAATGCCGAAGATACCCTGTTCGCCGGTATGGAAAATATTCTCTGCCAGCAGCCCGGTGCTGATATAGCCGGTCTGAAAAAGATCGTACAGCTCGAAGAAGCCGCCCAGCGCCAGGAGGGTGATAAAAGACCACAGGCCAACGGAAGCGGGCAGCGCATCGATGCGGGCGGTCAGACTGGAGTGCGGATGTCCTGGGGAGGCGAACGCGGCGTCGCCCAGAACCTGGGTGGTAGACATATTGTTATTTTCCTCAGATAAAATGTTTGCCTGCTAATGTTATTTGATTGTTAATGGTTTTAAATTTTTAATCACATCGGTGAAATCGCATTTGCAGAATAAAATAGCGACAATGTTATCTGAGTAGAGCTGTATGCTGGTTTTGGCGCTTCATCCGCCCGCGGCCTGAAGGAATTCACCATCACACCGCTGAGTTTGATCTGGATTAAATTTAAGATAACGAGAGATTGTTGCGCTCTGGTTATTCACCTACATTCAAAGCGAGTACGACCACTCAGGAAAAAAATCATGTCCAGTAAGAAAGTCCTACAGGCAGCGCTGGCGGCGGCGCTTTCGCTGTCAATGATGGCAACGCCGGTCTTCGCCAATCCTGGCAACGGCAACGGCAACGGCAACGGCGGCAGTAGCCATGGTAATAGCGGTAACCATGGCAACAACGGCAATAGCGGTAAAAACAACGCAGACAAGGGCAATCAGGGTCACAAACAGGGTAATCAGGGGCAGAGAAAAAATTACGGCAAACCCGATCATGTCTCTGCCGATATCAGCTTTTCCAGAGCGCGTTCGCTGGCGGTAAACTACGGTTTAACCGGCTACCAGTCGCTGCCGCCGGGAATAGCCAAAAACCTGGCTCGCGGCAAACCATTACCTCCGGGGATTGCCAAAAAAGCGGTTCCGGCATCGATGCTCAATGAACTGCCTTACTATCCAGGCTATGAATGGCGGGTGGTGGGTCAGGATTTAGTGCTGATCGCGCTAAGTACGGCGATCGTGACGTCGATAATTAATGGCGTTTTTGATTAGTGAATTAACCCCGGTTAGTGCCGGGGTTAGTTTTATCAGCACCGATTTAGCGTATTAAGGTCATTCTAAACAAATCGTCACTAAAGCGAGATTTTACCTTTACTCAAATAATTGAATGACTATAATGAGCACAAATTCATACAGGAGAAATATGTTGGACAGTCACCCTTACTTAAACATCAAGGCAAGCTGACGCTATTTTTTCTGCGCTGCTTGCCAACCGGCGGGCAGCAATCCTCCTGATCCAGACGATTGCATCCCATAAAAAATAACGCAGCCAGGCTGCGAGGATAATCGTCATGTTCCTGTTTAAAAATACATTATTCCCTCCACCGTCAACGCGACGTTAATCGCCTCTCCGGCGACAATTTGTCGTGTGCTTAATAAAGCACATAGTTAATTCTTCCAGCAAAAATGGAGGAAACTATGTTGATGTTTCCTTATATCGCAAATTTACTCGCCGCGATGCTGTTGGGCGCGCTGATTGGCGCCGAAAGACAGTGGCGGCAGCGGATGGCCGGCCTGCGCACTAATGCGCTGGTCGCCACCGGCGCGGCGGTGTTTATTCTCAGCTCCGTTGCCGCTTCCCCGGATAGCCCGGGCCGTATTGCGGCGCAGGTGGTCTCCGGGATTGGCTTCCTCGGCGCGGGCGTTATCATGCGCGAAGGCATGAACGTGCGCGGCCTTAATACCGCCGCCACGCTGTGGTGCTCGGCGGCGATTGGCGTCCTGTGCGGGTTAGGCCAGTTCTGGCAAGCCGCGGCGGCAACGCTGATCATCCTCTGCGCGAATATTTTACTGCGCGAAGCGGCGCAGCGAATTAATCATATTCCCGGCGCGACAGAAGAAGAGAAATGCTATGTCCTGAATATTATCTGTCATAGCGAACATGAAAACGCGATTCGTCAGCAACTACTCGCTATCAGCAAAGAGATGAGGCTCAGCCTGTTGGGGCTGGCATCCATAACCGCGCAAGAACAAGGGCATAAAGAAATTCGCATCGAGCTGGTCGGCAATGCCGATTATCGCAAGGCGCGAGACCTTATTATGGAAAAAATTGGCGGTCACGAAAATATTACGTCAGTCCGCTGGGCCATTGAGGGAAGTTAACTTTCGGGCAAGAGTTTGCATAAGGAGGGAATGATGAATGTTCCCAGGCAATTAAAGTAAGAAGCGTTTGATAGCGTAAAAATAAATTATGCATAAGCCAATTATGCAGGGATAACCACGTTTTTAATTTGAGGATAAATCATGACTGACATGAAAATAGAAAACCGGAAACTCAACCGGTCTGCGTCAGAAAATGATAAGCAGCATAAAAAAAGCTTCGCCATTGAAACCGAGGCATTTAACAGCCCGGATCATACGCTGGCGCGGCTCAACAGCAGCCGTCAGGGGCTCACCACCGAAGATGCCCTTGAACGGCTGGATGAATACGGCCGCAATGAGGTTGCGCATGAGCAGGCGCCGCCGGCGCTAATTCAGCTTTTGCAGGCATTCAATAACCCGTTTATCTATGTCCTGATGGCGCTGGCCGCCGTCAGCTTCGTGACCGATTACTGGCTGCCGCTGCGTAACGGCGAAGAGACCGATCTGACCGGGATTATCATTATCGTCACGATGGTCAGCCTGAGCGGGTTATTGCGTTTCTGGCAGGAGTTTCGCACTAACAAAGCGGCGCAGGCGCTGAAATCAATGGTCCGCACCACGGCGACGGTGCTGCGTCGCGGTCCGGGTAACATGGGGCCGACGCAGGAGGAAATTGCCATTGAGGAGCTGGTGCCCGGTGACATCATCTTCCTGGCGGCGGGGGATCTGGTTCCGGCGGATGTCCGCCTGCTGGAGTCCCGCGACCTGTTCGTTAGCCAGTCGATACTCAGCGGCGAATCGCTGCCGGTTGAAAAGTATGATGTTCTGGCCAGCGTGTCCGGCAAAGGGTGCGACAGGCTGCCCGAGCCGAACAAGGACAAGAGTCTGCTGGAGATGGGCAATATCTGTCTGATGGGCACCAACGTCACCAGCGGCAGGGCGCAGGCGGTGGTGGTGGCCACCGGAAACCGCACCTGGTTTGGTTCGCTGGCGAAGTCTATTGTCGGCACGCGTACCCAGACGGCGTTCGATCGCGGGGTAAACAGCGTCAGCTGGCTGCTGATCCGCTTTATGCTGGTGATGGTGCCGATTGTGCTGCTGATTAACGGCTTCAGCAAAGGCGACTGGGTTGAAGCATCGCTGTTTGCTCTCGCGGTCGCCGTCGGCCTGACGCCGGAAATGCTGCCGATGATCGTCAGCTCAAACCTGGCGAAAGGCGCTATCGCCATGTCGCGGCGCAAAGTGATCGTCAAGCGGCTGAACGCGATTCAGAACTTCGGCGCCATGGACGTGCTGTGCACCGATAAAACCGGCACGCTGACCCAGGACAATATCATTCTTGAGCATCATCTTGACGTCAGCGGCAGCGAGAGCGACCGGGTGCTGACGCTGGCGTGGCTTAACAGCAGCAGCCAGAGCGGGGCGCGTAATCTGATGGACCGGGCGGTGCTGCGCTTTGGCGAGGGGCGGATTGCGCCAGCGACCAAAGAGCGCTTCGTGAAGCTTGATGAACTGCCGTTTGATTTTGTTCGCCGTCGGGTGTCGGTGTCGGTGGAAGATGTCCGCCACGGCGATAAAAGCCTGATCTGCAAAGGCGCGGTCGAAGAGATGCTGACGGTGGCCACGCATCTTCGCGAAGGCGACCGCGTGGTTGCGCTGGATGACACCCGACGCGATCTGCTGTTAGCCAAAACGCAGGATTACAATGCCCAGGGCTTCCGCGTGCTGCTGGTTGCGACCCGCAAGCTGGATGATTCCGCTCTGACAGCCCCGCTGTGCGCCGACGATGAGCAGGGGCTAACGGTCGAAGGAATGCTGACCTTCCTCGACCCGCCGAAAGAGAGCGCGGGAAAAGCGATTACCGCGCTGCGCGACAACGGGGTGGCGGTGAAAGTGTTAACCGGCGATAACCCGGTCGTCACGGCGCGGATTTGCCTGGAAGTGGGCATCGATGCCCACGGTATCCTGACCGGGCCGCAGATTGAGTCGATGACGGATAACGAACTGGAGCGCGAAGTGGAAACGCGCGCGGTGTTCGCCAAACTGACGCCGCTGCAGAAGTCGCGGATCCTGAAAACGCTGCAGAAAAACGGCCACACCGTCGGCTTCCTCGGCGATGGCATCAACGATGCGCCGGCGCTGCGCGATGCGGACGTCGGTATTTCGGTTGACAGCGCGGCGGATATCGCCAAAGAGGCATCCGATATTATCCTGCTGGAAAAGGATTTGATGGTGCTGGAAGAAGGGGTGATCAAAGGGCGTGAGACCTTCGGCAATATCATCAAGTATCTGAACATGACCGCCAGCTCTAACTTCGGCAACGTCTTTTCGGTACTGGTGGCCAGCGCGTTTATTCCGTTCCTGCCGATGCTGGCGATTCATCTGCTGATCCAGAACCTGATGTACGATCTCTCCCAGCTCTCGCTGCCGTGGGACAAGATGGACAAAGAGTTCCTGCGCAAACCGCGCAAGTGGGATGCGAAAAACATCGGCCGCTTTATGCTGTGGATTGGCCCGACGTCGTCCATTTTTGATATCACCACCTTCGCGCTGATGTGGTACGTGTTCGCGGCGAACAACGTCGAAGCCCAGGCGCTGTTTCAGTCCGGATGGTTTATTGAAGGACTGCTGTCGCAGACGCTGGTCGTACATATGCTGAGAACGCAGAAAATTCCGTTTATCCAGAGCCGCGCGACGCTGCCGGTGCTGCTCACCACCGCATTGATTATGGCGATGGGCATCTACATTCCGTTCTCTCCGCTGGGAGCGATGGTCGGGCTGGAGCCGCTGCCGCTGAGCTACTTCCCGTGGCTGGTCGCGACGCTGCTCAGCTACTGCGTGGTCGCGCAGGGCATGAAGCGTTTCTATATCAAACGTTTCGGTCAGTGGTTCTGATAATAAGGAGGCGCAGAGATGAATCGTTCTCCGGACACTATCATCGCGCTGATATTTTTCCTGATGGGTCTGCTGGTGCTGCTGTTGGCTATCTGGCAAATCCTGTTCTGAATAAGGGGGCGCGATGCGCAAAGGTTCGCTGGACAAAGTCTTTATTCAGGTGGCGCTGATTGCGGCCATCATTATTTTGCTGACTATCTGGATTAGATAAGAGGATCCCGGGCCACTGGCCCGGGATGAGCATTTCTGCCGGAGAAAAGATTACAGATCGAAGCGGTCGAGGTTCATCACCTTGGTCCAGGCGGCGACAAAGTCGCTGACGAACTTCTGCCGCGCATCGCTGCAGGCATACACTTCGGCCAGGGCGCGCAGGACGGAGTTGGAGCCAAACACCAGATCGACGCGGGTCGCGGTGTATTTCTCTTCGCCGCTCTTACGATCGCGGCCGATAAACAGCTCAGCGTGCTCGTCAGCGGCTTTCCAGACGGTACCCATATCGAGCAGGTTAGCGAAGAAATCGTTGCTCAATACGCCAACGCGGTCGGTAAATACGCCGTGGCGGCTGCCGTCAAAGTTAGCGCCCAGCACGCGCAGACCGCCTACCAGGACCGTCATTTCCGGCGCCGTCAGCGTTAACTGCTGCGCTTTATCAATCAGCAGCGTTTCGGTGGAGATGCCGCCGCCCACGCGGCGATAGTTGCGGAAACCATCGGCCAGCGGCTGCAGCAGATCCATCGCTTCGACATCGGTCTGATCCTGACGCGCATCGACGCGGCCAGGGGCGAAGGGTACGCTGACCTGAACACCTGCCGCCGCGGCAGCCTGCTCAATGCCCACCACGCCGGCGAGGACGATGATATCGGCCAGCGACGCTTTACCGGATGCCTGCTGAATCGCCTGCAGGGTCGGCAGCACGCGGGAGGCGATGGCGTTGACCGGCCACGATTTCTGCGGCTCGAGCGCCAGACGCGCGCCGTTGGCGCCGCCGCGTTTATCGCCGCCGCGGAAGGTGGATGCGGATGCCCAGGCCACGGAAACCAGCTCGCTGACCGAAAGGCCGGCGTCGGCAATGACGGTTTTCAGCGTCGCGATATCCTCTGCGGTCGGGGCGTGGATCGCCGCCGGTAGCGGGTCTTGCCAGATCAGATCTTCTTTCGGCACTTCCGGGCCAATGTAGCGGGACTTCGGCCCCATATCGCGGTGGATCAGTTTAAACCACGCGCGGGCGAAAGCTTCGTTAAAGGCCTGCGGGTCGTTCAGGAAGCGGCGGGAAATCTTGTCGAATTCCGGGTCAAAGCGCAGCGTCAGGTCGGTGACCAGCATGGTCGGCTTGCGTTTTTTCTCCGGGTTAAACGGGTCAGGAATGATTTCAGGGGCGTCTTTCGCTTCGAACTGAATCGCGCCTGCCGGGCTGCGGGTCTGCACCCACTCATATTTGTACAGGTTTTCGAAGAAGTAGTTGCTCCACTGGGTTGGCGTTTGCGTCCACACCACTTCCAGACCGGAGGTGATCGCATCGGCGCCCGCGCCGCTGCCGTAGCTGTTTGCCCAGCCGAGGCCCTGCGCTTCGATCGGCGCCGCTTCCGGCTCTGCGCCAACGTGGCTGGTCACCGCGGAGCCGTGGGTTTTGCCCAGCGTATGGCCGCCGGCGATCAGCGCGACGATCTCTTCATCATTCATCGCCATATTGCCGAAGGTCGCGCGAATTGCGGAGGCCGCGGAGAGCGGGTCGCCGCTGGCGTTAGGGCCTTCAGGGTTGACGTAAATCAGCCCCATTTCGGTGGCGCCGATCGCCTGCTGATTCAGGCTTTCCGGATGACGATGGGCCAGCCATTCGGTTTCATTACCCCAGTCAACGTCCAGATCCGGTTCCCATACGTCTTCACGACCGGCCCCGAAGCCAAACGTGCGGAAACCGGCGTTTTCCAGCGCCACGTTGCCCGCCAGCATATAAAGGTCAGCCCAGGAGATTTTCTGGCCGTATTTCTGTTTGACCGGCCACAGCAGGCGACGGGCTTTGTCGAGGCTGACGTTATCCGGCCAGGAGTTGAGCGGGGCGAAACGCTGCTGCCCGCGACCCGCGCCGCCGCGACCGTCAACGGTACGATAGGTACCGGCGCCGTGCCATGCCATACGAATAAACAGCCCGATATAGCTACCCCAGTCCGCCGGCCACCACTCCTGAGAGTCGGTGAGCAGGGCGCGCAGATCGGCTTTCAGGGCCGAATAGTCGAGTTTCTTAAACTCTTCGCGGTAGTTAAAGTTTTCGCCCAGCGGGTTTGAACGATTGGAGTGCTGATTCAGCAGATCCACGCGTAGTTGATTAGGCCACCAGTCGCGGTTGCCGGTGCCACCGCCCGCGCTCTGCGTGGGCGTCGACGTTTCGGCGTGGAAAGGGCATTTCCCTGCCGACGGGGTATTCGAAGGATCGTTTGACGTGCTCATATCAGGCTCCGTTTGCTTTTGTGAATGCCATTACGATATACACTGCTACCAATAAGCGATATTTGAATGAGTCTACGGATTTAATAGTTATTTCCGTTCAATGCTCTTGTAAAAACCGAATATATATCATTGTTGAAGGGCTGGTTTTCAACAATGACCTCACCACCATAGTCGTAACATCAGCGTAAAGGAATCGTTAAGGCATCATCTCCGCCAGCGAAGACCCCATTATTTGCGTTATGACAATTTTAGTGCGTAAACAAGCTTAGCGCTGCCAGTATAAAGGCGTACCAAAAACGTCGATAAAATAGTCAATTACCGCCCGTACGTTAAGTGACGGATGCCGGGCGTGAGGGTAAATCGCCGAGACCGGCGAGGGGGTATTGCCGATTGCCGCGGCGTAGCGGGGCATCAGCTTAATCAGCTTTCCTTCTCCAGTCGCTTCATTAACCATCCAGTCGGGAAAGAGGACCACCCCCATCCCCCCCAGCGCAGCGGTCAGCAGCGCATCGGCGTTATTTGAAGTGAGCTGCGGCGTTTGCGGATAGTGCACCCATTCCCCTTGCGCAAGGCGGAACAGCCAGCGGTTGGGCCCGTTTGAGCCGCTGTAGACCAGCGTGCTGTGCTGGCGAAGATCTTCCGGCGTCTCCGGGATGCCGCGGCGTTGCAGATACGCCGGAGCGGCGACTAGATAGTGATGCTGCATACCCAGTACCCTGGCGTGAACGCTGGAATCCGGCAGGCTACCGATGCGAAAAATCACATCGGTCGCATCGCGGTGCGGATCGATGAAATCATCGGTCAGCGCCAGCTCAATCTGCATCTGCGGATAGCGCGCCGTTAGCCCCGGCAGCCAGGGCGCGATATGGCGCTGGCCAAAATAGACCGGGGCGTTGATGCGCACCAGCCCGCCCGGCTCAAGGCTCCGGTCCTGCAAATCGCGTCGCGCGGCGCTGAACTGTTCGCTGATGCCTCTGGCATGAGCGGCAAACAGGCGTCCTGCTTCGGTAGGCACCACGGCCCGGGTATTACGATAAAACAGCTGCTGGCCGAGCGCGTCCTCAAGCTGGTGAATGGTGCGCGATACCATTGAGGGAGAAACGCCTTCTCGTCGCGCCACTGTGGAAAAGCTCTGGATGTCGTAAACGGCGATAAACAGCTGCAGCGCCCGAAAATTCACATTACCCGCATCGCTCATTAATGCAATATCCGCAAAAGTGTTTCCTTGATTGTATCGTTTTTCACATCACTCCGCTGTTTTATGCTCTGCCACCTCATTAATAATCGGATATCAACGATGCAGTTATTACTGATTTTTCTTGTGATTGCCGGCGGCATGGGATTATCCGTGGAAGCCGGACTACTCGGGCCGCTGGCCGGTCAGGTAGGGGACCTGTGGGCCACCTTCAGCATTTTCAGCGTCGGCAGCGCGCTGACGTTTCTGCTGATGCTGCTGTTTGGCCAGAGACAAAGCCCCTCGTTCTTCTCTTTGCCGGGCTGGCAGCTTACCGGGGGCATCCTGGGCCCCATCTATGTCGTCATCTTAACCATCGCCGTGCCGGTTATCGGTATCGCCATGACGATGATCGGCATTCTTGCCGGCCAGGTCTGCAAAAGCCTGTTGATTGACCATTACGGCCTGTTTGGTTCGCCAAAACGTAAAATCGACGGTCGGCGGCTTATCGCGCTGCTGTTTATCGTCGTCGCCCTGATTCTGATCGCCACAAGCTGAGGAGTTAAGATGAGTAGCATAATGATTTTGCTGGCGCTGGCCGGCGGCGCGATGTTGAGCATGCAGGCGGCGATTAACGGTCGTTTGGGCAGTCAGGTAGGCGTATTTCGTAGCGCGTTTCTCACTTTCTCCGTGGGCGCGTTGATCACCGCGCTGCTGATTTTCTACTTTGCGCCCCACCAGACGACGACGCTGCTGGATGTGCCGAAATGGCAGCTGCTGGGGGCATTTTGCGGCGTCCCCTATATCGTGATTATGGTGGTGGCGGTGCAGCGTATTGGTACCGCGGCGGCCACGGTGGCGGTGATTTTTGGCCAACTGGCCATGAGCTTGCTAATCGATAACTTTGGCTGGCTGGGTAATGACGCCATTACCTTTTCGCCGGGGCGGCTGGGGGCGATCGTTTGTCTGGGGCTGGCGCTGTTCTTTATTTATCGCTCCGGCACGGCGGCAAAAGCCGCAGAGAAGCGATAGACCGCCCACCTGTTCAGGTGAGTTGTCGCGCATCGCCAACCGCGGCCATACTGTTCGTCACCATGTGACTGGCGCTTTAGACAGATCACTGTCGGGGAGCATGGTTGCCGCCGCCGCGCGCCTGGGCGTCACTTCACTGTATGGAGATACGCTATGCCTGAGATTTCGTCGCTGCTGACCTTCGCTCTGGTGGCCCTTGGCCTGGTGCTGACCCCGGGGCCGAATATGATCTATTTGATTTCGCGCTCACTTTGCCAGGGAAGAAGGGCCGGGCTGGTCTCCCTCGGCGGGGTGGCGCTGGGGTTTGTCTTTTATATGCTGTGCGCGGCGTTCGGTATTACCGCGCTGATCTTCGCCGTGCCCTATGCTTATGACGTCTTGCGCATCAGCGGCGTTGTCTATCTGCTTTATCTGGCCTGGCAGGCGGTGAGGCCCGGCGGGCGCTCGGTTTTTGCGGTGCGGGATCTGCCCGCCGATAGCGGCCGTAAGCTGTTTTTGATGGGCTTTATCACTAATCTGGCGAACCCTAAAATCGCTATTATGTACCTCTCATTGCTGCCGCAGTTTATCTCTCCCGGACACGGCAGCATCCTTGCGCAGTCGCTGGTACTGGGATTTACCCAGGCGATAATTAGCGTGGCGGTTAACGCGCTGATTGTGATGATGGCCGGGCAGGTGTCGCTGTTTCTCGCGGGGCGCCCGTTGTGGCAGCAGTTTCAGCGCTGGCTGATGGCGACGGTACTGGCGGGGATGGCGGTGAAAATTGCCTTCGAAGCGCGGAAGTAATCGCTCTGCCCGGTAGCATAGCGCTGCCGGGCGCAGCGGAAGGGGATTAAGCCCCCGGGCCAATCAGCCGCGAGCGGATCGTGGCTTCCGGCATCATCTCCAGCAGACCGTTGCACAGCATCTCTCCCGCCTCCTGCAGCGCGCTAAGCGGCATTTCCGGCAGGCTTTCAAGAATAAACCACATCCGCGGACTCTCCACGCTCAGGCGAGTACGGACTCCCTGCCTCCAGTTCCAGCGTCGGCAGGTCACGCCGCGATCGTCGCCCCAGACCACTTCTCCCGCGTCGGGGTATTCGTCAACCGTCTGTCCTTCTTTAACGGTATCGAACGGCTCGCTGCCGTCCGCGATCTTGAGCTGCGGCACGCCAACATACGCCGCCAGGTTTTCGCCGCCGACCGGCACGGCGTAGCGCAGGCTTACCGCGTTATAGAGATCGACGATAGGATCGAGCGCGGCCATCTCGCCATCGCGCAGCACCCGTTTGCGCAAGGCTTCAGCCGAGCAGGGGGTCCTTTTAGGTTTTGCGCCAAAGGCGCGGAATACTTCGCTCCAGGCCTGCAGGTGTGCCTCCGCCCACTGCGGCTCGCCGGCGAGAACCGCTTTGCAGGCGGAGCGGAGCGCATCGGACCCGACCTGGGGAGCGCGTACGGCGGCGGAAACAACATCAATGCTCAGGGCGCGAAAGCCGGGGGCCAGCGCGGAGACCTGCGGGCTGATTGACGGTAATACGCTATTCATTGGATAATCCTGTAACGACCATTTTAAAGCATAATATCGACCGATGACCAATAAAGTCAATATAACGACCGATGCGGGCGCCGATGCCGCCATGATCAATGAAGCCGTTGCGGCGCGCCTTAAACGCTACCGGGCGGAAAAGAAGATCTCCCTTGATGAGCTGTCGCGACGCGCGGGGGTCAGTAAAGGCATGCTGGTAGACATTGAAGCCTGCCGGGCCAATCCGAGCATCGCGCTGTTGTGCCGTCTGGCCTCGGCGCTGGGCGTATCCGTGGCCGATTTTGTCAACGTCGCCGCCGCGCCGCCGGTCAAGGTGATGGCCGCAAGCGATATTCCCACCCTATGGCAGGGCGAGCGGGGCGGTCATGCACGGCTGCTTGCCGGTACCAGCGGACCGGATATGGTGGAGCTCTGGCAATGGAGTCTCTATCCCGGTGAGATTTTTACCTCGCCGGGGCACGGCGATGGCACGACAGAACTGCTTTTCGTGACCGAGGGCGCCTTAACCCTGACGGTCAACGACGCGAGCTATGTGATTGTCGCCGGAGAGTCCGCCGTGGCGCGCACCGACGCCCCGCATAGCTACGCTAACGCCGGGGATGCGGTCACGCGGTTCACTATGACGGTCAGCGAAAAAGCGCGTTAGTATTATCCCGACCGCGCTCCTCCTTCACGGCGAGCGCACCAAATCCATGCAATGCCCCATCATCACTCCCCATTATTGGGAATCGCGGCGACGCCTGTCGTCGCATGGCTGAGTTTACGCGCTCTGCGCGCCTGGCATAGACCTTGCAAACTCCTCGTCAGAAGGCAGCGCAACAGACAATTGAGATAACACAATAGCTGGCTAGGGTTCCGGTTCACTCAGGTGAACGTCTGGTCCGAGAGCTGGCGACCTCTGCGAGGTTACACGGCGGGACAAAAGCCCGGGAGACAGCAGCACCGTTGGGTGTCGCGCTGCCCCCGTTTCCCGTGCTAACCAGAGGTCCACCATGAAGACACCGCCGCTCCTCCGCTCTCTAATTCTGTCGCTGGCGCTGCTGGCCAGCGTCCCATCGTTTGCCGCCGTCAAAAAAGAGTTCAACGTCTGCTGGACTATCTACGCCGGATGGATGCCCTGGGGCACCATCAGCAACGAAAAAATCATCGATAAGTGGGCCAGTAAATACGGCATCAAAATCAATATCGTTCAGCTAAACGACTACATCGAGTCCATCAACCAGTATACCGCGGGCCAGTTTGACGGCTGCACCATGACCAACATGGATGCCCTGACCATTCCGGCGGCGGGCGGCGTTGACACGACGGCGCTGATTACCGGCAGCTACTCCGACGGCAACGACGGCGTGGTACTGAAGGGGGCGAATAAAAAGCTCAGCGATCTGAAAGGGATGGCGGTGTATCTCCCGGAGCTTTCGGTATCGCACTACCTGCTGGTTCGCGGCCTGGAAAAAGCCGGACTGCAGGAAAAAGACGTCAAAGTGGTCAATACCTCGGATGCGGATATCGTCTCGGCCTTTGGCACCAGCGGCGTACGCGCGGCGGTGGCCTGGAATCCGCAGCTTTCGGTTATCAAAAAGACGCCGCAAACCACGGAAGTCTTTAGCTCTTCGCAGGTTCCCGGCGAGCTGATCGACATGATGGTGGTGAATACTCAGACGCTGAAAGATAACCCGGCGCTGGGCAAAGCCCTGACCGGCGCCTGGTTCGAGATGATGACCAAAATGCGGGCCGGCGATACCGAGGCGCTAAACGCGATGGCCGCCGACTCCGGCACCGATCTCGCCGGTTACCAGGCGCAGCTAAAAACGACCCATCTGTTCTGGACGCCTGCCGACACCCTGACGTTTATCTCCTCGCCGGAGCTGGCCAAAACCATGCAGCGGGTGGCGCAGTTCTCCTTTGATAAAGGGCTGCTGGGCGAGGGCGCGCAGAGCGCCGACTTTATCGGCATGACCTTCCCCGGCGGCGTCACCGTCGGCGATACCGCGAACAGCAAGCTGCGCTTTGACGACAGCTATCTGAAGCTGGCCGCGGCGGGCAAGCTGTAATGATTGACTCCGGGAGTCCACGCCATGCGCCACATTAACCGCTATCCCCGGCAGGGTATGCGCCTGACGCTGATGCTGTTGCCCTTTGTCCTGCTGGTCGCCGCCTGGTTTATCGGTTCGGCGGTGCGGCTGGAAGCCAATCCGCAGGATAAGCTGCTGCCCGGCCTGTCGCAGATGATCGCGGCCATTGACCGGATGGCGTTCACGCCGGATAAACGCAGTGGTGAGTATCTGCTGTGGGCCGATACGCTGATTAGCCTGGGCCGCCTGCTGATTGGCCTGGCGTTCTCTTCGCTGATTGGCCTGGGCATCGGCATCGCCGCCGGCGTGTTCCCGATGTACCGCGCGGCGCTGTCGCCGCTGATGACCGTGGTATCGATGATCCCGCCGCTGGCGATCCTGCCGGTGCTGTTTATTGTCTTCGGCCTGGATGAGCTGTCAAAAGTGATGCTCATCGTCATCGGCATTACGCCGATGCTGGCGCGCGACCTTGAACAGCGGGCGCGGGAAATCCCGGCGGAGCTGTTTATCAAAGCGCAAACCCTCGGCGCCAATAGCTGGACGGTGGTGCTGCGGGTGGTGCTGCCGCAGCTGCTATCGCGGCTGATCACCTCCCTGCGCCTGCTGCTGGGCTCCGCGTGGCTATTTTTGATCTCCGCCGAGGCCATCTCCGCCACCGCCGGGCTCGGCTATCGCATATTCCTCGTTCGCCGCTATATGGCGATGGACGTGATTATTCCTTACGTCATCTGGATAACGCTGCTGGCGTGGCTGATGGATCTGGCTCTGCGCCAGCTGCACAAAGCCTGTTTCCCGTGGGCGGAAGGAGGTCGGGCATGAGTTTTATCGACATCAAAAATATCTGGCAGGAGTATGGCGATCACGTGGTGCTGGAGCGCATCAATTTGCAGGTGAAAGAGGGCGAGTTCTGTTCGATGGTCGGCGCGTCCGGCTGCGGCAAATCAACCTTTTTACGTCTGCTGCTCGGCCAGGAAAAGCCGACTCGCGGCGAAATCACCCTCGACGGCCAGCCGCTGGCGGCGGAGCCGGACCGCAGCCGCGGCGTGGTGTTTCAGCGTTATTCGGTTTTCCCGCATCTCAACGTGCTGGATAACGTCGCCATAGGTCTTGAACTTCCGGCGTCACCGCTGTTTGGCCGGCTGTTTGCCGGCAGGAAACGCGACGCCCGCGAACGGGCGCGGAGGATGCTGGAGAAAGTCGGGCTGGGGCACGCGCTGGATAAATACCCGGCGCAGCTCTCCGGCGGGATGCAGCAGAGGCTGGCGATTGCCCAGGCGTTCGTGATGCAGCCGCGCGTGCTGCTGCTCGATGAACCCTTCGGCGCGCTGGACCCTGGGATCCGCAAGGATATGCACGGGCTGCTGCTCCAGCTATGGAGCGAAACCCGGATGACGGTTTTTATGGTCACCCACGACCTTGCGGAAGGCTTCAACCTTGGCACCCGGCTGCTGGTTTTCGACAAAGTGCGCATTGATCCGCAGGCGCCCAACGCCTGGGGGGCGCGCATTACCTACGATATCCCGCTCAATGAAGCGCGGATGTCGCAGCTGACGACCGGCAGCGACAATAACGTTTACGCATTAAGGAGATAGTTTGATGACCGCACTTTTTCACTCCTCCCCCAGCCTGCGCGAAGAGCGGCTCCCCGGCGGGGCGCACACCTCGTTAATTTTGCGCAAAGGTCAGATCCTGCGCCTGACCGATATCGACGGCGGGGCCAACGTCAGCATGATGATGCTTAATCCCCACGAGAAGAGCGAGCGCCTGAATCTGCCGGACACCCTCAAGGGCCAGCATACCGCGCGCCTGACCGCCGGGCACTGTTTCTACTCCGATATGGGGCGCGTCCTGGCCGGGATCGTTGCCGACAGCTGCGGCTGGCACGACCCGTTCGGCGGGGTGCTCAACGCCGATGAGACGCGTGAAAAATATGGCGCAGGACGCTACCAGGAGCTGCGCAACGGCTTCTATCGCAACGGCGTCGATAACCTGCTGGTCGAGATGGGCAAGTGGGATCTGGGCCTGGAAGACCTGCTGATGGTGGTTAACTTCTTCAGCAAAGTGACCGTCGATGAGGACGGCAGTTTCCGCTTTATCCCCGGCAACAGCCGCGCCGGAGATTACGTTGAGCTGTTTGCGCCGATGGATGTCCTCATGGTACTGACCGCGCTGCCGCATCCCCAGGACCCGGCCGCGGAATACGCCCCGCGGCCGATTCAGCTCAGCTGGTACCAGGCCGACGATGCGCAGGCGACCGCGGAAGCGCTCTTTACTCGCGATGAAAACCAGCGCGCGTTCCTCAACACCCAACTTTTTGCCCTGTAAGGAGGCTGCGATGCGTCTTATCACCAGTAACCGTCGTCCTGAAGATGCCGTCTATCGCCATGTGATCCCGGCAGGGGAACCCTGGCTGTTTGAGGTACAAAAAGGGCAAACCCTGCGCCTGCTAGACCTCGAAGGCAACCAGGCCATCGATACTCTGTTTTACAACGCCGATAACCCCCGCGAACGCTACGATCCGCAGCGCACGCTGCGCCGCCAGGGCAATGCCTATCTGACCACCGGCAGCGTGCTCTATTCCAATCTGGGCAATCCGCTGCTGACCATCGTTGCTGATACCTGCGGTCGCCACGATACCCTCGGCGGCGCCTGCGCCCAGGAGAGCAACACCGTGCGCTACGCCCAGGATAAACGCTATATGCACAGCTGCCGGGATAATTTCCTTTGCGCCTGCCTGCACGATGGTCGCCTGCACAAGCGCGATATCGGCGCCAACATCAACTTTTTTATGAACGTCCCGGTCACCCCGGAAGGCGGTCTGACCTTTGAGGACGGCATATCGGCGGCGGGGAAATACGTTGAGCTGCGCGCCGAGTGCAGCGCCGTGGTGCTGATTTCCAACTGTCCGCAGTTGAACAATCCCTGCAACGGCTGGAACCCCACGCCCGCCGAGGTGCTGGTATGGAACTGACCCGCTGGCAGCGCTGGCGCCTGTTGGCCTTTCGGCTCTTCGCCGTCCGCGCCGATCGCCTGAACAGTACGCCGACGCGCAAACCTTAAGCGCCGGTTCACCCCGGGGACGACCTCAGGGGAACATCGAATTTTTGCGGGACGACCCGCGACCCTGTGAGTTCCGCTTATGTTTGATACCTTACTGATTGCCAACCGCGGCGCGATTGCCTGCCGCATTCTGCGCACCCTGCGCGCGATGCAGGTGAAGGGCGTCGCCGTCTATTCCGAAGCCGACCTGAGCAGTCTGCATATCCGCGACGCCGATGAAGCCCTCAGCCTCGGCGACGGCCCGGCGGCGCAAACCTATCTGGCCACGGAGAAGATCATTGCCGCCGCGCAGCAGAGCGGCGCCCGGGCGATCCACCCCGGCTACGGCTTTCTGTCGGAGAACGCGGCCTTCGCCGAGGCCTGCGAAGCGGCGGGGCTGGCCTTTGTCGGCCCAACCCCGCGGCAGCTGCGCGTCTTCGGCCTGAAGCATACCGCCCGCGCCTTAGCCAAAGCCGAGGGCGTGCCGCTGCTGGAGGGCAGCGAACTGCTGGCCGACAGCGACGAAGCCTGCCGGGCGGCGGAGGCGGTGGGCTATCCGGTGATGCTTAAAAGCACCGCCGGCGGCGGCGGGATCGGCATGCGCGTCTGCCGCGACGCTCGTGAGCTGACGGAGGCGTTCGCCACGGTGCAGCGGCTGGGGCAAAACAACTTCAGCGACGCCGGCGTATTTCTCGAAAAATATATCGAACGCGCCCGCCATCTGGAGGTGCAAATCTTCGGCGACGGGCGGGGGGACGTTATCGCCCTCGGGGTGCGCGACTGTTCGGTACAGCGGCGTAACCAGAAAGTGATTGAAGAGACGCCCGCGCCGAATCTGCCGGAAGGCACCGCGCAGGCGCTATGCGCGGCGGCTATCGCGCTGGGTAAAGCGGTGAGCTACCGCAGCGCCGGCACGGTGGAGTTCGTCTATGACAGCACGGCGCGGCAGTTTTATTTCCTCGAAGTGAATACCCGGCTGCAGGTTGAACACGGCGTCACCGAGCAGGTGTGGGGCGTTGATCTGGTGCGCTGGATGATTGAGCTGGCGGCGGGCGATTTACCCCCGCTAGACGTGCTGGCCGCCGGGTTACGGCCTCAGGGGCATGCTATTCAGGCGCGGCTTTACGCCGAGGATCCGGGACGGCAGTTTCAGCCGTCTCCCGGACTGCTAACGGAAGCCATCTTTCCACCGGCGGACGGCGCCGCCCTGCGTATCGACCGCTGGGTGGAAGCCGGCTGCGAAGTGCCGCCGTTTTTCGACCCGATGCTGGCGAAAACGATCGCCTGGCGCCCCAGCCGCGATGAGGCTATCGCCGGCCTGGCGCAGGCGCTGGCGGAGACCCGCCTGTACGGCGTAGAAACCAACCGCCTGTACCTGCTGCAAATTCTTGGCTTTGCGCCGTTTACCGAAGGCGAGCCCTGGACCCGCTGCCTTGAGCAGCTGCACTACCGGGCGGCCACCGTGGAGGTGCTGAGCGCCGGGACCCAGACCAGCGTGCAGGACTATCCGGGACGTCTCGGGTACTGGGCGGTGGGCGTACCGCCGTCGGGGCCGATGGACGATCGCGCCCTGCGTCTCGGCAACCGTCTGCTGGGTAATGCCGAGGGAGAGGCCGCGCTGGAAATCACCCTCAACGGGCCGACCCTGAAATTTAATACCGACGTTCAGGCGGTGGTGTGCGGCGCGCCGCTGGCGGTGACGCTCGATGGCGTTGACCAGCCGCTGGACCGCGTTTTTACCATTCCGGCGGGGGCGACGCTGAAGCTGGGCGCGATAAACGGCGCGGGGGTCAGAAGCTATCTCTGCCTGAGCGGCGGTATTCAGGTGCCGGACTATTTGGGCAGTAAAAGCACCTTTACCCTCGGCCAGTTTGGCGGCCACGGCGGACGGGCGCTGCGCGGCGGCGACGTGCTGCATCTGGCGCCGCGCGCCGCCGCCAGAGTCGGGGATCAACTGCCCGCCGCGCTCCGCACGGCGCTTGCGCAGGTACGGACGCTGCGGGTGATTTATGGCCCCCACGGCGCGCCGGAGTTTTTTACGCCGGCGTATATCGCGACTTTTTTCGCCACCGACTGGGAGGTTCATTTTAACTCCAGCCGCACCGGCGTGCGCCTGATTGGACCCAAGCCGCTGTGGGCCCGCGACAGCGGCGGCGAAGCGGGACTGCATCCGTCGAATATTCACGATAATCCTTACGCGGTGGGCGCGGTCGATTTTACCGGCGATATGCCGGTGATCCTCGGGCCGGACGGGCCGAGCCTCGGCGGTTTCGTCTGCCCGGTCACCGTTATTGAAGCCGACCTCTGGCAGTTAGGCCAGCTCAAGGCCGGGGACAAAGTACGTTTCGTGGCGGTAGATTTACCCACCGCCCGGCGGCTGGCACAAGGGCGGCGCGCCGAACTGGCGACCCTAAGTCACCAGGCGATAGCCTGGCAGCCCGCGCCGCTGACGTCGCCTGTCGTCATGACCTGCGGCGAGGCGGATAAACGCCTGGTGGCGCGCCTTTCCGGCGATACCCACCTGCTGCTGGAAGCCGGGGAGCCGGAGCTGGATCTGGTGCTGCGTTTCCGCATTCATGCCCTGATGCAGGCCCTGGAGGCGCAATCCGCAGAAGGCGTGATTGATATCACGCCGGGGATCCGCTCGCTGCAAATTCATTTCCAGCCGGAAACCCTGCCCCTGGAGACGCTGCTGGCCCGGGTGCGCGGCGAGTGGTCCACGGTATGCCTGAGCGACGATCTGCAGGTGCCGACGCGCGTGGTGCATCTGCCGCTCTCCTGGGACGACCCGGCCTGCCGCAAGGCGATCGATAAATACATGACCACCGTACGCCAGGACGCGCCGTGGTGCCCGAGCAACCTTGAGTTTATCCGCCGGATTAACGATCTGCCTGACGAGCAGGCGGTATGGAATACGGTGTTTGACGCCAGCTATCTGGTCATGGGGCTGGGCGATGTTTATCTCGGCGCGCCGGTGGCGACGCCGCTCGACCCGCGCCATCGCCTGGTCACTACCAAGTACAACCCGGCGCGCACCTGGACGGCGGAAAACTCGGTCGGCATCGGCGGGGCCTATCTGTGCGTCTACGGCATGGAGGGACCCGGCGGCTATCAGTTCGTTGGCCGGACCTTGCAAATGTGGAATCGCTACCACGACGTGGCGGATTTTGCCGGCAAACCCTGGCTGCTGCGTTTCTTCGACCAATTGCGTTTCTATCCGGTTTCGGCCGAAGAGCTGCTGCAAATTCGCCGCGATTTTCCGCTCGGACGCTACCCGCTGCGCATTGAGAACAGCACGCTGCGGCTGGCGGAATACCAGCAGTTTCTCCACCGCGAAGCGCACAGCATCGGCGCGTTTCGCGAGCATCAGCAGCGGGCGTTTAACGCCGAACGCGATCGCTGGATAGCCAGCGGCCAGGCCCATTTCGACAGCCAGGAGGGCGCCGTGGATGAGGGCGGCGACGCGCCGCTGCGTCAGGGCGAGCAGGGGGTGGAGAGCCCGATTTCCGGCAACTTATGGCAGGTACAAACCGCGGCAGGCAGTCGGGTTCGCGCGGGGGATGTGCTGGTCGTTCTGGAGTCGATGAAGATGGAGATCCCGCTGCTGGCCCCCTGCGACGGCGTTATTCAACAGGTTCACGTGCAGCCGGGCAGCGCGGTGCGCGCCGGGCAGCGGGTGGCGGTGATTATTGAGGAGAAGGCATGATGCAGCAGACGTTTGATTTACGCCTGGCGACCCTGGCGGCAGACTATCGCAACGGCAAAACCACCCCGCGCCGTCTGCTGGCGGAAGTGCGCCAGCGGGCGCAGGCGCTGAACCCCGAATTCCGCTTATTTATCCATATCCTGAGCGAAGAGGAGCAGGAGCCGCTTCTGGCGGCGCTGGAAGGCCTCTCGCCGACCGAGCTGCCGCTATACGGCGTGCCGTTCGCCATCAAAGACAATATCGATTTGGCGGAGATTATCACCACCGCCGCCTGCCCGGCGTTTGCTTACCGGGCGGAGCAGAGCGCGACGATTGTCGCTCAGTTGATCGCGCTGGGGGCGGTGCCGGTCGGTAAAACCAATCTCGATCAGTTCGCCACCGGCCTGAACGGTACCCGCTCGCCGTACGGTGCTTGCCGCAACGGCTATCTTGCAGATTACCCATCCGGGGGCTCCAGCGCCGGTTCCGCGCTGGCGGTGGCGCTGGGCGTCGCCAGCTTCTCGCTGGGAACGGACACCGCCGGCAGCGGCCGCGTCCCGGCGGGGCTGAATAACCTGGTGGGTCTGAAGGCCACGAAAGGGCTGATCTCCACCGCTGGGGTCGTGCCCGCCTGCCGTACGTTAGACTGTGTGACCTTTTTCAGCGCCACCGCCGACGAGGCGAGCCAGCTGCTGGCGCTGGTCGCGCAGTACGATCCGTTGGATGCCTGGAGCCGCCATAATCCGCAGTGGAACAGCCGTCAGGCGTTCGGCAGGCCGGCAGCCGGTTTTCGTTTTGGCGTTCCGCGCGAGCTGAATTTCCTCGGCTGCAGCGCAAGCGAGCGTCTGTTTACCCAGGCCCGGCAGCGGCTGACGGCGCTGGGTGGGGTGGCGGTTGAGATCGAATTCGCGCCGTTTCTGGCGGCAGCCCGACTGCTGTATGACGGACCGTGGGTCGCCGAACGTTACGCGGTAGTCGGCCCGTTGATGGCGCGGCAGCCGGAGGCGGTGCTGCCGGTCATTCGCGAGGTGCTGGCGAAAGCGCCGGATACCGACGCCACGGCGACCTTTAAGGCGATTTATCAGCTACAGCAGTACAAAGCCCGGTGCGACGCGATCCTCGAGACCCTCGACTGCGTGCTGACGCCAACCTATCCGCGTCCGGTGACGCTCGACGAGCTGCAAGCGGAACCGATCGCGCGCAACGCCGATCTCGGGTATTACACCAACTTTATGAACCTGCTGGACTACGCCGCGGTGAGCGTGCCGTGCGGATTTATGCCGGACGGCTTGCCCTCCGGCGTTACCCTGTTTGGCCGGGCATTTACCGACCAGTATTTGCTCAGCCTGGCCGACGCGTTTCAGCGAGCGGAGCGGCTGCCGCTGGCCGGCGGGACGCGGCTGGAAACCCCGCCGCCCGAACGCGCAGCCGGTCATGACCGGATGGCGCTGGTTGTTTGCGGCGCGCATCTTGCCGGCCTGCCGCTAAACGATCAGCTGCTGGCGCGGGGCGGCCAGCTGCTGCAGGAAACCCGCAGCGCGCCGCACTATCGTTTGTACGCCCTCGCGGACGGTAAGCGCCCGGCAATGGTTCGCGATGAGAGCGGCGGGGCGGCGATTGCGGTTGAAGTGTGGGAGCTACCCAGCGCGGAGGTCGGTTCGCTGCTGGCGGCCATTCCCGCGCCGCTGGGCTTAGGGAAAGTTGAGCTTGCCGACGGACGCCGGTTAACGGGCTTTATTTGCGAAGCCGAAGGATTAGGCGAAGCCACGGAGATTACCGCCTACGGCGGCTGGCGCGCCTGGCTGGCGCGCTAGGACATCATCACCTCCGTCGAAGTCCCGAGGGAGGTGATTTTTGTGACGACGTCACGTTTCTAACATGCTGAAACATTTCTGCCAAATCATTAGCAACCTTTCGATAGGGCTCCCGCTGCGATAACGCTATTCTTCCCCGCTTTTCCTTTTTCAGGCCCTTTGTAACCCAGGTATATGACCGCTAATGTCCCTAATGAGAGATGAAATTCGCGACCATTCAGCGGAAGAGATGCTATTTATCCGCCGAGCCGTCATTGCGTTTCTACTGGTGGTGGTCTGCTTTGCCATCCTGATCCTTAATCTTTACCGTTTGCAGGTCGATCAGCACGATTTTTATCAGACGCGTTCAAACCAGAACGACATTAAAATGCTGCCCATCGCGCCGAGCCGGGGGCTGATTTTCGACCGCAACGGTATCCCGCTGGTACAAAATATTACCCTCTACCGTTTGCAGGTGATCCCGAGCAAAATCGCCGATATGACGGCGCTGCTGCAGCAGCTGACGCCGATCGTCGATTTAACCCCGCAGGATATCGCCGATTTTCGCGACGATATGCACCACAACAGCCGCTATAAAGAGGTGACCTTAAAAGCGGACCTGAGCGATGTTGAAGTGGCGCGTTTTGCGGTCAATGAGTTTCATTTCCCCGGCGTCACGGTGGAGAGCTACCAGCAGCGCGCATACCCCTACGGGGCCGAACTGGCGCACGTGGTTGGCTACGTATCGAAAATCAACAACAGCGATCTGCAAAAGCTGGCCAAAGCGGGGGAAGAGGAGAACTACGCCGCCGACCATAATATCGGCAAGCAGGGTATCGAAGGCTACTACGAGAAAGCGCTGCACGGCACCACCGGATATCAGGAGGTCGAGGTGGATAACCACGGGCGGGTGGTGCGCCTGCTGAAAGAGGTGCCGCCGGTGGCCGGGAAGAACATCTACCTGACGCTGGATCTGCACCTGCAGCAGTATATCGAGTCGGTACTGAAGGGGCAGCGCGCGGCGGTGGTGGCCGTCGATCCGCGCGATGGAGGCGTGCTGGCCATGGTGTCGAGCCCCAGCTACGATCCCAATCCCTTTGTCAGGGGCATCGGCTATCAGGCCTACCGTTCGCTGCTCGATAACCCGGACCGGCCGCTGATTAACCGGGTCACCCAGGGTCTCTATCCGCCCGCGTCGACGGTGAAACCCTACATGGCGCTGTCGGCGCTATCGGCGGGCGTTATCACGCCAACCACCTCCTTCTTCGGCGCGCCGACCTGGACGCTGCCGGGAACCCAGCGCCGCTACCGCGACTGGCTGAAGAGCGGCCACGGCATGCTTAACGTCACCAAAGCGATAGAAGAATCGGCGGACACCTTCTTCTATCAGGTTGCGTTTGAGATGGGTATCGACCGTATTCACGAGTGGCTCAGCAAGTTCGGTTACGGTCAGTCAACTGGCATCGATCTTAACGAAGAGTATGCCGGGGTGCTGCCGAGCCGGGAGTGGAAACAGCGGGTGCATAAAAAACCGTGGTATCAGGGCGATACCATTTCCGTCGGTATCGGCCAGGGCTACTGGATTGCCACGCCGATCCAGATGGTCAAGGCGCTGACGACCCTGATTAACAACGGCAAAGTGCAAAACCCACATCTGCTTTACTCCATGAAACAGGGGAATAAGGTTGAGCGCTATCAGCCGCCGCAGGATCTGCCGCAGGTTGGCGATCCGCGCTCGCCTTACTGGGGCGTGGTGCGCAACGGCATGTACGGCATGGCGAACCTGCCAAACGGCACCGGCTATAAGCTGTTCCATACCGCGCCGTACCAGATCGCCGCCAAGTCCGGGACGTCCCAGGTGTTCAGCCTGAAGGAGAACCAGACCTATAACGCGAAAATGATCCCGGTGCGCCTGCGCGACCATATCTTCTACACCCTGTTTGCGCCGTATCAGCATCCGAAGGTGGCGATGGCGCTGATTCTGGAGAACGGCGGCGGCGATGGCGTGGTAGCGGGACCGACGGCGCGCGCCATCCTCGACCATATCTTCGACCCGGCCAACGCGCCGGCGGTACAGGGCGCGGCCTCGACGGTGCCGCAGGTGGAGAGCGCCGACGCGCAGTAGCGGTTATTCGTTGAGAGCATAAGCGTTGGCGGATTGGTTATTTGCCGCCGCCGGCGCTTTTGCGCATAGTAGCGTTCTGTGTTGCTGTGAAAAAGGCGCTCTGATGTCGTTAAGCCGAAATACCCTTCTTCTTGTCCAGACCGGGACTCCGCCGGATGAAATCGTCTCCGACCACGGCGATCTTCCCCTCTGGTTTGGCAATCTGCTGGCGCCGTGGCGCAATAAAATCAGCGTGGCGCGGGTGTATGCCGGCGAGCCGCTTCCCGCGCCGGACAATAATACCGTGGCGGTGATTACCGGCTCCTGGGATATGGTCACGGAGCGCCTGCCGTGGAGCGAAATGACCGCCGCATGGATCCGCGAGGCGATGGCGATAGAGATGCCGCTGTTTGGCGTCTGCTACGGGCATCAGCTAATGGCGCACGCGCTGGGCGGCGAGGTGGACTACCATCCAGCCGGACGCGAAGCGGGAAGTAAAACCATTTCACTGTCCGCACACGGCCTGACGGATCGTCTGCTGGCTGACCACCCGGCGCCGTTCAGCGCGCACCTCACGCATATGCAAACGGTCACCCGATTACCGCCGGGGGCGACGGTGCTGGCCTCGTCGCAGCACGATCCGCACCAGATTGTGCGCTACGGCGCGCATGCCGTATCTACGCAGTTTCATCCGGAGATCACCCCGGCGATTGCCCGCTCGCTGATCGCGTTCCGTCAGTCGGCGCTGCGCAACGAGGGGGTTGACCCGGACAGGCTGAGTCGTGACGTTGCGGAGAGCCCGGTGGCCTCGGCGATTTTGACCCGCTTTGTCGCAGGCTACCTGCAGCCGGATCTGAACCTGGCTTAACGTTAGCGCTGTTTTTCCGCGAGCCAGGCCGCCGTTTCAGCCAGGATTTCGTCGGAAAACGCCGAATCCGCGGTCATCCGCGCCAAAATTAACGCGCCGACCATGGCCGACCAGCTGCCAATCGCCGCGCGACGGCGGGCTTCAGCGTCTTGATCATCCATCGCTTCACTGAGCTGGTCTATGTGCTGCCGCAGCCGGGCGGTCATTTCATCGCGCGCGGGTTCGGACTGGCGGATGGTCTCCGCCGCCAGCGCAGCCAGCGGGCAGCCGTTGGCAAAATTATCCCGGTGTTCGGGGGAGAGATAGCGTTCAACGCGCGACGCGAAGTCGTTTTCCGTCGTCTCGCTTTCGATCTTCAGTTCCGCGAGGGTTTGGGCGATCAGGTCATCCTTCGATTTAAAGTAGCCATAAAATCCGCCGTGGGTCAGACCGGCTGATTTCATAATATCGGTGACCGTGACCGCGTCAAAACCCCGCTCGCGAAACAAGCGTCCGGCGGCGGTCAGGATTGTCTGCTTATTCTCTTCAACCTGTTTTCTGCTCACTCTCATGGCGTCGTCCTGCTGCGAAATTATTTATGATGACCATCATATAACATTATTTACAGTATACCCAACCCGTGCCATTATACATGACAGTCATCATGTATAAATTCAGGAGTGCATCTATGAGCAGCAAATCAGCGGTACTGGTAACCGGCGCATCGACCGGAATTGGCGCAGTCTATGCCGAACGTTTTGCCCGCCGCGGCCACGACCTGGTGCTGGTCGCGCGTAACCGCGAGCGTCTGACGGCGCTGGCCGAGCGACTGCGCGGTGAAACCGGTGTTCAGGTCGACATCCTGCAGGCCGACTTAACCCAGGATAGCGACATCATCGCCGTGGAGCAGCGCCTGCGGGAAGACGCGCGTATTGGGATTCTGGTCAATAATGCCGGTACCTCGATTCCCGGTGATTTCCTCCACCAGAGCAGCGACGATATCACTCGCCTGATTACCCTCAACGTGACCTCAGTGGCTCGCCTGGCGAACGCCATCGCGCCGCGTCTGGCCGAAGCCGGAGAGGGGGCGATTGTCAACATCGCGTCGGTCGTTGGGCTGGGTCCGGAAATGGGGTTGACCGTATACGGCGCCACGAAAGCCTTTGTGCTGTTTCTCTCGCAGGGGCTCGATGTTGAGCTGAACGCGAAAGGCGTATACGTCCAGGCGGTACTGCCGGCGGCGACGCGCACCGAGATTTGGCAGCACAGCGGCAAAGATGTGGATACCATTCCCGGCGTCATGGAGGTGGATAAACTGGTCGATGCCGCCCTGGTGGGGTTCGACCGCCGCGAATCGGTGACTATTCCGCCGCTGCATGATGAAACGCAGTGGCAGGCGCTTAACGCGACGCGTCAGGCCATGCTGCCCGGCTTTGCGCAATCTGAACCGGCGGCGCGTTATCTGGGGTGACGGGCTGTTTGTATCACCGTGTATCGGAAAGGAGAGTCGATACACGCTTATGGCGCGCATTTCGAATACAAGTACATCCCGGAGGCGGCGCCAGGGGCGCCTGTCCGGGCTACCGGCCCGATGATGGCTGTGAACCTGTAGCCCGACAGGTGCGCAGCACCGCCTCCGGGAAATAGAGTGACAACGTCACAAATTCAGGACCAAACCCAATAAAAAAAGCCGATAAGGTGAGTTATCGGCTTTCGAGGTTAGTGCGAGAACGAACTTACTGCGCCAGCAGCTCCTGGGCGGTACGCTCGACCAGGCTCAGCAGCACCTTCACGTCCTCTAACGTCACGATCGGGTTCAGCAGCGTCAGCTTCAGGCAGGTGACGCCGTTGTGCTCGGTCACGCCGACGTTAGCGCGGCCGGAAGCCAGCAGCGCATCGCCAACCCGCTGGTTGAGCAGGGCGATCGCGGCATCGTCGCTGCCCGCCATCTGCTGCGGACGCGAACGGAACAACACGCTCGCCAGCTGCGGCTGCATGACCAGCTCCAGCGTCGGCTGCGTTGCGACGTAATCCGCCACGTTCAGCGCCATCGTCACGCCGTGATCGATGATTTCCGCGTACTGCTTCTGGCCCAGCGCTTCCAGACCCATCCATAGCTTCAGCGCGTCGAAGCGGCGGGTGGTCTGCAGCGATTTGGACACCAGGTTCGGTACGCCGTGCTCTTCATCGAACTCGGAGTTCAGATAGGCCGCCTGATAGCGCATCAGCTCATAGTGGCGGGCTTCTTTTAACAGAAACGCGCCGCAGCTGATGGTCTGGAAGAACTGCTTGTGGAAATCCAGGGTGATGGAGTCCACTAACTCAATGCCGTCCAGACGGTCGCGATACTTCTCGGACATCAGCAGCGCGCCGCCCCAGGCCGCGTCGACGTGCAGCCAGATCTGGTGCTCTGCCGCGACGGCCGCAATCTCGCGCAGCGGGTCAATCGCCCCCGCATCGGTGGTGCCGGCGGTGGCGACGATCGCCATAATCTGCTCGCCGTTAGCCTGCGCCTCGGCGATTTTCGCTTTCAGATCCGCCACGTCCATCCGCGCGAATTCGTCGGTTTTCACCAGCGTCACGGAGCGGTAGCCGAGGCCCATCAGCGCCATATTCTTCTGCACCGAGAAGTGGGCGTTTTCTGAACACAGCACTTTGTACTGACGAATATCGCCCGGCAGACCATCCTGCTGGATGGAGTGCCCCCGGCGGGCGAAGAAGGCATCGCGCGCCAGCATCAGGCCCATCATGTTGCTCTGGGTGCCGCCGCTGGTGAAGACGCCGGCATCGCCAGCGCCGTAGCCGACCTGGGCGCGCAGCCATTCAATCAGCTTGATCTCGATGATGGTCGCTGACGGGCTTTGGTCCCAGGAGTCCATACTCTGGTTGGTGGCGTTAATCAGCACTTCCGCCGCCTGGCTAATCACCAGGCTCGGGCAGTGCAGATGCGCCACGCACTGCGGGTGATGTACCGACAGGCTGTCTTTCAGGAAGTACTCGATCGCACGTTCAATCGCCGCCTGGTTGCCCAGACCCTGTTCGTTGAAATCAAGGGTGATGCGCTCACGCAGTTCATCAACGCTTTTCCCCTGATACATTTCAGGCTGCTGCAACCACTGCGCTACCGCCTGGCTGGTCTGGGCGATCGCCTGCTGGTAGGCATCAATACTTTGCGCGGAACCAGCAAGAATCGGATTCAATTTGGACATTGCGGTCACTTACTCCACTCAGACCGGTTTTACGCCGGCGGCCAGCAGGGCCTGTTCAAATTTGTCGAAGAAAATTTCCAGCTCAGCGTTGCTGATCAGCAGGGACGGCAGCAGGCGCAGCACGCAGCCGTGGCGGCCGCCGCGCTCGAGGATCAGACCCGCTTCGAAGCATTTCTTCTGCAGCAGCGCGGAGAGTTCGCCATCCGCCGGGTAGCAGCCCATGTGGTCCGGCGCTTCGTTCGGTTTAACGATCTCGATGCCGATCATCAGGCCCAGACCGCGAACGTGGCCGATAACCGGATAGCGTTTCTGCATCTCGGCCAGCTTGCCTTTCAGCCATTCGCCCTGAGCGGCGGTTTTATCCGCAATCTTATTATCTTTCAGGTGGCGCAGGGTGGTCAGGCCGGTGGCCATCGCCAGCTGGTTGCCGCGGAAGGTGCCGGTGTGGTGACCCGGTTCCCAGGCGTCGAACTGCTTTTTGATACCGAGAACGGCCAGCGGCAGACCGCCGCCAACGGCTTTCGACATCACGATAATGTCCGGCTCAATGCCAGCGTGTTCAAAGGCGAAGAATTTACCGGTACGGGCAAAGCCAGCCTGAACTTCATCGATGATCAGCAGAATGCCGTGCTCCTGCGTCACTTTACGGATGCGCTGCAGCCATTCGACCGGAGCCGGGTTCACGCCGCCTTCACCCTGAACGGCTTCAAGGATCACCGCCGCCGGTTTACGCACGCCGCTTTCGACGTCGTTGATCAGGTTTTCGAAGTAGTAGGTCAGCGCTTTCACGCCGGCTTCGCCGCCGATACCCAGCGGACAGCGGTACTGGTGCGGGTAAGGCATAAACTGCACTTCCGGCATCATGCCGTTAACCGCCGCTTTTGGCGACAGGTTGCCGGTGACGGACAGCGCGCCGTGGGTCATGCCGTGATAGCCGCCGGAGAAGCTGATCACGGAAGAGCGACCGGTGTATTTTTTCGCCAGCTTCAGCGCCGCTTCAACGGCGTCAGCGCCGGACGGACCGGTGAACTGCAGGCAGTATTCTTTGCCTTCGCCCGGCAGCAGGGAAAGCAGGTATTCAGAGAAGCGATCTTTTAACGGTGTCGTCAGATCGAGAGTATGTAACGGCAAGCCGCTGGTAATGACACTTTGGATGCTCTGCAGCATGTCAGGATGGTTGTGGCCGAGTGCCAGAGTACCGGCGCCGGCAAGGCAGTCCAGATACTGTTTGTTATCCGCATCGGTCAGCCAGACGCCTTCCGCTTTGGTAATCGCAAGGGGCAGCTTGCGCGGGTAGCTCCTGACATTCGATTCGAATTCAGCCTGACGGGCCAAAAAGGTATCGTTGTTTGCATCTAATAAATCTGCGCCTAAAGTATCAATACGGACTTTATCCGTCATCATATCACTCCCACAACCAGCGTTACGGTTGAGCGCTGGTTGAATAAATTGGTGTAAGAAATTGAATCGCCATGCATTAAAGCGGGCACAATATATGGCTTTTTAGATACGCATTCAACGTTTTATTGATTAAGGTATATTTACGTTATTTTTGCACTGGCGAAAATCAACCTAACTGATTGATTTAAAACGAATATTTTAAGGGGTGAAAGACCTTTAAAATTGTAATTATTAGTGAGGAAGTTTCTCGATTTTTATTAACGTTACGCGGATATTGCTGGCGAAAAGTTTCCGCCAGCAATGGCATGACTCAATGCAGCTCAACCGCATAATTCGTTAAAGGTGTGACTTTTTTCACCAACTTATTGTTATATAAAAACTGTTCATAAGCTTCATAGCGAGGTTTATCCAGCGCCGCCGGATCGCTGGCAAACAGAGGAAGGGTTTTCAGCCATGCCTGCTTGTTCAGTTCGGTATTGAGCTCGGGATGCGCGGCGGCAAACGCCTGCCAGGTCTCCTGAGGATGGGCGCGCAGGTAAGCGACGCCTTTTTGCAGCGCCTTGAGGAACGCCTTAATCTTCGGCGCGTTTGCTTCATCACGATTCGCGACAATCACCAGCTCGTCGTAGGCCGGTACGCCGTAATCCTCGACGTTCATCACCTGCGGATCTTTCCCCTGTAGCTTCAGCTCCAGCGCTTCGATATTACGATAGCCGCCGATGACCGCATCGACCTGGCCGGCCAGCAGGGCGCTGGTCAGCTGGAAGTTCACGTTGATGAGCTTGATGCTTTTGGGGTCGATGTGCGCGTGCTGCGCCATGGTGGCCAGCGTCGCCTGTTCGATACCGCTCACCGAGTAACCCACTTTTTTGCCTTGCAGATCGGCGGGGGATTTGATGCTTTTATCCAGCGCGATCACCGTGTTCAGCGGTGAATTAATCAGGGTGCCGACGCGGACCAACGGCAGCCCTTCATCAGCAAAAAAATGGACCTGCGGCTGGTAGGTAATCGCCAGGTCCGCCTGGCGGGCGGCGACTAAGCGTGGCGGCAGCGCCGGGTCTGACGGCGGCACGATTTTGACGTCCAGGCCCGCCTCTTTAAAGGCGCCGATCTGTTCGGCCACCACGATCGGCGCATGATCGGGGTTGATATACCAGTCCAGCACCAGGGTGAGTTTCTCGTTGGCCAGCGCCTGACCGCTGAACAGCACGCCAAGGGCCATTCCGCTATAAAGATGTTTACGCATGGTTATTCCTTCTGTTTAAAATCGTTATTCCGGCGTCCAGTCGATCAGCCGGTGTAAAAAAGCATCCACCGCCAGCCAGAGCAGGACGGTCAGCACCACCAAAATAAACAGGGCCGCGAAGCAGATATCGGTTTGCAGGCGGGCGTTGGCGTTAAGCATCACGTAGCCCAGGCCTTCGGCTGAACCGACCCATTCGCCGATAATCGCCCCGATAGGGGCAACGGCGGCGGCCATCCGCAGGCCGGAACCAAGGGCCGGAAGGGCGGCCATCATGCGAACGTGGCGCAGCTGTGCGCCAAAAGAGGCCCCCATGGTGCGCGCCAGATCGAGATAGTCGCGGTTAACCCGGCGTAGACCGTCAAAAAACGCCGAGGTGACGGGAAAGAAAATCACCAGCACCGCCATCATCACCTTGGCGCCCATGCCAAAACCGAACCACAGCACCAGCAGCGGGGCGAGGGCAAAGACCGGGATCGCCTGGCTGGTCAGCACCAGCGGCATCAGCCAGCGCTGAAGGCGCGGCGAGACAATCATGCACAGCGCCAGCGTCACGCCGAGTAGGGCGCCAAGCACGAGGCCGCTGAGGATCTCGCTCAACGTGATCAGCGTGTGTTCGCCGAGGTACGAGCGGTTGACCCACAGAGCGCTTGCCACCGCCGAGGGTGAAGGCAGCAGAAAGGCGGGAATGCCGCTGCGGCTCGCCAGCCACCAGAGCAGCAGCAGGCCGTAGAACACCACGGCGGCGCGAAACAGTTTTGCGCTCATCCGTTAGCCCTTATCAGCTGTTGCAGCAGCTCCGCCTGGCTGGCCAACAGCGCCGGATCGTCCGGCGCGCGCGGCGGCATGCCGGACAGGCGATGCGCGTCGTCAATCCCGCCGGGAGCGGGGGAAAGGACCAGCAGACGATGGCTCAGGCGGCAGGCTTCCATCGGGTCGTGGGTAATCAGCACGACGGTGCGGTTCACCAGGAGTTCCGCGGCCAGGGTCTGAATGCGCGTCCGGGTCAGGGTATCGAGCGCGGAAAAAGGTTCGTCCATCAGCACAATGGGGCGGTCTTCATAGAGCGTGCGCGCCAGCGCCGCACGCTGGCGCATGCCGCCTGAGAGGGCGGCCGGGCGGTCGCCGGCGCAGTGTTCAAGACCAACCTGCTGTAACAGCGCGGCAACCCGCCGATGGTCTACGCGCTCTCCGCGCAGACGCGCGCCAAGCGAGACGTTGTCGCGCACGCTTAACCATGGATAAAGCAGATCTTTTTGTCCCATCCACGCCAGCCGTTTATCTATTGGCTGCCCGTCGCTGGCGCGAACGTCACCGGCGGTAGCTTTTGCCAACCCGGCGATAATGCGCAACAGGCTGGTCTTTCCAGCGCCGCTGGCACCCAGCAGCGAAACCCACTGGCCGCCGGGGATAGCGAACGTCAGATTGTCGAATATCCGCCGCGCGCCAAAGCGCAGGCTCAGACCGCGCACCTGGATACCGGGCGCCGTCACGCCGGGCGCTCCGCGACGGCGTTGAGGCCCATCTGCCAGAAGTTAGCCTCCAGACGCGTGGCGGTGGTGAAAATAGCGCTGAGTTCGGCGAAACGCGCCTCGCCGCCGCGCTGCTGCCAGAGGGTTTCCAGCAGACCGATGGCGTTATTGACGCCGTTCAGGTAACCCTCATCGCCGTAGTTGCGGATCCAGGAGGCATAAGGATTGGCGGTCAGCCGGGTCGCCGGATCGTGCAGCAGGCCGAGGCCGATTTCCGCGTAGCCGGCAACGCAGGGCATCAGCGCCGCCAGCAGATCCAGGGCGTCGCCGGAGTGGCCGATGTCCAGCACGTAGCGGGTATAGTTAACGGTTTCCACGGCTTCCGCTTCGGCGGCCATCGTCGCTTCATCCAGTCCCCATTCCCTGCAGTAGCCGACGTGCAGCGGCAGCTCGTCAATAATGGCGTTCATCGACGCGGCGGCGACGCGCATTTCCGCCAGGGTACGCAACTTGCTGACCAGCAGCGCGTAGCTGCGGGCGAAATGGATCAGAAACAGGTAATCCTGCGTCAGATAGCGGCGGAAGGCGGATTCGGGCAGGGTGCCATCGGCGAGCTGGCGCAGGAAGGGGTGGGCGACGTAGTGCTGCCAGTCGGCGCCGGCCTGCTGACGCAGGCGGCCATAAATACCCTGGGTAAACGCGGGAAGAATCACAGGACCTCCTGAAACAAGGGAGATCCGGGCGTGCTGAATGAAGTGTGAACAGGCAATGGCGCAAAACTGGCGGAAATGCCGACCCGTCCCTTCGCTGGCATGACCCAGATCAGGTTCAAAGGGTTCGGCTTACGCCATCTCAGCCCTCACGGGACACCCCTCGGTTTGGCCCCTGTTATACGACATTCCCTTTTTGATTACAATGCTGTGAATTTGCCGGGGATAGGTGACGTTGTCACTTTTAAATATCTCAAGAAATGGCTATTGTGCATCGTTTGCGCCCGGTGGCGGCTGACGCCTTACCGGGCGCGTATTATCAGAGGATCAGTGAAACTCTACCCAGCTGGCCCCGTTGTCTGCTGAACGTACGCAGCTCTCTACCCAATGCACGCCGAGCGCCCCGGCTTTGGCATCCGGATACCAGAAGTTTTCCAGCAAGGCCGAATCGCGACGGTCGGTTGCATCCATGGCAATGGCAAAGCGGCGATACAGATTCGACCAGGCCTCAAACAGCCCTTCGGGATGGCCGCCGCCAATCCGGTCGTCCTGCAGGGCCAGCGGGTCAAGATAGGGCATACCGCGTTCGAGGATGCGCACCGGCTCGCCCTGAATTTCGTAGCGCAGCTGGTTCGGCTGTTCATCCCACCACTCCAGGCTAGCTTTCTCCCCGACGATGCGGACTTTCTGTCCGTGCATTGAGCCGCTGTTGACCGCCGAGCACCACATCGACCCTACGGCGCCGTTGTCGTACTCCATCAGCACATGCGCGTTATCCTCCAGCGGTGCACGGCTTTTGACAAAACTCTGGCGGGAGCACATCAGGCGAGTGATATTAAGCTTCGGCGCCATGGTCTCCGCCAGGAACAGCGGGTGGGTGGCCAGATCGCCTAGCACGTAGCTGGGACCAACAAATTTCGGGTCCACCCGCCAGCGGGTGCTGGGGTTATCCTGCTCTACCGGCTGGTTATGGAAACCGTGGGCGAACTGCATATTGATGATGCGGATCTCGCCCAGCAGCCCCTGTTCAATCATCTGCCGAGCCTGCAGAATCAACTGATGCCCGGCGTAGCCGTAGGTGACGCCGATGATTTTGCGCTGTTTTTCGCTCAGGGCCACCAGCGCATCGGCCTCTTCGCCGGTAAAACAGAGCGGTTTTTCGCAGACCACATGCAGTCCGGCCTCAAGCGCCGCGCGACAAATGGCGTAGTGGGTGTTATTCGGCGTGGCGATAGAAACCGCTTCAATGCCGTCTTCCCGCGCCGCTTCTTCGCGAAACAAGGTTTCGTAGTCGGGGTAACAGCGCCCGACGTCCACGCCCAGCTGCTGGCCAAACTCGCGCCCGCGCTCTGCATCAATATCAAAAGCCCCGGCCAGCAGGGTAAACGATCCGTCGCGCAGCGCCGCGGAGCGGTGAATATAGCCAATCTGGCTGCTTCCGCCGCCGCCCACCATGCCCCAGCGTAAGGAGCGGCCTACAGGTTTAATACCGTTAATCATCTGTTTTCTCCCGATTAAAACCCAACGGATCGCAGGTAGCGCAGGCTTTCCGTGACCGCCTGCAGGCTGCCCTCGACGTTGCGCGGATCGCGCTCTTGCTCAATGGTGATCCAGCCCTGATAGCCGCGCTTGTCGAGAAAGGCGCGCACCGCCGGATAGTCAATGGCGCCGCTGCCAAGCGGGCACATCACCCCCTCCGCACAGGCCGAGAAGAAGTCGATGCCGCGGGAAATCACGCTCTCGAACACCTGCGGGTCAACATCTTTAAAATGCAGGTAATCAAGGCGGTCAAAATGGCGATCCAGCCAGTTGATGGGGTCCATGCCCGAATAGTAGAGGTGGCCAGTGTCGAGACACAAACCGGCCACCTCATGGGGAATCTGCGTCGCCAGCAGGTCGATTTCATCGGCAAACTCGATGCAGCCGCCGGCGTGAGGATGGATAACCGGACGCACGCCGTACTCCTGCCACGCCAGTTTGCTGATAGTGATAATGTGGTCGATCATCCGCTGCCAGTCGGCGGGTGACAGACGGGGGGCCAGCTCGCCGCGTCCGGCATATTTCGCCCGCTGCGGATTGCCGAAATCAATAATGACCAGATAAGGCGGCTGGAAGGGGTTACCCGGCGTCTTTTCCGCTGACGGCACCTGCGACAGATTGCGGCAGAGGTTATGCGTCAGTTCGACAATATTCGCGAAGTTCTCTTCGCTGACCAGATCGTCGAAGATCGTTCCGGCAACCAGCGACAGCCCCTGTTTATTCAGCGCGGCGCTAAGTTCATCGGCCCGGGTCGGCAGATAGCTCCACGGGCCCAGTTCAATGCTTTTATAACCGGCCGTCGCCGCTTCTTCCAGCACCTTGGGCCACGGCGGCAGGTAAGGGTTTTTGGGATCATCGACGCCCCAGCTGCACGGCGCGTTGGCAATATGTATGGTCATGATGGCTTCCTTTTCTGATGAGGAGAAAACATGACCAGTATTGAATGAAAATTTCATATTCAACAATGATGAAATTTAAATTCTTTGATGGGATTCAAGATTTATTTTGATAGCATAAATGATGGTTTTTTATCAAATATAGCGCTAAAGCGGAGCGCGGCGGCTTTATCCGCGCCTGCGTCAATCAGAGGTTTTCTTTGGTGAGGAGGTCAAACGGCTGCAGAGCGTTGATAAACGTCGCCCGCGGCTGGCTGACTGCCTGGATAAAGGCGTTAATTGTCGCCGCAGCGAACTCGCTAAGCCGGTGCGCAAGCATAAGATCGACGGTGCCGTCGATTAACGCCAGCTCGCCGTTGTCTACCGGGCCATGGCAAATCAGGGTGACCTGGTGCTGGCGTTGACGCGCGCGCAGGGTGTCGACAATACCTTCCACGCCGCCGCAGGGCGCGTAAATGGCCTTCAGATCCGGGTACTGTTGCAGCATCTCTTCCGTCACCTGGCGCGCGACATCGGCACGTTCGTGGCTGCGCACCGGTTCAAGCACACGATCGCCTTTGCCCTGTTCGCGCAGGTAGGAGCGGAAACTTATCTCGCAGCTTTCCTGACAAATAAACCGATTATCGCCGACGATAATCCCAATTTCGCCGTCGCCGTGACAGAGCCTGTCCACCGCCCAGCCGGCGGTGCGGCCCGCTTTCTGGTTATCCAGCCCGATATAGCCGGTACGCTGGGGAATGCTCATATCGGAGAGCAGGGTGAAGACGTGCACCCCTTTATCAATCGCCTGAATGAGGGCATGGCGGATAAGCGGATTATCCAGCGCCACAATGCCGATAACATCCACTTCAGCGCTCAGGCGGCCGATCGCGGCGGCCATATCGTCGATGGCGTTAATATCATAATGCAGAAAAACGGGGGCCTGCGTCGGGCTATGCCACGCGAGTGCCGCCTGTTCAAGCGCCTGCGCCAGCTGTTGATAAAACGAGTGTGACGGCTGCAGCAGGATAAACCCCATTCTGAGGGCTATCGCCGACTGGCCGGCAGCCAGCCGATAGTGGGATTGCTCAAGCGCGAAGCCTAATCGCCGCGCGGACTCGAGTACTTTACGTTCGGTGCTCTCTTTGACGGCGGCCCGTTTATTGAGCACTCTGTCTACCGTCGCAATACCCACTCCGGCGTCTCTGGCTATGTCGGTCATGGTCACTTTTTTCGCTGACATCGGTCTCTTCCTTTGAGGTTATTGATAAAAATCTATCATTATTTGCGCGGGCAAAAAGCGAAGCCACTCAGGGTTTATAAAAAAATGGCGAAGCGTCTGCTTCATTGAGCTGATATTCAGGCGGCGGGGACTACACTAAGTGCATCACTAATAATGGAACAGGATGCCATGACCTATTCACTCTCGAGAAAATTCCTCGCCGCCACCTCTGTGCTGCTGCTGCTTTCAATGAGCGCGGTACCGGCTAGCGCCGCTGGCGACAGCACCGATGCCGTCTCTCCGCTCAACGCCGCGAATGGCTTAAGCGAAGCGGCAAAGCAGTACCTCCTGCATTATCCCTCCCGCAGCGGCGTTGACGGTAAAACCGCCCGCGAAGATACCGCCGCGGTATTTATTCCCTTTGGCGCGACGCCGGAAGGGGGGTGGCCTGTGGTGGTCTGGGCTCACGGTACCGTGGGCGTGGCGAACCACTGCGCGCCGTCGTTAAACCCGCGCAGCGATCGCGATAAGCAGTATCTGAATACCTGGCTGTCGCTGGGCTACGCGGTGGTCGCGCCGGATTATGCCGGGCTGGGCTCTGCTGGCCTGCACCATTATCTTAACGCCCGCGGCGAAGCGTGGAGCGTTCTTGATGGCGTTCGCGCCGCCCTGAAGCAGTTTCCGCTTAAGAATGAGCTTATTCTGGTAGGGCAGTCGCAGGGTGCGCACGCCGCGTTCGCCAGCGCGGGATATCAGCCGGAATATGCGCCGGAGCTGAACGTTCGCGCGACGGTGCTGACCGGTACGCCTTATTTTGAGAAAGGAACCACCGCCGCCGATGTGCTTCCACCGGCAGCCGGCAAAGCGCCGACCGGAGGCGACCCGAAAATACCCTATATTTTCTATATTTATCTGTCTGCCGCCGACAGCAACCCGCAGCTTAATCCGGCTGATTATTTCCAGGATAACGCGCTGCCGCTGCTGAAAGAGGCAAGCAATTTATGCATTACGCCGTTAAACGATGAGGTCATGAAGGCCGGTCTTAATGCCGCTAACTCACTTAAGCCGGGAATAGACTCTCTGTTAAACGCCAGCGTGGGCAGCATGCTTTATCCGACCCTGAAAATCGATCACCCGGTGTTTATCGGTATTGGCGGCGCGGATATCAACGTGCCGACGGCAATGCAAAAACGCTTTGCCGATGCGGTAAAAAGCGCGGGAACCCGGGCGGAGGTTCATATTTATGCCGGCCTGGATCATAGCGGTACGGTTAACCCGTCTTTACGCGACTCGGTGCCGTTTCTGATTAAGACGCTGAACGATAAGCGATAGTGCCGGCAGGCCGCCCTGAGCGATGGGGCGGACTTCGATTACCAGTATTTAGGGATCAGATAGCCATACATCACGACCGCGACAACAATCATCAACGTAATAATCGCCCAGTCCGCTTTTAGTGATTTTACTGCGTTCATAAGTTCCTCTTTTTTCAATGAATCATCGGGGAACCTTACCGCCGCCGCGCGCGATAGAAGGTGATGAAGATCACACATTAAAATTTGTCATACAAATAAAGTGTGTCGATTTTTAAATTTTCTCAGCAATATTTTGTCCGCTCATTCGTCTACCTCTGCACAGGCTAATATTCACGAGCATTATGAGGTAAACAGAAGATGAGAGATTTCGATATGCACGGTCAGCATCACCATCAGCGCTTTGGTCGTCACAGAATGGCAAAACCGCTTATTATCGGCGTGGCGTTAATCGCCGTGCTTGGGCTGGTGGTGATGTCGCTGTGGAATGCGCTGCTGCCGGCAATTCTTGGCGTGAAGAGCATCGGTTTCTGGCAGGCGTTAGGGATTCTGGCGCTGTCGCGGATCCTGTTCGGCGGCCTCGGTTTTCGGCCGGGCATGTTTGGCATGGGGCACGCCCGGCGGCGGATGCATGAACGCTGGATGAACATGAGCCCCGAGCAGCGCGAGGAGTTTGCTCAGCGCTTCGGCCGCCGCGGGCATCACGGCCCCTGCGGCTGGCGTGACCGCCGAGGCGAGCATGGGCCGCAGCAGGAGAGTCCAGCTAAAAACGCGGATCCCGAGTGAACAGAATGAAAAACGGCACCGTGGCGGAGTCACGGCTTGTTTCCGCCCTCAACGCCTGCCGGTCGCGGCTGAAGGCTTTTATCCGCGGACGGACCCCGCTGCGCGATGAGGCGGACGATATCCTGCAGGAAGTGACGTATCAGCTCATTCGCGTCGAGCAGCCGGTGGAGAATATCGCCGCCTGGCTGTTTCGGGCGGCGCGTAACGAAATGACCGACAGGGCGAGGAAAAAACGCGAGCTGCCGCTGGCGGGCGGCTTCAGCGAGGAGGAGGAGGGCGATTTTCCTGAGGACGAGCTGGCCGAGACGCTGTTTGGCGTGCCGCAAACGCCGGAGGATGAGTATCTGAAAGCGCTGCTCTGGGAGGAGCTAAACCAGGCGCTTTCGGAGCTGCCGCCCGCCCAGCGTGAGGCATTTGAGAAAACCGAACTGCAGGGCTATAGCTACCGGGAGCTGGCCGAAGAGTCCGGCGTCAGCGAGCAGGCGCTGCTCTCGCGTAAGCATAAAGCCGTTCTCTACCTCCGCACCCGCCTGCGTAGCCTGTACGATGAGCTCCTCGCCGGTTAGGCGTATTCCGGCCCCGTTCACAGGGCGCCGGATGATGATGGCTTATAGCCCCAGGCCGTGAGGAACACGCTAATCGCGCATTCGGCGAGCGGCTCCAGCGTTTCTGCCGTTAGCGCATTTTGCGCAATTAAGGCTCCCGGCAGCGGATAGCCCATAATCGCGCCGAGAAACGCCGTCGCCTGGAGCTGCGGGTCGCTGAGGGTCAGCTGGCCCTGATCTCGTTTCTTCGCGAGGATATCGCTGAGCGCCTGCAACACGCGTCCCGAGGGGCGCTGCTCTAGCGTGACGTACAGCTCCGGTTTTTGCACCAGCACCTGGATGAGCAGGCGTTGAAAGTGGATGTTTTCCGGCGCATAAAAATGGTGCTGGACAACCCTGGCGAATCCCCGCAGCAGCGCCGGCAGATCCTGCTGGCTGTCCTGTAGAAGCTGTTGCAGGGGCGGCTGCATAGCGTCGTTGAGAAAGGCGAACGTCTCCAGCAGCAGCGCGTCTTTTCCGCCGGGGAAATGGCTGTACAGCGTCGGGCGCGTGGTTCCCGCTTCGGCGGCGATGGTATCCAGAGACACATCAAGCCCGTGCTGCAGAAACAGCGCCCGGGCGGTTTGTAAAATGCGTGGGCGGGCTTTCATCGGCCGCCCGCGTTGATTTCCCATCAGTTGAGTCCTTACGGTTTGCGTCTTTTTAGCCGCATCATTCCTTGCTGCACCAGCAGGAAAAATAATGGCGCGAAAAACAAGGTCAGCAGCGTCCCGGTGAGCATGCCGCCGATGACCGCGGTGCCTATCTCTCGTTGGCTGGAAGCCCCCGCGCCGGTAGAGAGTACCAGAGGGATTACGCCAACAACAAATGCGAGTGAGGTCATCACGATGGGGCGCAAGCGCAGGCGCGCGCCTTCGAGGGTGGCTTCCGACAGGCTTTTCCCTTGCTGGAACTGCGCCAGGGCGAATTCAACGATCAGAATCGCGTTTTTGGACGAGAGGCCCATTGTCGTCAACATCCCCACCTGGAAGTAGATATCGTTTTCATAACCGGCGAGCAACGAAGCGCTGATGGCGCCAATAATGCCCAACGGGATAATCAGCATTACGGCAATGGGAACCGACCAGCTCTCATATAAGGCGGCCAGGCATAAAAACATAAAGGCCAGCGACGCCAGGTAGACCCACAGCGTTTGCACCGAAGATGACTGCTCCTGCCAGGACAAACCGCTCCATTGCAGATCAAACCCGTTCATCGAGCTGACCAGGTCGGCCATCTCCGCCATCGCGGCGCCGGAACTGACGCCCGGCGCCGCGCCTCCCTGAAACTGCACGGCCGACAGACCGTTAAACCGCTGAAGCATCTGCGGTCCGGTGGTCCAGCGCAGGGATGAGAAGCTGTCGAAGGAGGCCATGTTGTTGCTGTCGCCGCGCACAAACCAGGCGGATAAATTTTCCGGCGTCGAACGCCAGGCCGCATCTCCTTGCATATACACGCGTTTAACCCGCCCACGGTCGATAAAGTCGTTAACATATACGCCCCCCCAGGCCGCTGAGAGCGTATTGTTGATATCAGCCTGATCCAGGCCCTGAGCCTGCGCTTTTTGTCTGTCGACATCGACCTGCAGCTGCGCTTTTTCTTCCAGACTATTAATTCGTACCGCGTCCAGAGCGGGATTTTCTCTGGCGGCATTGAGCAGGGTGGTTTGCGCCTGCATAAGCGCAGCGCTGCCATTTTCCGCGCTGTCCTGCAGCCATAGCTCAAAGCCGCTAGATTGCCCAAGCCCGCGCACGGTCGGGGGCGACATCACGCTGATGTTGGCCTGCCGGGCGTTTTTATTAAAGTACTGGTTCGCACGGGAAATTATGGCCTGGGCGCTGTTTTTCTCACTAGGACGCAGGTCCCAGTGCTTTAACTCAGCGAATGCCATGCCGACGTTCTGCCCACTGCCGGCATTGTTTCTCCCGGTGACCATAAAGATAACGTTGAGGTTATCTTCCTCCTCGGTCATAAAATAGCGGGCAATATCAGCGCCAACCTCCTCGGTCATTGACATCGGCGAGCCAGACGGCAGCGTGTACTGAACCATGACCGCGCCCTGATCCTCCTCGGGCAGAAATCCGCTAGCGAGCTTCTGATATTGCCAGAGCATCAAAAAGGTCAGGATCAGGGCCAGGCAGACAAAACGAAACGGACGGGCGGTTATTCGTTGGAGCGTGGCCAGGTAGCGGTTCTGACTTATCGTCACGCCGCGATTGAAAAGGGTGAAAAAACGCCCTTTTTTCATGTGTCCTGACTTGAGCAGGTGGGCGCATAGCGTTGGCGTCAGTGTCAGAGCGACCAGCGCGGACAGCGCCATGGCTGAGACAATAGTCACGGTAAACTGGCGATAGATAATCCCGACCGAGCCGCCAAACAGCGCCATCGGAATAAAAACGGCGGAGAGAACCAGCGCAATACCGATTAGTGCCCCGGTTATCTCATTCATCGAGCGCAGCGTGGCCTCCAGCGGGGTGAGGTCTTCCTCTGCCATCAAACGCTCAACGTTTTCCACTACCACGATAGCGTCATCAACCAGCAGGCCGATTGCCAGCACCATCGCAAACAGGGTGAGCGTATTAATGCTGTAACCGAGCAGGCTGAGAATACCGAAAGTACCCAGCAGAACTACCGGAACCGTAAGGGTCGGGATCAGCGTCGCCCGCCAGCTCTGCAGAAAAAGATACATGACGGCCACGACAAAGAGGATCGCTTCAATCAGCGTATGCACCACGCTTTCGATCGATACCGTCACAAACGGTGTGCTGTCGCGCGGATAGGCGGCGACCACGCCTTGCGGAAAGCGGGAAGAGAGGCGTTCGACTTCGGCCCTAACTTTTTCCGCCGTTTCCAGCGCGTTGGCTCCCGAGGCCAGTTGAATCGAGATCCCGGCGGAGGAGTAACCATTAAGCGTAGTTTGGTTTTGATAGTTTTCCGCGCCGATCTCCACGCGGGCCACATCGCGCAGGTACACCACCGAGCCGTCGCTATTCGTGCGCAGAATAATATTCTCAAATTGCTCAGGACGTTCAAGCCGAGACTGCGTCGCCACCGTGGCGTTCAGATACTGTCCCTCAAGCGTCGGCAGCGAGCCAATTTCACCGCTGGTAACCTGCGAATTCTGCGCTTCAATGGCGGCCTGCACGTCCGAGGGCATCAAACCGTAGCTGGTCAGCTGGAGCGGATTAAGCCAGATGCGCATGGCGTACTGCGCGCCAAAAACGGTGGTTTCACCCACGCCTTCAACCCGGCTCAATGGCTCCTGCAGGGAACTGACGAGGAAATCGCTGATATCAAGGCTGGTTAATTGCTCGCTTTTGTCATACAGGGCAACCACCATCAGGCTGTCGCCCTGGGATTTGGTAACGGTAATGCCTTGCTGCTGTACCTCCTGCGGTAAGCGGGTAATCGCCTGGTTTACCGCATTTTGTACCTGTACCTGCGCCATATCAGGGTTTACGCCCTGATCGAAGCTAAGGCTAATCCGCGCCTGCCCAGCCGAACTGCTGCTTGAGGAGAAATAGATCAGCCCATCGATGCCTTTAATCTGCTGCTCCAGCACCTGGGTAACGCTATCCTCGACGGTTTCCGCTGAAGCGCCGGTATAGTTCGCCGTGACGTTGACGGCAGGAGGGGCGATATCCGGATACTGTTCTACCGGCAGCGTCAGCAGGGCAAGGGCGCCGGCCGCCATAATGCAGATGGCGATGACGGCGGCGAACACGGGGCGAAAGACAAAAAAGCGAGCCAGCATTGATACGCACCTCAGGTCAGTTAATGGCGTCTTGCAGGGTAAACACCGCAGGCGGCGCGCTTATCGCATCATCGGGCGGAAGCGGGGTAAAGGGCAGCCCATGGAATGCCTCATCGTGAACTTTGCTCATCAAGAAGGCGCCGATCTCAGAACATGACGTCGCACGCTGGTATTCACTCCACAGATAGTCGTAGGTTTGAATGCTGAAAATATTCTGCTGAAGTAAAAAGTGCAGATAGCGCTGCCGCTGTTCCACGCGCTGGCTAATGAGCAGGGCGCGACAGCGCCAGGCCTCGGCGGGTTCTTGTAGGTGGGAGCAGGCGTCATAGAGCGAGGCGCCCTGCGCGGGTAGGCTGGGTAAAGCGGCGTTCACCGCGCCGGGAAAAATGGCTAATGCAATGAAATAAAAAAGCTTTCCCCATTTTCTTTCGTTGAACATCAGTCTGATCTCGTTTGTTTATTTACTTTACAGTAAAGTAAATAAAATGTTTAAACAAGCGATAGTCTGTACGAATGAAAAAAGGGAAAGCGAGAGTGTTAGCAGAAGGCTCCTGGCCGGGTTTTAGAACATGCTGTTGCCGCTGGCGGTTTTTTGCGGAACGTTCTGGGTAACGTCCCAGTGCTCAATGATTTTATGCTGCTTGTCGACGCGGAAGATATCAATAATCGCCCGCGTCACGTCCGGCTCGCGACCGGTGACCTCAACGTGCAGGATCACATGATCGCCATCAACAAACGCCTGCTTAATTTCACTGTGGGAGTCGGGATATTTGTTCTTCAGGAAGGCGATAAACTGCTGAAAGCCTTCCACGCCGTCTTTCGCCATCGGGTTATGCTGTATGTAGCGGTCTCCGAGATAGGGTCTGGCGGCGGCAAAGTCTTTGTCATTTAACGCTTTATTATAAAAATCAATGACATTCTTTTTATTCAGCTGTTCATTTTCACTGTTGCCCGCAAAAACGGCGGGCGTCAGAGCGCAGAACAAGGAAAAGGCGACAATCGATTTTTTCAACATAACATTCTCCGGTTGGGGCAGGTGTGGGAATCAACCTCCCCAGCGGCTTTTCAGGTAGTTAACGGCCTGCTGGGTTTGCGGCTGATTGAGGTAATTCTCTCTGAACAAAATCGTGCCCTGAATTTGCGGCATGGATTCATTCAGATCAAGCTGCTTTTTCAATTCCGGCACGCCGCCGTTAATCATCCAGTCGGGTTCGTTCTTCGATGGTTCGCCCACCTTGTACAGCGCCACGCCGATATAGAGGCGGGTATGGGTGGGTTTCACCACGTCAGCCCACCACTTTGCCAGCACGTCGTAGCGGGCCGCGTCGCGGGCGAAGGGCCAGTAAATCTGCGGCGCGATATAGTCCAGCCATCCCTGCTGCACCCAGAGACGGGTATCGGCATAGGACTCATCGTAGGCCGCCGCGCCGCGGGTGTCGGAACCGGCCGGATCGTGGGAGCGGTTGCGCCAGACGCCTGCCGGACTGACGCCGAATTCAACCTCGGGGTTCAGCTGCTTGATGGTACGGGAAACCTGCTCGATCAGCAGTTGGGTATTATGCCGCCGCCAGTCCGCCTTCGCGGCAAATCCCTGACCGTACTGTTGGAACGTCCGGCTGTCGTTCAGCGCCGATCCCGGCGATTCGGTGTAGAAATAGTCGTCGAACTGGACGCCGTCAACCGGATAATGCTCCACGACTTCCGCCACGATACTGGTTATCCAGTCGCGCACTTCCGGGATGCCCGGATCGAGCACGAAGCGATCGCCGGAGGTGCGTATCCACTCGGGGTGCAGAACGTATACGCTGGCGGGAACCTGCGATAGCGTACCGTTAAGCTCGGTGACGGTTTTCGGCCGGGTGTTGACCGAAACGCGATAGGGGTTAAACCAGGCATGAACGCGCATACCGCGCTTATGGGCCTCGTCCAGCATGAACTTAAGCGGATCGTAGCCCGGATCCTCGCCGATTTTTCCGGTCAGCATATCGGACCACGGCAGGATCTTCGATGGCCAGAGCGCTGTGCCATCCGGTTTCACCTGGAAGAAGACGGTGTTAATGCCGAGGCTCTTTAAATTATCCAGCTTGGCAGTCAGCGCCTGCTGCTGGAGGGCGATACGTCGGTTGGCCGTAATGCCGCCATTCACCGATTCCAGCGGCGGCCAGTCGAGGCGCGAAACGGTTGTCAGCCACACGCCGCGTACCGGCTCATGACTTTTGGGTAACGTCGGCTGCCTGGTCGCGGGCGGCATGGGTGTGACGAGAGAAACGGGCGGTTTGCTGCCGCAGTGGGCCAACAGCAGCGCAGCAGCTATTGCTACGGCGGATATTTTCACCTTGTTCAGGAGAAATTTACAGGAGCGGATCGTCATGATATTTGCCAGCTTTTCTGGTCAGCGCACAAAAGAGTCATTTTCATATTATTCGACTTTAAGTCAATAGTTTAGCTACGGGTGCAGCAGCAAAAGCACGCAAACCTCAGGCGAAGAAAACGACTCTCGCATCACGCAACGGTTTGCCATGATATATCATTGATATGCATTAAAACTTGATCGGTTCAGGACGAGTATAAACAGGATTTATTAAAATTTGGTCAAACTATTGGCCGTCGGCCCGCTGCAGCGCGTCAAACTGGATTAGCACAATGAACGACTCCTTATCACGCCATCGTCTGTGGATATTCTTATTTTTAATTGCGGTGCTGAGCTTTGGTACAGGGCTTTGTTACTGGCAAATGCAAAAAAAAGTGGATAACGATATTCATGCGCGGCTTCAGCAGGCGATAGCCAGCCTTGATGTGACCGTTTCTCATGCGGAGCAGGCCGCTAATATGGCTGAGCCGTTCTATGGGAAAAGCTGTAATGAGAATGTCCTGACGGAGCTACGCACGCTGGTGGCCACTATTCCCGATGTGCGCACGGTGAATTTAGGTAAGGATAATGAAATATACTGCACCTCGGTTTATGGCGGACGGAAATTTCAGTTCGATCGCCGCCAATATACGCATGGCGCTTTACGTCTGCTGAGCGGCAGTGAAATCACGCCGCTCCATCCATTGATGGTTTACAGCGAACAGGACGACCGGGGAAATACGATTCTGGTGGGTGTGGATGGCTATTATTTATACAACATTTTAAACGTTCTCGACGGCGACGCTCATCTGTATCTTCAGGTTGGCGACCGGGTAATGACCCATAAGGGGGAAGTGACAACGAGCCCGGGTATTCGCGTTCCCGTACGCATGGAATCAGAGCAGTTTCACTATTCGGTTATTGCCGACCGCCATTACGCGTCCGGCCCCGGCGCATTTATCCGTTATGAACAACACACCCTTATCGCCATTATTCTGGCCTCCCTGCTGCTGACATTTTTGTTCAGAAACTACCTCCGCTACCGGAATACGATTGAGTATCAGCTCAGGCAGGCTATCGAACTCAAACAGCTCAAACCCTATATTCAGCCGATTATCGGCAGCGACACCGGTCAGATCGTCGGCGGCGAAGTGCTGGTGCGCTGGGAGCATCCAAAACAGGGGTTTATTGCGCCGGATAAATTTATCTCCGTCGCCGAACAGACCGGTCTTATCAAAGAAGTGACGGCGATTTGCTTTGCTGAGGTGAGTCGCCAGCTCCGGCGACAGCAGTCCGTCATTCCCGCGGGGCTGTTTATCTGCTTTAACACCAGCTCGGTAAACTTTCAGGACGACGAAATTGTGACCCTGTGCCAGACGTTTACCCAACAGATGAAAGCGGCAAAAGTACGCCTTGTCCTGGAGATAACCGAGCGGGAGTCGATTGCAAATACCCTGCAGACGTCAGCGGTGACGGACCAACTCAGGCGTATTGGCGTGCAGTTTTCGCTGGATGATTTTGGTACCGGGTATGCAAACTACAGCTACATCCAGCAGTTTAATCCGGAGATTATTAAAATCGATAAAGTCTTTACCTTCAACATTGGGACCAATAACGCTTCAGCGCTGGTGGTGATGAATATGGTCAATCTGGCGAAAAAATTTCATTGCCAGATTATTGCCGAGGGCGTTGAGGATAAAGAGCAGCTTGAGATGCTCAAAAATATGGGCATTACCCTCTACCAGGGCTACTACTTTTCAAAACCGGTGCCGGTTGATGAATTTATTAAGATGCTTCCGCACACGTTTCTCCAGCGCAGAGAGGGCGAGTAAAGGCGGCTGTCCCGCCTTATCAAAACTCAGGAAATTAAAAGGTGATCGACTCGGCAAAACCGAGTCGTTATTGCCTGTTTCACCTGAAAGTTTGGCATGATTGAGAAACAACTCAACAACATGGAGGTTGTCTTGTTCGAATCTCACCTCAATATTTTTATCCGCGCGGTTTTTGTCGAGAATATGGCGCTTAATTTTTTCCTCGGCATGTGTACTTTTCTCGCTATCTCGAAAAAAATCGATGTCGCATTTCGTCTCGGCGTGACGGTAACAGCGCTGCTGGCGATAGCGACGCCGATAAATAACCTGATTTACAATCATCTGCTGAAAGAGAACGCCCTGATCGAAGGGGTCGATCTGAGCTTTCTCGATTTTATCACTTTTATCGGCGTTCTCGCGGCGCTGGTGCAGATCCTCGAGATGGTCATCGATAAATACTTTCATGCGTTAAACCACGCTTTAGGCCCGTTTCTGCCGTTATTAACCATTCACTGCGCCATTTTCGGCGCGACCATTTTTATGGTGCAGCGTGAATACAGCTTCTTTGAGTCACTCACTTACGGTACCGGGTGCGGTATTGGCTGGGCGCTGGCGATCGTGGCGCTGGCCGGCATACGCGAAAAGTTGAAATACGCCAACATGCCGAAGGGGTTGCGCGGGTTAGGCAGCGTATTTATTACCGCCGGGCTAATGTCGCTGGGGTTTATGTCATTCGCCGGCATCTCGTTGTAGCCGGAAAGGGACGTTATTCTGCCGTCCAGACCCCGGGTCAGAGCGGCAGAATGGGGATGACCGGATTACCGTTCCGGCCACAGGCGTCAATTTTTGGCTACGGGCTACTGCTGAAAGTTAAATGCGTCGGGATGATTTTCCAGGCTGCCGCTCAGGGCGGCAAAGAGCACCGTTTTACCATCGATGGAAAGATCGTCGCTAACGTTAAGCCAGGTCAGTTTCTCCTGGGCGGTTTTTTCATCAACGGTAGAGAAAAGCCCGGTCATCTGTCTGGACTTTTCAGACCACAGCACGGCGAAGCGTTCCGTCGCGCAATCGTGGGGTTTACAGACGCTGAGTACCTGATAAGTCTCTGCGCCAAGCTTCACCGTTCTGGCAGGCGAGGCGGTTCCGCCCGTCTTTACCCAGGCGGGCAGAGGGTGACCTTTTACCATTTGACTAAAGGCTGCCGGTTCCTTTTTGACCAGACTGTCCAGCGTCATATCGTCTTGCGCCACGGCATTGGTTGCTGCAGCCAGCAAAACGATAGCGGTTAATTGTTTAAGCATGATATTGCTCCTGCGAACTTTCTGCTTCCGTTTAATGTCCGGGGATAAGCCGGCGAGTCAAACTGTAAGATATTTCTGATTAGGTGTTTTTGGTTTGAACCCAAAACGCGTGAATAAGCCCTGGAATATAACCGAGGATGGTTAAAATAATATTGAGAATGAAGGCCCAGCCAAACCCTTTACCCAGCAGCACGCCGAGTGGCGGTAGAATAATCGTCAACACAATTCGCCAAAAACCCATAATATCTCCCTGCTTAGTGAGTTAGCTCATGGTTATTTTAGCGGTTACGTCTGGTTTTGCAAATTTTAACTTTTTGAATAATAAGACTGCTAATATTACCAGCACCTTGATACTACATATTTAATAAAGAGAAAAGTCGCAATTCACCTTTTTGACATATATAAGATTATTCTACGATATCGCTACATCAGCCGCGCTGACAGAACAAGAGGGTTCCAGCGTAAACATGTTTAAACGTCAATAAGGTATGCAGGTAACGAGGCGAGAAGTGCGCTACACTCGCAGGCAGTTTTATCCAATCGTAAAATGGCGGCGGCATGGGCAACATCATCCTGTATAAAGTTATCGTCATCATGGTCATTGTCTGGTGGGGCTGGAGTCTACTGAGAAGTAAGCAGAAAAAGCAGAGCCTGGAGCCCGCCATTGCGCAGGCGAATGCCAGAGAGCGTTATCAGTGGCGTTATTTCAGGTGGGGCTGGAGAGGTGTGCAAATCGTCTGCGGTTTTTATTTGCTGATAACCCTCATCCAGTTCCTTTTACGCTACTAGCGTTCGTCGCTGCGGCGCGCGAATAGAGCGCGCCACAGCGACGATCTCTTTTATGCTACCCCGGTGCCGCCATCAGAGCACCAGACCTGGCCAGAAGCGTAGGAGCACGCGTCGGAAGCCAGGAGTACGTAAAGGGGCGCTATCTCAACCGGCTGTCCCGGTCTGCCGAGCGGCGTATCCTCGCCAAACTGCTGAACCTTCTCCTGCGGCTGGCCGCCGCTTGACTGCAGAGGCGTCCAGTACGGGCCCGGCGCCACGGCATTAACGCGGATACCGCGCGGACCCAGCTGCTTTGCCAGCGATTTCGTAAACGCAACATTGCAGGCTTTGGTCTGGGCGTAATCCAGCAGGATCTCGCTGGGTTTAAACGCCTGGACGGAAGAGGTGTTGATGATAGCCGCGCCCTCAGACAGATGGCGAAGCGCGGCTTTGGTTATCCAGAATGGCGCATAAACGTTAGTTTTAAAGGTCGCGTCAAAGGCGGCGGTACTCAACTCTTCGATGGATTCGCAATATTGCTGCCTGCCGGCGTTGTTAACCACAATATCCAGCCCGCCAAGCTCCGCGACCGCCTTTTCGACCAGGGTATCGCAAAATGATTCAACCCGAATATCGCCGGGAATGGCGACGGCTTTTCTGCCCTCGGCCTGTATCAGCGCGATAACGGCAGCCGCGTCGGATTCCTCCTCCGGCAGGTAGCCGATCGCGACATCCGCGCCTTCGCGCGCGAAGGCGATAGCGACTGCCCGGCCAATACCCGAATCACCGCCGGTAATCAGCGCTTTTTTCCCCACAAGCTTCCCGGAACCGATGTAGCTGGTTTCGCCGTGGTCGGGAAGGGGCTTCATTTCCGATGCCAGCCCCGGGGGTTGCTGCGGCTGCTCGACAAACGGCGGAAGTGGATAGTGTAGCGTTGAATTATTTCCTGTTGTCATACCGGCCTCCTTAATAAATGAAATTTAAGATTAGTCAATTATTGCGCATGGGGGATAAAAGAAAGGTAAACCAGGAATAATTAACTGCTTAAAACCAGGAATTATTTACCTGACTTTTCAGCCTATATGTATTACAGCCAAGGTCTTTATAAATAACAGACCCAACGCCGCCAGCACACTTGGCTCATCCTGGTCTAATCTTATATTTCATGCCGCGTTATCTGAATAAGTCGCCTGAGGACATTGAATGGAATCCATATCGTTTCACAAGCATTGGGGGGCGGAGTTTATTGCCGCTGATACTGTCCGTTTTCGCGTCTGGGCAGAAGGTCAAAAGACAATGACGCTGAGCCTGAAGACGCGGGATATTCCGATGGAAGCCGCGGGTGGGGGCTGGTTCCAGATTGACGTCCCTGGCGTAAAGCATGGCGATGAATATATGCTCCTTTTAGCCGACGGCAGGCGTATTCCCGATCCGGCCACGCGCGCGCAGCGCGATGATGTTAACGGTCCCTCGGTAGTTATCGACCCCAGGCTCTTTCAGCCGGTTAACCGCGTCTGGAAAGGGCGGCCATGGGAAGAAACCGTCATCTATGAACTCCATCCGGGCACCTTTACGCCAGAAGGCACCTTTCTGGCCGCCATCGATAAGCTGCCTTATCTGGCAGAGCTGGGGATCACCCAGGTCGAGATTATGCCCGTTGCCCAGTTTGGCGGTTCCCGCGGCTGGGGTTATGACGGCGTATTACTTTACGCACCGCACGCCGCGTACGGCTCGCCGGGGGATTTTCACGCCTTTATTGACGCCGCCCACGGGTTAGGGCTTTCGGTGGTTCTCGATATCGTTCTCAACCATTTTGGCCCGGAAGGCAACTATCTCTCTTTGCTGTCGCCGGGCTTTTTTCATCAAAACCGAATGACCCCCTGGGGTAACGCTATCGCCTATGAAACCGAGGCTGTGCGGCAGTATATTACCGAGGCGCCGCTGTTCTGGCTTACCGAGTACCATCTTGATGGGCTGCGCTTTGATGCCATCGATCAGATTGAAGATCGCTCCGCCAGGCATGTGCTGATAGAGATCGCCGAAAATATCCGCAAAGCCATCCCCGACCGCCATATCCACCTCACCACCGAAGACAGCCGGAACGTCATTTTCCTCCATCCGCGCGATGAGGATGGACAAACCCCGCTGTTTACCGCCGAGTGGAATGATGATTTTCATAACGCCGCCCACGTTTTCGCCACCGGCGAGACGCACGCCTATTATCAGGATTTTGCGCATCAGCCTGCCAGTAAGTTCGCAAGGGCGCTGGCCGAGGGATTTGTCTACCAGGGTGAGCTTTCTGCGCAAACCGGAAAGCCCCGCGGCGTGGCCTGCGCCGCTCAGCCGCCGCAGTTTTTTGTCGACTTTATTCAGAATCACGATCAGACCGGAAACCGTGCGCAGGGGGAAAGGTTGATCTCCCTTGCCGGCGCCGGGAAAACGCGCGTTTTGCTCGCCGCTTTGCTTCTGTCGCCGCATATTCCTTTGCTGTTTATGGGAGAGGAGTTCGGCGAGAGCAATCCCTTTTTGTTCTTTACCGATTTTCAGGGTTCCCTCGCGACGGCGGTGCGGGAAGGGCGGGCAAAAGAGTTTGCCGGACACGCGGGGCACGACGAATCCGTCCCGGACCCGAACGATCCCCTGACCTTTATTCGTTCTAAGCTCGACTGGCAGAAGGCGGCAAGCGAGGAGGGGAAATCCTGGCTGCGCTTCACGCGCAACCTCATCTTGCTGCGCCATCGCTATATCGTCCCGCTGCTGGCGGCAGGGGGCGGCGTCGAGGGCAAGATCCTGCACACGGAGCCGCAGGCGCTGGCGGTGAGCTGGCAATTTGCCGGCGGGACGCTCTCTGTGGCGCTGAATATCGGCGAGGAACCGCTTGCGATGCCGGAAATACCTGGCGAGGTCATTTTTAGCTGGCCGGAACAGCAGGAGGCGTTAACGCCAGACAGTATTGTTGTCCGTTTTGCACATGGAGAAGCCTCAGTATGATCCCTTCCGCGACTTATCGCATTCAGTTCCGTAACGGCATGACCTTCGATCGCGCGGCGGCGCTGGCCCCCTATCTTCAGGGGCTCGGTATCAGCCATCTTTACGCCTCGCCGATATTTACGGCGACCACCGGCTCCACCCATGGCTATGATATTACCGATCCTAACGAGATCGACCCGGCCATCGGGGGCCGCGAAGGGTTTGATCGGATGGTGAAGGCGCTGCGAAACGCGCAAATTGGCCTGATCCTGGATATTGTGCCTAACCATATGGCGACCTCGCTGGAGAATCGCTGGTGGCGGGACGTTATCGAGCAGGGCAAGAACAGCCGCTGGGCGAATTATTTCGATATTGACTGGACGCGTCCCGTTACGCTGCCGTTTCTGGGGGATACCTTTGAGGCGGAACTGGAGAGCGGGGCGCTCGAACTGAAACGCGACCCTGCAACCGGGAAACCGGCGTTCATCTATTATGACCAGGTCTGGCCCCTGAATCCTCAAACCCTGGCGACAGGTGAGCAATTACTAACATCCCCGGATCGCGACGCCATTCTGGCGCTGCACGAGGCGCAAAGCTGGCGCCTTATGTCCTGGCGGGAAGCGCCCAGGCAGCTCTCCTGGCGGCGTTTTTTTGAAATTACCGGCCTGATTGGCGTCAGGGTTGAAGACCCGGCGGTGTTTGACGACACCCATCGACTTATCCTTGAACTGGTGCATTCCGGCATCGTCGATGGTCTGCGTATTGACCATATCGATGGCCTTGCCGACCCGCTGGGGTATCTGCAGCGCCTGCGCCAGGCCACCGGGCCAGAGTGCTACATTACGGTGGAAAAAATCCTCGCGAAGGGCGAACAGCTGCCCGCCGACTGGCCGGTGTCCGGCACCACAGGGTATGAGTTTATCGCTTCGCTGGCGGAAGTGCTGGTGGATGACAATAACCTCGACCAGCTGCAGCAGGTGCATGACGACGCGCTCGGCGGAACGGTGGATCGCCACAAAGCGCTGCGCGAGGCGAAAGGCCTGATGGCGGATCGCAATTTTGAGGGTGAATTTACCACTTTATTGAAGCTGGCCCGCGAACTGGCGCAGCGTAACGGCATGGCGGTCGAGAGTGACGCGCTGCGCCACGCCCTGCGCGAACTGCTGCTGGCCTTCCCGGTCTATCGTACCTACGGCACCGCCGAAGGGCTGACCGCAGGCGATATTACGCTGTTAAACCGGGTGGTTGACCAGGTGAACGCCGAAGAAAACCGACCCGATGCCAACGCGCTTAACGTCATTATCGCTATCCTGACCGGCAATCTGCAGGCGAGCAGCCTCGACATCGCTTCACTCTTCAGGACCCGTTTTCAGCAGCTCACCGGGCCGTTAATGGCGAAATCGGTCGAGGATACGCTGTTCTTTCGTCATAACCTCGACCTGGCGCTGAATGAAGTTGGGGCCGATCCTACGCCTCGCGCCTTCTCATTGTCTCGCTTTCATCAGGAGATGCGCATCCGTCTTGCGCGCCAGCCCGATGCGCTGCTGGGGACGTCGACGCACGATACGAAACGCGGGGAAGATGCGCGGGCCCGGCTTTACACCTTAACGGAAGCCCCGCAGCTGTGGGCGGAAAACCTTGCGCGCTGGCGTCAGATGAATCAAACCCATGTGCGTTTTTTGAACGACGGCACGGCGCCGAACGCGGCGGATACGTGGATGATCTATCAGGCGCTGGCGGGCGCGTGGCCTGCAACGCTGCTGCCGGACGATGCCGAAGGGCTGAAATCGCTCGAAACGCGTTTTCTCGCTTTTATGGAAAAAGCGCTGCGCGAGGCCAAGCAGAGAACCGACTGGATCGACAGCAATGAAAGCTATGAGAGCGTGGTGCTTAATTATGTGCAGCAGCTATTTTCTGCGGATAATTCGCGCTTTCTCAACGATTTTCACATTGCCTTGCAGCCCTTTATCCGTGCTGGACTGGTAAACAGCCTCAGCCAGACGGTGATAAAACTGACTGCGCCCGGCGTACCGGACATTTATCAGGGGAGCGAGGCGCTGAACTTCAGTCTTGTCGATCCGGATAACCGACGTGAACCCGATTTCGCCGTCCTTGCGCAAAACCTTCATACCGGGAATGCGGACCTGTTCACCCGCGAACCCCCCTGGCGAGACGGGCGCCTGAAACAGTACGTTACCGCTTCTTTTCTCCGATTAAGACAGCGGCATTCAGCGCTCTTCCATTATGGTGACTGGGTACCATTAAAAGTCTCCGGGGAGAGGGAAGATAATCTTATTGCCTACGCGCGCATCAGCGGAGAGGAGGCCCTGATCGTGGTGGTGCCTCGCCTGGCGTTTGACGTTGCGGCGCACGGATTGGCGGAATCTTCCGCAAGGCTATGGGGCAATACTGCGGTAACCATACCAGACGTTCTGGCCGGGAAACGTTTTCGTGATGTGTTTAGCGGCGAGAGCCGTCTGGTGGAAACGTCGCTCGAACTGGCGTCAACATCCGGGTGGTTGTTGACGCTTATTAGCGCTGAGCTACGGGGAGAATAACGATGCGCAAGGAAAAAGCTTTTGCAATACGGCCCGGCGACAGCCAGCAGTTGGGGGCTCATTTTGACGGAAAAGGCGTTAACTTCGCGCTCTTCTCCGCGCACGCTGAACGGGTTGAGCTGTGCCTGTTCGATCCTTCGGGGAAAAAGGAAATAGCCCGGCTGGAACTGCCGGAATATACGCACGAAATCTGGCACGGCTACGTGCCCGATCTTCAGCCTGGGGCGTTATACGGTTATCGCGTCTACGGCCCTTACGATCCGGAAAACGGGCATCGTTTTAATCCGCATAAATTGCTTATCGACCCCTACGCGCGGGAGCTGGCAGGCGATATCGCGTGGAACGACGCCCATTTTGGCTATGAGCTGGGGCATGAGGAGAAAGACCTCAGCTTTGATACCCGCGATAGCGCGCCTTTTACGCCGAAATGCAAGGTTGTCGACCCGGATGCGTGCGACTGGCAGGGGGAAAATCGCCCCGACATTCGCTGGCCGAATACGGTGATTTACGAAACGCATGTGAAAGGGTTTACCCAGCTTAATCCGGCGCTCCCCCCCGAGCTGCGCGGCACATTCGAGGGGCTTGGGCATCAGGCCTCCGTCGAGTATATCAAAAGCCTCGGCATCACTTCCGTTGAGCTGCTGCCCGTACATTGGTTTCCCGACGACCAGCATCTGCTTGACCGGGGACTAAAAAACTTCTGGGGTTACAATACGCTGGGCTTCTTCGCCCCCGCGTCCCGTTACTACGGGCCCGCGGGTATTGCCGGGTTCCGCAATATGGTGCGCGCTTTTCATGACGCCGGTATTGAGGTGATCCTTGACGTGGTTTACAACCATACCGCTGAAGGGAATGAGCTGGGCCCGACGCTCTCATTTAAGGGCATCGATAATTTCTCCTATTACCGGACGATGCCGGATCGGCATCGCTATTACATCAATGATACCGGGACGGGAAATACGGTGAATACGTCCCATCCCCGGGTGCTGCAGATGGTGATGGATTCGCTACGCTACTGGGCTCAGTCCATGCACGTTGACGGCTTTCGTTTTGATCTTGGAACCATTCTCGGCCGTGAACCGGAGGGGTTCGATCCGCGAGGCGGTTTTTTTGACGCCATTACCCAGGATCCCGTGCTGGCAAAACTTAAACTGATCGGCGAGCCCTGGGATATCGGCCCCGGCGGCTATCAGGTTGGCGGTTTTCCGCCGGGCTGGGGAGAGTGGAACGACAAATACCGCGATACGGTGCGGGAATACTGGAAGGGGGATAACGTGTCTACCGATTTTGCCGCCCGTTTGCTGGGGTCGGGGGATCTGTACGATTTACGCGGCCGTCGTCCGTGGGCCAGCGTCAATTTTATTACCGCTCATGACGGCTTCACGTTAAACGATCTGGTTTCGTATAACGAGAAACATAATGAAGCCAACGGTGAGGATAATAACGACGGGCACAATGATAACCGTTCCTGCAATTATGGCGAGGAAGGGCCGACAGAAAATCAGGCTATCGTCGCGGTCCGTGAACGCCAGAAGCGTAACTTCCTCACCACGCTATTTTTCTCCCACGGCACCCCGATGCTGCTGGCCGGGGACGAATTTGGCCGTACGCAGCAGGGAAATAATAATGGCTACTGTCAGGACAGCGAGATTTCATGGATCAACTGGGAAGCGCTGTCCGAAGATGACCACGCATTACGCCATTTCACCCAGCGCCTGATCGCGCTGCGCGCGCAACAACCGCTTTTACGCCGTGAAAGCTGGCGCGATGGGCTCGAGATACGCTGGTTTAACGCCGGCGGCGGTTTGCAGCAATCTGAGCAGTGGGATGAAGGGTCAACGTTAGGCCTTGCCATCAGTCGACCCGATCTCGAAGAGGAGGAGGGGATCTGGCACGACGTTCTGATGCTGTTCAATCCGTTTGAGGGCGATGTTGCGTTCCAGATACCGCAGTTCGGCGAAGGCGGCTGGGTTCTTGAGCTGTCGACCGCTGAAGTGAAAAGTGACGGCGTCACCATTACGGAAGCGATTGATTTTGTTCTGGCCGGGCGCAGCATTGCGCTATTCAGACGGCCTTAGCGTACAGGTAAACCCGGCGTTGAATGCCGGGTTTATATTGTCATTATTGATGCAGCGGCTGACCGCTGGCGGCAAGGATGGATTCATGCATGGCTTCAGAAAGCGTTGGATGAGCAAAGATCATCGATAAGAGACTCTCATCTGTAGCCTCCAGATGATGCGCGATACCAAAACCCTGGATCTGTTCAGTGACCTGCTCACCAACCATATGCGCGCCCAGCAGTTCGCCGGTTTCGGCGTCGAAAATAGTCTTTACAAAACCCTCCGTCTCACCGCTGGCCAGCGCCTTACCATTCCCCTGATATGCGAACTTACCGACCTTGATTGGCCGTCCCGTCTCGCGAGCCTTCGCCTCTGTCAAGCCCAGGCTGGCAACCTGTGGCCGGGCATAGGTACAACCGGGCACATAGTCGCAGTTAAGAGGGCGTACGCCTTCGACGCCAGCCAGTGTCTCGACGCAGATCACGCCTTCGTGGCTGGCTTTGTGCGCCAGACACGGCGGGCCAGCCACATCGCCGATAGCATAGAGGCCAAATACGTTGGTTCGGCAAGCTGCATCCGTCTTGATAAACCCGCGGTCCAACTCAACTCCTAGCGCTTCCAGCCCCAGGCCTTCCACATTAGGCTGCACGCCCGCTGCCAACAGCACACGTTCGACTTCCAGTGTCTGTTCGGCGCCGGTGGTTTTCAAGGCGCAGCGCACGCCCGTATCGGTGCGCTTTACCTGCGTCAGCAGCGTTTGGCTATGGACGTGTATACCGCGTCGTTCGAACGATTTACGCACGGTAGCGGATACTTCGGCGTCTTCAACGGGCAGAATCTGCGCGGCTTGTTCGACCAGCGTTACGTTGCTGCCAAGATCGTTATAAAGGCTGGCGAACTCCACTCCGATGGCCCCTGAACCGATGATTAATAGAGACTCCGGTAAGCGCTCAGGCTGCAGGGCCTCGAAATAGGTCCAGATTCGCTCGCCATCTGGCTCGACTCCTGGCAACGCTCGCGGCCGGGCGCCAGTCGCAAGGATCACATGATCAGCGCGATAGTCTCGCTCTTCCCCATGGGGATCGGCGACCGTGACTTGCCCCTTACCGCGCAGCCGGGCGGTGCCGGCTATGACCGTCACGCCATTTTTCTTCAACAGGTACTCGACACCTCCGGTCAGCTGTTGCGACACGGCGCGGCTAAACTGCACCAGTTTCTGCAGATCGAAACTCACCTCGCTGAGACTAAAACCCAGCCGATCGGCATGCGCAATAGTGTGCGCCACCTCTGCGCCATGCAGCAGCGCCTTGGTTGGAATGCATCCCCAGTTCAGGCAGATGCCCCCTAAATGCTGCTTTTCCACCAATGCGGTACGAAGCCCTAGCTGGCCGGCACGAATGGCGGCGACGTACCCCCCAGGCCCGCCACCTATTATCAGTACATCATATTTGTCGTGCATAGCTCGTCTCCCCGATAAACAACAGCGTCGGTGTTTCAACCAGCCGCTTGAGCGCCTGGAGAAACGCCGCGCCTGACGCGCCATCGATGACCCGGTGATCGCAGGACAGCGATACGGTCAGTTGATGGCGGACGACGATCTGTCCGTCGCGAACTACCGCTCGGGGCTCGCCTGCGCCAATCGCAAGGATCGCGCCCTGGGGTGGGTTTATGATGGCGTCAAACTGCCGTACTCCGAGCATGCCCAGGTTTGACACGCTAAAGGTGCCGCCCTGGAACTCTTCGGGCTTGAGCATGCCCGCCCGGGCTTTGGTTATCAGAGAATGAACTTCGTTTGATATGTCGCTTATCGACCTGCTGTTGGCCGAACGTACGATAGGGGTAATTAACCCGTCCGGCAGCGCAACGGCCACGGAAATGTCGGCATCGGCAAAACGGCGGATGCTCTGGGTCGCCTCATCAAACTGTATGTTGACGTCCGGCACGGCTATCAGCGCCATGGCGCAGGCCTTAACCAGCATATCGTTAACCGAAATCTTGACGCCGGGTACTTCGCTGTTGATTTCCTTACGCAATGCTAAGAGTCGGTCCAGGTCGAGATCGACGGTCAAACGGAAATGGGGTGCATGTTGCTTAGACATTTGCAAACGGCCAGCGATCGCTCGCCGCATACTGGACATCGGCAACGTCTCAAAGGCTGTCGCTGACGTGGCTTGTGGAGCCCCGGCCTGGGGTAGCCCATCAAGCAGCAAAGCGGCCGCCAGCACATCATCGCGACTCACCCGTCCAAGTGAACCGCTTTTGCGGCAGTCGTGCAGGTTGATCCCCAGTTTGTTGGCCAGACGGCGCGCCAACGGGGTTGCCGGGACCTGGCTATCATCGGTATGCGATCGCGGCGCTTTGCCGGAACGCACTGGCGGCGGCGGAGAGGCGACGCGGCCGCCTGCGGCAACGATCGCGCTCTCCAGGTCAGCCACGGAGATACGCTCGCCGCGCCCGCTACCGTGGACCTTTTTCAAGTCAACGCCCAACCGCGCAGACAGCCGTAACGCATGGGGAGTGGCATTCACCTGAGTCGGATCGGTTTTGCCTTGCAGGCTGATGGGTACCTCGGTCTGCCCAATGGATGCCGCAGGCTTATTGGCGGGGGCCGGTACAAAGGAGGGCGCCGCGGTCGCTACAGCAGGCTCGGTAGTCTGCGTGACAGGAGCTGCTGGCTGCGCCGCGGCCAGACTGGCAGCGAAGGCATCCAGTTCAGCATCGCTTACCGCAGAGTCAGCGACCAGCGCCAAAACAGCGCCGACCGGGAGGGTATCTCCCACTCGGGCGATTATCCGCCGTAGCGTACCGGCGAAGGGGGCCTCCAGAACATTGACGATTTTGCTGGTCTCAATTTCACAGATTTCCTGCCCTTTGGCGAAGCGGTCACCCTCCTGGATGGCCCACCGCGCGAGCACGCCTTCCTCCATTGAAAGACCCCACTTCGGCATTTCAAGTGTCCTGATATCGCTCATAGCTTAATCCTCCAGCACTTGACGGACGGCAGCTTCGATACGTTCAACGCCAGGGATCCAGAGTTTTTCGAGAGCAGGGGAGAACGGTACCGGGGTGTGTGGTGGTGTCACCAGAACAATAGGCGCTTTCAGGAAATGGAATGCCTGGGAAGCAATCAGCGCGGCGACATCATGAGCAAAGCCAAAACGCGCGGCTGACTCGTCGACAATGACCACGCGGCCCGTAGAAGCCACGGATTCCAGAATACCTTCTTCGTCCAGAGGCGAGATTGTACGTGGATCGACCACCTCCACCGAGATCCCCTCCCTGGCCAGTTTGTCGGCGACCTGGTTTGCTTTATGTACCATTGCCGACAACGCGATGATGGTGACATCCTCACCTTCACGGGTATAGTTGGCGACGCCCAGGGGAATGGTATAAATCTCGTCAGGTACCTCGCCCTTGAGGTCATAAAGCATTTTATGCTCGCAGAACACCACCGGATCGTCGTCGCGTATCGACTGGATCAGCAGCCCTTTGACATCATAAGGTGTCGATGGCACGACCACCTTGAGCCCCGGTGTGGTAGCAAAAATATTATAGGGTGACTGCGAATGCTGGGCTGCGGCAGAAAAACCAGCGCCGATCATGCCCCGCATCACCAGCGGCGCCTTAGCCTTGCCGCCAAACATATAGCGGAACTTTGCTGCCTGGTTGTACAGCGCATCATGGCTAACACCGAAAAAATCCATAAACATCAGCTCCGCCACCGGCCGCAGACCCGTTGCTGCGGCGCCGGCAGCCATGCCGACGATCGCCGACTCCGTAATGGGGGTGTCGATCACCCGGTCGGAGCCGAACTGCGTCCACAGCCCTTTAGTGACTCCGAGCACACCGCCAAAAGCCTCTATCCTTGCTTCTTCTGGCGCATTTCCGCCGTGACCGCCACGCAAGTCTTCACCAATCAGAACGACGCGTTCGTCGTGCTCCATTTCCTGGGCCAGGGCTTCCTTGACCGCTTCTCGATAGGTTTTTATAGGCATTGTTATCACCCTCAGTATGAGACGTAAACGTCTGTAAGCAGGTCTTCCGGTGCCGGGTAGGCAGCAGCGCGGGCTTTGAATACAGCATCATCGACAAGTGCTTCAACCTCCGCGTCGATCGCCGCCAGTTCCTCAAGGGAGATGTGTTGTTTGACCCTGGCGGTGAAAATCTTCAGCGGATCATGTTGTTCGCGCAGACGTTGAACTTCGCCCTCAGCACGGTAAAGCGCCGGATCGCCCTCAAAGTGACCGTGCCAGCGGAAAGCTTTGGCCTCAATCACGCTTGGGCCTCCACCTTCTCGGGCGCGCTTGACTGCCTCTGCGGTGGCATCGTAAACGGCAAAGAAATCGGTGCCATCAACCGTCACTGCCGGTAAACCGAAGCCCGCGGCGCGCCCGGCGATATCACGACCACCGACGGCGTAGTCATGGCCCGTTCCTTCGCCATAACCGTTGTTCTCGAAAATAAAGATGGCAGGGAGTTGCAGCACGACTGCCATGTTGATGGCTTCAAATACCAGGCCCTGGTTAGAACCGCCGTCACCGGTAAAAGAGACCCCAACGTTACCGGTCTTAAGGGTTTTGGCCGTCAGCGCAGCGCCGATGGCTAACGGAGGGGCGCCACCCACGATAGCGTTCGCACCCAGCATACCTTTCGACAGATCGGCAATATGCATTGAGCCCCCCTTGCCCCGGCATAATCCGCTGTCCTTACCGAATATTTCAGCCATCATGCCGTGAATATCGCAGCCTTTGGCAATACAGTGGCCATGTCCACGGTGCGTGGACCCAATGAAATCAGCGTTAGTCAGATTTTCGCAGACCCCCACCGCAATGGCTTCCTCACCGGTATAAAGGTGAATGAAGCCTGGAATATCACCGCTGGTGTTTTCCTGATGCAAACGCTCCTCAAACGTCCGGATTTCGCGCATCTTACGGTAAGCCTGGAGTAAAGCCTGTTTGTTAAGCATCACTTAATTCTCCTCAGTAAAGGTCGTCAGGCGGGCAGGCTGGAAGCCCCTTAACCACGCCGATGCAATGAATCTACGAGTGCGACGAGGAGGTGCGAAGCCACCTTCATGGGGGGGTAGGAGGGGGTTTACATGCTTGAGGTCAAACTTTATAAATTTTATGTATCTATCGAGAGGGGCGGTTCCATGTCGTCCCGGGCTCTGGCGTACAATTGATAAAAAAAGAATACGGGTAGATAACCACGGATGAAGCCATCGGATGTTAAAAGTCGTCAGGCAACTTCACTGGTCTCCGGAGCACTGCGGCTGACCAGAGATTTGCCGCTAATCCTGACCAAATTCGTCCCGCCACGCTCTTCGATACGGCTGCTACAGCGCTCACGGCTTCTTTTACTCCTCGATCGCATGCAGCAACGCCGTCTGGGCGTGGTTTGCGCGGGCGCTGGATTTGGCAAAACCACGCTGTTGGCGCAGTGGTATCAGCACATGATTGCCCAGGGCGAACGCGTTGCCTGGCTTAGCCTCGATGAGGATGATGATGGCGTATGGCAGTTCATTCCTTATCTGCTGCAAGCATTGCGGCCGCTCTATGGCGATTGGGACGCCGACTTTTGGCGCAACATAGAAGAACAGACGCCCTCCAGCTCGCAACAGCTGCTGGCCGGGTTGATTAACCAACTGCATTACTGTCCGCACGATCTGTATTTGATCGTTGATGACTTCCATATGATTAATGATGCCGGCGTATATGAAGCCCTGGGATATTTGCTCAAGCATGCTCCTGCCGCCTTGCATCTGATCATTGGCAGCCGTTTTCACCCCAGTTTGTCCCTGAGCCTGCTTCAGGCGCAGGACCAATTGGTGGAGATCTACGATCGAGACCTGCAATTCACGCTCGAAGAAACCAGAAACTATTTCAGCCAGACGATTGACGTACCACTCAGTAATCAGCATGTACAGCGGCTGCTTTCCGCGACAGAGGGGTGGATCGCCGGCATGAAAATCGCTTCGTTGTCCCCAGAATTGCTCAATGATCCAGAACATCTGCTGCGCAATATCCGTGGTGGAACCCGCGCCATCGCCCGTTATCTGAAAGAGGTGGTACTTGACCCATTGCCAGCGGAAGTTTTTGATTTTCTTGTCAAAACATCGTTTCTTAATCGTTTAAATGCCGGGTTATGTAATAGGGTTACTGGGCGTGATGATAGTGAAGCGATACTGGCATGGATTGAGCGGCACAATCTTTTTTTGTCAGCCCTGGACGAACACGGCTGCTGGTTTCGCTACCATCCTCTTTTGCAGGAAACCCTGCGAACGATATTGCAGCAGAACAACGATATCAACCTCAAGCATTTACATGAATTAGCCAGTCATTGGTTTGTTGAACAGAGATTGTGGTCCGAGGCGGTACGCCACGCACTTGCAGCGGGCAAGCCGATCCATAACCCCGGGCAGGATGGCGCGGGCGCGCAGTCACTGGCGGAAGAAGGGGATATAGACACCCTGGTTTCCTGGATGCATCACTTACCTGCGAGTACTGACCCTTCGCGCATTGACCTGCAAATCAATCTGGCCTGGGCGCTGGCGCACTATTTCCGCTTCGATGAATCGAGGCAGTTGCTGGATAATCTTGACCAAATGGTCGTTAATCATCGTGATGATATAGCCCCCAACGCCTGGCTCAAATTACGTGTCGTGCGCGCAATTTGCGAAGCTTTTGCCGAGAAAATCCCGGAAAGCCTGGCGATTGTGGAGCCGTTGCTGGCTAAAGTGCCCTGCGGAGACACATGGGTCGATGGTCTTATTTGCAATATTCTGAGCTACTGCCACGTGGTTAATCAGCGCTATACCGACGCTCTTGAGGTTCAGCGGCATATGCCTTGCCCGGAAAGTCCATTAGACAATCTGTTTGTCTCGGTTTATCGCGCTTTTATCATTGCTCAGTGCCATCTTGGTCAGGGGGACCTGGAGAACGCCTGGGGGCATGCAGAGAATGCCTTGCGCCAGGCTGAGCGTTATACCGGCCCCCAGTCGACCAGCGGCGCGACGCTTGCGCCGCTGCTGGCGGAAATGGCTTACGAGCGTAAGAACCTGGACTCCTTAAATACGCTGTTAGCAGATAGACTCGAATTCATCGATCGGTTTGGTCCGCCCGACGCCCTAAGTCGCTGCTATACCTATCTTGCGCGTCAGGCCTTGAATGACGATATGCCGCATGAGGCAGAACGGCTGCTGGAACACGCGCAGCGACTAGCGGTGTCTCGCGGATGGCAACGGCCGCAGGCTTTATTGTTAGCAGAGCAGGCGAGGGTGCGCCTGCAGCGCGCGAATTATCCAGGCGCAGAGCAGCTGCAACGGCAACTTGAACAACTGGCGGCCCGTGCCACAATTGATGCCGAAAATCCTTGTCAACGCGCAATAGCTCAGTATGCAATCGTCAGCCGCAGCCGCCTTCTTCTGGCGTCAGGCCAGGCCCCACAAGCCAGCCTTTTACTGGGTGAACTCGTGACTGAGCAGGAGCGTCGGGGCGACCGGCTATCCGCAGCGCGTCTTCGTACGCTATGGTCATTATCCTTGTGGAATAGTGGCGAAAACGCGGCTGCCGTGGCTGCATTGCAGCCCGCCCAGCAATTAGCGGCACAACAGCATCTCAAACGAATTTTTCTTGATGCTGGCGAGACATTGCAGCCTCTGCTTGTCCGTGTACGCGAAACCTCGGCAGCCAGCGAAGGGGATGCTCTTTGGCCCGGCAAAGGAAGCCAGTCTGAAGGCAAGCGGATTCAGCGTGAAAATCTTGATGTTAACCTGGATCTCAGTGAGCGAGAGCTGCAGATATTGCAGCTCATTGCTGACGGTCAGATGAACAAAGAAATCGCTCGCTCCTTGACTATCTCTACTGAGACGGTGAAATGGCACATCAAGAACATCTACGCCAAGCTCAAAGTCAGTAGTCGTACGCAAGCCATGAGTCGGGCTCTGGAAATGAAGTTACTGGATTAACCCGGACTCTCAAAAAAGTGCGTGGAACTAAGACGGGCATACTTTCACAGGGAGCAACAAAATTTGTGATGCGTTATTGCACGGTGCTGATCCGAGTGAAACTGCGCGTGACGGGAGGGGCTATATCCAGGCGTTGCGGCGGCAGGTGGATGACAAGATGGTGTTAGTTCTTTAGAGACTGGAATGATTTGAATAATCCCGGTTCGGTGGGCGATATGGGTACTGGGGCGAATTGTGGCAACACGGCCTCCCAAATTCAATTTAACATAATATACATTATGCGCACCAATGATAATGAGCGCAGCAAAACGCTTTTGCCTGTTCACCAACGGACACTATAATGGAGCCGTGAACGATTTATGCTGAGCGGTTTTGTACTGCGATGCCATAGGACGGAGAATTTTTGCGGTAGCGCGACGGCTCATAACCTGATTGCGGCAAACTACCGCAAAATGAATTCGTTTTCCTGAGCCCGTCTAACTCAGGGTCGTTCACCCAATCAGGCAATTTTGCCTGATTGAATCCACACCCCTAAAAGTGTTTTTGTGCAATGCTGACACAAATCCAGCCTTAGAAACTCTCCGTCACCGAAAACTGATCCATAACCTGCAACACGGTCTACAGACAGGAACTCCTGAAATTCCGAGGTAGCCAGTTCAGCCCGACGCCCGCAACGATCGCAGATTTTGGCGGACAGAGACAAAATCTCGGTTTTTGAAAACTGCTGCATATCACCCTCATAAAAATGTTTTGCCAGCGCTACGCTCGGCCAACCCCGGACAGCACCAGAATAAATTCTGGCACCGCCCGGGGTTTCAGATAAAATATTATTAGACAGCAACCACTTAACTAACAACAAAATCAGCAAGGAATGATGACCATGTTTAGCATAAAAAACAAACACTTAAAAAGGAAAGCCGTACTACCTGCTGCCTTTGTATGTATATTTGGAATACTAATTATAATATCACTTCTGGCATCTCGGTTATTTAATGGAAGCCTGTCAGGCGGATTGCTTTTGTCAGCTTTTTTCTCAATATTCTGTATAACTGGATTGAGCCAGTATAAAAAAATAAAAAAACTGGATGAGCTGATGTCTAGAAAAAATATTCATAACTATATGAAAATCAATAAAATTACCGAGACAAACAAAATTTATTGCTCGAACTGCCATTCAAATAGAATATCAAACAGAAATCATGTTACAAAAGCCTTTAGAGAGTTCTATTGTTCCATTTGCGGCGAAACGCTGTACTATGTTGAACGAAAGGATTTCATATAAAATCATAAAGTTATATATACCATCTTCAAATCCGGTGACGCGCCCTCCTCGCCCGCGCTGCGGTGAGCGCGTCACCGGATTTTTCGCACCTGTAAAACAATAACGATGTCAGTTTTTGTTGAATCGTTGCCTTTGCTGGTCAGAAACGGAAACAATGAGAAACCAATTTTTGTGTCTGTGCTTTTGTTATCAGCCAGACCACCAATCAGAATAATGTCCCCATCTTTCAATGAGATATCGGTAGAAATTGCCCGTTTAATCAGCGTTGGCGACTCGTTAACGCCATTATCAGTCGTGGTGAAATTCGAGAGTTCCTGAGACAGATTCAGGTCGATAACACTAAATCTGACCTGCGGACGAATTTTAAAAATAATCCCCGAGTCTTTGTAATTCACGGACTGAACAGCCGATTGCCCCTGATAGCTAACATTCCCCAGCGTTGGAGTTGAACTACCAACTGAAAATTCCGCCTGCGAACCTGAACGCGCCCGCAATGTCGGGGCCGAAACCGTCGTGAACCTCGAATCTGTGTTAAACAGCTCAACCAGTGCGCTGAGAGAACCGGTGCTGATTTTCAGAAAATTGTCGTAACCCCTAGATGCCGCCCCACCAATCTGTAAATTCAATTTTGAATTCAACAAATTAACAGCCAGTTGCAGCCCCGAACCTGTTTTTGACGTGCTCTGAACCTCATAGACATACCCGGACACCAGAACCTCATCAGCCGGAATATCTACCAATGGTAGAGCCTCAGAAACCCGCCTAATCTCGGAATTTGTACCGTAAAAAACCAGCATGTCAGCAGCCGTTTTTTCAACACCGCCAGAAAACTGCCCGCCGTCACTGGCTAACGATTGCATCTGCGATGAGAGATACTCCACTGACCTGTAAAGAGGCCTGTATGTATAAGAAAATTTTGGCAAAACAGTTTTTTCTGTAGATTGCGGCGGAACATAGAAAAAATCGACCCCATTTTGAGTCTTGGATTTAACGCCGATATCAGACATGTAATCAATAAAAAACTTTCTCGCATCCTGTTCAGGCATCAGGTGGAAACTGACATTTTTAGTGGTCAGCGCAACGACATCGGGAGACAAGCGAAAAGGTTTTTTCAGAATTTGCGTATAAAAAACACCTAGAGCATCAGGCACTGGTGTTGATTTGAGCTCGAAATCGACCCCTGAGCCAATTGCATTAGCAAAAAACGGAAACAGCAGCATTGACGACAGAAAAACACTTTTTTTCATTTTTGCACCCCTGAACCTGACCATGTCGTAACAACCTCGCCATCCAAAACACCACTGATTACAGCACCGTTAAAAACAAACCCCGCCGCAGGTTCAACCCGCTGACGGCCATCCACACCTGACAGAACAACAAACCGCCCCGTTTTGTCCCTGATAACCCCACTAACACGCCATTGTCGTGAAACTACCGGGGTCGCAGGAGCAGAAACAGAAATTTGTTTTTTAGACGCCTGAACAGAAACCGGTTCAGATTCAGATGACGGAGCATCTTTAATTAACCCATCACCATGAAAAAAAACCCATAAATACCAGAAACCCAAACCAACAACCAAAACAACCAGCGCAACACCTGTTAATAGCCCGACTGATGAAAAAACACTCTGTCGTTTATCAACAATTTTTTCCTGTCCATTTCCATCGTAACTCTGATAAAGAGGGAAAATTTCCTTATCGTAAAAATAATTTCGCTTACTGATTAACTCGCTTTTAACCAGTTTTGCACCGGAAAAAATATCCACACGATAACCCGAACTAATACCCAGCGCCTTCAATTTCGTCATTCTAAACGTGGTTTCGATCCGGTCTTTAATAAATCTAGGCAGATTGGTTATAGATTGATTAATTACCACTAAATCGCAGGTAACCCCCGTTTCCGGGTGTGAGAAATGTCGATGTTCTGCAATAAAACTCCTATGTGTTTTATGCAGTGTGGAATCTGAACCCCAGATGCGCCAGGCTTCATCGATACAAATTAAATCCCCTGGAGAGCAAAAAGTCTTTTTCCCTTCCGACTCAGAATCTTTATACGGGAAAAACAATTCATCCTGAACTTGTTCATTCTCCACATAAACAACTTCACCCAACGTGCAATTTTTATAGTTCTTCTCAACGTATTGATATATTTTCTCTGGATTCAATCCGTAGACATTAGACACTACGCGTCGTCCCTGTGCAACTGCGGGTATTATTACACTACGAACAACCTCAAATGATTTCCCACTACCCGGCACCCCGACATATGCTGAAATAGCCATTATCCAATTACCGGAATTCTACGAATAATAAACCGTGTTGTAATAGCTGAAACCATCATTGATATACCTGTCGGAACCTGACACAAATTCAGGAAGTACCAAACTGAATCCGGCAATTGGCTAAACAGATCAATAATGGGTAATGGGCTTATTTTTATTACAGAAAGCATTACCGGAATAAACTCCTGAACGATAAAAAACAATCCAAACAGAATGATAAATTTAACAACGACAGAACGAAGAAAAAAACCCAATGCAGCATATAACGCGGCTAACATAAAAACCTCCTCATTACGCTGACATTACTCGCCTGAATGCAGCAAAGCCCCAGAAAATCAGAAAAACAATTTTTATAACCTCACGGTTGTTTTCTATTAGCTGACAATGAGAATCGATGACAAAATTTTTATCCCATAACTCGAATTCTGCGATTGGACAAGAAGCAGCTCGAGAGCCAATAGAAAAATCGTCCCATTCAGAAAACATCTCTAGGATCGGTGCCAGAATAGTTTTTCCATCAGGAGGATTATCGAGAGTTGGAGGAGTTGCTGTTTCTGAACCACCTCCTGTACCAGTATCAGTACCGGGTTCCGTTCCTGTATCAGTACCAGGTTCCGTCGATGTTTCCAAATCCTGCCACGGGCTCGCCCACTCAGCCTGAGTTGGATTCGGTCTCCCCACAGATGCCGCCGCTTCAAGAACATCCTGAGCAGTGACTAGCGGAGAACTACTGGAAATGGGCAGGCCATCATAATCCGGTTGACTGGCTGCATCTAGCAACAGCGCATTCATGGCGTCAGCCATACGCTGAGCATCTAGGGGCGTTGAAATAATTTTCTGCTCCTGCTCAGCAGTGATATCTGCGGTCTGAGGAGCAATTGCAGAATCGTAACTAGTGTTTATACGGACGGTGTAACTGACGGTCCGATCGACTGTCAGTATCGTTCCTGACGTCGTTGCATAGGACGACTGATAACCAACAGAGTACGTGATGTTTCCATTAGTGGTTGTACTGGAACTCTGTACTGTTATTGATGTGGAATAGGTACATCCAGCAGAACTACTGCATGGCAAAATGCCATTGCTAGATTGGTACCGATAGGCGCTATAGAGGAGGTTTTCTGGATAATCTCCGCTGTAATACGGTGCCGTCCCCCCTGAACCCGCGCCGATATAGTATTGCCGTCCATTATCAGCAGTCGAACCGGACGAGACCCCTGCATTCTGATCTACACCAAAAATTTCATCGCCGATATCCAATAGGACCTCACCCAGAGTGGCCCACGTCGCCGCACCGGAAATCAGTTGAAATTTTGTCGGATTTGGGGAACCAGTAGCGAGACGGGCAACAGAACGATTCAGCGCTACCTTAGTCGCATTGGCTATAACCTGACGTTCCGCCGCCTCTATAGTCAGTGCTCCCACGCCACGCGTAATAGCTGTGCGCAGAGCAATTGGCGCAGCATAATCCAGTCCAGCCATGAGCAAAGGCAAAAATGCATGAGCTATAGACAGAGGGAATAGCATCAACACAAAAATGATTGTGATTTTTTTCATTTAATCACCCTCGCAGACCTGTGATTATCGCCCACGCACTGACCAGCCCCCAAATGAAAAAAATCATTTCCCAGTTCATCTAATATTCCATTTATTAGGAGGGGTGGCCCCCTCCTATCTTAATTAACCACCACGGACCAGATTGAGAATGACCTTGGTGCCCTTAATCGCCAAATAAAGGCCCATCAAACCAGCGGCGATTGCCAGAACTCCCGTTACAACAGAGGTCACGCTAAATGCATCGGTGAGACTCGACAGGTCTAAATCCCCCTCGGCCGCATAGGAGAAAATAGGAGCCAACGCGGTTACTACAACAGCGGATGAAAAAATGTTTTTCAGATTCATAATAATTCCCAGATATTGATTGATGATGGCTAATTTATTAGCCGTATCGTACTAACCGGAGTAGAACTCCGATACTGTGCGCTGCCAGCCACAGACCCAGTGTTGTTGACAGCGCAAAATAATAAAATGGCAGAAATTCAGAAAAATTAATTTCATTCATGTTCAAATTCATCTCCATTACAATCGCGAACCTGTACCACCCCGAGGAAATTGCAATCCTCACATCCTGCACAATCACATGAATCGCATCGGTTAAAAAAAAACAGGAATTGGCGGGCGATTTCTATAATCTCAAGGGAGCGAAAATCGGTCTCCTCAAAAACTATTTTCATGAGCGGTTCGCCCATAATGCACGCAAAAATAGAGAGATGTTTTTTTGTCCCTCACGACTGAAAAAAAACACAACCACTCCGAACAGAATAAAATTCATCATATCGCCACCCCAACTATTTTATTTCTGTAATTTGATCGCTTTCCAGAAAATAGTTTATCGCTGCGCCGTTTTTTCCCACGTAGGCATCTGCCCAAATCGGGATTTCCACATTTTTACCCTGTAATGCTGAAATTTTATTCAGAATTCCAGAATCAATTAATTTTTTAGGCACTCGAATGGCCGTCTGAACAGATTGTGAACCACCCCAACCATCCGGTCGGGAGTTTTCAATCCCGATCTCATAAAAATTATAATTTCCCTGCGCGTTGGTGAATTCTCGACTGCGAGCGCCCAAAAATTTACCACGAATTATAATTGACATACACTACCTCACTGGTTATAGAATTTTCGTAAAAAAATAATTAATTCCGGCTCTCTCAGATGTAGATAAAACTCACCATCAATCGTCGTTGCCGTGACGAAAAACAACCCATCCTCGTACCCGCCGATGAAAACCCCGAAATCGTCAAAATCAAATTCGTAATCTAGCAAATCGTCCATCGCCAACCTCCTCTACGGAGAAATAATTCGAATTAGGTTCAAAATTCTCGTAATCTAGCGGGCAGTTATTCTCACCCTCGCAAACAACGTGCGCCGAAAATTCAGCAGCCACGCTATCGTCTTGCCTGTTGTGGCGAGTTGATCCAGATTGGTGGCTGCGACCATCACTGGTTCGAGAACCGTGCACCCGCCTGTATCGCACTGGTCTACGTCGACAACGCGACGAGCCACCTGATGCAGCTTCGATTTGTAAAATCGGAATCGACATTCACCTATTTTGAGGCCATCCGGGGCTACCTGGAAAAGCAGTATCACATTATACGATGGCGTAAAGATTCCACAGATTGGTTAAGGGAAGTTATTATGCTTCCCTTAATGCACACTTTAAGCAATTTGCAAACTACTCATAAAAAGTATATATGAATTTTATTCAATAGGTAAATTGTGCAGTTTTAAGAAAGATAGCTTATCCCAATAGCCTCTTTGAAATATAATTTTATTATTTACTATTTGAAAAAAACCGCAACCTCTTAAACCTGATGGGGCACGCCACTCTAAAATTGCCCATTGTCCATCTTCGAAAATGTTTTCAACGATACAAACCATTTCTGGAATAGAAAAATCTTGTTCAAACATTTTCTTTATAGCCTCTTTCCCAATAACTGGCTCATTGGCTACCTGATGGTTTATTGCATTATCATCATATAATTCTGAAATAATTTCTACATCTGCATTATTAAATGCGTCAACCCATTGGCAAAGTATTTCTTTTGGCGTCATATAAATTACCTCCAGACCTGTAAATAATTCTTTTCCATAGCATAACATCAAAATCCTATCAAGCTAAAAATTTATTGGCACGCTCGATGCCATGTTCCTCGACTACGAAGCGGCCAAAGATTATGCAACCCGCTTCAGGCTGGTCACGGCGGCGAATATCCCTTCTTTCGACGCGCTATTGACCATGCTGGCTTCCCTGCTCTACCTACGAACGCCTCTCGGAAATCGTTCAGGGAACAATCGCAGATGTAAGAAACCGCCACGCCATGATAGTAACGTTCACCGTCCTGTGTAAAACCCAGTCATTGCATCTGGCCATGACTGTGTAGTAAATTTGGCTGTTGATTAGGTGCAGAGCAATGATAGAGCGTTTTCTGCGACACGATAATTTTACGCACTATGAAGGTTAAATTTTGAAAGCATCAAATTTTTCGGAATTAATAAAGATAGCCGCTCTGCAGCTTTTTAGAGAAAAAGGATTCAACAATGTCTCCACCCGCGATCTTACACAAAAGCTTAATATTTCCAGGAGCCACATCTATCATTATTATAGTAACTGGGAAACATTAAAAAAATCGGCCATAAAATATATGTTTGATAATGACATCGAGGAATGTCATGCAACATTTAAGGCCTCGGAAAGTATGAGCCCAACTGACAGGGTCAGGCTGTATATCAAAACGCTGTTACCTGATGCGCCATCAGCGCACTGGCTGCTCTACCTTGAACTCTGGCCGATGGCCGCGCGCGACGATGATTATGCTAATTTGGTTCATAATCAATCACTGCAATGGATCAATATACTCGAAGAAATCATCGGCTCCGGAATTAATGAGGGCGAGTTTTCCTCGATAAACGCTTCGGTATCCGCCAGACAAATAAATGCATTAATAGATGGATACTCAAGTTTGCTGATCCTCGATTATTCAAAAGAAAAAAGAACCGATTTTCTTAATGAAATATATGAGATTTCTTTTAAAATCCTTGGCAAACCCTTCCGAAGCACATGAAAAACCCGCAGTAGAAATTAGCGCTTGTTTGTGTCCAGATAGCTTAAAATGCGTTTCATTTTACTTTCCGCTGTGGTGTTACCCGCAACTCGGGCATCTATCCATGTCTCATCGGCTTCAGGGTGAGGGCCTAATAATATGACATGCCCTTCCCCATATTTATATCTGGCGATAGCGACATCCCCATTGTCGTAATAAGCTATCGCCTGGAACCCAGCGTTTGAGGTTGTGTTATTCAGATAGGGGCCATCCTGATAGTAAAAAGGTTCCTGTTTATTATTCCATTTCACTTGCAAGGTGTAATCCCCCTCATCATAGGCGCGTGAACCAGGTCTTCCCACTTCTGACTCAAGGGGTGCATCAATGAGCCCAATCCAGTCTTTATCGGCAAGATACGCCCCCATGCAAATGCCAATAAAATCTTTGCCGCTTTTCACAAATTGACGGATAGCCTCAGCGCCATCATCACCAATGACGTCATAAGAACCAGGTATATCCTGACCGCCGCCGGGTTGAATGTAGATATCGAATTTTTTAAGCGTTTGCTCATTCACTTTCAGCGTTTCTTTTTCACCCACATAAGCGATGTTCAGCGGCAGGCCAGTACCGACGAGCGATTTCACCACCATTTCTGAACACCCCGCGCACCCGGCGTCTCCCCTATAAACAGCGATACGATAAGTTTTTGATGGTGAGGCATTTGCTAAGGTTGGTGTGGAAAAAATAGAGAAAGTAAAAGCCAGAGCAAGGGTAATTATATTTGCTCTCTTCAACTGAGTTTCCTGGAAAAAAATTGGCATTACGCTATTCCCCTTGTCATAGAGTGTTTTGTAAATCATTCAGAACCATTTTACCATTCTAAATGCATGACATAAAACTAGAGCGGTCGCTCAAATTTAACTTTGGCGTTGATTTTGTCAAGCGTTTTTAAGCACAGCAAAAAAAAGTTAATACGTAAAAAAGTGTAACTCTGACAAAGTTGTATAAATTTTTTAGTGAGATGCAGGCGACATACGAAAGGATAAAAAAGCAGAAACAGCAGTATCCTTGAAATCATCAACTAAGGTATAAGGGCTAATTAACAGGCGCTGTCCTGAAAGCCATACTTAACTGAACAAGACATTTTGTTTTTCGTGGTATGTCCGCGAGAGTATGCATCGGCGCGCACGAGGCAGATGAGAAACGGCGATGGCCCGAATCGTATAGAGACGCAAACCTGAATACTCCGGACACCGCGCTTCAGGATATCGCTCAAGACGCCGATAGCGGGCAGTATCCGGACGGTACTATTGAACGCCGGGGCAACGGTACTACCCTGCCCTTTATGACTGACGACCGGCTATCTCACCCACGCACTTCTCCCTGAAATTTAACATCGTCGCGGTTAATGTCGAAAATTTGCCACCTGACGTGGTTGGCATCGAGGGTGAAGACTGCCGTGGCGAGGGTGTTCTCCTCATCCGGATCGTCGGCAGCCAGCCGGTAAATTGGCAGTTTGGCGTCATGGGTATCTGAGAGAATGGCTTTTGCCGCCGCGGCGTCAAACGGAGGTTGTGTTTCCCGCCACTGCACGAGGCGTAACTGCCGCGACGCTGAGCTGTCGGTAACGATCTGCTCAACGCCAGCCAGTGCCGCATGCACCAGATGGTTGGCATGCCCGGTTACCGTCGTCAGGGGTAGAACGGAACAGCCTTGACCGGTGGCCTCAACGCTGAACAGCCGCGCATCGCCCAGTTGCCCGAGCGTATGGTGAAACGCCCCGGATCGCGGCTGGCCGGTAAGTATAGTGATTGCCTCGTCGAGGGTGTTCGCATTCAGAGAGGCGCGAGCCAGGATCTGACGCGGTAATCCCTGCGGACGATGCACTGCACGGATGTTATTCACCGTGTTAACGATACCTTTTTCATTCACCGCAAAGGTGTGGCCGCAAATCGACCCCGGATAGGCAAAACTCGTAAAGCTCAGTCCGCGACTCGGAGTAATGGTAGCCAGCAAGCATTCATCCCGTAACTGAGGAAAACCGTCTTCATTGTGCGCGATAATCCGCTCGCCTGCGGCGTTTACCCCGGCCACCGTCGTACAGCCATCCGACGTTGAGCGCACCAGATCGCCACGGCAGTTCCAGGCAAAGACCTGATCAACAGTGGCCTCCAGCCCCTGCGCCAACCCCTCCAACTCCTGCCAGATGTGCGGGTAATGCCGCTGCACCTCGGCGCGCATTAACCGGGTCTCAGGGGATGCCTGCAGGGCCATCACCGTTTGCCACAATGACGTGAGCCTCAGTTTCTGATGCCATGCTTCACGGCCAAGCTCGCCAAGGCGCAGGCCAATCTCAAACGGGGAACCACTGATGTCGATTTTCTTCATGTGATGGATTCACTTATGTTCAGGAAACGTGCTGTAAAAATTCTTTCAGGCGCGGATTGCTACTGGCATTCAGCAGGATATCAGGTGGGCCATCTTCAGCAATGGTTCCACCATCGATAAACATCAATCGAGAGGCCACATCGCGTGCAAAGCCAATCTCGTGCGTCACTATAATCATGGTCATCCCTTCATCCGCCAGTGAACGCATCACTTTTAATACTTCATGGCGCAACTCCGGATCGAGCGCAGAGGTTGGCTCATCAAACAGCATCATTTTCGGTTTCACCGCCAGCGCGCGGGCGATAGCCACGCGCTGCTGCTGGCCGCCAGAAAGCTCCGACGGATAGTGCTCGGCCCGTTCGCGTAGGCCGACACGTTCCAGCAGCGCCAGCGCCTGTTCGCGGGCTGCCGCTTGACTCATTTTGCGTACGCGAATAGGCCCAAACATCACATTTTCCAGCGCCGTCAGATGCGGAAACAGATGAAATTGCTGGAATACCATCCCCGCTTCGCGGCGGATTTCGCACTCGTTGACGTGGGGATCGGTCAAGTGCATCCCGGCAACCAGCAAGGTGCCGGAGGAGATCGCTTCCAGCTTGTTGATACAACGCAGCAGCGTCGATTTACCTGAACCTGAAGGACCGATAATCACGACCACTTCACCGGCATCAATTTTCAGATTGATATCGTGCAGCACCTGGGTGGTGCCGAAATGTTTAGCGACCGCGCTAAATTCAACCATGCTCATAAAATATGGATCCTTTTCTCCAGTTGCTTCAGCAGGAAGCTCAGGCACAGGGTGACGGCAAGATAAATCAGGGCAACCGCTGTCCAGACCTCAAGGGCACGGAAGTTCCCGGCGATGATCTCCTGCCCCTGGCGCGTTAATTCCGCGACGCCGATAACAATGAACAGCGAGGTGTCTTTAATGCTGATAATCCACTGGTTGCCCAACGCCGGGATCATGCGGCGCAGGGCCAGCGGCATAATCACGTGCCATAGCGTTGCGCGCTGCGATAATCCCATCGCCAGACTGGCTTCTTTAAATCCTCTATTGATGGACAAAATTGCGCCGCGCGTAATTTCCGCAATATACGCGCCGGAGTTAATAATAATGGTGACCATCGCGGCCGTGATGGGGTCGATACGAACAGGCAGAATCATTGGCAAGGCAAAATAGATAAACATCACCTGTACCATAATTGGCGTACCGCGAATAAGTTCGACAAAAATTAATGATAACGTTTTCGCGATGCCGCCTCCCAGTGCACGACAAACTCCCGCCAGCAGACCGATGATAAAGCCGCCCGCCAAACCGACCATAGAGATCAATATTGTCAGCTGCAGCCCCTGTAATAATAGCGGCAGCGATTCCCATATATATTTCGTTTCGAAATTCATAATGCGGTCTATTACTCTCGGTTCTGGCCGGGGCTACCCGGCCCGGCGGGGGTTATTTAGGTTGCTTGTTAAACCATTTGAAATAAATCTTGTCGTAGGTGCCATCCGCGCGTAATGCGTTTAACGCGGCATCGACCTTCGGCGTCAGGCTGCTGTTTTTCTGCAGGGCAAAACCGTATTTCTGCGGCAGAATGCTGTCCGTTTCCCCGGTCGATTTTACCTTACCGCCACCTGCGGTTTTCACATAGTAGAGCACGTTTGGGGAGTCGTGAACGACCGCGTCCAGGTTGCCGGCCTGCAGGTCGAGATAGGCGTTATCAATATTAGGGAATTCGACATAGTTGGCTTTATATTTGGATTTCATAAAACTGGCCGCGGCGGTGCCCTGCTTCAGCCCCACTTTTTTACCGGCCAGCTCGCTGAATTTGGTGATGGAATCATCACCACTTTTCACCGCCATTAAGAGATCCGCATCGTAGTAACCGTCGCTGAAATCAACGACCTGTTTGCGGGCATCGGTAATGGTGATCCCGGCCATTGCCACATCTAAATTACGCGACTGCAGCCCAGGAATTAAACCGCTGAAATCCATAGGGCGTAATTCGTAACTGACATTCATTTTCTTCGCAATGGCTTGCCATAAATCGATATCAAAACCAACATATTTATTGCCTTGCTTAAATTCAAAGGGTACGAAGGCGGTATCCACACCGACTAATATTTTATCTTGTGCCATGACGGCAAAACTCGCCGAACAGGCAACCAGTGCCAGGGTAATCTTTAATTTTTTCAATAATGCAGACATAATAATCCTCAGCGTAATTAAGACAGCAGACAGAAGTTTTCGCGCAATACCCTAAAACTGATATTGGCATTGAGAATAAAAACAGTATCCCTACATTCGCACGCAATATAAAAATCAAGGCGTGCGAATTATTTATGCGGGAAGAATAAAATCCCTGGTGTCGGGTACTGGCGTCTGCGCGCCGTTCATAATCATTGAAAGAAAGCTGTAATAACCGTTGATGCCTATCAGATCGACAACGCCCTTTTCTCCCCAGAGATCGATTGCCTGTTGCCAGATATCATCGCTGACTTTTTTATGCTGATGCAGCTGCTGGCAAAAATGGTAAACCACCCATTCATCAGCCTCCAGCGACTCTGGTTGACGCTGTTCATTAATTGCCTGCACCGCCTGTGCCGGGATCCCTTTTTCCCTGGCTATTGGCGCATGAATGGCCCATTCAACCGGCTGCGACCAGTGACGCGCGGTCAGCAGGATGGCCAGTTCCGACAACCGCTGCCCCAGCGCGCTACGGTAGCGCAGATACTCCCCCATTCGCTGCGCATGAGCCATCAGTTCCGGGCTGCGCAACAACGGTTCAAACGGCGGCAGCAGCGCGCCGCGCGGCCCGTTGATAATCTCCTCCGCAAGCTGGCGTTGTTCATCGCTCCACTGCTGTTCTGTCAGCGCAGGTAAACGATTCATGGCTGATGTCTCATCAGTTTATGCGTCTCTTCGCTGATGACTTTGTGCAGGGTATCTACTACAAAATCGAGTTCGGACCGGCTGACAATAAACGGCGGCGCAATCAGGATATGATCGCCCCGCTGGCCATCAATGGTTCCGCCCATCGGATAGACCAGCAGCCCGTGCCCCATGCACTGCGCTTTAATAGCGGCATGTAGCTTCAGCAGCGGATCGAATGCCGTTTTGCGCTCTTTATCGCATACCAGCTCCACGCCGGCGAATAAACCGCGGCCGCGCGTATCACCAACATACGGTAATCCGCCCAGCACATCATGCAGCGCCTGCTGCAAATACGCGCCCTGCTGCTGCACCTGCTCAAGCAAACGATCTCGCTCGATAACCTGCTGTACGGCCAGCGCAGCCGCTGCGGCGGTCGGGTGACAGATGTAGGTGTGACCATGCTGGAACATTCCGCTACCGGCTTGCAGCGCGGCGACGATTTGCTCACTGGCCAGCACTGCGCCAATAGGCTGATAACCCCCGCCTAAACCTTTTGCGATGGTCACGATGTCAGGGACAACGCCATCCTGTTCAAAGGCGTGCAACGTGCCGGTACGGCCCATGCCGCACATCACCTCATCGGCGATATACAGAATGCCGTATTTATCACACAGCCGACGAACGCCTTGCAGATAACCCGGCGTAGGCGGCATTGCGCCGGTGGTTGCGCCAACCACCGTTTCGGCGATAAAGCCGATAATTTTTTCCGGCCCGGCGTCCAGAATTGCCGCTTCGAGTTCGCCAAGTAAGCGCTCGGTATATTGCTGCTGGCTTTCACCCGCCTCACGGTCGCGGTACTCATTACAGGCCGACACGCGCACCACATCCATCAGCAGCGGCGCGAACTGGCGGCGGCGCCACTCGTTACCGCCAACGGCCAGCGCACCCAGCGTATTGCCGTGGTAGCTTTGTTTACGGGCAATAAATAGCGTGCGATCCGGCTGCCCGATCTCCACAAAATACTGGCGCGCCAGCTTCAGCGCCGTTTCAACCGCTTCCGATCCGCCGGAGACGAAATAGGCATAGTTCAGGGAACCGGGCGCGGTGCGGACAAGCTGCTCTGCCAGTTGTTCCACCGTATCGCTGGTGAAAAAACTGGTGTGGGCATAGGCCAACCGATCGATCTGCCGGTGCATCGCCGCCAGCACATCCGGATGGGCGTGACCCAGACAAGAAACCGCCGCCCCGCCGCAGGCGTCCAGATAGCGTTGACCACTGGCATCGGTGATGTAAGCGCCCTGGGCACTGACTGCCACTGCCGGGGTGGTACGTAGGCTGCGGTGAATGATTTGACTCATGCTTTTATCCTGCTTTAGAAATCGCTTTCGCGTAAGTTGAAAGCATCATGCAGGATCCATTTGAATCTCGTCAATTCAATAATGATTCAAATGTATTTAATTTTCTTATGATAAAAGCAAATGAATCATTTATCAGGATTTATCGGGCATCACATACGCCCCGGAGCGTTGCAGATAACGTTCTGCGCTCTCAATTTTATTCACCGCCTCCCTACCGTGGCGGGCAACCAGCATCGCCAGCAAACACTCGGCGACGCCCATACCGGACACTATCGAAGGGAAAAAAGACGGGCTGCTGAGGGAAAACAGCAGCGTGCAGTCCGCCGTTTGCGCCAGCGGCGAAACCGGTGAGTCGGTGATGGCGATAATCCGTGCCCCGGCCTGCCTGGCAGCATTGAGAACGTCGAGAGATTCGCGGGAATAGGGAGAAAAGCTGGTCAATAGCAGGCAGTCTTCCGCGTTGATCTCACGGGTGAAGACTTCGATATTGCTTGCCAGCCCGTCAATCAGCGACACCTGGCGATTGAACAATCGATAGACATAAAACAACGACCAGGCGATAGGAAAGCTGGCGCGGAAGCCGCAAATATAGACCTGCTTCGCTTCATCCAGCAACCTAACCGCTTGCTGCATAGCGTGTTGATTCTCTGCCTGAGTGAATGCCAGATTGGCCTGATGCGCGAGGAACACCTCTTCGTACAGCGCGGGCTGCGTTCCTTTCGCGATCAATTTTTCAGCCTTAGATACATATGTATCATTTCCTAAGCCGAGATCGTCGATAAATGCACTTTTCAGCTCCCGCCAACCGTTATAGCCCAGACGCTGCGCCAGGCGTAGCAGCGTGGCAGGCTTAACGCCGGCTTCCGCGGCGAAGGCGCGCATTGATTGCACCACCAGTTGGTTGGCATTTTGCAGGGAAAATTCCGCCGCGCGCTGGAGTTCGGGCGACAGCAGGCTGAATTGGCTCACAATATTTTCACGAAGATTCATGGCGTATCGTTATCATCCGTAAGAGTGGCTGCGGCGAAACCGGGCCGCAGAAAGGGATATATATAACCATAATTCGCCGTAATTGCATTATGGCAGAGACGGAGACTCATCCCTGCGCCACGGAGCATCGCCCCAGGCGATTGATCCGAAGTCTCTTTATTTGGCGCCTGAAACCGTGGGATTCTCAGGAACGAGCGTCTACCCAACTCTTTGATGGCATTGGCAAAAAACATTGTCGCCGCTATCGCAAAAGAGAAATTATTCGCTTTATTTATAAATTGGCTTGCTAAATAATTAGTCAGGATTTATTACGTAGTAGAGGTATTAAGATGCGTTTCAGTACCATGCCCGACAGTGAAATTATTTCTGAACTGTGCCGAAGAATTAAAGAAACGCGTATACAGCTGGGGCTATCACAGATTGAGCTTGCCGAACGCGCGCAGGTCGGCGCGGCAACCATTAAACGCGTTGAACTAGGTGAGTCCGTCACTCTCAGTACGCTGATTGGTATTTTGCGCGGCCTCGACCGACTACATCAACTGGAGTCGATTTTATTCGATTCACATATGCGCACCTTTAAAGCGCAGATCAATTCCGGGGCCCCTTCCCGTATCCGCATTCGGAAAAAAACGCATCAGCCAAAAGAGAAGCAGGCCGCCGCGACGCAGACCAGCGAGTCAAACGCCACCATTAACGAATGGTACACCTCATCGGCTTCTAACAGCGTGGTATGGTCTTTCCAGCCGCCTGACGGAGAGAAAAAAAAGCCCTAAACTGTAGGGCCTGCACCGCCGGGGAAAGAAAAAACGCCTGTCGTTAAACAGGCGTTTTTTATGGGACTCAGGATTCACACACCGCGACTTTAATCGCCAGACCGCCGCGGGCGGTTTCACGGTATTTGGCGTTCATGTCTTTGCCCGTCTCAAACATCGTTTCGATAACTTTATCCAGTGAGACTTTCGGATCGCTGGTACGGTACATCGCCATACTGGCCGAGTTTATCGCCTTCACCGCCGCAATCGCGTTACGCTCGATGCACGGCACCTGCACCTGGCCGGCCACCGGATCGCAGGTCAGGCCGAGGTTATGCTCCATGCCGATCTCAGCGGCGATGCACACCTTCTCCGGACTGCCCCCCAGCAGCTCGGCCAGTCCGGCAGACGCCATCGAGCAGGCCACGCCCACTTCGCCCTGGCAACCGACCTCTGCCCCGGAAATGGAGGCATTCATCTTGTACAGAATGCCTATCGCGCCCGCCGTCAGGAAATAGCGCATAGAGATTTCCGGCGTCACCTCTTTGATAAAACGATCGTAATAGGCCAGCACCGCCGGGACAATGCCGCAGGCGCCGTTGGTCGGAGCGGTCACAACTCGCCCACCTGCCGCGTTCTCTTCTCCGACCGCCATGGCGAACATATTGACCCAATCCATCGCGCTCAGCGGCGTAATCGACTGGCTCTGCGGCGCCAGTACGCGGTGCAGCGCAGAAGCGCGGCGCGGTACCTTCAGCGGCCCCGGTAAAATACCTTCCGTATTCATCCCCCGGTTAATGGCGTTTCTCATGGTCTCCCATATTTTCGCCATATTTTGCTCAACGCTCTCCCTGCCGTGGCGGGCGATCTCGTTTTTCATCATCACCGCGGAAATCGACAGGCAGTTGTCCTGGCAGTGCGCCAGCAGGTTGCGGGCGGAGTAGAACGGGAACGGAATATCGACATCCGCGCCCTGACTCTTGCCAAAGTTTTCCTCGGTCACGATAAAACCGCCGCCGATCGAATAATAAGTCTGGAAATGGGCGATTTTGCCGTCGCAAAACGCGGTAATGCTCATGCCGTTTTCATGTAGGGGGAGAAACTCATTGTGAAAGCGCATGCATTCCGCCACCGGGAACTCAATTTCGCGCTTTCCTTCTTCAATAAACAGACGATGCATGGCGTTGACATCGCGAATAATGCCGGGAATGGCGTCGATATCAACGGTATCCGGTAAATACCCGGACAGCCCAAGAATAATGGCGATATCGGTATGGTGGCCTTTACCCGTTAATGAAAGAGAACCATACACGTCCACCACCAGACGGGTCACTTTATGCAGCAGGCCTTTTTCCTGCAGGGTATCAACAAAATGTTTTCCTGCTTTCATCGGCCCAACGGTATGGGAACTGGACGGACCGATGCTGATTTTGAAAATATCGAAAACGCTAATCATGTGGCACCCATGCGGTTACATAGCAAAACGGATGCGCCGCCGGTGAGCGGCGGCGCTGAAACTTAGCTGAACAGCGAGAAGAAAATGGCGGAGATGGCAATCAGTCCCATCACAACCACAAACGCGTTGCTGATGTGGCCGCTATATTTGCGCATAGCCGGTACTTTGTTGATGGCATACATCGGCATCAGGAACAGGATCATCGCGATGACCGGGCCACCCAGCGTTTCAATCATGCCCAGAATGCTCGGGTTCAGGGTCGCAACAATCCAGGTGGTCACCAGCATGAACAGCGCGGTGATCTTGTTCAGTTTGTTGATTTCGATCGATTTGCCTTTACCGCGCAGAGACTTAATCACCATGCCGTTGAAACCTTCACGCGCTCCGAGGTAGTGGCCGAGGAAGGATTTGGTGATGGCGATCATCGCGATGATCGGCGCCATCCAGGCAATCACCGGCGCGTTAAAGTGGTTCGCCAGATAAGAGAGAATGGAGATGTTCTGTGCTTTCGCTTCCGCCAGGTTTTCCGGGGAGAGGCTCAGCACGCAGCTGAAGACGAAGAACATCACCGTCAGCACCATCATAATGTGGGCAAAGCCCAGGATACGGGAGCATTTACGCTCTGCATCCTCGCCGTATTCTTCACGCTTTGCCACTGCAAAAGAAGAGATAATCGGCGAGTGGTTGAAGGAGAAAACCATTACCGGGATAGCCAGCCACAGGGTCATCCACAGCCCATTTCCCGTAGCCGAAGCGCCGCTCAGCGACAGGGTATCCAGTACCGCGCCATTCCATTGCGGTATCAAATACAGCGCCAGTATCATCAACGCAAACACGAACGGAAATACCAGCACGCTCATGGCCTTAACAATCATTTTTTCGCCAAAGCGGACAATACCCATCATACCGACAATTAAAATCAGCGATAAAATGGCGCGCGGCGGAGACACCAGACCCAGCTGGTGAGTAATAAAGCTATCAACCGTGTTGGTAATGGCAACGCTATAGACCAGCAGAATTGGATAAATAGCAAAGAAATAGAGCAGCGTAATGAGTTTACCTGCCCCGGTACCGAAATGCTCTTCAACCACTTCGGTAATATCTTCCCCCGGATTTTTTCCTGACAGCACAAAACGGGTCAAACCACGGTGGGCGAAAAAGGTCATTGGAAAGGCAAGAATTGCCATAATGATTAACGGAATTAAGCCGCCAACCCCAGCGTTAATCGGCAGGAAAAGCACCCCTGCGCCAATCGCGGTACCGTACAGGCCCAGCATCCAGACGGTATCACTCTTTCTCCAGCCGCTGCTCTCGCGAGCGACGAGGGTATTTTGAACGGTTTCCATAATATGGCCTCAGTAATAAAAATAGGGTCAGAATTTATTGACTCTGATGCAGGTAATAAAAACGCTGTGTTTATTTGGCTATTTTATTAAATGCGACTATGCTAATTCGCTAACAGCGATCACATAACCTGATTGATAGCAGTGACTTTTAACGCATCAAAATTAATACTGAAATTTTATTATTTTTTAAAGTATCATTTTTAATACGTTATTATTTTAGTGCGGGTGGTTAATCTCCTGAATATTTATATCTGGCGAACCCGGAGATAACAAACATTATTTGTCATACGATTAATAAAATCAAAGTTGGGGAAGTAACCGAATATGACTCCCCTCCTCCTCTGTGGCCCCTAAAACCCCTTGTAGTGTTCTTTACTCAGGCCATATTTCTTCATTCTGAGATACAGTTTTTTACGCGGGATGAGCAGATACTCCGCCACTTCATTAATCCGCCCCTGATGGATATTCAGCGCTTCGGTAATGATCTGCCGTTCAACGTCCTCGACCCGGCGATCGAGCGGCGTGGGCTCTCCAACGTGCATCTGCGGATTCACCGTGTCCGCAAGCGGTAACACCCCCACTGCAAACAGTTCGGCTGCGTTCGCCAGCTCGCGGACGTTGTTCAGCCACACCCGGCGCATCATTCCTTTCAACAGATGGCTATCCACCTCCGGGACAGGATGATTCAGCCGCTGGCAGGTTTTCTGCAAATAGTGATGGAAAAGCGGCTCGATATCATCAGGCCGCTTAGACAGCGGCAGGCAAGCAATTTGCGTCATCGCGAAGCAGTAATAGAGCTCCGCCACAATCCGGCCGCTGGCCGCCAGCTCCACCAGCGAAGCGTTGCCGATGCCAATCAGGCGAAAAGGCCGCCGTTCAAGACTCTGCGACTGCACCAGTTGATGCTGCTGCTCGTGGGTCAGGTGCTCCGGGTGACTTAATACCAGGGTCCCGCCCTGCGCTTGCGCGATCGGTTCATTAAGCTTATGGGCATTGGCCGGGGTCAGTTCGCAGTAGATAAACGGACCATCGGCGTTGTGCCCCAACTGGTGCAGATAGCGCGCGCCGGTCATACGGCCGGTTCCCGGTTCGCCGTAAAGCCAGACCGCAATATCCGTCTCCGCCAGCTGCTGTAAGCGTTGGCGATACTGTTCCAGCCACTGACTGCGCCCAACCAGCTCAACCCGCAATGTCTGCTGGCCATACTGGCGACGCGCGATCACCGATTGCCGCTGACGTAACGCGGCGTCCACCAGCGAGAGCAGCTTTCCCGGATCGACCGGCTTTTGCAAAAAATCCCAGGCCCCTTTTTTCACCGCGTCCACCGCCATCGGCACGTCGCCATGCCCGGTGATAAGCACAATCGGCAGCTGCTCATCATCCTGATGAAACAGCGTCATCAAGTCGATGCCGGAGCAGCCGGGCATGCAGACATCGCTCAGCACAATACCGGGCCAGTCCTTCTGCACCCACTCCCGCGCCGCAAAGGGATTATCGCAGGCATGGACGTGATAACCCGCCTGCTCAAGCAGCTGTGTATAGGCATCCAGCACATCGGCATCATCATCAATCAGCAGAATCGAACACTCATTACTCAACATCTTTTGCATCCGTTAAATTGAATTGCAGCACCACGCAGGCGTTGCGCGTTAACGTCGACGCCAGGCGCAGCGTCCCTTCCATTTGCGTCATCAGAGAAACACAAATCGACAGCCCAATCCCCAGCCCCACATCTTTACTGGTAGTGAACGGCTTCAGCAGTGACGGCAGCAAGGCCGCAGGCCAGCCGGGGCCGTTGTCGGCAATCAACACGCTCAGCGTGTCGCCGTTCATTTGCCAGCTCACCGTAATTTTCGCCGCGTTCGGGCAGGCGTCGAGCGCATTCGACAGCACGTTCACCAGTACCTGATGGACCCGCACTTCATCGCCGCGGATCCAGACGGTTTCATCCGGTACCACCAGCGTTCCCTGCTGCGGCCTATGGCGCATCGCCAGCAGTTCCCACGCCACCATAAACGTCTGCCGCAGATCGACCGGATGCAGCGGCGTTTCCAGTTCAGCGCGGCGGGTGAACTGGCGCAGCGAGCGGATAATCGCGTCAATGCGGTTAATCAACCCTTCCGCTTTACTTAACGTCGCCCGCGCCTGCGCCGTCTGTCCCTGCTCAATCGCCCGTCCTGCCGTAAACAGATACATCGACAGCGCGTTCAGCGGCTGGTTGATCTCATGCGCCAGGGTGGTCATCGTCTGCCCCACCACCGCCAGTTTAGCGGTCTGGATCAGCTCGTCCTGGGTAGCGCGGAGATCGGACTCGATCGCTTTGCGCTCGCCGATCTCCTGTTCAAGCTGCTGTTTTTGCGCGTTAAGCTGACCCAGCGTATGGCGAAGCAAACCGGCAATACGCCCCAGTTCATCCCGTCCATACACCGGAATGGTCGCATCCGTCCGGCCTAACCCAATCTGCACCACCGCCTGATTCAGCGCGGTAAAGCGTTTCACCAGCCGCGAGCGAATAAAATAATGGTTCAATACCCATGCCAGCAGCAGCGCCAGCAGCGTCGCCACCAGGATCAATCCGCCGCTGACGCGGACAATCTGCCCCATACGCTGATTAAACATCTGCATTTGCTGATGACTGCTGCCAAGCTGGGCTTCAAGCAGCGTCCTGAAGCGCCCCAGCGTGGCTTCTCTGGCGCGACTGGCGTCCACTAACGCTTTTTGCGCTGTAACGTAGTCGCGCATGGTATCCGGCATCTTATTTTTCACCATGCCGATTTCCAGCAGCTCATCAATCGTTTGTCGCAGCGTGATCGTGCTCGGCCAGTCGTCCAGCGCGCGAATATTTTCATCCGACGTTTTCTTCAGGTTTTCGAGATAGCGGATATGCGTCTCCACCAGCATGCCGTCATCATTTCCGGATTTCAGTTCATTAAGCCTGTCGCGCAGGTCGTCAACGATTTGATTCTCAATGCGGGCCAGCGTATAGACCTGCTGCTGTTCGTTCTGGACTTCTCTGGAACGCTTCAGGTACTGCGCCGCGTCGCCCTGGCGGGCTTCTATCTGATCGAGCAGCGTTCCCTGCTGCCAGGTAAAGTCCTGCACCAGTGAATTCAGCTCAGTGGTAAAATCATCGTGCAGCCAGTCGATACGCGCCGAGAGTTCCCCCACCTTTTCGCGTACCAGAAACATGTTGTAGAGCACGCGATCCAGCTCCGACAGCAGCGCGCGGCTGTCCTGTAAAATCACCGCCAGCTGCTGGCGTTCCGCGGGTGACAAGCCCTGGCTCAGCCGCTCTATTTTATCCAGATGCTGAATAATCTGGTTACGCAGCTGCAGGCGCACCGTGGTATTCGGCGCCAGCAAAAATTCATTGAGCTGATCGACCACCAGATTGAGATTGCCTTCAATCAGAAAAGCAGAATGGATGCGGGGAAAATACTCGTCCAGCGAATAGCGTATCTGCGAGCTTTGCTCATGCCATGAATAGAGGCTGACGCCGCTGACAATCAGCGTCAGCAGCGCGCCCATCAGAAAAGCCCCGCGCAGGCTGGTGCTGATGCTGATTTGTCGCAAACGTTGCAGCATGGACCGGCCCATCATTTGAGTTCTTCCAGTTTTGCGATCGCCTGACGCTGGTTATTGAGAAACCAGAGCTGCCACTCCATCATTTGCTGCTCGGCAAAGCTCTTATTGTCGAACTGCGCCAGCCAGGCTTCATCCTCACTGCTCGCCGGGTCGACAGGGACACCGGTTAACAGCGCGCGTATCTCGGGCAGCGGACGCTTAAGACGGGCTTCCGCGCTGTGCAGCGCCCGCCAGGCATCTTTCAGTTGGGCGAGACGAAAGCTAATGGCCGTATCAAACATCCGCTGAACCAGACGTTGACGCTTGAGGATCAGGCGATAGTCCAACGGCGGTTGATTCATCAGCCGCGCCTGCTGCGCCGACCGCGGATTGCCCGCCGCCAGCGGCGTCACCGGGTATTTTCCGGTATTGGCATCGGCGAGGATCCGCTGCCCTTCCGGGCTGAGCAGATAGCGAATAAAGCGCCGCGCTTCGCTGGCGTGCTGGCTGTTTTTGAGCACCGCGACATAGGTTGGCGAAACGGCGGACTGCGGAAAGTAGGTAAAGGTCAAATGCGGATCGTTCAACAGCAGATTGGCATAGTTATCAATTACCGGACCGGCTACGCCCAGCCCGCTTTTAATTTTATCCGCCACGCCAAAGCTGCGCGATGAAATCGTGACCAGATTTCCCGCGCTTGCCAACAACGTCTGCCATCCTTTAACCCAGCCTTGTTGCTGCAACAGCGACTCTACCATCAGATGATTGGTGTCCGAGCGCGACGGGCTGCTCATCAGCAGCGCCCCCTGATAGCGAGGGTCGGTGAGATCGTCCCAGTCCGCTGGCGCGGGCAGATGCCGCGTCGTCAACGCCGAGCGGTTAATCAGTAAACCGAACCCCGACATCGCCACGGCAACGGACGTTGAACGGATGGATTCTGGCACCAGATGTTGGCTGCCTGCCGGCGCGCCGTTGAACGGCGCCAGCATTTGATGTTCCTGAAGATGCTGCAGCAGCATCGGTGATGAGGTCAGAACCAGATCAACGTTTTCCGCATTGGCCGTATCAAGCAGCTGTTCCAGCGAGGCGCTGGTGCGGTTGAGCGTACGAATCATCACCGACCCCGGCTCCGTTTGCCAGCGCGCGATAATCCACGCGGTGGCGCCGGGAGAAAACGTTGTCGCCATCACCAGTTCTTCGCTTTGCGCCGTACAGGGACTAAACCCGGCGGCCAGCAGCCACAGCGCCCACGTTTTGCTGAGCATCCCGCCCCGACGAAAAAACCTGTTTGTGATCCCGTTCATAAATATTGAAATACCGAAAAAATAGCGTTGAGACAAAACTTACCCGTTTATGACGCCTGGCGGATTAATCATCGCCAGCGGCAAAATAGTTGTTTTGGCAACCGGAAACCTCAGGAAAGATTACCAGATAATGAATGTGGAATTTGTTAATATCCGCACAAGCCTGACATAAAATCCGCGTAAAATTAATTACCCGCAATTTCATTAATGCTCAACGTGTCAAAAATAACGCCTTAATTCATCAATTTGAGTCAGTTTTGACCCATTTTGATGATTTGAATTTTATACCCGCTTATTTCACTCTGCATGCCGACCACTCCTGATCTTCATAGCAATATAAAATACAGGTGACGACATGTTATCAATATTAAAAAAAGGGCCGTCGGCGAATAAAGTGCCTGCTGAAAAAGTGCAGGCAACTTATGGCCGATACCGTATTCAGGCGCTGCTAAGCGTATTTCTGGGCTATCTGGCGTACTATATTGTGCGCAACAACTTCACGTTATCCACGCCTTATCTGAAAGAACAGTTAGATCTTAGCGCCACGCAAATCGGTTTGCTCAGCAGCTGTATGCTCATTGCGTATGGGATAAGCAAAGGCATCATGAGCAGCCTGGCGGATAAAGCCAGTCCGAAAGTCTTTATGGCCTGCGGCCTGGTGTTGTGCGCTATCGTCAACGTTGGCCTGGGGTTCAGCACCGCATTCTGGATCTTCGCTGCGCTGGTGATCCTCAACGGCCTGTTTCAGGGGATGGGCGTCGGCCCCTCTTTTATCACTATCGCTAACTGGTTCCCGCGTCGGGAGCGCGGTCGCGTGGGGGCGTTCTGGAACATTTCCCACAACGTCGGCGGCGGGATTGTCGCCCCGATCGTCGGCGCCGCGTTCGCTATCCTCGGCAGTGAGCACTGGCAGAGCGCCAGCTACATCGTCCCGGCCTGCGTGGCGGTGGTATTCGCTCTGAGCGTACTGGCGCTGGGTAAAGGCTCGCCGCGTGAAGAAGGCCTGCCTGCGCTGGAAGAGATGATGCCGGAAGAAAAGGTGGTGCTTAACGCTAAACACGCCGTAAAAGCGCCGGAAAACATGAGCGCATTGCAGATCTTCTGCACCTACGTTCTGCGCAATAAAAACGCCTGGTATGTCTCCTTTGTGGATGTGTTCGTCTATATGGTGCGTTTCGGCATGATCAGCTGGCTGCCCATCTATCTGCTGACGGTGAAACATTTTTCCAAAGAACAGATGAGCGTCGCGTTTCTGTTTTTTGAATGGGCGGCGATTCCGTCCACCCTGCTGGCCGGTTGGCTCTCCGACAAACTGTTCAAAGGACGTCGGATGCCGTTAGCCATGATCTGTATGGCGCTGATTTTCATCTGCCTGATCGGCTACTGGAAAAGCGAATCTCTGCTGATGGTGACGGTGTTCGCAGCGATAGTGGGCTGCCTGATTTACGTGCCGCAGTTTCTGGCCTCCGTCCAGACTATGGAAATTGTGCCCAGCTTTGCCGTCGGTTCAGCCGTTGGCCTGCGCGGATTTATGAGCTACATCTTTGGCGCATCCTTAGGCACCAGCCTGTTTGGCGTGATGGTGGATAAAATGGGCTGGCACGGCGGGTTCTATCTGCTGATGGGCGGGATCGTCTGCTGCATTCTGTTCTGCTACCTTTCTCATCGCGGCGCGCTGGAGCTGGAGCAACAGCGGAAGAACACCCTGCAGCAAGAGGCTGAGCTGGCGCTGGCCGACGCACGATAAGCGCCTGAAACCGGGAAAACAAAGTGCCAGCTTGCTGGCACTTTTAACCTTAAACAGGGTCGATAACCGTCACGCGGGCACCTTTAGATAGGGCGCAATGCTCGCTAATTTCTCCCGGGTTTCCGTCAGTTCTCGTTCCGGCGTAGATTGCGCGATGATACCCGCCCCCGCCTGTATCCAGCAGCGCTGGCTATCCTGAAACACGGAACGCAGCACTAACGCCGCATCGAAGCGCGTATCTTCCAGCAGCAGGATTGCGCCTGAATAGAGCTCCCGCGGCGTTTTTTCAATTTGCATGATCGCGTTGAGGGCCGCTTTTTTAGGGATACCTGACGCGGTAATTGACGGAAACAGCACGGTAAATGCATCCCAGGCATCCTTATCTTCCGCGAGCTGGCCGCTGACGCCAGACCCCAGATGCTGGACGCTGCCGCGCTGGCGAACCGACATCAAATCCTCGACCACTACGCTGCCGGGCTGGCAAACCGCCTCCAGTTCGGCAATGGCCTCTTTGACCGAGAGGATATGCTCAAGCACCTCTTTACCGTCGTGCAGCAGCTCCCTCTCATTTGCCTGATTATGCGCCTTATCGCCCATGCGATCGCGGGTGCCCGCCAGCGGTTCAGTGACCACTTTATTTCCCGTCACCGACATCACCAGTTCCGGACTAAAACCCAGCGCTTCTCGTCCTTGCTGGCGAAACATAAACGAACGGGTGGGCGTGTTGGCCTGCCGTCCATATAGCAGCGTAGCGGGCATATCAATTCGCGCAGGCAGAGGAATCGCGCGTGAGACGATGACTTTAACGTAATCGCCGCGGTGGATCGCCGAAACGGCGCGCGCAACCTGCTGTTTATAGGCTTCACCGTCCAGGGCGGTATCCACAACCATTGGCCCGCATGGTGTCGCCGTATCGACCTCTTTTACCCACTCGCACAGACGGCGGCATCCGTCGGCGGAGTCCGCGTAAACGGTGACATTTCCCTTCTCAAAAATAAGTTCTTCACGGGGAGCGGTTAACGTTAGCAGCGGCCACTCGCCGGCATCAAAGGCCATTCCCCGCGCATGGGCCGCAAAGTTGAACCCAACCTGACCATATACCCGGCATCCTCTCACCCGCGGATGCGTCATAAAACGACGCGCGCAGTCGGTAATTGAATCTACCGCCCACTTTTGTTCCCCGGCATCATCAATGAATATCGCCTGGGTGCCGTCGGCATTAATCTGCAGTTGCGCCTGGCATCCTTTACCTATGTACCAGCAAGGTTGGCGCTCATAGACATAGCACTCTTCATCTCCGAACTGACGTAAGACGCCAGAAATCATCGGCAGCCATTGCTCCTCTGGTAACGCCAGGTGTAAAAATTCACTGATTTTCATCCCTTACCTCTCTATGTTATTCCCGGATCAATCAATTGAGCTTGTCATCAGTTCTTTTGCCGAACGCAGTCGGATAGAAACAATCCACGCCGCCAGTAACGTGAATACGCCGGCAAACAGGAAGCAGGCCGCATAGCCAAAGCGCTGCGCGACAACGCCGCCGACTACGCCGGCCAGAATGGCGATGGCGGCGTCAGTACATTGAAAGAGCGTAAAATCGACACCGGCCTGCAAAGGCGAAGAAAGCGCCATCAGCGTGGCGTAAAGACAGACCAACGCGCAGGCCAGCGAAACAGATTGAACAACGATCAATACCTGGAGAATCGGCAGCAGTAGAGGACCCGGCGCTATCTTCAGCGTCATCACTACCGCCAGCAGCGCGATGCCCTGCGCGCCATAAGCCGCAAACAGCGCTCTGCCGGGTGAGAGGTATTTCATCAGCAATCCACCCGCCAGCGTTCCGGCTATGCCCGCCGCAATATTACCGCCGCTGAACAGCGCGCCGAGCGCTGACATGCTCAGACCATGATCCAACAGCAGCGGCGCCAGTAGAGGCAGCACAAACCGCATGCCGGAATTCAGCATTAATACCAACATTAAGCCCAGACGAGCCTGTCGCCTTCTAAGCGCATAACCCAATGCCGGAACATGCGGAACAGATGCCGTGCGCGTTGGTTCGGCAATGCGCCACAGGGGTACGGATAAGACCAGGATCAGAGCCGCCATCATCAGCATGGCCGCAGGCCAGCCGACGGTCGCCGACAGCATCAGAAACACCCCACCGCCGCACATCATTCCCAGATAGCTGCCGCCGACCTGCACGCTGTTTCCCCAACCGTACCCTGCGCGGGTCAGCTGATCGACGCAAAAACCGTCGCTGGCGATATCAATAGTGGAGGCGACCGTACCCGCCACCATAAACAGCGCAAATAGCGCGGCGACTAGCGTTTCGGGCAATCCGCCTTCTCGCCCTGTCCCGCCAATCGCGGCGGCAATCGCCAGGATCGCCGCGAGCGCAGCCTGCCCGCGCAGGATCAGCATGCGGGAACGGCGCTGCGGGCTGCCAGGAGGTAGCCGCCAGCGCTCGACCCACGGCGCCCAAATAAACTTCAGCGCCCAGGGCAGCATGAACAGGGTTGTGGCCCCGGCAAGCGCAAGCGATCCGCCGGCAGCGCGCACCAGCGCTGGCAAGGACTGCATCGAGAGCGCCGATACCAGACTCTGTGTCACATAGATGCCGGCAATGGCGAAAATCACCCGCCCGGTGGTTAACGTCAGCGGTTTCACATTCGACGGAACGTCACTCATGCGCCACCTCCTCTGACGTGGAAACCCCTTCGGCGCGCCAGACGCGGGCGGCCATTTGCGCGTGCCACAGCGCCTGGTAACGCCCATGAAGAGAGAGCAACTGCACATGGGTGCCCTGTTCAACCACTTTGCCCTCCTCCATCACCAGGATATTTCCGGCCCCGACGATGGTAGACAGGCGATGGGCGATAATAATCACCGTCCGGTTGTGAACCAGGTTATCGATAGCTTTCTGTACCGCCAGCTCGCTATCAATATCCAGCGCGGCGGTCGGCTCATCAAGAATGACGATCGGCGCATCTTTCAATAAGGCCCTGGCAATGGAAATCCGCTGGCGCTCGCCGCCCGATAGCTGTCCGCCCATCTCGCCCATTGGCGTCAGCCAGCCTTGAGGAAGGCGGGTAATGAATTCAAGACACTGCGCCGCGCGGGCGGCCTCTTCTACTTCCTGCTGGGTCGCCTGCGGGCGCGCAATCAGGATATTCGCCAGCAATGTGTCATCAAACAGCCAGACATCCTGGAATACGACGGAAATCAGGCTGTTGAGCTGCTCCGCCGTCAGGCGACGAATATCGACGCCGCCGATAGAAATCCGCCCTTGCTGCGGATCGGCATAGCGCATTAACAGTTTGCTGACCGTGGTTTTACCTGCGCCGGAAGCGCCCACCAGCGCGCTCATACTGGCCGCAGGAAAGGTCAAAGAGAGGTCATTGAGCGCGGGATCGCCGCTGTCGTCATAGCGGTAATGAATATTGTCAAAGCGGATATCGTAACGTTCCGGCATCTCCCCGCGTTCGGCAACGGGAAGCGGCGCGATCGCCATAAACTGCTCAATACGCTGTAAGGCGCTGGCAATCAGTTCCACCACCGAGGTGTAGCTGATAAACATGGCCATCGGTTCAGCGAAACGCATAATCATCGCGGCGGCGGCAATCAGAAAGGCGAGGTTTAATGTGCCCGTGACCACCCAGATAATTCCGCACAACACCACCACCTGTAGTCCCAGCTCCACAACGCCGGCGATCAGCATCGTCGCGCCCGCGCTCTGGCGGTGAGTGCGGGTCTGTAAGTTTTCCAGAGCGTTAAAATGATCCCGCAGCGCCCGGCTTTTATCGGTATCGCTACCGCAGGTACGCAATACCATCATCCCCTGCGCAAATTCAACAATATCCCCGCTCAGCCGCTGGTGCGCTTCGCCCAGGGTCTGCATTTGTCGCCGCATCGCCGGGCGGCGCCAGTAATAAAACGGCGCCAGCAAGGGGAAGATCAGCAGCATCACCAGCCCCAGCCGCCAGTCGATCCACAATGTCGCCAACGATGCCGTCAGCGGCGTGACGATGGTCAGCAGTAAAATATTGGCTATCGCAATCACATAATTGAGGTTTTCATCCACGGAGCCCAGCAACAAGGCGTTCGTTTCGCCCGCTCTGCCGCGCTGGAGCCTCTCCAGCGGCACGCGGCGTAATTGTTCGCCCAGGCGCAGGCGCAGCTCATGGGTGGCCTGCGCCAGATGACCGCGGTATTCAAAGCCCAGCCCATACCAGCGGAGAGCCAGCGTCACCAACGCCGCAATGCTGAAGGCCAAAGCCCAGTGAAGAAGCCGCGATGCCTCATTCCGTAGCAGCGCATCAACGATCGGATAGAGGCAGGCGAAGGCGATCCCCTGCATCAATGCCGCCAGCAGCAGAGCAACCAGACTGCGCCGCAGCGTTCCCGCCTGACTGCCCACGCTGGAGATAAGCTGGCGCCAGATCGCGCGCCAGGCCAGATTATCCGCCGGGTTAGTGTCTTTCATTTTGCACCGCCTCTTCCTGCGTTCCACCCGGCACCCACTGCTGCGCCTGCTGATAGCGTTGCCATAGCCGTTGATACAGGCCACCCTGCGCCAACAGCTGCCCGTGGCTCCCGATTTCCCGGAGCTGACCGTCGGAAAACAGCAATATCACATCGGCCTGAGTCACCATGGAGAGACGATGCGCGACCATGATGACCGTCCGGCCGCGCATGGCCGCCGCGAGGGCGTTGATAAGCGCCGCTTCCCCTTCCGGATCGGCAAACGCCGTCGCTTCATCAAGCACCAGAATGGGACGATCCTGCAAAAGCGCCCGGGCGATGGTGATGCGCTGCCGCTGCCCGCCGGAGAGGAATACCCCTCGTTCCCCGACTCGCGTGCTGTAACCCTCCGGCAACGCGCTAATAAACTCATGCGCCTGCGCCACTCTGGCCGCCGCTATCACGGATTCCAGCGGCGTATCCGGCGCGCCCAAACGGATGTTATTGGCGATCGTGTCGGCAAAAAGAAAGTTGTCCTGAAACACAAACGAGATTTGCTTCATCAGGGTCTCTATCCGCATATCGCGCAGATCCACGCCGCCAATACGAATATGGCCTTTGTCGGGATCGGCGTAACGTAGCAGCAGCCGCGCCACGGTGCTTTTCCCGGCGCCGCTTGGCCCTACCAGCGCCACAATTTGCCCGACAGGCACGTGAAAGCTCACCTCCTGCAACGCGGCGCCAGTCCGCGCTTGCGGATAATGAAAGCTTACCTGCTCAAAGGTGATACTCGCCTCTTTCGGCTGTCGATCGGCTCGCGGGCGCGAAAGTTCCGGCATCGCGAGAACCTGATAGATACGCTGCACGCTTAAACGCGTTTGCGCGACCAGGTTATTAAGCATCATCATCGGCATTACCGCTTCGGCCATTCCGCTGGCTATCAGTAATACGGCTACCCAGGCGATAAAATCGAGACTGCCAGCGTGCAGCAGGCCGTATCCGCACCAGATAAGAACGAATAAGGTCGGCAGCGGGTTCAGAATCGAGAATGAAAAACGCGCTGAAAATCCGGCCTGTCGATACCAGCTTTTGAGCACATCGACCCACTCTTCGAGGGCATGTTGATAGCGCAAAAAGCTGGTACTGCCGCTATCAAAGGTCCTCACCACCGGCATGGCCTGTACGAACTCAATCACCGCGGCGCTGACCCGTTCACGCGCCTGATGATAACGCTGAGCCATGTTTTCCGAGCGCTGACGGGCGAGTAACAGCACCACCGAACCAAACGCCAGTACCCCCAGCGTCGCGATGGCCAGTCGCCAGTCCAGCCAGAATACGAGAACAACAGTCGCCAGCGGCATGATTATGGCGCGGGCATAAAGCGGCGTACTGTCAGCAACAAAAATATGTAACGACTTCACATCATCCAGCATCACTTTCGCCACCGATCCGCTGCCCATCTGCTGTAACGCGCCCGGCGCAAGCTGTAGGGTCTTGTGGGCTAATCTGCTGCGCAGAATATTCTCCAGATGGAAAGCCGCATAATGAGAGGTATTGAACGCCTGCAGGCGCAGGATAAAGGTCGCTATCACGCAGCCAACTACGCCGCTCAGCGGCCAGACGGGGATGAAGTCAGGTGCCCCGCGCAGATCGCGCAGGCACCATGCCAGAAAAAGCAGCGCCCCCAGGCTGGTGAAGGCCGCCAGCCCCGCCAGCGCCATAGCCAGGAGCACCTTCCCGCGAACCGGGGTAATCACCTGCCAAAGAGGAAATCGGGACAGCGATTCAGTGTTGGATGAGTGAGATGACATGGAGTGGCTGATTTTCCTGATGAATTTTTATGGACGCCAAAAACACTATTTCAAGGTGGCGTTCCGGGAATTAATGTGAATAATAACCATTATCAATTACTCATCTACCCCATTCGGTTCTATTTATACCCGCATTGGTCTAAGCCACAGGGAGATAACCCGGTCATGACGGAGTCACCACAAACGCAATCTGCCATCTCTATTCACCAGCTAGTGGTTGGAAAACCCGCCAACGACGGCGCTATTCCTGCCCAGTGTGAGCTGCTGCGCTGCTCGTTGCAGGAAGGTATGGATATTTTGCTCTGGCGGGGCCACTTTGCTCAGCCCGAGACGTTGCAGCTGCACGACGACCTGGGCAGGATTAACTTCTCTTGCATTCTGGAAGGCACATCGCGCTTTGCGATCCAGGGACTCAGCCGCCACACCGACTGGGAACTCGCGCGCGATCGTCATTACATTACTCATACGCCAGACTGCCGCGGCAGCGCCTCCTACTGCGGCCGGTTCGAGAGCATTACGCTCTCTTTCAGCCCTGAAGCACTCGCGCTGTGGGTGCCGGATATTAGCTCGGTCATTAAAAATAAGATCGACTCCCACTGCTGTTGCCAGCAGCAGCGTTGTAACGCCGAAACCCACCTAACGGCTCAGGCCCTGCGTCACGCGCTGATGCGGATGCACGGCGGCTTCACTCATGAACAAAAACCGTCGACGTTATGGCTACAGGGACAAAGTCTGGTGATGCTCAGCCTGGTGCTGGATGAACATCGCGAGGACGCCAGCTGTTCCTCCTGCCACTTCAATCCGATGGAACGCCAGAAACTGCTGCGGGCAAAGGATCTGCTGCTGGCCGATTTGACGCAGGCGCCGGGGGTCACCGAACTCGCCAGAGAGTCCGGTTTAAGCGTGCTTAAAATTAAGCGGGGATTTCGCGTTCTGTTCAACAACAGCGTCTATGGACTTTTTCAGGCCGAACGCATGCAGGAGGCAAGAAGACGGCTGGCTAATGGCAATACTTCCGTTATGACGGTGGCGGCGGATCTAGGCTATGCCAACGCCAGCCATTTCTCCGCCGCATTTCAGAAGCAGTTTGGCGTCACCCCGTCGACCTTCAAACGTGTGATCTAACCAGGACTTACCCCAGAAGCCCCTCCTTTAACAAGGCCCGGATTCGCCATCCGGGCTTTTTTTTGCCGACCGTGAAACCGAAACGGGCACAAATAAACCCGATTCGGGTAGCGCCCAATTGTTAATAATAATTATTCTCATATGAGCAATACTTTTGGTATGACGTGCCATCAGGAGGAAGAATGATTTCTGGCGCACCCTCTCAGGATCCGCTGTTATCGGACAACGGCGAAGCGGCTGATTATCAACAATTACGCGAACTGTTAATACAGGAACTGAATTTAGCGCCGCAGCAGTTACAAGAAGAGAGCAATCTAATCCAGGCGGGCCTGGACTCCATAAGATTAATGAGATGGTTACACTGGTTTCGTAAAAAGGGCTACCGCCTCACCCTTCGCGAGCTGTATGCCGCCCCCACGTTGGCAGCATGGCGCCAGCTGATGCGCAGCCGTTCGGGTGAAAAACCGGATGATGCAAGCTCCCCGGCGGACGCGGCGTGTCCAGTCATGAGCGAGGGTACCCCCTTCCCGCTGACGCCGGTACAGCATGCCTATCTGACGGGCCGAATGCCCGGACAGACGCTGGGCGGCGTCGGTTGTCATCTGTATCAGGAGTTTGCCGGCCATTATCTCACGGCGCCACAGCTGGAGCAGGCCATCACGATCTTACTGCAACGCCACCCGATGCTGCATATCGCCTTTCGCGCCGACGGGCAGCAGGTCTGGCTACCGCAGCCATACTGGAACGGCGTCACCGTTCATGATTTACGCCAGACCGACGAGGCAAGCCGCCAGGCCTATCTGGAAACATTGCGCCAGCGCCTGAGCCACCGTCTTTTACGCGTGGAAATGGGCGAAACCTTCGATTTCCAGTTGACACTCTTGCCGGACAATCGCCACCGCCTCCATGTCAATATCGACCTGCTGATTATGGATGCTTCCAGCTTTACGCTGTTTTTCGATGAACTTAACGCCCTGCTGGCCGGAGAGTCGCTGCCGCCCGGCGACCCCCGCTATGATTTCCGCGCTTATTTGCTGCACCAGCAGAAGATCAATCAGCCGCTGCTCGACAAAGCGCGCGTTTACTGGCTGGCGAAAGCATCGATGCTGCCGCCCGCGCCGGTTTTACCGCTAGCCTGCGAACCCGCCACGCTGCGTGAAGTCCGTAATACCCGACGCCGCATGATTGTCCCGACAACACGCTGGAACGCCTTTAGCCAACGGGCCGGTGAGAATGGCGTGACGCCGACAATGGTGCTGGCGACCTGTTTTGCTGCCGTTCTGGGGCGCTGGGGCGGCCTGACGCGGCTGCTGCTCAATATCACGTTATTTGACCGCCAGCCGCTGCACCCGGCGGTTGACGAAATGCTTGCCGACTTCACCAATATTCTTCTGCTGGATACCGCCTGTGATGGCGATACCGTCAGCAACCTGGCGCGTAAAAACCAGCTCACGTTTACTGAGGACTGGGAGCATCGCCACTGGTCCGGCGTCGAGCTCCTTCGTGAACTCAAACGCCAGCAAAGCCATCCCCACGGCGCCCCGGTGGTATTTACCAGCAATCTGGGGCGCTCCCTGTACAGCAGCCGCGCCGAGTCGCCGCTGGGCGAACCGGAATGGGGCATCTCGCAGACGCCGCAGGTCTGGATAGATCATCTGGCGTTCGAGCATCGGGGCGAGATCTGGCTACAATGGGATAGCAATGACGCGTTGTTCCCTCCGGCGCTGGTCGAGACGTTGTTCAACGCCTACTGCCAGCTGATTAACCAACTCTGCGATGATGAAAGCGCCTGGAAGAAGCCGTTCGCGGACAGGATGCCCCAAAGCCAGCGGGAGATACGTCAACGGGTTAACGCAACCGACGCCCCCGTTCCTCAAGGCTTGCTGCATGAAGGCATTTTCCGCATCGCCCTCCGGCAGCCGCAGGCGCTGGCGGTAACGGACGCGCATTATCAGTGGAATTATCGTGAGCTGACCGAGAATGCGCGCCGCTGCGCTGGCAGGTTAATCGCGTGCGGGGTTCAGCCCGGCGACAATGTCGCTATTACAATGTCGAAAGGCGCGGGACAGCTGGTTGCGGTCCTCGCCGTTCTGCTGTCCGGGGCGGTGTACGTTCCGGTTTCGCTCGACCAGCCCGCCGCGCGGCGCGGGAAAATCTACACCGACGCCAACGTCCGGCTGGTGCTCACCTGCCAGCACGACGCCAGCGCCAGGTCAGACGATATTCCCCACCTGACCTGGCAGCAGGCCATTGAGGCGGAGCCGCTAGCCGACCAGGCGGCGCGCGCGCCGACGCAGCCGGCCTACATTATCTATACCTCCGGGTCGACCGGCACGCCGAAAGGCGTGGTTATTTCTCACCGTGCAGCGCTGAATACCTGCTGCGATATCAATACTCGTTACCAGGTGGGTCCCGGAGACAGAGTGCTGGCCCTCTCCGCCCTGCATTTTGATTTATCGGTTTACGACATTTTTGGCGTTCTGAGCGCCGGCGGCGCGCTGGTTATCGTTATGGAAAATCAACGGCGCGATCCTCACGCATGGTGCGAATTGATCCAGCGTCATCAGGTTACGCTCTGGAACAGCGTCCCGGCGCTGTTCGATATGCTGTTGACCTGGTGTGAAGGTTTCGCCGACGCCGCGCCGGAGAAACTTCGGGCGGTCATGCTTTCCGGCGACTGGATCGGCCTCGATCTTCCTGCCCGCTATCACGCCTTCCGCCCCCAGGGACAGTTTATCGCCATGGGCGGCGCCACCGAGGCGTCTATCTGGTCTAACGCCTGTGAAATTAACCGGGTCCCTGATCACTGGCGCGCCATCCCTTATGGTTTTCCGCTGGCCAACCAACGTTACCGGGTGGTGGATGAACTGGGCCGGGACTGCCCGGACTGGGTACCGGGCGAATTGTGGATTGGCGGTATCGGGGTCGCGGAAGGCTACTTTAACGATCCTGTACGCAGCGAGCAGCAGTTTGTGACGCAATCGAACGCGCGCTGGTATCGCACCGGCGATCTCGGGTGCTACTGGCCGGACGGTACGTTAGAGTTCCTCGGTCGTCGCGATAAGCAGGTCAAAGTCGGGGGATATCGCATCGAGCTGGGAGAAATCGAAAGCGCGCTCAGCCAGCTGGCGGGGGTGAAACAGTCAACCGTTGTGGCGATCGGCGAAAAAGAAAAGACCCTGGCGGCCTGGGTTGTGCCTCAGGGTTCGGCTTTCTGTGTTACCCATCATCGGGACCCGGCGCTGCCCCAGGAGTGGCGCGGGCTTGCCGGAACGCTGCCCTGCTGTGTCTGCCCCCCAGAAATCTCCGCTGGCCAGGTCGCTGATTTTCTTCAGCATCGCCTGTTAAAACTGAAACCGGGTCACACGCCTGGCGCCGATCCTCTTCCCCTGATGAATGCTCTCGCTATCCAGCCTCGCTGGCGGGCCGTGGTGGAACGCTGGTTAGCCTTTCTCGTGACCCAACAGCGGCTGCGGCCCGCCGCTGAGGATTATCAGGTTTGCGCAGGGGAAGCGCCGGAGAATGACCCTCCTTCTTTCAGCGGGCATGACCTCACCTTAACGCAGATCCTTCGCGGCGCTCGCCACGAACTGTCATTACTGAACGATGCGCGGTGGTCGCCGGAAAGTCTGGCATTCGACCATCCGGCCAGCGCCCTGTATATCGAGGAACTGGCGACAATCTGTCAACAGCTTTCCCGGCGTTTACAGCGCCCGGTACGCCTGCTAGAGGTGGGAGTCCGCACGGCCCGTGCCGCAGAGTGCCTGCTAACCCGGCTCAGCGCTGACGAGATTGAGTATGTCGGGCTTGAGCACAGCCAGGAGCTGCTGCTGAGCGCCCGACAGCGGCTTGCACCGTGGTCTGACGCCCGTCTGGCCCTCTGGAGTGCAGACACGCTGGCGGCGCATGCTCATTCGGCGGACATTATCTGGCTGAATAACGCCCTGCATCGTCTGCTGCCGGAAGAGCCCGGGCTCCTCGCGGCATTACAGCAGCTGGCTGTTCCAGGCGCGCTGCTCTATGTGTTGGAGTTTCGTCAGTTAACGCCCTCCGCCCTGCTCAGCACGCTTCTGTTAACCGATGGTCAGCCCGAAGCCTTACTTCACAATAGCGCTGACTGGGGGGCGATATTTACCGCCGCCGCTTTCAACTGCCAGCACGGCGATGAAGTCGAGGGATTGCAGCGCTTCCTCGTACAATGCCCGGTTAGCCAGGTACGCCGCGATCCTCGTCAGCTACAGTCCGCTCTCGCCGAACGTCTGCCGGGGTGGATGGTACCGAAACGGATCGTCTTACTTGACGCCTTACCGCTGACGGCGAACGGCAAAATTGACTATCAGACGCTAAAGCGCTGTCATACCCCGGAAGCTGAAAACCGGACTGAAGCGGATTTACCCCTGGGCGATATAGAGATGCAGGTTGCCGTCATCTGGCAGCCGCTCTTGTCGATGGGCGCCGTCAGCAGAGAAACCGACTTCTTCCAGCATGGCGGTGATAGCCTGCTAGCCACCAGGCTGATCGGACAGCTCCACCAGGCGGGTTATGCAGCACGATTAAGCGACCTGTTTAATCACCCCCGGCTGGCTGATTTTGCCGCCACGCTGCGTAAAACCGACCTCCCTGTTGAACAACCCTTTGTCCACTCCCCTGAAGAACGCTACCGGCCTTTCGCGCTGACTGACGTGCAGCAGGCTTACCTGGTCGGGCGTCAGCCGGGCTTTGCCCTTGGCGGCGTAGGCTCACACTTCTTTGTTGAATTTGAAATTGCCGATCTGGATATTCACCGGCTGGAGAAGGTCTGGAACCGGTTAATCGCCCGCCACGATATGCTGCGCGCCGTGGTGCGGGATGGACAACAGCGGGTTCTCGAACAGACTCCCCCATGGGTGATACCCGCGCACATTCTGCACAACCCCGAAGAGGCGCTACAGGTACGCGACAGACTGGCGCATCAGGTTCTCAACCCTGGAGTCTGGCCGGTATTCGATCTCCAGGTCGGATTCATCGACGGGATGCCCGCCCGACTGTGGCTGTGTCTGGATAACCTGTTGCTTGACGGGTTGAGCATGCAGATCTTGTTGTCGGAGCTGGAACACGGCTATCGCTATCCGCAGCAGCTGCCGCCGCCGCTTCCCGTTACCTTCAGGGATTACCTGCAGCAACCCGCGCTGCGGACGCCCAATCCCGACTCTCTGACATGGTGGCAAACGCAGCTTGATGATATTCCTCCGGCGCCTGCGTTACCGCTACGCTGCTTGCCTCAGGACGTTGAGACGCCGCGCTTCGCCCGGCTCAGTGGGGCAATGGACAGCGCGCGCTGGCGTCGCCTGAAACAGCGGGCGGCTGACGCTCATCTCACCCCGTCGGCCGTACTGTTATCCGTGTGGTCAACCGTTCTTGCTGCATGGAGCGCACAGCCCGATTTCACGCTTAACCTTACGCTTTTCGACAGACGCCCGCTGCACCCGCAAATCAACCAGATCCTGGGCGACTTTACTTCGCTGATGCTGCTGAGCTGGCATCCCGGCGAGAGCTGGCTACAAAGTGCGCGGTTATTACAGCAGCGACTAAGCGAGAGCCTCAACCACCGCGATGTGTCGGCAATACGCGTGATGCGGCAACTGGCGCGGCGGCAAAACGTACCGGCTGTCCCAATGCCCGTCGTCTTTACCAGCGCGCTGGGCTTTGAGCAGGATAACTTCCTTGCCCGGCGCAATCTGCTCAAACCGGTGTGGGGGATATCCCAGACGCCGCAGGTCTGGCTCGATCACCAGGTTTATGAATCCGAAGGCGAACTGCGCTTTAACTGGGATTTTGTCGCCGCCCTGTTTCCTGACGGGCAGGTGGAGCGCCAGTTTGCACAGTATTGCGCGTTGCTTAACCGAATGGCGGAGGATGACAGCAGCTGGCAGCTGCCGCTCGCCGAGCTGGTTCCCCCGCTTAAGGTCACGGAGCAATGCGCCCACCGGCTGCGCCCTGAGCGCGCTCAGCCGCGGATCGCGGCGGACGAGAGCAGCGTCAGCCTGATTTGCGACGCCTTTCGCGAGGTGGTTGGCGAACCTGTCGCACCCACTGAGAACTTTTTTGAGGCGGGCGCCACGTCGCTGAATCTGGTGCAGCTGCACGTTTTGTTACAACGTCACGAATTTGCCGCCCTGACGCTGCTTGACCTGTTCACTCACCCTTCTCCTGTCGCGCTGGCCAATTATCTGGCCGGCGTAGCCCTGGAGGAGCAAACCAAACGCGTGCGTCCGGTTCGCCGTCGTCAGCGGCGCATTTGACGCGAAACAAACTGACTTTTCCCGGACGCCATCGCCAACGCATGGCGCGCCACTGACTTTGTCAATTTTAGGAAACGGGACCGATTATGGATAACTTGCGCTTCTCTTCTGCGCCAACAGCAGATTCCATTGATGCATCGATCGCTCAACGCTACCCGGACTGCGAACCTGTCGCAGTCATCGGCTACGCCTGCCATTTTCCTGAAGCGCCGGATGGCGAAACCTACTGGCGAAATCTGCTGGAAGGCCGCGAATGCAGCCGACGCTTTACGCGCGAAGCGCTTCTGGCCGCCGGGCTGGATACCGCCATTATTGACGATCCTTGTTACGTCAATATTGGAACGGTTTTAGACAACGCTGACTGCTTCGATGCCACCCTGTTTGGCTATTCGCGGCAGGAAGCGGAGTCGATAGATCCCCAGCAGCGCCTGTTTTTACAGGCGGTCTGGCATGCGCTGGAGCATGCAGGTTACGCCCCGGGCGCCGTCCCCCATAAGACCGGGGTTTTCGCCTCTTCGCGGATGAGCACCTATCCCGGCCGCGAAGCCCTGAACGTGACAGAGGTCGCTCAGGTCAAGGGCCTGCAGTCTCTGATGGGCAATGACAAGGACTATATAGCCACCCGAGCTGCCTACAAACTCAATCTGCACGGCCCGGCGTTATCGGTACAGACCGCCTGCTCCAGTTCGCTGGTTGCGGTCCATCTGGCCTGCGAAAGCCTGCGCGCAGGCGAATCCGATATGGCGGTAGCCGGCGGCGTGGCGCTCTCCTTCCCCCAGCAGGCGGGTTACCGCTACCAGCCCGGGATGATTTTCTCTCCCGATGGCCACTGTCGCCCTTTTGACGCCTCGGCAGAGGGCACCTGGGCCGGCAACGGTCTCGGCTGCGTGGTGCTGCGTCGCCTGAAGGACGCGCTGCTGTCAGGCGATCCGATTATCGCGGTGATCCTCTCCAGCGCGGTCAACAACGACGGAAACAGAAAAGTGGGTTATACCGCGCCGTCGGTGGCAGGACAGCAAGCGGTCATCGAAGAGGCGTTAATGCTGGCGGCCATCGACGACAGGCAGATCGGCTACATTGAAACCCACGGAACCGGCACGCCGCTGGGAGACGCGATTGAAATAGAAGCCCTGCGCAACGTCTACGCTCCCCGCCCGCCGCAACAGCGCTGCGCGCTGGGTTCCGTGAAGAGCAACGTTGGTCACCTGGATACCGCGGCGGGCATTGCCGGACTGCTGAAAACCGTTCTGGCGGTCAGTCGCGGAAAAATTCCGCCAATGCTGAATTTTCACACGCCAAACCCGGCGCTTAAGCTCGAGGAAAGCCCCTTTACCGTGCCGGTGACGGCGCAGGAGTGGCAGGACGAAGTGCGCTACGCGGGCGTCTCCTCCTTCGGTATTGGCGGCACCAACTGCCATATGATCGTCGCTTCGCTGCCCGACGAACTCAACATAAGCTACCCCGCCGCGGATGACGGCAGCAAGAGTTCCGCGCTGTTGCTCAGCGCTGCCAGCGACACCGCGTTGCGGCAGCTGGCAGCGGACTATGCCGCGGCGCTGAGGGAGAACGCGGATGCCAACAATCTGGCCTTCACGGCATTACGCGCGCGCCGTCTCGATCTTCCCTTCCGCCTGGCGGCGCCATTAAATCATGACACCGCCGCCGCGCTCAGCGCCTGGGCTGGCGCGAAATCGGATTCGCCGGTCTATAGCGGCCACGGCGCCAGCGGCAAACAGGTGTGGCTGTTTACCGGGCAGGGTTCGCACTGGCGCACTATGGGTCAGTCTCTGTACCTGCACTCAACGGCGTTTGCCGATACGCTGGAGCGCTGTTTTAGCGCCTGTCGCGACATGCTCACGCCTTCGCTACGGGAAGCGATGTTTAATCCCGATTCAGCGCAGCTTGACAATATGGCCTGGGCCCAGCCGGCGATTGTCGCGTTCGAAATCGCGATGGCGGCCCACTGGCGCGCTGAAGGACTGAAGGCCGACTTCGCCATGGGTCACTCCGTCGGCGAATTTGCCGCTGCCGTTGTCTGCGGACACTATACCATTGAGCAGGTCATGCCGCTGGTATGTCGGCGCGGCGCGCTGATGCAGCTGTGCGCAAGCGGCGCGATGGTGGCGGTATTTGCGCAAGAAGAGGCGTTGATGCCGTTGGCCCGTCAGTTCGAGCTGGATCTCGCCGCCAACAACGGCACCCGGCATACGGTCTTTTCCGGGCCGGAAGCCCGTATCGCGGAGTTTTGCGCCGCGCTTTCGCAACATGAGATCGACTATCGTCGCCTGCGCGTAACCGGCGCGGCGCACTCCGCTTTACTTGAACCAATACTCGATCGCTTCCAGGAGGCCTGCGCGGGTCTGCTCGCCGAGCCGGGGCAAATACCGCTGATTTCCACGCTTACCGCCGAAGTCATTGACGAGGCGACGCTCAACCAGGCGGATTACTGGCGCCGCCATATGCGCCAGCCGGTACGTTTTATTCAGAGTATTCAGGCGGCGCGCAAGCTCGGCGCCCGCGTTTTTGTTGAAATGGGGCCCGACGCCCAGCTGATTGCCTCCGGACAGCGCGAATACCGCGATGACGCTTACTGGATAGCCAGCGCCCGGCGTAACCAGGAGGCGAGCGCGGTCCTGAATCAGGCGCTTCTCCAGCTTTACGCGGCCGGCGTCACCTTACCGTGGGCCGCTCTTCTCGCAGGCGATGGGCAACGTATCTCCGCGCCATGCTATCCGTTTGCGACCGAGCGTTACTGGAAAGAACCCGCCACCTCCGCCTGCGAGCCAGCCGATGCTGTGTTTGCCGCTGGACTCGAGGTAGCCAGCAGCGCCGCGACAGCGCTCGAACTCCCCCGTCTGGAGGCGCTTAAACAGTGCGCCACGCGACTGCACGCCATCTATGTCGATCGGCTGGTACAACGCTGTACGGGCGATGCGATAGATAACGGCGTGGACGCCATCACCATTATGCGCCATGGACGACTGATGCCCCGCTACCAGCAGCTGCTTCAGCGCCTGCTAAATAACTGCGTGGTCGACGGCGATTACCGCTGCGCTGAGGGACGCTACTACCGCGCCCGCCCCATTGAACATCAGCAGCGGGAAATCCTGCTGACGGAACTCGCCGATTATTGTGAAGGTTATCAGGCTATCCCCGATACCATCGCCCGTGCCGGCGATCGGTTATACGACATGATGAGCGGCGCGGAAGAGCCGGTGGCAATTATCTTCCCACAAGGCGCTTCCGACGGTGTAGAGGTGCTGTATCAGGAATTCAGCTTTGGCCGCTATTTCAACCAGATTGCCGCCGGGGTACTACGGGGTATCGTCCAGGCGCGTCAGCCCCATCAGCCGCTGCGCATTCTTGAAGTCGGCGGCGGAACCGGCGGCACCACCGCATGGCTGCTTCCGGAACTCAAAAACGTACCGGCGCTGGAGTACCACTTCACCGATATCTCCGCGCTGTTCACCCGCCGCGCGCAGCAGAAATTCGCCGACTATGACTTTGTCCATTACGACGAGCTGGATCTCGAACAAGAGGCGCAGTCTCAGGGCTTTGCGGCGCAGTCTTTCGATCTTATCGTCGCGGCTAACGTGATCCATGCCACGCGCCATATCGGTCGAACCCTTGATAATCTGCGTCCCTTGCTCAAGCCAGGCGGGCGCCTGCTGATGCGAGAAATCACCCAGCCAATGCGTCTGTTTGATTTCGTTTTCGGCCCGCTGGTCCTCCCGCTACAGGATATCGACGCCCGAGAAGGCGAGCTCTTCCTCACCCCCCATCAGTGGCAGCAGCAGTGCCGCCGCGCCGGATTCAGCAAAGTGGCGTGGCTACCGCAGGACGGCAGCCCGACCGCCGCTATGAGCGAACATATCATTCTCGCCACCCTGCCCGGCCAGGGGGCGTCCGCGTCATCAGAACCCGCGCTGGAACAGCCGTTGCCGGATAACCCTGATTATCTCGCCGACTGGTCCGATTGCGCAGGTCAGCCGGAACGGTTTACCGCCCGCTGGCAGGAGGCCTGGCGGCGGCTCTCCGCGCGGCACGGCGACGATTCCCCCATGAAACCGCCCCTCGTTACCGCCCCGCAATGGCTGAGGGAGGTGCGCTTAAGCTGGCGAAACGCAGCCTTTTCCCGCGGCGAGATGCGCGTGGAAGCCCGTCATCCAGACGGCAAGTGGCTGCCGCTGGCGCCCGACGCGCCTGTTCCTGCGCCGCAGACGCATTATCATTGGCGCTGGAGGTCCCTCAGTATTGACTGCAATAGCCGCCCGCTGGCATTCCGCTTCAGCGCCGGTACCCTTGCGCGCGAAGAGGCGCTGGCGCAATACGGCATTCTTCACGATCCGCAAGCTCCTTCTGTCCTGATGATTGTCGATGAGAGCGAGGAGACACTGGCGTTAGCGACGCAGATGAAGGAGGCGCTCACCGCCAGCCCAGGCGGCTTGATTGTCGTCACCCGCCGCGCGTGGCGAATCAAGGAAAATGAGGCGCTATCAGCGGCCCATCACGCGTTGTGGGCTATGCTTCGCGTCGCGGCCAATGAACAGCCGGAACGGTTGATTGCCGCCATCGATCTGGCCGAAAACACGCCATGGGAAACGCTGCGTCAGGGATTGAGCGTTGTTTCATTGTCACAACGCTGGCTTGCCGCCCGGAATAACGGCTTCTGGCTCCCTTCGCTGGCGCCCAATGCGGGATACGCCGCCGAATTACCGGCGAAGGTGTTTGCCGGCGATAACCGCTGGCATCTGGTGACCGGGGCGTTTGGCGGACTGGGCCGCCTTGCCGTAAACTGGCTCAGAGAAAAAGGGGCGCGCCGCATCGCGCTACTGGCGCCGCGCGTGGATGCGTCATGGCCAGGCGACACAGCGGACGTGGAGATTCGCGTCTGCCGTTGTGATGTGGGTGATGCCGGAGAGCTGGCCCGTGTTCTTGATGAGCTGGCGACCAGCGGCGGCATTGCCGGAGCGATTCATACCGCTGGCGTATTGGCTGATGGGCCCTTGCAGGAACTCGATGACCACCAGCTGGCCGCCGTTTTCGCGGTCAAAGCGCAGGCGGCAAGCCAGCTGTTACAGACGCTGGGCAACCACGACGCCCGTTATCTGATTCTCTACTCGTCCGCTGCCGCCGCCCTCGGCGCGCCTGGCCAGAGCGCCCATGCGCTGGCCTGCGGTTATCTTGACGGACTCGCCCAGCAGTTCTCCTCACTTGATACGCCGAAAGTGCTCTCCATCGCCTGGGGCGCATGGGGAGAAAGCGGCCGGGCGGCTACGACGGAGATGCTGACGACCCTTGCCGATCGCGGCATGGGCGCGTTAAGCGATGCCGAGGGGCGCTGGCACCTTGAACAAGCGGTGATGCGCGGCGCCGCCTGGCGACTGGCCATGCGCGTTTTCACCGACAAAATGCCCCCGCTGCAGCAGGCTCTGTTTAACGCCGCAGTAACAGAACACGCCGCGACTACGGCAGCGCCTCCCGCTGATAAGCATGCTTTTCACGGTAGCATCAGCGATAAAGCGGCGGTGATGACATGGCTGAAAAACCGCATTGCGGTTCAGCTAAGACTGAACGATCCTGCTTCGCTGAACGCAGATCAGGATCTGTTACAGCTGGGAATGGACTCGCTGCTCTTTCTTGAACTCAGCAGCGATATTCAACATGACCTGGGTGTACGCATCAACGCGGAACGGGCGTGGCAGGATCTCTCGCCGCACGGGCTCACGCAGCTTATCTGCTCTCAGGCAGAGACGGCGCCTGCCGTATCGCCGCCGGAAGCGTTGCAGCACGATGCCGCTGAGCGTTACGCGCCCTTCCCGTTGACGCCGATTCAGCATGCCTACTGGTTGGGCAGAACCCATCTTATTGGCTATGGCGGCGTTGCCTGTCACGTGCTGTTTGAATGGGATAAACGCCACGATGAGTTCGATCTCGCCGTACTGGAGAAAGCATGGAACCAGCTCATTGCCCGCCACGATATGCTGCGGATGGTGGTGGATGCCGATGGACAACAGCGCGTTCTGGCGACAACCCCGACGTATCGTATCCCGCGCGACGATCTGCGCGCGCTTTCCCCGCAAGAGCAGCGCCAGGCGCTGGAAAAACGGCGCCATGAACTGAGCTATCGCGTTTTACCTGCCGACCAGTGGCCGCTCTTTGAGCTGGTGGTCAGCGAAATCGATGATTGCCGCTACCGCCTGCACATGAACCTCGATCTTCTGCAGTTCGATGTGCAGAGCTTCAAAGTCATGATGGACGATTTAGCCCAGGTCTGGCGCGGAGAAACGCTGCCACCGCTCGATATCACCTTCCGCGATTACGTGATGGCTGAACAGGCGCGCCGACAAACAACAGCATGGCACGATGCCTGGGATTACTGGCAGGAAAAACTACCGCAACTGCCTTCAGCGCCGGAACTGCCGGTGGTGGAGACTCCGCCGGAAACCCCGCACTTCACCACGTTTACTTCGACGCTTGATAAGCAAGAGTGGCAGGCGGTGAAACAACGCTGGCAGCAGCAGGGCCTCACCCCCTCCGCCGCGCTGCTCACGCTGTTTGCCGCCACCCTTGAGCGTTGGAGTCGTACCACGGCATTTACGCTGAACCTGACGTTCTTTAATCGCCAACCGATCCACCCGCAAATCAACCAGTTGATCGGGGATTTTACCTCCGTCACGCTGGTTGATTTTAACTTCTCAACGCCGCTAACGCTGCAGGAGCAGATGCAACGGACCCAGCAGCGTCTCTGGCAAAACATGGCGCACAGCGAAGTGAACGGCGTTGAGGCGATCCGCGAGCTGGGGCGCCAGCGCGGATCCCAGCGTCAACCGCTGATGCCGGTGGTGTTTACCAGCATGCTGGGGATGACGCTGGAAGGAATGGCTATCGACCGGGCAATGAGTCATCTGTTCGGTGAACCCTGCTATGTCTTTACGCAAACGCCGCAGGTCTGGCTGGATCATCAGGTGATGGAGAGCGATGGCGCGTTGACGTTTAGCTGGTATTGCATGGACAACGTGCTGGAACCGGGCGCGGCTAAAGCGATGTTTAATGACTACTGCGCCATCCTGCAGGCCGCCATTGCCAACCCTGAAGGCCTGAAGACCATTGACAGCGGCATTGCCGAACACATTCCCCGCCGCCGCTGGCCGCTGAACGCGCAGACGGACTACGATCTGCGGGATATTGAGCAAGCGGCGCAGGAATACCCCGGCATCCAACAGGCCAGAGCGGAACTTAGCGAAAATGGCGCGTTAACCCTGGATATTGTTGTGACCGAGGATCCACCGCCCTCAGCGCCGTTACATGATGAGCACGATCTCGCCTCACTGGCGCTGCCGTTGCCTGAACAGACGCAACTTGACGAGCTGGAAGCGACCTGGCGCTGGCTGGAGGCGCGTGCGCTGCAGGGGATCGCCGCCACGCTACATCGCCACCATCTGTTCACCACCCCGGAGGTTGCCCACCCATTTGGCGAAATAGTACAGGCGCTGGGCGCGCAAGCGTCACACCGGCGCCTGCTACGCCAGTGGCTGCAGTGTCTGGCGGAAAGAGAATGGTTAGTGCGCGAGGGGGATAGCTGGCGCTGCCGCATTCCGCTCAGCGACATTCCCGAGCCTCACGAAGCGTGCCCGCAGACCCACTGGAGCCAGGCGCTGGCGCAGTATCTGGACGCCTGCATCGCCCGGCACGACGACCTCTTCTCCGGGCAGTGTTCGCCGCTGGAACTGCTGTTCAACGAGTCGTTGCGCGTAACCGACGCGCTGTATCGCGAAAACCCCGCCAGCGCTTGTCTGAATCGCTATACCGCGCAGATTGCCGCTCTTTGCGGCGCAGAACGGATCCTCGAGGTGGGCGCCGGAACCGCGGCCACCGCGGAACCGGTGCTGAAGGCCACGCGAAACACGCGGCTGTCATACCACTTCACGGATGTCTCCGCGCAGTTCCTCAACGACGCCCAAACCCGTTTCCATGATGAATCGCGTGTGTCTTACGCCTTATTCGATATCAACCAGCCGCTGGATTTTACCGCCCACCCGGAGGCGGGTTACGACCTGATTATTGCCGTCAACGTGCTTCACGACGCCAGCCATGTCGTACAGTCGTTGCGCCGATTAAAGCGGTTGCTGAAAGCCGGGGGACGCTTGCTGATCGTTGAAGCGACGGAACGAAACAGCGTATTCCAGCTGGCGAGCGTCGGCTTTATCGAAGGGTTAAGCGGATACCGCGATTTCCGCCGCCGGGATGAAAAACCTATGCTCACCCGTTCGGCGTGGCAGGAAGTGCTTGTGCAGGCCGGTTTTGCCAACGAGCTAGCCTGGCCGGCGCAGGAATCATCGCCGCTGCGCCAGCATCTGTTGGTCGCACGTTCGCCTGGGGTGAATCGCCCGGCTAAAGCAGCCGTGAGCCGCTATCTGCAGCAGCGTTTTGGCGCCACCCTGCCCGCGTTGCAGATCCGGCAGCGAGAAACGTTATTTACTCCGCTATCGGCCCCGCCTGACGCGCAGATTGCGCCAGCTGAATCGACACCGATCGCCGGAGGCGATCCGGCGCTGGAAAAACAGGTCGCTGAACTCTGGCAAACGCTGCTGTCTCGCCCCGTGGCCAGACATCACGACTTTTTCGCGCTGGGCGGCGACAGCCTGATGGCGACAAGGATGGTCGCGCAGTTGAACCGCAGAGGGATTGCCAGCGCCAGCCTTCAGGATCTGTTCACCCATTCAACGCTCAGCGACTTCTGCGCCCATCTGCAGGCCTGTTCGTCGGGAGAGGAGAATCCTGTGCCCATTTGCCAGGGCGGTGGCGACGAAACGTTGTTTGTTTTCCATGCTTCAGACGGCGATATCAGCGCCTGGCTGCCGCTCGCCGGCGCGCTGAATATGCCCGTTTTTGGCCTGCAGGCAAAATCGCCGCAGCGTTTTGCCACGCTTGATCGAATGATCGATGAGTATGTTGCGAGTATCCGCCGCCAGCAGCCGCACGGCCCTTATGCGCTGGCGGGTTGGTCGTATGGCGCTTTTCTTGCGGCGGGCGCCGCGCAGCGCCTGGATGCCAGAGGCGAGCAGGTACGGCTCGCATTAATCGATCCCGTGTGTCGACAGGATTTTCGTTGCGCAAACCGGGCGGCATTGCTGCGGCTGTTAGCCGAAGGCGATACGCCGCTGGCGCTGCCGGAACATTTCGATCGGCTGACGCCCGACCGCCAGCTTGCCGATTTTATCGACCTTGCCAGAACGGCCGGAATGATGGCGCAAAACCTGACGCTACAGGCGGCGGAAGCGTGGATCGACAACATCGCGCATCTGCTGCGCTTACTGACCGAGCATACGCCGGACGAAACCGTTCCGCTCCCCTGTCTCATCGTACATGCCGCGATGAGACCCGCGCGCTGGACGCCAGCGGAAACCGAGTGGCAAACCTGGATAGACCGCGCCGACAGCTATGCGATTAAAGCCAGCCATTGGCAAATCATGCTGGAGCCCCCCCACGTTCAGGCCTGTGCGCAGCATATCAAGCGCTGGCTCGGCGCAACCTCAACGCAACCGGAGAACACGTTATGATGTCGTCCGCCGCCCCTAAGCTACGCGTACTGATTGTGGGCGCTAAATTTGGCGAAATGTACCTCAACGCCTTTATGCAGCCCCAGGAGGGGCTGGAACTGGTTGGTCTTCTGTCACAGGGAAGCGCGCGATCGAGAGAACTGGCCTATGCGTTTGGAATCCCGCTGTATACCTCGCCGGAACAGATCGCCGAGATGCCGAATATTGCCTGTATCGTCGTGCGCTCAACCGTCGCCGGCGGGAGCGGAACCCAGCTTGCCCGGCACTTTTTGACCCGCGGCGTGCACGTGATTCAGGAGCATCCCCTCCATCCGGATGACGTCCGTTCTTTACAAGCGCTGGCGCAGGAACGGGGCCGCTGCTATTGGGTCAACACGTTTTATCCGCACGCGCGTGCGGGTCGCGTCTGGCTCGGGGATGCGCAGCGCTTACGTCGCAGCCTGGGTCAGGCGCCGTCGGTTGTCCACGCCACCACCAGCCGACAGTTGCTCTACTCCACGCTGGATTTGTTGTTGCTGGCGCTAGAGGTTGATGCCGCCAGCGTGGCTTGTGAAGTGGTCGGTAGCTTTAGCGACTTTCATTGTCTGAGACTTTTCTGGCCGGCGGGAGAAGCCTGTCTGCTGCTTCAGCGCTATCTCGATCCTGACGATCCTGATATGCACAGCCTGATTATGCACCGTTTGCTGCTGGGCTGGCCGGAAGGTCATCTTTCGCTGGAGGCAAGCTACGGCCCCGTGGTCTGGTCATCCAGCCTGTTTGTCGCAGAACATCAGGCGAATGTTCGTAGTCTCTACCGCAGGCCGGAGATCCTGCGCGACCCGCCGGGTCAGACGCGCAGCGCGGCTCCCCTGAGCTGGCGTGATTGCTGTGAAACCGCCGGACCGGAGGGGGTCGGCAGGTTGCTACAACAGCTGCGCAGCTATCTGGCGGGCGGAAATCTGCCGGCGGCCTGCCACTCCGCTCATCAGCTCGCGTTATCACATTTATGGCAGCAGATTTTACGTAAGACCGGCCATGCGGAGATCCGACATCTGACGCCGCCGCGTCACGACCGGTTACCGGCTTTCTACCGCCACGATGAGGAGTCCCTGTGATGCAATCTGCGATGTGTATTCCGTTATGGCCCGCCCGCAACGCCAGTACGGCGCATCTGGTGATGTGCCCCTTCGCGGGCGGCAGCAGTAGCGCGTTTCGCCGCTGGCGAGACCACCCCATGGCGGAGATCGCGCTTTCCCTGGTGACCTGGCCGGGACGCGATCGCCTGCGCCATCTGGCGCCGCTCAGCAGCATTACGCAACTGGCGTCGCTGCTGGCGGACGAACTGGAAGAGAGCGTATCGCCTGACGCCCCGCTTTTACTTGCCGGGCACAGCATGGGCGCGCAGGTGGCGTTTGAAACCTGCCGGCTTCTGGAACAACGGGGTCTTCCCCCACAAGGGCTGATTATTTCCGGCTGCCATGCCCCTCATCTGCATTCCCGGCGCAGGCTCAGCGACCGCGAGGATGCCGACTTTATCGCTGAACTGATCGATATCGGCGGATGTTCGCCTGAACTACAGGAAAACAAGGAGCTACTGTCGCTATTTCTTCCTCTTCTGCGCGCTGATTTTTACGCTACTGAGCACTATCACTACGACTCGCTCGACGATTTCCCGCCGCTGCGCACGCCTGGGCTGCTGGTATGCGGCAGCCGCGATCGTGAAGCCTCCTGGCCGGAGATGGAGGCCTGGCGTCCGTGGCTGAACCACATCGCAGGCGAGGTGGTGATTGACGGCGACCATTTTTATCTGCTGCAACAATCCAGGGTCTTTTTTACGCAGATTATTCACCATTTTCCCCACGTATTTTCTGCGACGGCCGCTTTGCAAAATCGGTCCTGCACTTCAGAAAGGTGACGCATGCACTCTTCCTTTGATTCTCTGATAAAACAGTATCCCTTCCCCATTGCTGAACAGCTGCGCCACTGGGCGGCTCGCTATCCCTCGCGAATTGCTGTCGTTGATGCCAAAGACTCGCTGACCTACAGCGCGCTCGATCTTCAGGTCGATGAGCTTGCTGCGGGGTTATCATCGCTGGGTTTACATCCAGGAGAACATGTGCTTATCCAGCTCCCCAACGGCAACGCATTTGTGATCCTGCTGTTCGCGCTGTTAAGACTGGGCGTTATCCCTGTTCTGGCGATGCCCTCGCAGCGGGCGCTGGATATCGACGCGCTGATGGCGCTGGCGCAACCGGCCGCTTATGTGATTCACGGAGAAAGCCACGCGGACCTGGCCCGCCAGATGGCGCGCAAACACGCCTGCCTGCGGCAAGTTCTGGTCGCAAGTGAGACCGAAGGCGACGATTTTACGCCGCTCTTCTCGCTGCGCGGCGAACGGCAGACGTGGCTGCAGCCCGATGCTGCTGGCACCGCGCTGCTGCTGCTCTCAGGCGGCACCACCGGGACGCCAAAGCTTATCCCGCGACGGCACGCTGACTATAGCTATAACTTCAGCGCTTCTGCCGAACTGTGCGGCCTTAATCCACAGAGCGTGTATCTCGCCGTCCTCCCCGTGGCGCATAACTTTCCGCTGGCCTGTCCCGGTATTCTGGGAACCCTTGCCTGCGGCGGAAAGGTGGTATTAACCGACAGCGCCAGCTGCGATGAGGTGATGCCTTTAATCGCGGAACAAGGTGTGACCCACGTCGCCCTGGTACCGGCGCTGACGCAGCTCTGGGTGCAGGCCAGAGAGTGGGAAGACAGCGATCTCTCTTCGCTACGCGTCATTCAGGTGGGCGGCGCCCGGCTTGACCCAACGCTTGCTGAGCAGGTGATCTCGACGTTTGATTGTCCCCTGCAACAGGTATTCGGTATGGCGGAAGGCCTGCTCTGCTTTACCCGGTTGGACGATCCTCTGGCCACCGTTCTTCACAGCCAGGGGCGCCCTATGTCTCCCCTGGATGAAATTCACGTCGTTGACGAAGAGGAAAACGACGTTGCGCCTGGCGAAACGGGACAGTTATTAACGCGCGGTCCTTATACTATTACGGGCTATTATCGCGCTCCCGAGCACAATGCGCGGGCCTTTACCGCTCAAGGATTTTACCGTACTGGCGACAATGTCAGGCTCGATGAGGCGGGAAATCTGTACGTTGAGGGGCGTATAAAAGAGCAGATCAACCGCGCCGGAGAGAAAATAGCCGCTGCGGAAGTGGAATCGGTACTGATGCGTCTGGAAGACGTAAAGGATTGCGCCGTGGTCGCCGCGCCGGACACGCTGCTTGGCGAGCGGATATGCGCGTTTATCATCGCGCAACGCACCCCCTCTGACTATCAACAGCTGCGTCAAAAGCTGGTCCAAATGGGGATCAGCGCGTGGAAGATTCCCGATCAAATTGAGTTTCTGACCCACTGGCCGCTCACCGCCGTCGGCAAGGTAGATAAAAAGCGCCTGACGGCGCTCGCCATTGAGCGTTATCGCCATTCAGCCCAATAAGCGCCCCGCTACCCGAAACAGGTGGAAATAAACCCGTTTCGGGTAGCAGTACAATTAGAAATAGTTATCATTTTCAATTCACCATTATCGGTATTTTGGCGTCTCGCCGTTTTTTCAGGGATTCATAACAATGAAAATGACACGGTTTTATCCTCTGGTTCTGGGGGGATTTTTACTCCCGGCCGCTGCTCATAGCCAAACCTCACAGCAAGACGAAAGCACGTTGGTGGTCACCGCCAGTAAACAGTCTTCCCGCTCGGCATCGGCCAATAATGTCTCTTCTACCGTTATCAGCGCGACGGAGTTAAGCGACGCGGGCGTTACCGCCAGTGACAAACTCCCCAGAGTGTTGCCAGGGCTGAATATTGAAAATAGCGGCAACATGCTTTTTTCAACGATCTCGCTACGCGGCATCTCTTCGGCCCAGGACTTTTATAACCCCGCCGTTACCCTGTATGTCGATGGCGTCCCGCAGCTTTCGACCAACACCATCCAGGCGCTGACCGATGTGCAGAGCGTGGAGCTCCTGAGAGGACCGCAGGGAACCTTGTATGGCAAAAGCGCCCAGGGCGGGATCATTAACATCGTCACCCAGCAGCTGGACAGCACCCCGCGCGGCTATATTGAAGGTGGCGTCAGCAGTCGTGACAGTTATCGAAGCAAACTCAACCTGAGCGGCCCGATTCAGGATGGCCTGTTATACGGCAGCGTGACCCTTTTACGCCAGGTTGATGACGGCGAGATGATTAACCCCTCGACCGGTAGTGATGATTTAGGTGGTACCCGCGCCAGTATCGGGAATGTGAAACTGCGTCTGGCGCCGGACGACCAGCCCTGGGAAATGGGGTTTTCCGCCTCGCGCGAATGCACTCGCGCTACACAGGATGCCTACGTGGCATGGAATGATCTCAAGAGCCGTACGCTGTCTCTTAGCGAGGGTTCACCGGACCCGTACCTACGGCGCTGTACTGACAGCCAGACGCTAAGCGGTAAATACGCTACCGATGACTGGGTTTTCAATCTGATCGGCGCCTGGCAGCAGCAGAATTATTCCCGGACCTTCCCTTCCGGCTCGTTGATCGTCAATATGCCCCAGCGCTGGAACCAGGATGTGCAGGAGCTACGCGCCGCCACCCTCGGCGATACGCGTACCGTGGATATGGTATTTGGGTTGTACCGGCAGAACACCCGCGAAAAGCTAAACTCCGCCTACGATATGCCGACGATGCCCTATTTAAGCAGCACCGGCTATACCACCGCTGAAACCCTTGCCGCCTACAGCGATCTGACCTGGCATTTAACCGAGCGTTTTGACATCGGCGGCGGCGTGCGTTTCTCGCATGATAAAGCCAGCACACAGTATCACGGCAACATGCTGGGAAACCCATTTGGCGACCAGGGTAAAAGCAATGACGACCGGGTGCTCGGACAGCTCTCCGCAGGCTATCTGCTGACCGACGACTGGCGAGTATATACCCGCGTCGCCCAGGGATATAAACCTTCCGGATACAATATCGTGCCTACCGCAGGTCTTGATGCCAAACCGTTCAACGCGGAAAAATCCATCAACTATGAAATTGGCACCCGTTACGACACCGCCGACGTCACGCTGCAAGCCGCCACCTTTTATACCCACACCAAAGATATGCAGCTCTACTCTGGCCCGGTCGGAATGCAGACCTTAAGCAATGCGGGGAGAGCCGACGCCACCGGCGTTGAGCTGGAAGCGAAATGGCGGTTTGCCCCAGGCTGGTCATGGGATATCAATGGCAACATGATCCATTCCGAATTCACCAACGACAGCGAGCTGTACCACGGCAACCGGGTGCCGTTCGTACCGCGTTACGGCGCGGGAAGCAGCGTGAATGGCGTGATTGATACGCGCTATGGCGCACTGATGCCCCGGCTGGCGGTTAATCTGGTGGGGCCGCATTATTTCGATGGCGACAACCAGCTGCGGCAAGGCGCCTACGCCACCCTGGACAGCAGCATTGGCTGGCAGGCGACGGAACGGATGAATATTTCCGTCTATGTCGATAACCTGTTCGACCGTCGTTACCGTACCTATGGATATATGAACGGCAGCAGCGCCGTCGCGCAGGTTAATATGGGCCGCACTGTCGGTATCAATACGCGAATTGATTTCTTCTGATCCAACGATACAGGGATGCAATAATCGCATCCCTGCCATCACGGAATTTAACTCGTTGACGTCAGGAGAATGCCTGAACCCCAGCCAGCAACAAAATCTATATTGTCACTGGCCGGCCTTGAAGATAATTCCATCGGCCTGCAGCCCAAGGAATTCGCCGCTTACTTCGCCGGAATAATCAGCACCTGGCCCGGATAGATTTTATCGGGATGCGTCAGCATCGGTTTGTTGGCTTCAAAAATACGTTGATACTCATTGGCGGAGCCATACATCGCTTTAGAGATGGCGCTCAGGGTGTCGCCGGATTTGACCGTGTAATAACGACTTTCCGCCCCGCTTTGCGTCACCTTCACGCTGTCATTAACCTGACCAACGCCGGTGACGTTACCTACCGCCACCAGAATTTTTTCCTTATCTTCTTGCGAACCGACATCGCCGGTAACCGTCGCGGTGCCGTCGTCCGCAACATCGATATTGACCTTTTCGGCGCCGGGAAGATTAAGACCATCAATATGTTTTTTCAGCTTGTCGGCCTTATCTTCCTTGCTGCCGCCGGAGACGGCGTCCCATATTTTCTCGCCCGCTTCTTTGACAAAATTTAATAATCCCATCGTTCCATACCTCCATGACTGTTTCATGATCGCATTTTCATCAACAGCCGCTAAGTCAATTCCAGGATATACGTTTTGATACCCCGCCAACGCGGCGGCCGCCTGAAGCAGCACAACCTGCCATCAAAGTATAATCAATAAGCGTCAAAGTGCAGGATATTTGCCCGGCAATGGCAGGAAAGTCTGTATTCTGGCCGGGCGACATGACATGAAATCAGCAGTTGACCTTCATCGTATAAGGCGTGTAGTTTTAAGCGGTTCCGTCCGTTTCTGGTTATTGATCTTCAATGAATAATAAGGTCAGAAAATGATTCATCCAGCCTATTCAACAACGACACGCACCACCACCACCACCGCAACCTGCGGCGGCGTGTGCGTATCTGTGGCTGGAACCTGACAGAACAGAACCTCACTCCCCGTTAAAGCGGACGGGGACAAACAGCTCTCCGTTCATCACATACTGAATGGAGACACGCCCCATGATTTCATCTGAACATGCGCTAGTGATTATTGATATGCAGGAGGGGCTTTTCCGCGGTCCGGCTTCTCCTCATTCCGCTGATGCCGTTCTGACAAATATTCTTCTGCTCATCGCTAAAGCCAGGCAGTCACAGGTACCGATCTTTTTTATTCGCCACGTCGGACCCGACGGCTCCCCCTTCTCTGCGAGCAGCCCGTTAACCAGGCTGATAGCCGAGCTGGATGTGGACGTTGAACGGGATATCGTCTTAACCAAAACGTATCCCAGCGGCTTTCGCGACACCGAATTACAGCGCCAGCTTACGCAGAGAGGCGTAAAGCAGCTGGTGATTGCCGGGATGAAAACAGAGTTTTGCGTCGATACCACCTGCCGGGCAGCGCCGGAACTGGGATTCACGGCCGTGCTGATTTCCGATGCGCATACCACAATCGATAATCCTCATTTATCCGCTAAGGACATCATTGGCCATCACAACCGAACGCTGGCGGGCCCGTTTGTCGCGCTTTCAACCGCGGCCGACTGGCGCTTTTGACGAAAACCAGGCGAACAGCGGCTTTGCGTTATGTCGGGACGAGAAGCCGCAGGCCGGGATAACGCTGTAGCCACCGTTTTTCCGCGACGCGCTGGCTGAAAATAGCCAGCTTATGCTGCGCAAATACCGGCGTTGGCCGCAGACGGAGCTCAAAGAGATCGTCCAGCCCGTAGGGCGCGATAACCTCAACATGATCTGTTGCTCCCAATCTGACCGCGATAGCCGTCGCGGTTTCAGGCCAGTACAGCAGCGCATTCTCCGTTGAACGATAAGGTTGATGTCCGTTGCGTTGATGCATTCTGGCCTGATTTTTCACCGACCAGTTAAAAACGGAGTTTTGCTGGCTAAGCCGCTCTTCCAGCGCGCTATCGCAGGCGGAAGTCGCGCTTTTCGCGTCGAACCAGACAACATCCACATCACCCGAAACTGGCCTTTGCCCGTAGCCGTGCAGATGATCCCAGACCGCATCTCTGACAAAGCCGGCGCCAATCCAGCCATCGTTGAGTTCCAGCGCCTGCACGGCGTACAGCGCGTTCATTCTCATCGGGTCGTTTAACAACACGCTTTGCAAGAGGTTCTGATATTTCATGGTTTCCCTGTAAACGGCGATCGATCCGCTCAGTGTATCAGCGTTCAGGAGGCGCCGCTTCAGGCGCCCCCTGTTATTCACCTCGCGGCTACGCTTCGTACGCGGCGTGATGGAAATCAATTTCCCACTGCAGCACATCGCCGTAAAGCGCCGACAGCGCCTGCTTTTCGCTTCCACTCAGCGTCATGGCGCAGCGATCGAGTTCGTTCTTCAGCCAGAGCGCCTGCTGATAAAATTCGTCCTCGGCGTGCATCTCCACCCAGCGCCGGACGTCCGCGTCGCTCTGGCGATGCTCGCTTACCCCCCGGCACCAGACGTAGTACATCCATTCCGCACCGAACATCATCGTCACGATCTGCTCGTAGCTGCCCTCCCGGGCGGTTCGCAGCATGCCGTCGCGAAAGCGCCGCACGCCGGGCAGATCGTCCGGGTACGCAGCGGGATCGACCCGCCGCTCTGACAACACCTGTTCAAACCACGCGATCTGGGTGTCAACCAGAGCATTCAGCACGCCAATCAGCCAGCGCTGCTGATGAATACCCGGCGCTTTGCTGACCCCGAGGGCAAAAATCGCGATTGCCGTCGCGACAAAGTTGCCCTCAAATACCAGATAGCGGTTGAAGACGGCAGGCGCCAGCCGATCCTCTTCGATATCAACCACAAAACGATGCCGCTGCATCGCCTGCCACACCGGCTGATGCTCGCGCAGCAGACGTTCGCTAAACGCTTCCATTATGCCTCCTCGAGCGCGGCCTGCGCGACTGACATAAAATGCTTCACCCGGGCCAGCTCAACATCGTTCCACCACACGCCGTCGACCTTCATCGTACTGGCCACGATAACCCCCTGAGTCCGTCCGAGGATCTGGCGCACGTTGGCCGGCGTCACCCCCGAGCCCACCAGCAGCGGTAGCTCCGTCGCCGCGCGGATCTCGTCTATTTCCGCCATCGTGGCGCTATCGCCCGTACGCTGACCGGTGGCAATCACCGCGTCAGCCTCGAAGAAATCGACGTCGCGCGTCAGCTCCTGAATCGAACGATCGGCAACGATGGCATGGCTACCGTGCTTGACGTGGCTATCGGCAAAAACGCGAATATGCTCAGCGCGCAGCATACTGCGGTAGCGCAGCGCCTTAGCGGCCGCCCCTTCAATAAATCCTTCGTTGGCGATATAGGCGTTGGCCCACTGGTTTACGCGGACGAAATCGGCTCCGCCCGCCAGGGCGATAGCCATCGCCGGGATCGCCGCGTTCGCCAGGACGTTAATGCCCAGCGGCACAGCAAAACGCTCGCGCACTTTCTCGGTAATCACCGCCATTAGCGCGGAAGTTTCGTGACCGATATCCTCAGGTTTGGAAAAAGGAATATCCCCGTGGTTTTCAATAATCAGTCCGTGAACGCCGCCTGAAATATAATTTTCAGCATCGCGAAGCGCGCGCTCAATAATATCAGAGACTGATTTCCCTCGATATTTAGGCGCGCCGGGAAAAGGATCGCAATGAATAACTCCAATAACCGCTTTGCTGCGTGAAAAAATAGCTTGTATTGCATTCGTTTTTTCTGCTGAGATAGCAACCATCTTATCCATCCTGTTAAGGGAACACTATGCGTGTTTACGTTACCGGTAATATTACCGTAGATGAAACCTGGTCCATTCCGGATATACCGAAAAAAGGCGCTTCAATTCACGGCGTTAAAGTTTCGCAGGATATCGGCGGTAAAGGCGCGAACCAGGCGATTATATTAGCCCGCTGCGGAATAGAAACGCGCCTAATTGCCGCCACGGGAAATGACAGCAACGGCGTGTGGATCCGTCAGCAGATAAAAAATGAACCACTGACCTTACTACCCGACGGTCATTTCAATCAACATAGCGATACCTCGATTATTTTAAATAGCGCTGACGGCGACAATGCCATTATTACCACTACCGCCGCCGCGGATACATTCTGCATGGATGACATTATTCCGCATATCGCGGATGCCGTCGCCGGCGATATTCTGCTACAGCAGGGCAATTTCTCCCTGGACAAAACGCGGGCGCTGTTCCAGTACGCCAAAAGCCGCAATATGACGACGGTATTCAACCCCTCGCCCGTCAATCCTGACTTTTGCCATCTGTGGCCGCTCATCGACATCGCGGTGGTCAATGAATCTGAGGCCGAGCTGCTCCAGCCATACGGGGTGAAAAGCTTAGTCATTACCCAGGGCGCCGCCGGCGCCTGGCTGCTCCAGGAGGGCCAGCGCCAGTTTTGTCCCGCCGTGCCCGCCGAGGCGCTTGATACTACCGGGGCGGGCGACACGTTCCTCGCCGTGATGCTGGCCTCCGCCCTGCTGCGCGGCGTCGCGCCGGATGCGCTGGCGCTGGCGCACGCCAGCCGGGCTGCCGCCATTACCGTTAGCCGCCGGGGGACGCTCAGCGCGTTTCCCGGCAGCCATGAGCTTGCCGCCCTGTTAACCACGGGCGGCGCGCGCTGACTTACTTAAACAGCGAACGGTAGGAATCGACGTTCGCTTTGGTCACCACCGTCGCCGGAACCAGAATGGTTTTCGGCACGGTTTTACCCGAAGTGATGCTGTTCAGCGCCTTCAGGGCTTCGGCGCCCATCTTTTCCGGGTCCTGCTGCAGTACGGCGGTCACGTAGCCGCCGTCAATACCGGAAATCGCCTTCGCCGTCAGATCCCAGCCAAAGACTTTAATGTCCTTCTGGCGCCCCTGGTTCTCCACGGCGGCGATCGCGCCGAGCAGCGCGGGTTCGCCGGTGGCATATATCGCCGTCAGGTCCGGGTTACCGGTGATCAGGTTTTCCGCCGCGGTCATTGCTTTGTCCTGCACGTTCTGCCCGTCGACAACGTTAGCGATGGTGATCTTCGGATTGCTTTTCAGCGTCTCTTCGAACCCTTTCTGCCGCTGGTTCTGAATAGCCGAGTTCAGCGCGCCGACGATCCCCAGCCGCGCCTGGCCACCCATCTCTTTTTGCACGTAGTCCACGAAGTATTGACCAATAATTCTGCCGCCTTCAATATTATCAACGCCGACCTGGGCCGCCTGTGGTCCAGCCGGTAATACGGCGTCAATCGCAATCACCGGAATGTTAGCGGCGGCGGCTTCTTTTACCGCGGGCATAATTCCGTTAACATCGATAGCGGCAACCAGAATGCCTTTAACGCCTTGCTGAATATAGTTTTCAATGGCGTCATTTTGCGCCACGGGATTATCGTTAGAGTTAAATATCACTAAATCTTTGCCGCTGGCCTTTGCCGCATCCTGCGCGCCTTTATTCATCAGATTAAAGAACAGCGCCTGCTGATTGATTTGGACCAGGGCATAAGTCGGAGCGGCCGCGCCGGCGGTCGAAATAAAACTCATTGATGCCAGCATCGTCGTGGCGACAGCAAGTAAACGCAGTTTTCCGGTGTTAAATAACATCATCAGTATCCTCGTCGGGAATAGGTGATAGCCAGCAGAGTTCCGCGCCGCATGCGAACGCAGAAGGATTATTTTTTGGCGGGCAAATATCGTCTATGTGGCCAGAACCATCATCGATCGTTCGGCGAATACCTGTTTAACTTCATTCCGGCAACCGGTCCGTGTCGGCGCGCGACTGGAATGACTTAAACGGGTTTGGGAATGACTTCCCGGATGATGCGGTAAACTGCCTATACAATTCTCCGCAGATTAAAATTTGTCAAGCGTTTATTTGAGGCGATTGTGGGCGGAGAAATTGCTGTATCCAGCGCGCTTAACTATGTTACAGATAGCCGATTCTGGCAGAAATGGCGCAGGAAATGAGTATAAAACGCGTATTGTTATCCGATGTCGCAAAGCTGGCGGGACTGTCGAAAGCCACCCTGTCGCGCTATATGAACAACAGTATTGTGCTGCCGCAGGACACCATCGACCGTATCGAAACGGCGATTCGCGAACTGGACTATCGCGGTAATAGCCTGGCGCGCCGTCTTAGCAAAGGCGGCAGCGAGACGCTCGGCCTGGTGCTGCCCGATATCACCAACCCCTTCTTTGCTGAGCTGGCCGACGCCGCCGAAGAGGCCGCTTCCGCCAGCGGTTATAGCCTGGTGCTGTGCATCACCCGCAATAATCCGGAAAAGGAGTGCCAGTTCATCCGCTGGCTGGATACCTGCCAGGTCGATGGCCTGCTGTTCACCACTAACCGCCCTGATAACGGCCTGCTGCGCAAAGAGGTCCAGCGTCACGAACGCATTGTCCTGCTGGATGAAGATATACCCGGCAGTACGGTGCCAAAGGTGTTTGCCGATAACGTTCAGGGCGGGCGGATCGCCACCGAAAAGCTGATCGCCGCCGGACACCGCCATATCGCCTTCGTCGGCGGTCCCGACAAGCTGATGAGCGTCCGCGAGCGCTATCAGGGCTTCTGCACCGCGATGGAGCAGGCCGGTCTGAGCTGGCCGCCCGAATGGGTGATGTACGGCGACTACCAGCGCGAGTTCGGCCAGCAGGCGCTGCGTTACCTGTTTAGCCAGCCGCTTCGCCCGACCGCCGTCTTCGCCGCCAGCGACTACCTGGTGCTGGGTCTGCTTGACGGGCTGCGCGCCAGCGGGCTTCAGGCGCCGGAGGCGCTGTCGCTGGTCGGCTTCGATGACGCCAACTATGCCGATTTCACCCAGCCGCGTATCTCAACTATCCGCCAGCCCGCCCGCGAACTGGGCCGCACCGCGGTGAATATCATGATGCGCCTGCTGAACAACGACCAGGATATCCCGGCAGAAACCCGCCTGCCGGTAGAATGGATCGGTCGCGACTCAATCAAGATTTGTTAAGCACATCCCAAAATGGCGCAAAAGCGCCCAGCTTTGGCGCAAAAAACGATCGATTTACAATCTGTTCACTATAATCAGTAAACCGGTTTACCGGAATGTAATCAATAAACTCTATTGATTACATATGGTTAAGTTACAGGGCTGCTGTGTTGTTCCTGCCCTGGCACGGATGCTGCAATGTTCTTACTGGCGAACAAATATCTTACGTAGCGTTTGTCCTGACTGTGTTGGCGAGTGCTCCACTCCGCAGGTAAACCGGTTTACTAGCATGTAAACCGTGTCGGAGGGGGCATTTTCCGCAGGATGGCGAACATTTTCCCGGCAACAGCGATGGGAGTTATCAGATGCAGCAGCCACACACTACCCCGCCAAGGGTGGAGATGATCAACATCACCAAGACCTACGGGTCGATACGTTCATTGCGCGGAGTCAATCTCGAGCTGGCTCCGGGCGAGGTGCTGGGCTTGGTGGGCGATAACGGCGCGGGGAAATCCACCCTGACCAAAGTACTCTCGGGGGCGGTGATCCCCTCCGGCGGCACGATTCGCATCGACGGCGAACAGCAGCAGTTCGCTAATCCGGCCGATTCGCGCCGCTGCCATATCGAGATGGTCTACCAGGATCTGTCGCTGTGCGACACGGTCGACGTCGCGGGCAATCTGTTTATGGGCCGCGAGCCGATGAAATCGGTCCTCGGTATCCCCTTTCTCGACGAGGCCAAAATGCACGCCGACGCCCGGGAGATGCTTAAAGGACTCGGGATCTCCATTCCGGATACCCGCCTGCTGGTGCGAAATCTCTCCGGCGGCCAGCGTCAGGCCATTGCCATCGCCCGCGCGGCGGCCTTTGACCCGAAAGTGCTGATTATGGATGAACCCACCGCCGCGCTGGCCGTCGCGGAAGTTGAGGCGGTGCTGGAGCTGATTCGCCGCGTTTCCGCTCGCGGCGTGAGCGTGATTCTGATTACCCACCGCCTGCAGGACCTGTTTCTGGTCTGCGACCGGATCATGGTGATGTATGAAGGTACCAACGTCGCCGACCGACGAGTGGCCGACACCAGCCTGAGCGATATCGTTAACCTGATTGTGGGCGAAAAATTCACCGCCCGCTCTGCGGCCGCACATTGAGGTAACAGGATGAGTATCATGAACTTAAGCAGCTCCCGCATGATCCAGCATTCGCTGCCGCGCCGCCTGCTGCATAACCACTCCGGCGTGGTCAGCATCGCGCTCTTTTTCGTCTTCTGCTGCGTGGTGTTCTCGCTGATCACCAGCAACTTTCTCACCGGCACCAACTGGCTCAACATTATCCGTCAAAGCGCCCCGCTGCTGATCGTCGCGACGGCAATGACCCTGGTCATTACCACCGGCGGCATCGACCTGTCGGTGGGTTCCACCCTCGCGCTGGTCGGCGCGCTTTCTGCTATCGCCCTGAACAACTGGGGACTGCCGTGGCCGGTGGTTTTGCTCGGCGGCCTGTTGCTCGGCGGCATCGTTGGCGCCATCAACGGCTTCTTTATCGCCTATGAGGGCATACCGGCGTTTATCGTCACCCTCGCCACCCTGGCTGTGGTTCGCGGCATCGCGCTGCTGGTCACCCAGGGCTACTCGATCCCGGTTCCGGCTGACAGCCTGTTTACCTTTATTGGCCGCGCGTGGGTTGTGGGAATCCCTATGCCTGCGCTGGTCGGCATTATGATTCTGCTTATCGGGCACATCGTTCTCAACCATATGCGTTTTGGCCGCTACGTGACGGCTATCGGCGCCAACGCCGAAGGCGCGCGACGCAGCGGGATTAACACCAAAGCGGTGACCATGAAGGTCTATATCATCAGCGGCATGGCCGCCGCGCTGGCGGGGATGATTATCACCGCGCGCCTCGGCAGCGGCTCCTCCAACCAGGGCGAAGGTTTTGAACTGCAGGTCATCGCCGCCGTGGTGCTCGGCAGTACCAGCCTGTTTGGCGGCTTCGGCACCATTATCGGCACGCTGCTGGGCGCGCTGTCGATTGCGGTGATTCAGAACGGGCTGATCCTGTCGCATATTTCGCCGTTCTACACCCAGATCGCCACCGGCACTATTATCCTGCTGGCTATCTGGCTGAACACCCGCATTCTCAACCCCGCGCGCTCCGCGGCAAAAGGATAGCAGATGAAAGGATCAATTTTTCGCCATCCCGACCCGCTGCCGGTCGGCGTCAGCAGCGGTTACGTGATGACGGTGCTCGGCCCGCTGCCGATAAGTGAAATGGGCGTGACGCTGATGCATGAGCATATTCTGCTGGATGCCTCCGGCAAATGGGTGCCGCCCTGCTGCTGTAGCGATCGCCATCTTGCCGAAATGCCGGTGAAAATGGAAAACCTCGGCGAACTGTCGCTGAACCCGCTGATGAGCCGCGATAACTGTCAGTTGTTTGACGTCGACGTCGCGATTGAAGAGCTGACGAAATATCGCGCCCTTGGCGGGGAAACGGTAGTCGATCCGACCAATATCGGCATTGGCCGCGATCCCAAAGCGCTGGCGCGTATCGCCCGTCTGACCGGCCTGAACATTATTATGGGCACCGGCCTCTATCTGGAACCCTCGCACCCCGAGTGGGTTAGAACCAGCAGCGTTGAACGGCTGACCGAGCGGCTAATCTACGATCTTGGCGGCGCGGAAGAGAAACCGGAGGTGCTCGCCGGACTCATCGGCGAAATCGGTATCTCAAGCCGCTTTACCCCGGATGAGGAGAAATCCCTGCGCGCTGCGGGACGGGCCAGCGCCGTGACCGGCGTGCCGATCGAGGTCCACCTGCCCGGCTGGGAACGGCTGGGTCACCGCGTACTGGACATTCTCGAGCAGGAAGGCGCCGATCTGCGCCATACGGTGCTGTGCCATATGAATCCCAGCTTTGCCGATAAGCGCTACCAGAGGGAACTGGCGCAGCGCGGGGCGTTTCTCGAATACGACATGATCGGCATGAGCTATTACTACGCCGACGAGTCGGCGCAGTCGCCCTCCGACGAGGAGAACGCCCGCGCGATTCGCGAGCTGATTGACGACGGCTATATCCAGCAAATTTTGCTGTCGCAGGACGTCTTCCTGAAAACCATGCTCACCCGCTACGGCGGCCACGGTTACGGCTACATACTCAAGCATTTTGTTCCCCGCCTGCGGCGCCACGGCGTCAGCGGCGAACAGCTTGAAACCTTGATGATTGGAAATCCCCAACGGGTCTTCGGCGGATAAAAGGAAAGTCATAATGCAGAAAAAAATCTTACTGGTCGGTGAATCCTGGATCAGCACGTCAACACACGTTAAAGGCTTCGATCAGTTCGCCACCGCCACCTGGCACACCGGCGCGACGGATTTTCTGGCGGCGCTCGCGGACAGTGCCTACGCCATTACCTACATGCCCGCCCACGCGGCGGCGACAGACTTTCCGCTGACGCTGGAAGCGCTGCAGCAGTGGGATGCGATTATTCTGTCGGATATCGGCGCCAATACGCTGCTGCTGCATCCGGACACCTGGCTGAAAAGCCGCCGAACCGCCAACCGTCTGACGCTTTTGCATGACTACGTGGCCGGCGGCGGGTCGCTGATGATGATCGGCGGCTATTACAGCTTCCAGGGAATCAACGGCGGCGCGCGTTATCGTAATACCGCGGTGGAGAAAGTGCTGCCGGTCCGCTGCCTGGCATGGGACGATCGCATTGAAACGCCGGAAGGTTGCTATGCCGAGGTGACGGAATCCCACGCGCTGTTTAACGATATTCCGGGCGAATGGCCGTGGCTGCTGGGTTATAACGAAGTCGAAATGCATCCGGAGGGCAAACTGCTGGCGACGGTCGCCGGTACCGGTCATCCGCTGCTGGCCATTCGCGAATATCAACAGGGTCGCTCGCTGGTGTGGACCAGCGATATGTCGGCACACTGGCTGCCGGAAGAGTTTGCCAAATGGCCCGGCTATCGCCAGCTGTGGATTAACTGCCTTGACTGGCTGACGGAACATCGCTGATGACCACCACCCTTGAACTCGCCCGGCAGCTGCTGGGCTTTAACACCATCAACCCGCCGGGCAGCGAAGCAGACTGCATGCGGTACTTTGCCGACTGGCTTAACGCTAACGGTTTTGCAGTTTCGCTGTCGTCATTCGGCGAGGGTCGCAGCAATCTGATCGCCAGGCTCCCCGGGGCAACGCCTGGTAAACCGCTGGCCTTTACCGGGCATCTGGATACCGTGCCGCTGGGAAATGCCCGGTGGCGGTACGACCCTTTCGGCTCGCAGATGGAAGACGGGCGCCTTTATGGACGCGGGTCCAGCGATATGAAAGCGGCGATAGCGGCGTTTGCCGTCGCCTGCGTTCAGCAGCGGGAAACGATCCTCGCCGGGCGCGGCGCAGTATTGCTGATTACCGGCGGGGAAGAAACGGGCTGCGACGGCGCGCGGGCGCTGATCGCCTCCGCGCCGTTGCCGGAAGTGGGCGCGCTGATCGTCGGCGAGCCCACCGCCAATTATCCGGTTATCGGCCATAAAGGCGCGCTCTGGCTACGCTGCGAAACGCGGGGAAAAACTGCCCATGGCGCGATGCCGGAGCTGGGGATTAATGCTATCTATCTGGCGGCGGATGCGCTGGCTAAAATCCAACATTTTTCGCCGGGCGCGCCGCATCCGCTGATGAAGCAGCCCACGGTAAACGTCGGACGTATTGAAGGCGGGCTAAATATTAATTCCGTGCCGGACCACACGCGTTTCGATATCGATATCCGCAGCGCGCCTGATTTACAGCACGCCACCATCCGCCAGCGGTTGACCACGCTGCTTGGCGAGAGCGTCACGGTGTCGACGCTGGTCGATCTGCCCGCAGTACTCAGCGAACAGGATCACGCGTGGATAAAACAGGTTTATCAGCGCTGCCAGCCGCTGCACGATCGGCCGCTTGAGCCGCGGGTGGTGCCCTACTTTACCGACGCCTCGCTGCTGCTGCCGGCGTTGGGCAATCCGCCCTGTATCATTCTCGGCCCCGGCGAGCCGTCTATGGCTCATCAAACCGACGAGTACTGCCTGCTCAGCCGGCTGGAGGAGGCTGAACAGCTGTACGGGAACCTGATTCGCGACTGGATGGCGTAAATCGGCCGCGGCGAAGGAAAAAAATACGTGACAGCGTCACTTAATGCCGCTGCCGCGCCTTCAATCCGCCGCAGGAAAAATCAGCGATTAGCGTTTGAATAAAATCGCGGAATAACAGAGGATAACCGCCTCGCATCCGGAATAGCTCATCGCCAGCAAGGAGGCATTACCATGTTCGTGAAAATCAGCCCGCAGCTCATTTGCCCCCTCGCTTTACTCCTTTCCGCCTGCTCGGGTAGTGCTTCTGCGCCGGACAGCACCGAAGACGCTAAAATATCGGCAGAAGTGGATAAGATACTTCGCGATTATCAAACGGGTTCAGATACTTCACCGCAGGCCAATGCCTCACGCTATCTGACCCAGATCCAGAAGGCTATCTTCGCTAAGATAGACCAGCCGGCGTCCAGGCAAGGGCAAACATGCTCGGTGCGCTTAACGCTACAGCGTGACGGGACGGTGGAGAATCCAACGGTCGAGAACGGCGATCCGGCGCTATGCGCGGAGGTGATGTCCGCGCTGAGACAAGCCACAATCCCGCCTGCGCCAGACGAAAAAACCTATCAAACATTCAGTCATGTCGTTCTGGACTTCAGGCCCTGACAGATCTTTGTGGGATCCTTTCACAGAGGCCATTCGGCCCCTGCTTCATTGTCAGAACTCAATGCGCCCGCCGAAATTATAGCGCCGTCCTTCCAGCATCGCCGTCTGCCGGTAGGCGGTGGTGTAAACCGGATTTACATCAAACAGATTGTAGATCCCGCTCATCAGGGTGACACGCTTAGTCAGGTGGTAACGCGCGCCTAAATCCACCAGCGCGTAGGCGTCCGTTGCGCTGGACTTGCCGATATCCGGCGATCTGCTGCGCCAGCTGGCCCTGGTCCATAGTTCCAGATCGGAAGTGGTGTTCCACGTCAGCGAAACGTTGGCCATACTGCTGGGGAAATCGTTTAGCGCATAGCCTTTATACTCGCCGCTTTTCTGTTCGCTGTGGGTGTAGGTATAGTTGGCGTTCGCCTTCAGCGCTGCGGTCACCTGCCAGTCGCCGTTCAGCTCCACACCGTAGATCTGCGCATCACCGACGTTAATATATTGCGACACGCTATCGGCGGTATAGCCGTTGTATTGGCACTTCTGGGTAGCCGATGAGGTACAGATGGTATGGTCGCTGATTTTATCTTTAAATTTGGTGTAAAAAAGGGTGGCGTCGAGCGCCAGGGCATCCCGCTGCCAGTACACGCCCAGCTCGGTATTGATGCTTTGTTCCGGCTTGAGATCGTCGTTGCCAATACCGATTTCAGAATAAGGATAAGCCCCGTAGACGCTGGTAAAACCGGCATTATTCTGGCGTAAATCCGGTTTTTTATAGCCGGCGGACACGCCCCCTTTCAGCGCCCAGGTTTCGTCAATGGCCCAGTTACCGTACAGCTTAGGCGTAACGTGATAACCGAAATAGCTATCATGATCGAGGCGCGCCGAGGTCGTCAGGGTAAAGTCCGGGACGATCATCCACGCGTCTTCCGCGAATACCGCCCAGCCGTGGCGGGTAATTTTACTGACCGGGGTGACGCCGGGCGCCTGTTTGTCCGCGATACCGAAGGTGTCATTCAGTTCGTTGCGCGTAAAGTTGACGCCTAACGTCAGCTTGTGATCGGCCAGCGTAAAGGTGTTCGCGCTATTGGCCTCAAAATTATTCTGCTTAATAAACTGCGGGTCCATGCCGGGCACGCGATATTCCGTGCGGGCCTTTTCGTAGCTGATAAAGTTCTTCACCTCCAGCAGGTCATCACCGTACCACGCATGCTGTGACAGCGAGGCCGCATCGCGGTCAAAACCCCAGTACCACTCTTTGTCGTTATGGGTTTTCTCCTGATTGCCTTTGGTGGCGTTCAGATCCCAGAGCTGGGTATCGGTTGGCGACAGAGAAATCGTGGCATCCAGATTTCCGGACTGATGTTTAACAAAACGTTCTTTCGTGGGGCTGTCATCATCGCGACGATCAAGATAATCCGCGCCCACGCTGACCCCGAGTTTACCCGGCACTACCGGCCCCATAAAGAACGCGTTAGTCTGGTTGGTGTTGCCGTATTCGCTTTTCTCCTGCAGGAAGTAATTATCCTCCAGCACCCCCGTCCATGCGTCGAGGTTATACGCCTTTTTGGTGATGACGTTGACCACGCCGCCAATAGCGTCAGAGCCGTACAACGAGGACATCGGCCCGCGAATGACCTCAATCCGTTCAATAGCGGCCAGCGGCGGCATAAACGCCGCTTCCGTCCCAATATGATGCCCGTAGGGACGAGATTCGCGGGTAGATTGCTTGATGCCGTTCACCATATACGAGGTATAGGTCGAATCCATGCCGCGCATCTGAACATCGCCGGTCGCCAGGCTGCCGTGACCGTTGCCCACCAGCACGCCCGGCATCTCGCGCAACGCTTCGGATATGTTCTGGTTTGAGCGGGTATTCAGCGCCTTCTCATCGAGCACCGAGATCGTCGCCGGCGCCTCGCGTCGCTCCTGGCTGAACCCGCTGGCGGTGACGACCATCTGCTCTTCGTTTACCGAAGCGCCATCTGCGGCGAAGGCTGCCGCGGGTAGATTCAAGGCGAGCGCCATCGCCACGTCCAGGCGTGTTTTTATCGTCACAAAAAAATCCTTAGAATTTAGTTAGATCAATCTTGAGAACGTAGTCAGCCTGGTCGCTTTTTTCGTCCTGTTTGACGCTGGCATAGAGCGTTCCGCCATCCGCTGAAAGCACCAGGCTGTTGGGCATGGCCGCCGTTTTGATGGTGTGTTTGAGATGGTTGGTTTTCGCGTCGATGATGCTTATCGAGCGATCGTTACGATGGGTCACATAGATTTCATCGCGCCCAGCGTGATAGAGCACGGCGATGGAGTTTGGCGAAGCGATACGATCGACCAGCTTGCCGGAGTCCAGTCGCACCACCAGCACATCGCGGGTATTGGTATCGGCGATATATCCGACTCCGGCGGCGCTGTTCAGGGCGATATTGAGGAAATAGTGCTCAGATTCAGCCGGGTCGACCTTCACCCGGGAAAGCAGTTTCGACGTTTTGCCATCGAGGGTAACCAACTCCCCGTTGCCGGTCACCGCATAAACCTTCTCACCCGCGGTAGCAACGGCAAACCCTACCGGGTCGATGTTCTTCAACGTATCAATTAGCTGCTGCTTGCGGGTATCGACCACCCAAAGCAGGCCCTGGCCCTTGCGCCCGATCCCTGACACATACAGACGCCGGTTTAGCTTATCCAGCACCACTTCGCGGACGTGGGCCTGTTTTTCCGGATCTGAATCATCGCTGAGCTGAAGCGTTTTAATCACCCTATTGGTCTGCGTATCCAGCAGCGTCAGCGAACCATCCAGCGCATTGCCCAAATACAGGATATGGTTTTCTTCATCCAGAGAGAGCGCAAAGGCGCGGCGTTCGGTGGCGATTTTCTCATCAATCCGCAGAGAGTCGGCCGCAAGTCGAAACACGACGCCCGCCGTTTTATCTTTATCAAATGAGGGCGCGGAGGCGGCATACAGCGCCTTCTGACCGCGATCATAGGCCAGTTCATAAACGCCATGGCCAAGAGGCTGAGAGCGGAATTCCCGCTCGCTGAAATCTTTTGCCGACGCAGAAAGCGCATGCAGAGAAAACGAAATGACCAGCGCGCCGCGCACGGCTTTCTTCAAGGATGCGATAGACATGTAATTTTTCTTTACAGTAGTTTACGGAATGCAAACAATAATGAAAATGAATATCGTTTGCAATTACATATTCCTCCCTCTTCCCTACCATTTATTGTGTTGTGATAGACGCCGCTGCGGTATAGGTGCCGGCGGCCATACCGCCATGTTGAGAACCCATCACCGGGTAACCCGCTGTAATTTGCTGACTAACTCCGCCAGGCTCCCCGCCTGCATCTTCTCCATCACCCTCGCCCGATGAACCTCCACCGTGCGTACGGCAATACTCATCGCCTGCGCAATCTCCCGATTCATGAGCCCTTTCATCACCAGCAGCGCAAGTTCTCTCTCTTTGGGGGTAAGTTGCTGATAGCAATCGACGACTTTTTCTGTGCAAAGCGCTCGCCGGAGACCGTGAGCCCATGTTCCAGCGCCGCCTGCAGCGGTTTTAGCGAAACCGGCTTTTGCAGAAAATCCACCGCACCGCGTTTCATCTCCTCTACCGCCATCGGCACGTCGCCATGCCCGGTCAGAAACACCACCGCCAGGGTACTACCGCGCTGACGCAGCGCCTCGTGAACCGCCTGGCCGTCCAGCACCGGCATCCGCATGTCCAGCAGCACAACACCGACCTGATACAGATCGGCCTGCGCAAGGAACCGTTCCCCCTCTTCCCAGCACACCGCCTCATAGCCCAGGCTCTCCAGTAAAAAAGCGCATGCCCGGGTCACTGCCGGATCGTCATCTAAGAGATGAATTATCGCCATTGTCGCTCCGCTCTTCTTGATGCGTGAATGCCAGTACCACTACCGCGCCGGGCCGTCCATCGGGCGCCGTTTGATTCCTTATGCCGATCTCTCCCCGGCCATAACGCACCAGCCGCTGACAGATAACCAGCCCCAGCCCCATTCCCTCTTGCCGGCTGCTCTTAAACGGCTGGAATGCCTGCGCTAGCTGCGCGTCATCGATACCGCCGCCGTTATCCTGCAGGACGATCCTCACGCTTCCGGCATCGCGAACGGCATCAATCCACAGCATCTTCGCTCCGGCCTGCGCCGCATTGAGGATCAGATTCGCCAGCACCTGCTCAAGCAGAACAGGCGGTAAGACGATGGTCAGGGCGTGGTCTATGCTGCTTATCATCCGAAGTCCGGGAAACTGTCGCGGCACGTGCAGCCACTGCCAGACATTATCAATCGCCTGAACAATGCGAACGCTCTCCCACTTTTCGGCCGTAACGGATTCTCCTTGCGCCTGGCTCACCCAAAGCCGCAGATTGCGCAGCGTCTCCGCCCCGCGCTGCGCCTGAAGATCAATGTTCTCCAGCGCCGACAGTAAAGGGTGCTGCGGATCCTGCTTCTGCAAGCGGATCGAACAGCCCTGAGCATAGTGCCGGATAGCCGACAGCGGCTGATTTAACTCATGTGCGAAACCTGAAGTCATTTCGCCGAGTACGCTTATTTGACGGGCCGTTTCAAGGGCCTGCTCCTGCTCGCGCAGCCGGATGGCGCTGCGTTCAAGCTGCCTGCCGCGCCGTCGCACCAGCAGCATCACCCAGATATAATTGAGTATCAGTAGTATCAATATCAGCCCGGCTCCCGCCACCAGCAGGCGATTCTGAACAAACCAGTTCCTGACATCCATCCATAACAGTCGCTGCTGAGGATGCTGTTTCAGTTCGCGCATGAGCGCTTCGGCCTGGCTGGTTGAGGCAGGCGCGCCCCAACGAAAAACCGCATTATCAGGCGCATTAAGCAACACGCGGGTCACGCGATCGGCCACCTCGTCGCTTACGGTGGGCAGCGCGGCAAAAGACCAGTCTCTGTAAAGCCGGGTACTGGTTACGCAAGGTGCGGATTCCGGGCGTGTTATCAGCGCGACAAAATCAACTTTATCAATCAGCCCCTCTTCATCCATCATTTCCAGCAGACACGCCGGAACAATGGCTGCCTGCACGGCATTTTCGCGCAGCAGATAAATAAGCGCATCGGCTGGAAATCCGGTGAAGCGCAGATGGAGATCGCTGTCTGGCCGCAATCCGGCATCGCTCAGCGCTTTGTATCCCAACAGGTAGCCGCCAAAAGCCAGGGGATCGATGGCGCCAACCGTTTTCCCGATCAAATCCATAGGCGTCTTAATTTCGCCGTCGCGACGGGCCAGGATGACGCTTCCTATTATGTTCTTCACGCCATGAGAAGCGCGCAATGAGGCCAGCCAGCGTAAGGGGAAATGAGTATTTAGTTGAACAAACTGCCCAGGGTGGGTCACGACAAACTGCACGCTACCGTTCTTGACCGCTTCCTGCATCTCATGGAGATCCAGCGGACGAATATGGAACTGCTGATCCGGCATCTGCTGATTCAGAAATGATTCCAGCGGCTGCCAGCTGCTGCGAGCAATGGCATCGCCGCGAATCGACAGCAGACCGATATACCATGAGTCCGCCCGTGCCGGACAGATCAGCAGTAATGTAGAGATCAGCAGCGCCAAACGCCCCATCGTTTTCGCTCCCACTCAACCATCCCTTTCACTATATTGATTTAAATCAACTATTAGACGGGTATGTGGTTAACCACAATAGCGATCCCCCCGCCGAGATTTTTACACTACGAATCATCAACACTGTTTATGTATCACAAGCAAGTCAATGATGTTGTAAATATTTCTTAGCCGCCGCGCGAGGGGAAAATATGGGCAAAAGTAAACTACCGTTTCTTGGGCAGTCGGGCATTGCGAGCGCCGACGCTTCTCGGGTTCCGCACATCCAGGCAAAAAAAGAACAGGTTCGGTCTCGCTCCCAGGAGATCGGCTGGCTCTTGTGGGCGTTACAGTATGTTTTTTTTATCGGCGTGGCGCTGTTTGTCTCTGTCCGCTGCGGGAGCAAAAAGCTGACGCCGCTGCGCGAGAGACGCGTGGACCTTCATCAAACCGCCTGTTCCGGGTGTTTTTATGTCTCTTCAACTCCGAAGTCGAAGATGCCCTGGAGTGCACCATTGACTCTGTTATTCAGCCGGGCGTTTACGGCACCATTTTCTGCTAAACGTTACGCCGTCATCGATCGGCGGATTTATACCGCGGGCCATTTCCGCGCTCGGCATGCTGATGTTCTGGCACATGGTATTGTGTCGTTATATTTTTGCCCTCTATCCCCAGCCCACCGTTCCGGGTTGCGGGACCTGCCAGCCGCGGCTTAGCGCGCTGACTCACTGACCGATTTTTTTGCCATGCGGATCCGCTCGTGAGGGGGCATGGCGTTGGTTACCGGCCAGGGACCTCCCCGCCGGCTGGCGTATTTCTGATGATAAATAAAGCGTTAAATTGATAAGAGATAGAGCCTGAGCACCCGCCTCCTGAATGAGACGTTCTTCTTTATAACCTCAACACCACTGCGCGCCGTTTTTTCTGATAAGGCGCAATAATAGCATTAGTATATTTAATCATTTATGAAAAAATGAGTTAACGATATTCTTATTCAAACGAGACAGCGTATTGTATAGTTGTCCTGTGCTTAACTTGCTAATTTCCAGCGTAGCGTATTACTTCTCCCGCTCCCGGTTTTAATGCTTATTACGGCTCCGGAGTTTTCCATCTGGCATAATAAATAGCGCATGCTGTAAATACTAATATCCATTTCGTTGGCGATCTCTCGTGTCGTCAGCCAGATTTCACTTTCGGATTGTTTTAAATGTAAACGACTGGTCGTCAGGCGTTTCATGCTTTGCAACGTACGGTACTTATCATCTGATTCATCACCGCCTTCAGGAGAAAGTTTTGTTTTCCAGATAAGCCGATCGTCAGCATATTCCGGAACATGATGCTGGACAATTTCAGCGTATTTTTTTGAAACAGCCTGAGAGCCTAACCACAGTACGAAGTCGCTATACCTTTTTATATTGATTTTACGCATAATAGAACGGCGATAGCTGCTCAATGCTTTTATAGAACAACCCATTTTTTGCGAAATCTCATAATGCCCCAAGCCTTGACTTAAATACCCTAGCATCAACTGTTCTCGCCATGCCAGTTGGTAAGGCCCTGGGCATTTAGAGCAGTTTGGCTTACGCAGATCCGGAGGGCCGCTCATCGAGTCAGCGAAAAATAAAGTAAACAATTTTCTGCGAATAGTGGCCGCGGAGTTTCTCATGGTAATAACGGCATTGATGACCGGACAGTTAATATTCCGATCGTAATGTTCGCTACGCGGATATACGCTTAACCATTTTTTACCTAACATTTTGAACTTATATTCATTGTGTGTACGGAACTCATGACACCCCACCCAATCAAACACTTTTTCACCCGGCGTGTGGAATTTCACGATCAGATCCGCGGCCATAGGCTCGCTAGTCTTAGAGATAATCACTCCGCCCTGATACTCCTCTTCAAACAACTCTTTCAACAGGAATATAAGCCCCATGGAAAAATAATTATTCTCAGTTGCTATATGCACTGGCAAGTGTAGTGGTTTAGCAGTAGGTACCATAATGAACCTCCTTCCGGTTTGATTCAGCTCGTCCTGTTTACATATATGAGCTTAAGTTAATTATACAATTGAATTAGTACAAAGACTCTCGAGTACACGAATTATATATTAAAAGAAAAGTAAATATTTAACCTTTACATTTACATTGTACGTTGTTTAACCACTCGAACTTTCCAATGCTCGACATAGTTTCCCCGTTCTGCCGGGTCGCCGTATTCATTTACTTTCACCGCTAATTCGGCTTCACCATTCAAGCGTATTTTTTTTGCAACCACCCGCAGCCAGGTCGGCAGCTCGCTAATTTTTTCTTGCAGTACCAGACCAGAAAGATCGGAGTCTGCAATCAAGGTTCCGTCAGTCAGACGACGTATAAACGAAAGCGTTAATTCGGTTGCCGACTCATTGTCGGGTAATACCTCGTTACCGGTATGGATGACCCGGAACCAGGCTTCGTTACCGGCAGCTAATGTATTTTCCTGTTTAATAAAGTTATGCAACCATTCCTGGTCGCGTACCTCCTTGTTTTTCATGGTTTTCTTTATAGCATCGCTGACGCGCTGATTAGCCCTGGCAAGATGTTGTTCAAACGCCTCCTGAGACAGGCGGCGTTCTCCGCGTAGCGTTTCCGTTATCCCCGCCAGAAATAATTTACGATCAATCTGAACACCTTGTTCATTTCGCTGTTCAAGCAGTTCAACAATATCAACACCCATCGCCATACCGGCGGCAAAATCCGCTAAATCTTGTTCACTTGTAGGGAGTGGTGGATACTTTGCCAGCTTCAGATTTTTTTGCATTTCCTGCGTCAAACGCTTCCACTGCCCATTCTCCGCCTCCAGCTTGCCGAGTTTTGTCATAATTAAATGACGTTCTTTGTCGTTATTTTTTAAAATAACATTTTCACCCTCACGCTGGGCTAACTTATCGCGCATGATTTTTATTTCGTCTTTCTGTTTCAGATATAGCTCTTGTATCATTCGCTCTGAAGGCGAGGCGGAAATATGTTGAATAACCGATTTCAGCCAGCGGCCTAAGATACGAGAATCAGGTAGATAAACGTCTGTTTCGTTCTTGTTTATTATTTTTTGCTCCCTCCTCACCTCCGGATATTTGATAACGCCAGAAGGCGGAATATCAGGAGTTTTCGCAGATTTTTCATCTCTCTCTTTTATTTTTGCCGGCGCCGTTGTGGCTTTCACCGCGACGGACGGCCTGGCGTTAATCTTTTCTTTAGCAGACGCTTTTGGCGGCGTCTTTGATTTTTCCCGCGGCGCAGGACGTCTCTCTTCCTGCGATTGCACGCTGCTTTTATTGACTTCTTCGCGCTGGGTCCAATCCCTGGCATAGTTTAAAACATCGGCCTGAACGCATGAAATCATCGTGACACCGAGAATGAAGACGATTGCATTCCCTGCTCGATGACTCATTCGAGTTTATCCCCTGTTGGTTTGACTGCCAGACTATTTAGCATTTCTCCACGGATCTCTGAACATAGTTTTACCGCCTGGAACTTATATAAAGCATCAATGGCATGACGCGTTTCTGGATTTACTGAGTTACGCACGGTGGTATATCCGGAAGCTCCGTGCATGACACGCTCAAACCGGGCCTTTAATTCGGCATATCTGAGTTGATTAACAGTTCCCAATGCGTTTAACTCTTTTTCACACTGTACCATATCGACTTCTCCTTCCGGATTTGTCGGCGGCGCAACCGCTTCCCCTGAGGAAGTCACCAGCGATGGTGCTTTTTTAGGAACACAGCCGGTTAAAAAAAATCCCGCAATGATAACTGCGACAACGCCTGATTTAATCATTATTTTCTTAACTCCAGAATTAATATTCATCGCTATTTCTTCATCGCCAGCGTGACAATGAATATTTATGAAGGTTGCGATGGTGAAGAATATGCCATTCAATACCGCCCTGAAACACATTCAGGGCGATTTTAATTATAAATAATTTACAGCCAGTATCCCGGTTCCGCTAATTGGACCGGTACTGGTCGGCGTACCATTCAGGGTTACCGTAACATTTAAGTTATTCGTTTTACCGGATGAAACTCTGTTTGTTTGTAGCGCCAGACCATTAACCGTAACCTTCGCGGTAACGCCACGTCCCAAATCAATGGTGTCCCTGCCGATGGTAGAAACGTTACTCAGATATAAGCTGTAAGTCACCCCTGCATCGCTACAGGCCATCGTTGCGCTTCTTGTCAGCGATTGCCCTGATACGGCCCCCGGCGCCATATCGTCAAATGGAAAGGACAGCGCGCTGGTGCTCATGCCACACCACTCCGGATCGGGTTCAGGATCAACGGTCCCAGGGAATCCTGGCTGACAAGGTTCCGCTAATCCAGGAGCATAAACGGTGTAGAAATCACCGGTCCCCGGGTTTATTGCTCCAAAAATCAGGCACGGCGGTGCGTGAGCAGGGTACGATGAGGGCAACGCGACGCTGGCGGTACCGGAGAAACCATATTTCTGATAGAAGCGCGCGGCCATCATCTGATGCGTACAATAAAACGGATTATCAGTACAATAATCTGTTGTAGTGCTGCCATCAGATTTACGCACAGGATCGGTATTGCTTACGGTCATAATTGGTTGCCTGGTTCCCCCGCCAAACCAGTGACCGTTCATTGACGTTGTCCAACCATAAATCATATATAGCCCCCAGGTTGCGGCCCTGGTAGCTTCTATCGAGGCGAAAGTCTGCGCATTTAAATCTGTAGCCCAGTTGACCGCGACGGAACCCCCGTTTGCCGTGAGAGACTGTACCGTCGGGCATCCTCCCCCCTGATTACCAAAGGCATTACAATCCGCCGCCGAAGCAGTTTCAGACCATAGCAGAGCATTGCCCAGTACGATCCCCGCCGTCAGTATCAATCTTTTTAAGTTTCTCTTTTCCATAAGCACCCTACCGCGTTAAATAGTATTCCGACCACGGGACTCCGTTACAAATATTCCGCCTTCAAGGTCACCGTCGCCTCGAACGGCCCTTCAGCCAACTCAATATTCGGCCTTTGCACCAGCAATGCTTCGATTTTGGGTATCGCCGAAAGGCTGATTTCTATCGGCGAATCAAACTGAAAAGGCTGACCGTCACGAAAGATCTTCACCCCAAGATTGCCGATATTGCCCATCGATGTGGCAACCGTCGCGCGATCGGTTGTATCAAATGTCGCCAGGGTTCCCCGAACGCTAAGCATCAGTTTCCAGTCTCTACCGGCAGTGCTGTCGCATACCAGGTTGTACGGCACATCCTGACGATAAACGCCATCACTGACCTTTTTGATCGACAGACGATCGCCAAACGGCACGTGAATGGTTTTATCGTTGTCTATCGAGCACGGCGGCGGATTGACCAGCATCCCTTTAAAGATGACGTCGGCTTCATTGGCGGCCATCGCCGGACTAACGCCAACGAAAAGGATGTTGAGTAAAAGCGCGGCTGTTGTTAGCTGACGCATTAGATAATCCTCATTGATAGCTAAACACCATAGTCGCTGAACCGTTAAATGCCCCGTCTGGTAGCGAGGCGTTGGTCTGCATGACCGGAACCGCATACAGAGCCGGAGGTTTATTTTCGGCATAGGTAAAACTCAGCACTCCGCTATTGGGAGCGATAGTCGTTTTACTCGCGTCGTACACTTTTATCCGAAGGCCCGTTACATCTGTGGTAAACAGCTGGCCGTTAAATGACGCGCCGTTACCTTTGAGATTAATTTTTAACGTATTACGAAGCAGGTTTGTGCATTTCAGCGTATAGACAATCGGCGTTTCGTAGTTCGCACCATCAATTCGGGTGGTCAGTACTTCACCAAAATTGACCACAATCTGTTGATTGTCATTGATTTCACATTCAGGTTCGACAATATTGCCGGTGATAGTCAACGTGGTTGTTCCACCGTCTGATGCCAGGCCGTATGGTGATGCGGCTATCAGGCAGCAAAGAACGGCAAGGCGCCCTAATTTCCATGTTTTCACTTTCTGCCTCCCGTCAGCTTTCAGGCGTGATAACCGGCTGCGCCTTACAGGCGGAACCGGTACACTGGAATGGCAGCAAACGTAAGCTACCGTAATCATTCACAAAAACCAGAACTGGCGTTGCGCCCAGGTCAGCTGCGCCCACGTTCAGCGCCGTCTGGGCCTTTGGCGCCACCATTATCGGTTCAAATCCTTCCTTGCCCTTTCCCTTCACGCTGCTACGACCTTCAACAAACGTCAGATGGTACGGCGTCGGGTTATTCAGCGTGTAGCGATTGCCATTTTTAGCCAGCGTCACGTTCTGAATGCCGGGAAAGGAATCGTATTTCGCATCAACCTTTATGGAGGCCGGACGCCAGAAAATTTTCAGCCGGGTCTGCAGCGCCAGCGTTAACACGTTTGGCTTATCGCTGCGCGGCGGAATTTCACGCAGGTTGAACCAGAACACGCTCTCCCTGTCTTTCGGCAGCTTGCCGATATCCGGTAGAACCTGAACCCGCACCGCGCTTTTGGAACCGGCTTCAATGCGCTGCACCGGCGGCAATACCATCAATGGGCTCGTGACTTTAGCCTCTGTTTCATCTTCTATCCAGGTCTGCGCCAGATAGGGTTCCTGAGTATTCCGATTCGTCACGCTCATACTGACGCTTTTGTCTCCTTCATTAACGATCACCCGTGAACGGCTAACCGTTAATGCCGCCTCAGCGGGTAACAAAGAACTCGCCGATAACACTGCAACCGTGGCAAAAACGAGTGTTTTCTTCATAACGAGCTACCTCTAGTCGTACTCAAGCAAAAATGTTGTCACGCATTCGAAATCCCCTTCGCGCACCCGGCTATGGACCGGCGCGGAAACAAAAGCCTGGAAATTTAAATTGGTGTCACCCGCCGTCAAGGTTGCCGGACGCATGGCGGTATTAGGTAATACCGGCGTACCATCCGCGTCTTCAACGGCGATAGCGATCCCGCCCGCTGTCCCGGTAACCGCGAAAAGTCCTGGCTGATCGACATCTTCTGTGCCCATGAACGTGACCTTTACCGTGCTTCCCAAAGACAGGTCGCAGTTGATGAGCATGATCGAGAAACGCTCGCGTTCACTCAGGTGATATTTGATAAACGTTTTCGACGGTATGTTGCGAAAATCAACGATCTGATCTTCTGAATCCACGTGCAGTTCACACGGGTCAGCCACCAGATTACCGGTGAAGTAAACATCCGTATCAGCATGCGTGGCCGGTACACTGACCAGCAGCAGCATGGGAAAAACCATCAGGCTTAGCGCTCGCGCTATGTGTCTTTTCATTATTCGTACTCCAGGCCGACATTCACTACGCTGCGCCATTCATTGGCCAACAGCGGCGCAGGAAGACGCCACAGCTGCGCCTGAAACACCAGATCGTTGCGCCCGGGAGTCAGGATCTGCGGCCGGCTTGACATACCAGGACGCAGAAGCTCGCCCCGCGGGTCGCTCAATCGCAGCGCCACCCCTTTCACGCCTCCATGAACCCTGAAGAACCGACTATCCGTAGGTTCTGTTTCCCCGTAAATCGTCATTCTTACGGCGGATTGCCCGTTAAGCATCAGCGAACCCCGCATCAACTGATGGTCTCGCATAAACTGATACTCGCCGGGGCAGCGATCTAATTTGATATATATCGCCACCGGCGTCGTAACCGAACCTGGCTGATCCAGTCCCCAGGCGACGGTACTGCCCAAATCGATCTCTTGTTCCGCCGATTCCGGCAACAGTACACACGGAGACGCAACCAGCGTGCCCGTGGCGCGAATCCCACCGTTGAGGCCGTCGGTGTCCCAGTTTGCGGCGCTAGCCACAGAAACGACCCCGGCTGTTAATAGCCACAGAATCAAGGTGGTACGACCGAATCCATGTTTCATCAGGCATCTCCTGTGTCCAACACCCGCTTCCATCAGGATGCGGGCTTGGCTGCCGCACGGCAGACATTACCGTTGCAACTAAACGGCAAAGTGGGTTTACCGCCGAAGTCGTTAATCGTGGTGACGTGCGGCGTCGTAAAGTGCGAACTGCTCACCATCGCCGTCGATTTTGGCGCGACCATGACCGACTGAAACCCCTTCGCCACGGCCATGTTCGGCGCGGGGGTAATGCCAATCACCGTCATGTAATACGGCGTCGGATTCTCCACCCGATATCCGCCGTTCACCTTCTGCAGCACCAGTTGGTTATCCCAACGGCTATACTTCTCCGGCAGGATGGCTTTTGGCCGGTAAAACAACTTTATTTTGGTATGCAGCGCCAGCTGCATCACATTAGGTCGGTCGCTCTTAGGCGGTACTTCACGCACGTTGAAATAAAAAAGGCTCTCTCTGTCCTGAGGCAATAACGCCGCGTCCGGCATTGCATTAATGCGCAAAACGCTTTTTCCCTTTGCCTCGAGCCGCTGGAGCGGGGGGACCACGACCAACGGACCGCTTATTTTTTTCCCCTGCTCATCTTCAATCCATCCCTGGGCCAGGTAAGGCATTGACGTGCTGTCGTTAGTAATGTTCAGGGAAATGCTCTTCTGCGAACCGGGAAAAATCGCCCGCGTTCTGTCCAGGGCGATCGCCGCCTGTGCATCATTCAGCAGACCTGACGTCAGCGTTCCCAGCAGAATAGCCATCGTCGTTTTATTTACTTTCATTCCTTCACCATCCACTTTCTCAGCCGCGAGATATCGGTTTGCATGGCAGTAACAGCTGCTGTGCAGGGAGGACTCGCGGCAGTACGACTTCACACCGGGCGGAACCGCCCCAGTGCACGGTTAAATGCTCATCCGGATTCACGCCGGTCAACCAGGCCAGTCCGCCATCGCTGACCATTCCCAGCTCGCGCTCTTTGGCGTTATGCACCGTCGCGCCAAACGGCGGATGACGACCATCTTCCTGGCTGAGGATGGCGACGACTTTCGCGCCCTTTAACACATCGAAACGGCGGAACCCGATGGCGCCTTCGGTAAGCGCCAGCTCAGCAATTGGCGAGCCTGAAGTCTCAACGTCGTCTGGTAAGCGGTTAACGTCAATTTCGGCACTGGTGCGGAAATAGTTCGGCACGCCTGGGATCACCGCGATACCAAAGGCGTTGGTATAACTCTGATACCCCACAGGCACTCCGCTCACCCCATCGGTGCTGACCATCAGCCGGGTCCCCCCCTGTACCCCGCCTGAATGCAGCGCCACGCCTTCAGCCGTTGCGGTCATACCGCCGCTGGCTGAGATACCAAAAGAGGTATACTGGCTTTGTGCCCAGTTAAAGTTGGTAGTAACATCGGCCATACTGCCAGGGTGCGAGTAATAGCCGCTCATCTGACTGCGCGTTCCCTGCCCGCCGCCTATGCTGTTACCGGCGTTAATGCGGTAATAATCATTATTTTCCAGACGATCGCTCCAGCTGGCGTTTTGCGTATAGCGGTCGCGGTTAATGCTTCCGTTGTACCCTACCGTGCCTGAACCAAATGGCATGGTGAGCGAAATATAGGCCGTGTCGTCCTTACGTCCGTTAAACTCGCTGCGCGCCGCGTTGAGCGATAACGAAAGATGTCTCCAGTCGCCCAGATCAAAATACTTGTTAAGAGAAACGCTGTAGCGATCGGTCGCTGGGCGGTTCCAGTAAGTCTGATGCGACCAGTTAATACTGGTGGAGAGGCGCAGGTCCTCGAAATTCTTGGTCGCCTGGAGGGTATACAGCTCTTTACTATTACCGATATAACCTTCCCGGTAGCGAATATCTAAATACTCACCCATGGTGAGATAGTTGCGCTCGGAGAAGCGGTAGCCGGCAAACGTGACTTCACTACTGAGTTCATCAAAGCGTTTGGAATAGCTGAGCCGCCAGGATCTTCCGTGACGGTTTTTATCGCCCGGGAAGCGGGCGCTGGCATGGGTAACGTCAGCGGACAAGGTGCCGTAGACGCTCATATCACGACCTGCCCCGAGTGCCACGCTGTTGTAGTCCTGCGAGAAAATACCGCCGCCATACACCGACCAGGCATTCGTCAGGCCCCAGGAGAGCTCACCGGTCGCAAAATAAGGTCCCTGTGTACTGTGGCGATAGTCCCTTGGCCGACCGGTGGTCAGCTTGTAACGAAGCTGGCCGGGACGCGTCAGATAAGGAACCTGAGCCGTATCCACGGCAAAGGTCTGCACCGAGCCATCCTGTTCTTCAACCCGCACATCCAGCCTGCCGGTCAGGGCGCTGCTCAGTTCCTGAATACGGAACGGCCCCGCCGCAACGGTACTTTCATAGATCACTCGTCCTTGCTGGGTGACCGTAACCTTCGCGTTCGTCCGCGCGATACCCGAAACTTCAGGGGCATAACCGCGCAGTTTCGGCGGCAGCTGGCTTTCATCGCTGACCAGCGATAACCCGGTGTAGCGCCACGAATCAAAAAGATCGGAAGTGAGATAATCTTCACCAACGGTAAGCTTTGACATAATGCCAGGCAGCGCGCGATAGGCGTAGAATCGGCTCCAGTCAAAGTCACGGTTGGTACTGTTCGGCCGTCCAGTGGTGTTGTAATAACTTCCCTGATAATCCCCTCTTAAGCGCCATGGACCCAGGTTCACCCCGGTGGTGCCGCTGACGCTGGCACTCTGGCTCTGATTCCCGCGCCGTGGGAAGGTGACGTTAGTGTTGAGGTTGTAATCAAACAGCAGGCCAGGAATACCCTCTTCCCAGCGGGAAACAGGCAGCCAGGAAGCATCCTGGTACTCCAGCCATGCCTGAGGCATGGCAACCTGCAAGGAGGATTCGGACAGGTCGCCGCGTAAGACAATACCTTCAAGCGCGCTGAAATCGGCGCAACGACCGCCGTCAAGCCACTGAATCATTTTGAGCGCGTCTTCACGCAGCCCAAGTAAATCGACTTGTTCAGGCGTCAGGCAGGCTTCGACAACCAGTTGATCCTCGCGTGTTCTTTCAACGAAAGTAATATCCTGATCGGAAATCCCGCGATCGTTAAGTCGCATACTCAGCGTGTAGGTCCCGGGCATAATATATCCGGCCCGAGAAAAGCGGGATAAATCAATATTCTCGCGGTCCTCAGAATCCAGAATATCCACATTAAATTCTACCGCCACAACGGGTGATGTAGAACCAAAAATGGCAATAGCAATGTAAATACCCAGACGCCGCAGGTAATAAGCTGGTGGTCTGCTTTTTTTCATTTTTTTAAATCCATTTATTGCCTACCAGAATTCACCAGTGGGAAAGTATCTATTACGGGAAAAATGGATGAGGAGGAATAAAGATTCCCAGCCATTTAATAACGCTTTAACTTACTGATAAGTTACCATAAAGCGAATAATTCCGTACCAGTCACCTTCCGACAACGATTTTCCGCCGCGCACCAGCGATAATAAATAACGCAATTCATTATTGTCATTTTGTAACATGACGGCTGGCATCGGAATGCCGTCTTGCGCCACATCGCCGATCTGGCTGTGAATACGTAGCCCAAGCCCCTGAGCATTGCCATAAACTTTAAATATATCGCGACGAAATACCTCCGTTTCCCCACTAAAAGTGATGTTCACGCTTTGCCATAAATCGCCATGACTTCTTTCCAGTGAACAGTTCACCAGACGAACAGCGAAGGGTTTAATAATCGCTTTGCCTTCCTCGTCGAGGTCATTATAAGAAATCACCCCAAAGGGTATTTCCTGCCAGATATCATCAGTATGAATAGAGCAAGCTGATTCCTGAATTTGACCATTCATTGTGACAAGCCCTCTGCCCTGATCGGATGCCACAGCGCCAGAAGATATTGCCAATAAAAGACTCAACGTCAGGCAACGCGTAATTTTTACCATGACTGTGCTCCTGAATATCGGGCTGCAGACGCAGCCCGAATAAAACTACTTGAGAACAGGCTAAGACTTATTGATAAGCCAGGGTAAAGTTAGTCACCGCCTCAAAATCACCCGGAGTGACGTTAGTCACTGACGCGATTTTTTCCAGGTAAGCGCTAAAGCTCAGAGTGTTGTCGCCAATGCCAAGAACGCGCCCGGCAGTCGGCTTATCTAAAGTCACCATCGTGCCTGAGTAATCCTGGATACGAACGCCAGCGCCCGCAGCCTGACCGGTAATAGCCAGCATGGTCATGTCATTAGGAACGTTGCCGCCATTGAAGGTGACAGTGACGGTGTTAAACATCGGGTCGCCGTTTGCATCCTTCGCGAAGGAGCAGTTTTCCAGCTCAATGTCGAACGGACGAGGAGTAGAGATACCGCCGTTATCCAAATGCGTATTGGAAATCTGACCCAGTTCGATACGCTGATCGCCGTAGCCATTTTTAATTGAGCATGGAGCATCAATAATCGAACCCCAGAAGGTGACCTTGCCGCTTCCCTGATCGGCCTGAGCTGCGAAAGAGGCAACACCCATAGTGAGAACAACAGCAGATGCAATTTTGCTAATTTTCATAATACATTCCGTTATATTAAAAGTTACTGGATAACCATCCTGAAAAATAACCCTCAAAGAGACTGAACGCAGATAGAGGGATAAAAACCTCTATATTTCTTCTCGAGTTACGCTTATTCCTGACAGCGAATTCATACTAACGCGAAAAATCTTACAATCAAATATATGCACCTGCTGAAACGATCATTACGAGCTAATAATTTTATAAAAAAATATCCAACAGGATAAAATCCTGCTAAAACCGATTAATACGACAAGGCATGTGAAAATATTACTGACGTT
>OJXB01000014.1_pt1 | contig 108120 bp, 101 predicted proteins | sample 1600641 | NCBI WGS metagenome assembly OJXB01 (sample SAMN04436887, study PRJEB24849) | human gut metagenome | biome: human gut; feature: NICU; material: stool | host: Homo sapiens | place: USA: Saint Louis, MO | collected 2012-03-28
AGACGAACAGCTGGATTCGCTGAACGTCGGCGGCATGTTTGAAGCGTGGTTCTAAGAGTGAAACCATCCCGGGTCGCGGTGTAAGAGCCAGACCCGGGTGCGCATTCCCGAAGGTGGCGCTGCGCGCCTGTCCGGGCAACCCGACCGCAGACTGCGGTGAACCCGTAGCCCCATTACACCCGTACTTTCGTCGCCACCAGCAGGCCGGTAATCAGCATCAACGTACCGGAGAGGACCAGCGGCGAGAGCAAACCGAGGTGATCCAGCGCCACGCCGCCAACCGCTGCGCCGCAGGTGTTAGCCAGCTGGATCACCGCCACCTGAATCGACCCGGCTTTTTCCGCCTGATCGGACAGGGAGCGAGTAATCCACGTTGACCAGCCTACCGGTATCAACGCGAAGGCAAAGCCCCAGATCACCGCCACCGTCGACGCCACGATTTTACTCTCCCCCCACAGCACCAGCACCGCGGCGCTGATAGCCAGCACTACCGGGGCAATCGCCAGCGCCGCTTTCACCGAGCGCTTGAGCAGCATTGAGGAGAGCGAGGTGCCGACAAAGCTGGCGATGCCGAAGCTGAGCAGCACCAGCGTCAGACCGTCGACGTCAAAGCCCGCCAGGGTCATATACACCGGGCGGATATAGGTAAAGAAGGCAAACTGGCCGGCGAAGGCCATAAAGATGGCGCACATCCCGGCCATCACGCCGGGCCGCTTCAGCAGGCCGAACATATTTTGCTGCGCCGAGGTCGACTCGCCCGGTAGAGAAGGCAGCGCCTTCAGCACCCAAATCGTACAGACCACGCCCATGACCGCCGCGCCGTTAAAGACGTTACGCCAGCCGATAATACCGCCAAGGAAGCTGCCCAGCGGCGCGGCGATCACCAGCGCTATCGATACCGCGCCGAAAATAACCGATAGCGCTTTGGGCACCACGCGCATCGGCACCAGCCGCATGGTGAGCGACGCCGACATCGCCCAAAAGCCGCCCAGCGCCAGACCAAGGCAGGCGCGGCCCAGCAGCAATAACGAAAAGCTGTTGGCAAACGAGACCAACAGGCAGGAAAGGGTCAGCAGAACCGAAAACAGGATCACCACGTAGCGGCGATCGGTATTGCGGATGATCGAGGTGATAAACAGGCTGGCGAACATCGCCACGAACGCCGTGGTGGTAACCGACTGCCCGGCAACGCCTTCGGAGATGCCTAAATCCTGCGCCATCGGCGTAAGCAGGCTTACCGGCAGGAACTCAACGGTAATCAGGCAGGCAACGCAGAAGGCCACCGCAAAAACAGCCGACCAGTTGGGTCGCGCCGCCTGATTAGCCTGCGGCGCAGAGGCATTCGAAGGAGTCATAAGTTACCTGCATGGTTGAATACGGAGGAGCCGCGCAGTGTAACATTTAAAATGTGACGAATTTAACGTTTTGACAACTTTTCAGGCTTTGCAAAGTACCTGCGTAGCTGCTCGCATAACCGGAAAATCACGTTTTTAGGTATTCCGTAACAGTAAGAGGAAGAAATAACATAGCACTTGGTGCTATATTTATGGTTACAGGATGTCAGCCAATGCGTATTTTTAAAACAAAATGGTTTACCAGGGAAGCCCGGGCTCATGCGATTGATGACGACGAACTTTGCAAAGCGATTGAAGCCACTCTCCAGGGAAAAGTAGATAACCTTGGTGGCGGCGTTTACAAAAAACGCCTCAATAAAAATCGCGATCGCGCAATCATCCTGGCAAAGGGTTCTGAGCATTGGTTTTACACATTTTATACGCCAAACAGGATATCGCCAATATCGATAACCGAGAACTCGCGGCGTTCCGTGAGTTAGCCAGGCATTATTCCCTTCTCAGCGAGGAGAAAATGGCGGCATTGGTTAAGAGAAAAGAATTGGTGGAGATTTGTCATGACTGCAAAAACTAAATTCAAAAGCCCCGCCTTTGAAGCTATCCATAGCGCTGCCGCAGGTTTATACAGTGTTGATGCGATCGCACAGGAGACGATGCGCAGCTTTGATGAAACATGCATCAGCCGCGTAAGCGATTTCCAACCTGGTGAAATTAAGGCTCTACGTGACCAACTCAACGTCAGTCAGCCGGTTTTTGCCCGCTATCTGAACACCAGCGTGTCCACGGTCCAAAAATGGGAAAGCGGGGCAAAACGCCCCGGTGGGCTGGCATTGAAATTACTCAATATCGTGCAAAAACATGGGTTAGAAGTGCTGGCATGATGCCACTTTGAGGTGATGACTTTTGCACAGTTGGCCTCGTCAGCGTGACGTTTAACGAAGCCAACAGTACACCGGGAAGTGATATCAGTGCAGCCAGTGGACACCATCCTCCGGCAAAAACAGCGCGTTATAGCGCTCCTGCAAAGCGTGCAGCTCGCTCACTTCCGGCTCCAGCTCGCGAAGGAAACCTTGCGCGAGGCGGATTTGCGCTTCGGTAATCGGCGCCCCGAGGCGGGACTTTTTCATCAACCGGTACCAGTAGTGCAGGTTCTGCTCGCTGCCATCGACGATAGCGACCTGCCAGATCAGCAGCACCTGCGCGGCATTTTGCAAATGCGCCTCATTAGGCCGTTCCAGGTAGCGTAAATACTCGTTACCGGCGGTTTTTCCTAGCTGATCGATCATCGATTCCAGCGGTACCGGCGTAATGCCTAATCGTTCGCTCAGACGGCGAATCGCACGGCGTGAATCAGAGGTAAGCACCCGAAATCCCACAAAAAATACCACTATCAGCGTGGCCAGTCCTAACCAGATCATGCATCCTCTCACTCAATCGCAGCCCCACTATCATAATGGGAAATTGCCCGCTGTCGACTGTCGGAAATACCAGAATGTGACTTATCGCGGCCCCCTGGCGCGTTCATGAAATCACCGATCCCACCCGGGGAGCGGCTACATCAAACCGCCCGGCAAGAAGCATAAAAAAGCCCGGCGCAGAGGCCGGGCAAAGTGACTCACACCCAATGACTCAGGCAGTCTGCAAAGTTTGTGTCTTTTTCTGGCGGCGGATTTTACGTTCTTCAAACACCGCAACGATGGCCATCAGACAGATGCAGCCAATTGCCGCCGCATCCAGCGCCGCAAAGGTGCCCGCCCAGCCGGTGAGGCCGAAAATCGGCGTACCGTCGGCAATCATCCCGAGTCCCAGCTTGGCGAAGCTATCGCCGATCAGATAGGCGAAGGTGCCCTTGATCCCGTCGGCAGCGCCAATCGCCTTTTTCGGCACGAAGCCTACCGCGGCGACGCCGATCAGCAGCTGCGGGCCAAACACCAGGAAACCCAGCGCAAACAGCGATGCGAGATAAACGTATTGATTGCTGGCATGCTGATAAACACCCAGCGTGGCGATAATCAGCGCCAGCGCAACGCAGGCCACCAGCGCGCGGCGACCGTTTGCCAGATCCGACAGCCAGCCCCACAGCAGCGTGCCGACCAGCGCGCCCACTTCAAACAGGGTAAAGCCCTGAATCGCCACCTCTTTGGAGAGCTTCAGCTCCTGGAAAGCGTAAACGGTGGACCACTGGTCGATACCGATGCGCACCACGTACAGGAAGATGTTGGAGAAGCACAGCAGCCAGATGACTTTATTCTTCAGCACATATTCGACGAAGATCTGCCATTTGGTCATGGCGTTCTCTTCCGTCTCTTTATCCTCTTCGCTGATCTCTTCGCCAAACAGCTCTTCGGCGTTACCGAGGCCGTAGGATTCCGGGGAGTCGCTACCAAAACGCAGGCCGATAAAACCGACGATTAACGCAATAATCGACGGGAAGATAAACATGCCAATCACATGGCCGTCGAACAGGTAGTTGGCGCCAAACAGCGCCACGCCCGCCGCGCCGGCGCCGCCGAGGTTGTGGGAGATATTCCAGAAGCCGAGGAAGGTGCCGCGCTTACGGCGAGGCGTCCACTTGGTAATGGTCGAATAGCTGCACGAGCCGCCGGTGCTCTGGAAGAAGCCGCTCAGAGCGTAGAAGGCGATCATCAGGAACAGGCTGGTCGACCCCGCGCCCATGCTGGCGCTGAAGCCGAGCATACAGATGGCCGAGAGAATCAGCATAAACGGCAAGAACTGCTTAGTGTTCTTACCGTCTGCGTAGTAGGAGACCAGCGTTTTACCCACACCGTAGGTGATAGAAAAGCCGAGGCCGATCATCCCCAGCTGCGTCATGCTCAACCCGTAGGTGGAGATCATGTCGTTCTGCGCGATATTAAAGTTTTTGCGGATCAGGTACATGGTCAGATAGCCGATGAAAACCACCAGATACGACTGCATGAACGGTTTGAACCACATTTTGCGCCGCGCTTCGAGCGGCAGGTCCAGGGTTGGCTTGCGCACCTGGTTTAAGAAGGCCAGCATGATTGGGTGACTCCTGAGCTGATTTAATACCTGCGAATGGCAGGCATTGTAAAAATCAGCCGGGAGACTCGCCTGAGACAGCGTCCAGGCGAAACCGGGAAAATTTCTTAGTTTTACGCCATTCGGCGAAGAAAGGTGAAGTCGGTCACGCTTCTCGCGGCGCCTGGGCGTTTAAAAACGGCAGCAGCAGCAGGGCGGAAATACCGGCGGCAATGGCGATGACCACGAAAAATCCGCTCCAGTGCCAGATCTCCATCACCTGCGCCAGCGGCCAGCCGGAGAGCGATGCGCCAAGATAGGCAAACAGGCCAACAAAGCCGGTTGCCGCCCCCGCCGCCTCTTTGTGCGAGCACTCCGCCGCCGCCATGCCGATCAGCATCTGTGGGCCAAAAACGAAAAAGCCGGCGGTAAAGAAGCAGGCCGCCTGCATCACGTAGCTGGCGAACGGCATCAGCCACAGTCCGCCAACTGACAACAAAATCCCGGCGGCGAAAATCAGGTTCATCGGCCCGCGGTTGCCGTTGAAGAGTTTATCCGAGCCCCAGCCCGCCACCAGCGCGCCGATAAAACCGCCCACTTCGAACATGGTGACCGCCGAATTCGCCGTCACCAGATCGACGCCGAGCGTTTCCGACATATACAGGTTGCCCCAGTCGTTAATCGCCGCGCGCACCACGTATACCAGTACGTAGCACAGCGAGAGCAGCCAGATATAGGGATTCAGCAGCACGTATTTGGTGAGGATCTCTTTGCGGGTCAGGCCAGCGCCCTCCTGCTGCTGGGCAATCTCCAGCTCATCATGCCGCCAGTCGCCCACTGCGGGCAGCCCGACCGCCTGCGGCCGGTCGCGCAGCCGCCAGCAGAGAAACAGCCCGGCGAGGATCGCCAGCGTCCCGGCAATCATCATCCCCGTTCGCCAGCCGTAGTGCAGCGCCGCCGCGCCAACCACCATTGGGATCAGCGCCCCGCCGACGTTATGCGCCGTGTTCCATAGCGCCCACCAGCCGCCGCGCTCGGTACGCGAATACCAGGCCGTCAGCAGGCGGGCGCATACCGGCGAGCCCCAGCCCTGGAAGAAGGCGTTCAGCGCCCACAGCAGCGCGAAGGCCCACAGGGAAGTGGAAAAACCAAACAGAATATTCACTACGCCGGTAGCGACCAGGCCGATGCCCATAAAATAGCGGGCGTTAGAGCGATCGCTGACGATACCGGAGAAAAATTTCGATAGCCCATAGGTGATGTAGAACAGCGTCGCCAGCAGACCGATATCGCTGCGGGTCAAAACGTTGCTGGCGAGGATTTCCGGCACCGCCGCGTTAAAGCTTTTGCGGGTGAAGTAAAACAGCGCATAGCCCAGCCAGATGGTCAGCAGAATATGCCGACGCCAGTAGCGGTAGCGCTCGTCCAGCGCCTGTTTGTCGGTAATCGGCGGAGCATCGGGCGGGGATTTTAAAAAGGCAAACATTATCGTTCCTCAAGCGTAGCGCAGCGGCAGGCTGACGCAAACGCGAGTGCCGTGGGTGCAGGAGATGGTCAGGGTGCCGCCCAGGGCGGTGACGCGCTCGCGCATGCCGGTGAGGCCAAAGCCCTGCTGACCGGAGCCCGGTGGCAGGCCGCAGCCGTCGTCCTCGATCACCAGCATCAGCCGCTGCTCCTGCTGCCAGCCTTGCAGCGTGACGGCTCTAGCGCTGGCGTGTTTGACGATATTATTCAGCCCCTCCTGGCAGACGCGGAACAGAGTGACGCGCTGGTTTTCGCTCAGCAGCGACTCATCGATACGCCACGCCAGATGGCTGACCATACCGCGATCCTCCAGCTCCATTTCGCGCATCAGCGAGCGCACCGCCTGCTCAAGCGTCAGGTCGTCCAGCTGGCGCGGGCGCAGGCGGCCCAGCAGGCGGCGCACGGAATCGTAGACGCCGAGCGAAAGCTGCTCAATCAGCTGGCCGCTCTGCCTGACGCTGGCGCTATTCGGCGCCAGCCGCTGGACGATCCCCGCCTGGGTGCGGATGGCGGTAATGGTCTGGCCGATATCATCGTGCAGCTCGCGAGACACTTCGCGGCGCACGCTCTCCTCGGTTTCCAGCAGGCGTTCCGCCAGCCGCTGGTTACGCACCAGCTCCTTTTGCAGCGACTGATTCAGCTCGCGCAGCCGCTGTATTCCGGCGCCCAGCAGCAGGCCGGTCAAGCTTTGCGCCAGCAGCGAAAGCAGTAAATCCACCGGATGATCGTGCCAGGTCTGGCTGGCGATCAGCGCGATGGCGTTCATCAGGGTCGCGATCAGCGCTCCCTGCCAGCCGTAGTGCCAGGCCAGAGCGATAATCGGCAGCGCCAGGCAGAAGGGCGTAAATCGTGAGAGCTCGGCGGGCAGCCCCAGCTGGAGCCAGAGGCTGACGCTGAACAGCAGCAGGTACCAGATAAGATGCCGCCCGCGCCAGTTCACCGGCTGCGAGACCAGCGATGGCCCCAGCGGCCGCCAGACGGTGCTGGTGAGATAGTGCCAGATAACCAGACAGGTGGGCGCCAGCGTCAGGCCGCCGGTCAGGGTCAGCAGCAGCGCGTTCAGTCCCTCTTTGCCCTCCAGCAGCCACGGCAGCGACTGGAGCAGCGCGGCGGCGATCAGCGCCCCCCCCTGACGCAGCAGAGTGAGCCAGTCGCGCTGCTGGCGATAGCTGGAAATCAGCGCCACCGGCAGCAGGGTCAAGAGGCTTCCGGTCATCAATATTATCGGGTGCGCCAGCGCCACTTCCTGCGCCAGCCAGAGGATCAGCAGCCACTCCGCGCCCAGCAGAACCGGCCAGTAGCCGCGCGGGCACTGCAGCATCAGGCCAAGCCGCAGGCCAAAGGGGAAAAGCAGCACCGCAAGATCGGGGCGCTCCACCAGGTGCAGGCTGATGCTCCACAGGCAAAACCACGCGGCGGAAAAGATAAAGCAACAGCCGACAACCGAGAGCAGCCGCGAGAAAAAGGCTTTCATTGCCAGCTATCGAACATGCGGCGCGCCAGCTCGACGTCGTTGCTGACGCCCAGCTTTTCCAGCAGGTTGGCGCGATGAACGTGGACGGTTTTCGGCGACAGGCCCAGCTCGGCGGCAATCTCTTTTACCGCCATCCCCTGCGCCAGCTTTTCCGCCACCTCGCGTTCGCGTTTGGTCAGCGGGTCCCGTCGTCCGGCCGCCAGCTTCATGGCGATATCCGGCGTCAGGTAACAGCCGCCAGCCGCCACGGTGCGCACGGCGGCGATCAGCTCATCCGGGCTGCAGCGCTTGGAGAGAAAACCGCGCGCCCCGGCGTTCAGCGCCTGCTCCACCAGCGCCGGGCTGTCGTGTACCGACAGCATGACGATCGCCATCCCTTTCGGCAGCTGGCTTAATAATTCAAGCCCGGAGATATCCGGCATCGAGATATCGCAGATGCAGACCTGCACGCCGCGACCGGGCAGCCCCGCCAGCGCCTCGCGCCCGGAACCGAATTCGGCAACGACCTGAAAATCGGCTTCCAGCCCCAGCAGTTGGGCAAAGCCGGAGCGGACGATAAGGTGATCGTCAATAAGGGCGATAGTAGTCATGGCGTTTCCTGACGGGTTAAAAAACGCGCTTACCTTAACGATATACACTTCATCCTTCAAGCTGCCTCTGCGCAGACTTGCCGCCTTGATGGCACGACTGATTGAGTTGCCAGCAAGTCATTCACAACAGCGGGTGAGATATTTAATCTCTATGTGTTATGGCTACAATCGCAATATAACGCTGCCAATTATTCACATGTAAAATATATTGATGCCATTATTGCCTAAGATCACTACATCCATTATGTACAGGAAGTAACCTAAATGATATCGTCCCTGTAAAATCAGCAAGGGAATATATATGCACCAACGACCTCATTTAGCTAAGCAAACGATCGATGCACGTTTGCTTAACCAGCTAAATACAAAAACGCAGAGTAAAACGGAGAAGTTATCGCACAGCGAAAAATTAGCTTATATCAACGATGACTACTGCGAGATAACGCGTAATTACACTTCATTTTATGGGATGAACATCCTGGGCATTGTGCTTTTCTTGCCTGTTGTTATTTTGTGTTTTGTGGGTATTTTATTTTCCTTATATGATATAACATTCAATTTTGAACGACATGTTGAAAGCTGGAATTCCAGGTCGGGCGATTATCTTTTACTATGTTTTGGATTTTTTCTTTCATTTTTCATGACGTTTATTTTCGCAGCCATCGTAAACTATTTTATCTTCGCGCCCCAGCATTATCCGGTTCGTTTTAATAGAAAAACCGGCAAGGTTTATGTTTACGATTACGTTATGTATAGTATCACTTATAAATTAACCTATACTTTCTGGTGGCATCATCCTTTTTATAAACGAACTAAACCTGAATGCAAAGAGTATGACTGGAGCCAGATTCAAGCCATCAGTATATATTCACGCAATAAGCACTCATCATACTCCACAATTCGCTGCGTCGTTTATGACTCTAGCATCAGTACCACTATGATCGATTCCTTTAACCTGATATCGACGGACGCGGGTACGGATGCGCTGTTTATGCCTAACTACAAGCTGTGGTTATGGATTAGTAATTATATGAAATTTAACGATGAGTTATTAGATATGTCCGTTAACACGAAACCAGGTATTTATGGACGCGAAGTGAAGTGGCCTGATGATATGGATAAGAAATCTAAAGCATCATCTTTGAATGAGTACAGTAAAATCTGCTCTGAATAAACTCAGAGTAGGCTTTACTTCCCGGCAAGAATATTCCCGCCGGGAAGACTAGTTACTCAAAAAAGACCGCGATTTTGCTGAACATAGAGGGATCGGACTGGTTACGCACCACTTTCTCAACATCTTCCAGCTTTTCGATCTGGCTAATCATCTGCCCGAGGCGCTGATCGTCGTTGACCAGCAGCCAGATGCGGCTCTGGTTGCTGTCCTGAATCGGCAGACAAAGAATGCCTTCCACGTTGAAAGCGCGACGGGCAAACAGGCCGCAAACGTGGGTCATCACGCCGGGATGGTTGCGCACGGTGAGCTGTAGAATAACGTTTTCATGAGTCGCTTGTTGCATGGCTTATTCCCCCACCATTTCAGTATTGGCCGCACCCGGCGGTACCATCGGATACACTTTTTCTTCGGCATCGATACGCACGTGGATCAGCGCCGGACCCGGGCGGTCGATAATCGCCTGCAGCGCCGCCTGCGGATCGGCTTCGTTATTTAAATCACAGGTTTGCAGACCAAAACCGGAGGCAATCTGCATAAAGTTAACCATCCCCGGATAGGTCGCGGCGAACACGCCCTGCTTGTAGAACAGGCTCTGCTGCTGATAAACCAGCCCCAGCGCTTCGTTATTCATCAGGATGATTTTCACATCCAGCTGATTTTCCGCCGCGGTAGCCATTTCCTGAATGTTCATCATCAGGCTGCCGTCGCCGGAGAAGCAGATGACCTTGCGCTGCGGGTTGGCCAGCGCCGCGCCGACCGCGGCAGGCAGGCCAAAGCCCATGGTGCCGAGACCGCCGGAGGTCAGCCACTGGCGCGGGCGGTTCAACGGATACGCCTGCGCGACCCACATCTGGTGCTGGCCCACGTCGGTGGTGACGATAGCCTCGTCGTCAACGCAGGCGGCGACGGCGTTAATCAGGCCATAATGGGAAAGCGGGTCTTGCTCCTGCGGGATGGTGCAGGGGAACTCCCGCTGCAGATCGGCCACCAGCTGCAGCCATGCGCTGCGCGGCTGCGCCTCAACCTGGGGGATCAGCTGTTCCAGCACTTCGCCAACGTCGCCCTGAATCGCCACGTGCGCCTGCTTGATTTTACCCAACTCTGAACGGTCGATATCAACGTGGATAATTTTCGCGTTCGGGCAGAACTGCTCGGTTTTACCAATCGCCCGGTCATCAAAACGCGCGCCTAAAACAACCAGTAAATCAGCCTCTTGCAGAATAAAATTGGTACTGCGCGCGCCGTGCATCCCCAGCATGCCCAGCGACAGCGGATGCGCTTTCGGCAGCATCCCCAGCGCCATCAGGGTCTGGGTAGTCGGCAGGTTGGCCTTTTCCGCCAGCTGGCGAATATGCTCAGGCGCGTTGATCACCCCGCCGCCCAGGTAGAGCACCGGACGCTGCGCGGCGTTAATCATCGCCGCCGCTTCACGTACGCTGGCGCTATCGAATTCCGGGGCTGCCATGCGGGCGCCGGGTTCCGGCAGGGCGTCGAGCTCAATGGTTGCCGCCTGAACATCCTTAGGAATATCTATCCACACCGGCCCTGGTCGCCCGGACTGCGCGATGCGAAACGCGTCGCTCATCACCTGCGGCAGTTCAGCAATATTGCGCACCAGGTAGTTATGTTTGGTGATGGGGATAGAGATACCGTAGGTGTCGACTTCCTGGAAAGCGTCGGTGCCGATCATCGAGGCCGGAACCTGGCCGGTAATGCATACCAGCGGAATCGAATCCAGGCGGGCGTCGGCGATCGCGGTGATCAGGTTGGTTGCCCCCGGTCCGCTACAGGCCATACAGACGGCGGGTTTGCCTTCGGTGCGCGCCATGCCCTGGGCGATGAATCCCGCCCCCTGCTCGTGACGCGCCAGAATATGGCGGATCTGCGTGCTTTGGCTTAACGCGTCGTAAATGGGAAGAATGGAGCCGCCCGGAATGCCGCTGACCGTGGTGATCCCCTGACGCTCCAGTAAATGAACGACTAACTGCGCGCCAGTGAAGCGCATTTTTTCTGATGTTGTGCCCGAACTTGCCATGCTCCAGTCCTTTTATTCTGGGCCGACTTACCGGGGGGCATGAAACGAAAAACCCCGCTCGGTTTGCGCCGGCGGGGTTTGGAATTCGTGTTGTTCCGGACCCTACGGCGCGTTGCCGACGACGACCACCACAGACACGACGACCACCGCGGCAGGCGCGGTTAGTAGTAGGGTCGAAGTCAGCGTGGTAGCGTTCATGAGGGACCTGTTGTCTCAAAAAGTGAATGAATTTATACAAACACAGCTTGTGTCATTTCACAATCGATTTATTTTCAACCACAAGAAACTGAGTTAAGGATCACATTAATTTGCGGAGGGATGAAAAACAAAAAACCCCGCCGCGGCGAGGTTTTCTGCTCGGTGTTTTTACGGTTGGTAGCCGCAAGCACACTGTATTACGTCAACGAAAAAAGTATACGCGATCGGCGAAGAAGGCGCAATTTTCACGACGGTTTTTGCTGATGTAGAGTATGGATCGTCCACGTAAATTTGTCCAAAAAATACTGTTCATGCATACAGCATTCATTCTATACTGAGGGGGTACGCAGGGTGAATCTGGGGCCGCACTTTTACCGGCGCAAAGAAGTCCTGGCTGAAACGGGTGGTGCCGTCAGCGCCTTAACCCCAGAAGAGCACACTGTGTTACGTCAACAAGTACCCCGAATAGTTTAGCCCGCCGCCGACAGGCCGGCGCCTGAAATATGACGGGTATCCCTGGCTGGCAACAGGCGGCGGAAAGGTACGCCAGCCGGTCGTGCTCCTGAACCAGAGGAGACGCGTATGGGCGGAGTGGATATCGTTGTTCTGATCCTGAAACTCATGGTTGCCGTGTTGCAACTACTTGATGCAGTCCTGAAGCAGTTCCGCTGATTCAGGTTCAAGTCGCACCTGGGAGGGGCGGGAAACCGCCCCTCTACAGGCTAACCCGATGGAGAAAACCATGCCACCGCTGTTGATTGCCGCCATCACCCCGGACGAACCCGGTTTTTCGGCACTGCGCGCCGAAAGCCAGGCGCAAAACCTGAATATGCTGCGCCGCCTGGCGGAGAACTGGCAAAATGGGGAAAATCGCTTTAACGCCCCCGGAGAAAAGCTACTGGGGGCCTTTGCCTACGGGCAGCTGGTCGGCGTGTGCGGGCTGAATGCCGACCCGTTTAGCCAGCAGCTACGGGCTGGCCGCATTCGTCATTTATACATCGGCGAACGCCACCGTCGACAGGGGAGCGGGCATCAGCTGCTGGTCTCGGTTATCACCCATTCCGGTGCTAGCTTTGATTTTCTCAACACCCATGCGCCGTCAACGGCCTGGTCGTTTTATGAAAATCTGGGGTTTCGCCCGGTGCATGATGAGCCCCGGGTTACGCATCGTCTCTTCTGTTCGCTCTAGCCGCCGCTGGCTGACGACAAGCACGCATGTTACAGTCCGGTGACGATTTTTTCCTCAGCGCCAGGCCGCAATGACCATTACCGTATTCTCTATTTTGCTGTTCGCCGCCCTGCTTCACGCCAGCTGGAACGCTATCGTAAAAGCCAGCGGCGATAAGCTGTACGCGGCGGTCGGCGTTAGTGGCTCAGCGTCGCTCATCGCCCTGATTCTGCTCCCCTTTTCTCCCCAGCCGACGCTGGCCAGCGTGCCGTTTCTTGCGGTTTCCTGCGCGCTGCAGGTGGTGTATACGGTGCTGGTGGCAAAAACCTATCAGGTCTCGGATATGAGCCAGACCTATCCGCTGATGCGCGGGACCGCGCCGCTACTGGTGGCAATAATCAGCGTCATCTTCCTGGGCGACCATCTTTCCCCGCTGGCGTGGCTGGGCATCGGCGTCATCTGTCTGGCGATTCTGGCGATGGCTTTTAACGGCCGCGCCAGTTCAAGCCAGGGTATCGTACTGGCGCTAATCAACGCCTGCTTCATTGCCGGCTACACGCTGGTTGACGGAACCGGGGTACGGCTTTCAGAAACCGCGCTGGGCTATACCCTTTGGACCTTTTTTATGAACGGCTTCTGCCTGCTGGGCTGGGCGATGATTGCCCGACGCCCGCAGGCCAGCCGCTATCTGCGCCAGCACTGGAAGAAAGGCATGGTCGGCGGCGTCGGCACCATGGGCTCCTATGGTCTGGCGCTGTGGGCAATGACCCAGGCGCCGCTGGCGGTGGTTGCCGCCCTGCGCGAAACCTCGATTCTTTTCGGCGCGGTTATCGCATTTATCCTGTTGAAAGAGAAGATGGTTCCAGTGCGTATCGTTGCCGCCTGCGGTATCGCCGCCGGGGCGATTTTGCTGCGACTGTCATAAGCAATACATGGCAACATTAGTTGCCGATTGTTGTTTACAAAACCTGCCTGAAAATCCTCCCACAATCACCGTCACGTGGTTGTCCTGTCATTATTATGTGGTAGATTCCTCCATCGTTTTGCGGGTGTGCCAGTCACATATTCTATATACTCAACTTTATACAAAGTATTCATCGACATGAAACGGCATAAGAACTTCAATTTGTTGTTGATGCTGGTACTGCTGGTGGCCGTAGGCCAGATGGCGCAGACCATTTATATTCCGGCGATTGCCGATATGGCGGTATCGCTAAACGTTCGCGAAGGCGCGGTGCAGAGCGTGATGGCCGCTTATCTGCTGACCTACGGCGTCTCGCAGCTCTTCTACGGCCCGCTGTCCGATCGCGTTGGCCGCCGCCCGGTGATCCTCGTTGGGATGTCTATTTTTATGCTGGCGACGCTGGTTGCCATCACCACCCATAGCCTGCCGGTGCTGATTGCCGCCAGCGCGATGCAGGGCATGGGCACCGGCGTCGGCGGCGTCATGGCGCGTACCCTGCCGCGCGATCTGTATGAAGGCGCGCAGCTCAGGCACGCCAATAGTCTGCTGAATATGGGGATTCTGGTCAGCCCGCTGCTGGCGCCGCTGATTGGCGGCATTCTCGATACTCTGTGGAACTGGCGGGCCTGTTTCGTGTTCCTGCTGGTGCTTTGCGCCGGCGTCACCTTCAGCATGGCGCGCTGGATGCCGGAAACCCGGCCCACCGGCGCACCGCGTACCCGGCTCATCACCAACTATAAAACGCTGTTCGGTACCGGCGCGTTCAACTGCTATCTGCTGATGCTGATCGGTGGCCTGGCGGGCATTGCCGTATTCGAAGCCTGTTCCGGCGTACTGATGGGCGCGGTGCTGGGTCTGAGCAGCATGTCGGTCAGCATTCTGTTTATTCTACCGATTCCGGCGGCGTTCTTTGGCGCCTGGTTTGCCGGCCGGCCGAACAAACGCTTCCCGACGCTGATGTGGCAGTCGGTGATTTGCTGCCTGCTGGCGGGCGTGCTGATGTGGATCCCTGGCCTGCTGGGCGTGATGACCGTCTGGACCCTACTGGTTCCCGCCGCGCTGTTCTTTTTTGGCGCCGGGATGCTGTTCCCGCTGGCGACCAGCGGCGCGATGGAGCCCTTCCCGTTCCTCGCCGGTACCGCCGGGGCGCTGGTGGGCGGACTGCAGAATATTGGTTCCGGCGTGCTGGCGTGGCTGTCGGCACTGATGCCGCAAACCGGCCAGGGCAGCCTTGGCCTGCTGATGATGCTGATGGGATTGCTGATTCTGCTATGCTGGCTGCCGCTGGCGTCGCGCTTTCATCAACACCAGCAGCCGGTTTAAGGCCTCGTGGACATCCCGGTGGCGGCGCCTGACGCGCCTTGTCCGGGCTACCGGATTGGCAGGCTACCGGGACTCTGTAGCCCGGCTAAGCGCAGCGCGAGCCGGGAAGCGGTGGCGAAGTATCAGTCCCGGCATATTTCCCGGAGGCGGCGCCTGACGCGCCTGTCCGGGCTACCGACCGGCAGACAGCGGTAAACCCGTAGCCCGGTCAGCGCAGCGCCACCGGGATGAAACTAAGCCGGTCATCATAATTGCGCCTGACCCTGCAGCCAGTTGATAAAGGCATCGATTTTCGGCCATTGACGGCCCGGCAGGGTCGTTACGTAATAGTGCTGATGGCACTCCAGGGTCATCTCGCCGAACGGCGCAATCAGCTCGCCGCTCTCCAGGCGCTTTTGCACCAGCCGCTTACGCCCCATCGCCACGCCGACGTGGTGCATCGCCGCAATGACTGCCAAATCCGAACGATCGAAGCCAATTCCTGACGATTGCGGCAAATCGATGCTAAATTTCTGCGCCCAGCTGAACCACTCGTCAGTACCGGAATCGTTGCTCCAGGCCTGACGATCGTGCAGCAGCGTGCAGTGGCGAAGGTTGGCGGGATTCTGCTGCAGCTGATGCTGGCGCGCGTAATCCGCCGTACACACCGGCACGATAGCCTCATTCATCAAAAAATGATGGCTAAGCTGCGATGAAGGCGAGTCATCAAAGTAGATCGCCAGGTCGATGCCCGCGCGCTGCATGTTGACGTTATCGTTGCCGGTCAGCACGGTAAGCGAGATCGACGGATAGCGGCGGGTAAAATCGCCGAGCGCGGGCACCAGCCAGCACTGGGCGATGGACGGGCGCGAATAGACCGTTAACGTTCCCGACAGCTCCTGGTTTTTAATATCCAGAATCTCCTGGTTCAGGCTGTCCAGCGAGGACTTCAGCGCCCAGAACACCCGTTTGCCCTCATGCGTCAGCTCCACCTTGCGGTGCGAGCGCACAAACAGCTGAATCCCCAGCTCTTCTTCCAGCTGATTGATACGGTGGCTCACCGCGCTGGGCGTCAGCGACAGCTCCTCCGCCGCCAGGGCGAACGACTCATGGCGGGCGGCGACTTCAAACGTATACAGCTTCGAAAGCTGCCAGCCATTGAGCAGCCGATTACCCAGATCTTTTAGCGTCTCCATCACCTACTCCTTTAATTTTCCTCGCCGAGTGTAAGAAAATTATCACCCTGCCGAGCGCTTAAAGATGAAAAAAAGTGATTCATAGCACAATAAACAGGCAACATTAGAGCGAAATCACCTTTTTGATTCAATTTGATTCACCTGAAGAGCCGTTTATATCGTTTGTCAGCACGTGCCGTTTTTCTGTTCAATACCCATAGATTATTCACAGGCGAGGTGGGGTATGGAATCTCAGATCTGGGTTGTGAGCACGCTGCTGATTAGCATCGTGTTGATTGTGTTAACTATCGTCAAACTGAAGTTTCACCCGTTTCTGGCGCTGCTGCTGGCCAGCTTTTTCGTCGGTGCCATGATGGGAATGAGCCCGCTGGATATGGTTAACGCCATCGAGAGCGGGATTGGCGGCACGCTGGGCTTCCTGGCGGCGGTGATTGGGCTGGGGACGATTCTCGGCAAAATGATGGAGGTCTCCGGCGCGGCTGAGCGTATCGGCCTGACGCTCCAGCGCTGCCGCTGGCTGTCCGCTGACGTCATTATGGTGCTGGTGGGCCTGATTTGCGGGATCACGCTGTTCGTTGAAGTGGGCGTGGTGCTGCTGATCCCGCTGGCGTTTTCCATTGCCAAAAAAACCAACACGTCGCTACTCAAGCTGGCCATCCCGCTGTGTACGGCGCTGATGGCGGTGCACTGCGTGGTGCCGCCGCATCCGGCGGCGCTGTTTGTCGCCAATAAGCTGGGCGCGGATATCGGCACGGTGATCGTATACGGTCTGCTGGTGGGCCTGCTGGCTTCGCTGGTCGGCGGCCCGCTGTTCCTGCGGCTGCTCGGCAACCGCCTGCCGTTTAAAGCGGTTCCGGCTGAATTTGCTAACCTCGAAGTGCGCAAAGAAGAGACCCTGCCGTCGCTGGGCGCCACGCTGTTTACGGTGCTGCTGCCGATCGGCCTGATGCTGGTCAAAACCATCGCCGAACTGAATATGACCAAAGGCGGCACGCTGTATATGCTGCTGGAGTTTATCGGCAACCCGATCACCGCCATGTTTATCGCCGTCTTCGTGGCCTACTACGTGCTGGGTATCCGCCAGGATATGGGGATGAGTACCCTGCTGACGCATACGGAAAACTGCTTCGGGTCGATTGCCAACATTCTGCTGATTATCGGCGCAGGCGGGGCCTTCAACGCCATCCTGAAAACCAGCGGCCTGGCCGATACGCTGGCGGTAATTCTATCGAACCTCGATATGCACCCGATTCTGCTGGCCTGGCTGGTGGCGCTGATTCTGCACGCCGCGGTCGGTTCCGCCACCGTCGCAATGATGGGCGCAACCGCCATCGTCGCGCCGATGCTGCCGCTCTATCCCGGCGTGAGCCCGGAAATCATCGCTATCGCCATCGGCTCCGGCGCGATTGGCTGCACTATCGTAACGGATTCCCTGTTCTGGCTGGTTAAACAATACTGCGGGGCAAGCCTTAACGAAACGTTCAAATACTATACCACGGCGACCTTTATCGCTTCGCTGCTTGCACTGGCCGGTACATTCCTGCTTTCTTTCATCATCTGAGCGCAAAGAGACGTAATATGAAAAACGCTGACATGACCACTTTACTCGCACAGTTTCCTCTACTGGAGGAGCTGATTGCCCTGAAAGAAACTACCTGGTTTAACCCGTCAACGACGTCGCTGGCGGAAGGGTTATCCTACGTTGGCCTGACGACAGAAGACGTTCAGGACGCCCATGCCCGACTCGATCGCTTTGCGTCCTATCTGGCGGAAGCCTTTCCGGAAACCGCGGCCACCGGCGGTATTATCGAGTCTGAGCTGGTGGCTATTCCGGTAATGAAGGCCCGGCTGGAAAAAACTTTTAGCCAGCCGATTAGCGGCGATCTGCTGCTGAAAAAAGACAGCCACCTACCGATTTCCGGCTCCATTAAGGCCCGCGGCGGCATTTATGAGGTGCTGACCCATGCGGAGAAACTGGCGATCGGCGCGGGATTATTAAAAACTTCCGACGACTATCGCAAGCTGCTGACTCCTGAGTTCAGGGATTTCTTTAGCCAGTACAGCATCGCCGTCGGCTCCACCGGTAATCTGGGGATGTCGATTGGCATTATGAGCGCGCGCATCGGCTTTAAGGTGACGGTCCATATGTCCGCCGACGCCAGGGCGTGGAAAAAGGCCAAACTGCGCAGCCACGGCGTGACGGTCGTGGAGTACGAAGAGGATTACGGCGTGGCGGTTGAGCAGGGGCGCAAAGCCGCCGAGTCTGACCCGAACTGCTTCTTTATCGATGATGAGAACTCGCGCACCCTGTTCCTCGGCTACGCCGTGGCCGGCGAGCGGCTAAAGGCGCAGTTTGCCCGCGAAGGGCGCGTGGTGGACGCCGGTCATCCACTGTTTGTTTATCTGCCGTGCGGCGTGGGCGGCGGCCCCGGCGGGGTGGCGTTCGGCCTGAAGCTGGCATTTGGCGACCACGTCCACTGCCTCTTCGCCGAGCCGACCCACTCCCCTTGCATGCTGCTGGGGGTCTATACCGGCCTGCATGACCAGATTTCAGTTCAGGATTTGGGGATCGATAATCTGACCGCCGCCGACGGTCTGGCGGTCGGCCGCGCTTCCGGTTTCGTGGGCCGGGCAATGGAGCGCCTGCTGGATGGGTTCTACTCTCTCGATGACCAGACTATGTACGATATGCTGGGTTGGTTAGCCGAAGAAGAAGGTATTCGCCTGGAGCCATCCGCGCTGGCCGGCATGGCCGGGCCACAGCGGGTCTGCGCCAGCGAGGCGTATCAGCGGATGCACGGTTTCACCGCGGAGCAGATGCGCAACGCGACCCATCTGGTGTGGGCGACCGGCGGCGGCATGGTGCCGGAAGAGGAGATGGCGCAGTATCTGGCGAAGGGGCGGTAACCCTCTTGGCAGGTAAACACCATGGCGACGAAGGCTCTCTCGTCGCCATTTTTTTAGCGCAGCAGATGCATGAGCTCAACCGGCGAGCGGTGCTGGTTGAGTAAATCGCGCAGAACGCGCATATAGGGGGCGCTCCAGCTATAAAACTGCCGGTATCCCTCGCATAGCGCGTTGGAGCCATCCTCCAGTCGCAGCTGCGGGCAGCCGCCACCGCATAATCTTAGCCAGGCGCAGCCCGCGCAGGCCGGTCCCGGCGGATTATTCTCATAACGTACTGTCTCACCGCGCCAGGCGCGCAGCGTGGCCTCAAACAGCGGCACGACGATGCGGTTAGCGTCTTCTTTGATCCAAATAGCAAACACCGCGCAGAGAAAATCCCCCCACAGCCGGGCGTCGGAAGGTTGCAGATGGGGAATAAACTTGATAGCCGCTGCCCCCTGCGCGCTGAGCTGGTGGTAGACGCGTTCTGGGCGCTCACACTCCTGACGATGGATAATCACTTCCCGTACCGGGATATCGCTCGCCAGAGACTGGCAGTTACCGCAGTGCCGATCGTCACCGTAATCGGCCTGACATCCTGTCATATCACATCCTTAATAAACAAAATCACTTGTCGTATATGGGTTACAGCAAACAACAATGACAGGGAAAGTACTGCGAATGCGATCAAAAATTTGTCACGAACCGCCTGCCGCTGGACGAAATCACTGTGCTCAACGTCCATCACATTGCGGCTGCGGGTATAGCGCCAGAGGATGACGGCGACGAACGGCAATATGCACAGCGAAATCCAGAACGGAAGCCCCGCCTGATGCCAGTGGTGCTTAATCGCCAGCGCCAGCAGCGCGCCATAGCCTAAAAGGGTGCGAAACCAGGCCAGCGACGTGCGCTCCGGCTGTAGGCCCGGGTCGTTCTCGCGGCGCGCCCGGCGATTATCCGGCATAGAGCACCAGCGCCATGACCACCACGATAACGATAGTCAGCAGAATACTGATCAGCAGCAGGGTGCGGGTATAGGGAAGGTCCTGTTTAAGCCGCATCGCCTTTTCATTGCTCAGCCAGCGTATATAGCCGTAAATCGCCAGGCCGCCGGCAAACAGGCACAGCAGCAGAGCGAGAATTTCGCGGATCAGCGGCGTCGCGAAATCCGGCGCCAGCTGGTCCAGGCCGACGCCGCCGGCTAAAAAGCCAAGCGAAGTGCGGATCCACGCCAGAAAGGTACGTTCATTCGCCAGCGAGAAGCGGTAATCCGGCGCTTCGCCAAGGCGGGATATTTTCATCATGACTCCGTGATGGGTTGCCGATTGCGTAAAATACCGCCGATTCTACCTGACAGCCAAAGCGGAAGGCATCAATAATCGCCCCGTGCAGAAAAAGTTCAGGCCTGATAACCGTTTAACGTCAGGTTATCAGGCTGATGATTGGCGGCTATATCGTTCAGGCTTATGACACATTGCGCCCGCGTTTCTGCCGGGCGGTGACTGGCTTCTGACCCGGCCTACAAATTAAAACATACCAGAAGAGTAGCCACTCTTTGTAGGCCCGGTGAGGCGCTAGCCGTCACCGGGCAAGGCCTGAAGAGCGTACTTTGTCAGCAATCTGAGTTCATCAGAACTTCTGTTTTTTCTCCTCCACCTTCACGCCCCGCGTCGGCAGACCGGTGTCATAGTCGCGCACGACCGGCGAGTAGCCATCCTGCGGACGCGGGCGGAAAGCGCCCATCCAGCGCGGCTGGGCATCCGGCCGCCACGGGCGCAGGCTCCACTGATATGAGCGGAACGGATCGCGGATCTTATCCATATAATCCAGCAGCGCATCATGCATCCGGCAGCGAACGTCGGCAAATTCGGAGTTATCAATCAGGTTATGCAGCTCATCCGGGTCGTTCTTACGGTCATACAGTTCATCGCTGGTAAACAGATTAAGCACCAGCTTGTACTCATCCGTCACCCAGCAGCGCACCGGGATAAAGCCGCCAAAGCTGTCATGCTCGATCTCATAACGATTAAACTCCACCATCACCCCACGCGGCGTTTCTGCTTGCAGGATATTTTCCCCAGGCAGGATATCCGGCTTCTCGATGTCCGCCAGCGCCATCATCGTTGGCAGCAGGTCGATATGGCTGACCGGTGTGTCGACCTGCGCGGGTTTGCCCTGCGGCGGGCGCATAATCAACGGGATACGGGTAATGTCGTCATACATCGCCGCGCCTTTGCTGATGAGCTTATGCGCGCCCATCATCTCACCGTGATCGGAGGTGTATATCACCCAGGTATTATCCCGCTGTTCCGGGGTTAAGGCATCGATCACCCGACCAATCTGGTCATCAACAAAGTCGTTGCAGGCAAAGTAGAGCGGATGATGATAGCGCCCATCCTCGCCTACCGGTGAGGGCATCGCCTGCGACCATAGCCGATGGTGTTCCGGTTTATTGCCCAACGAATCATGAGCCTTCGGCCCGAGGTCGTAATAAAAGTCCTGATACTTCTCCAGATACTCCACCGGGCAGGTAAACGGATGGTGCGGCTCGTCATAGGACACCACCATCAGGAACGGCTCGTCGGCGCACGCGGGTTGATGCAGGAAGTCTACCGCCCGATTGCTGATGCGGTGCGCCCAGGTAAAGGTTTCGTCGATACCGTGTCGCTGTAAATCTTCAACCGAGTTCAGGCCATTGCGCCACAGGCTGATCTCCTCCTTGGTCAGTTCCGCGAGGTAATTTGCGCCGTCGAACCAGTAGTCAGCGTCCCACTCCGGCGGGCACTCGCCGGTACCAAAGTAGTCGTGACCATCCAGATGCCACTTGCCGATATAGCAGGTGCGGTAACCTGCATCCTTAAAGTAGCGCCCCATGGTAGAGATGTTTTTTCCCGGCGCGACGTTATTGGTCCATGGGCCAGACTGGTTGGCGTAGATTCCGGTAAACAGTCCGGCACGCGCCGGAGTACATACCGGCGAGCAGGTATAGGCGGAATTAAAGCGGATACCTTCGGCGGCCAGACGATCAATATTATGGGTATTCAGCGGTTTACCGCTGTAGCAGCCCACCATATTGGTCGCCTGGGTATCGGTCATAATAAACAGGAAATTGGGGCGACTCATGATTTTTCCTTAACGTCGATAGCATAGGAAGCTGGAGCGGAGCGGCGTTCCCGCCAGCTGCTGTAAATCAGATAGATAACGACCGCTGCGGTAATGACGTAGCTCACCGCCGCCAGCCAGCGAGTGCCGTAGCCGCCAAATTCGGCGAGGCCCGCGTAAACGCCGATCATCGCGAACAAGATCCCCACCGAAGCAATTTTCACGTGCCGGTACGGCTGCATATCAACGGCAAACGCATCCTGGAATTTAAACGGCGTCGCCCGCGGCTTAATGACGCCGATAACCAGCATGACCACCACGTTGATGCAGAACGTGCAGGCAAGCACGTAGAGGAAATGGAAATCGAACTTCACCAGGTAGTTAATCGTGATGTAGCTAACAATCCCCAGCCCCATCGCCACTTTGGCGGCGATCGCCGGGATACGCGGAAAGAAGAAGCCCATAATGATGATGGTTACCAGCGGCACGTTATAAATACCGTTGAGCTGCTTCATCCAGCTATACAGTCCCTGCGGCGCATTGGCGATCCACGGCGCGACAATCACCGATATCACCGCAATAAAAAGGCCAAATTTCCGCCCAATGCGCACCAGCTGTTCCGGCTGTGCGTTTTGATTAATGATGCGCCGGTAAATCCCCATGCTGAACAGGGTACTGGCGCTGTTTAAAAAACCGTTAAAGGTGCTAATAACCGCGCCAAACAGTACCGCGCCGAAGAACCCAACTAACGGGAGCGGCATCACCTTATTGACCAGCGTCGGATAGGCCATATCCGCGCTCGGCAGATCCTGGTAGAGGTGAAAGGCAATTAAACCGGGAAGAACCAGAATCAACGGATCGAGCATCTTGAGAACCGCCGTCAGCAGCGCTCCTTTCTGCCCCTCCGCCAGGCTTTTTGACGCCAGGGTTCGCTGAACTATCCCCTGATTAGTACACCAGTAGAAGGTGTTCACCAGAATCAGGCCGGTAAACGCCGCGCCAATCGGTAAGGGGTCGGTGCTGCCGCCAATGGAGTTCAGCTTCTCCGCATGTACCGTCGTCAGCTGCTCTATGCCCTGTAAAAAGCTCCCCTTCCCCATCGCCATCAGGCCAAAAATCGGTACCATCAGACCGCCAATCACCAGGCCAATTCCGTTAATGGAATCAGCGATTGCCATCGCGCGCATACCGCCGATCACCGCGTATAAAATCCCGGCCAGACCGAGCAAAATGACCAGTAACCAGATGGCGGCGCCCTGGGTCAGCCCCAGCGACTCACCGATATGAAACAGGCTATTTAGCGCCAGCGCGCCGGAGTAAAGCACAATGGGTAAAAAGCAGATACCGGTGGCGATAAGAAAGCAGAAGTCGATAATAATGCGGGTCGTTTTATCGTACCGCTCTTCCAGAAAGTCCGGGATGGTGGCGATACCGCGCTGCAAATAACGGGGAAGAAAGATCAGCGCCAGGAAGATTAGCGTCACCGCCGATGTCACTTCCCAGCCCATGACCGACATGCCGCTTTTGTAAGCCTGGCCCGATAATCCTACCAGCTGTTCGGTCGATAAGTTGGTTAACATCAGCGAGGCGGCGATGACTGGCGCTTTCAGCGAACGGCCGGCAAGAAAATAGCCCTGCTGCGAACCGGTATCCGCTTTTCTTACCTTGAACCAGGTAATGATAGCCACCAGCAATGTAAAACCGACAAAGCTCAAAATTTGTATAGTATTCATCTTTAAGCCCTTATTTGTCATTATATCCCGGCGCTATTAGGTACAAAGGTATAGCGTTTTATCCAGGTAAGGCGATGATTTATATAAAACGAGATGTAATGTATCCCTGCAAGGCTATTTCTTGCTAAATTCACCTCATCAGGTTGCAGGCATCATTGGCCGATGGGAAATTAAAATGAATGGAAAAATACAAATTTCGCATGTAAAAAACGAAACTACGTATAACATTCCGTTAGTTCTGGAAGAAAATGTGATCTCAAGCGGGATTTCCCTGCTCTCGCTGTGGCATACCCTGGCCGATGAAAGCTACCGGGTTAGCTGGCCGCGCGATAAAAAGAAACCGCTTATCGCCAACTCGTGGGTGGCGATATATACACTCCAGGGGTGCGGGAAAATATATCTTAAAGACCATACTGAAATAACGTTAAACGGTAACTGCGTCATATTTCTAAAACCCATAGAGATCAAATCCTATCACTGCGCCGGATTGGTCTGGGAACAATACTGGATGGAATTTATTCCTACTACGCTGATGCCTATTCCGGTATTACAAATCGGCACTATTTATCACGCCGATATTTTTAATAAGGAACTCAATGAAGTGGCCTTACTGATTGCTGACCGCGATCCGCTAAAGAATAACCTGGCCGTCGCCTACCTCACGAAAATCATTTATCAATGGATTTGCCTGATTGCCGAAAATGGCAACAAAGATCGTCAACTGCAAAAGCTGGAGAATCTGATTGCCGCTCTACACGCTAATCCGCAAAAACGCTGGAGCGTAGCCGATATGGCTGATGCTATGCAGTGCAGCGAACCGTGGCTGCGGCGCCTCTTTTTGCGTTATACCGGCAAAACGCCAAAGGAGTATTACCTTAACGCCCAGCTTGAGCTGGCGCAGTCGCTATTAAAGCAGGAGGGGAATACGGTGGGTAAGGTGGCGGAAATGCTGAACTTCTTTGACTCCTTTCATTTTAGCAAGGCGTTTAAACGCCGGTTCGGCTATGCGCCCTCAGCGGTGTTAAAAATGAATGACCGGCACCCCATGGATGCCGGTCAGCGGGATTAATGCAGTTCCGGCCAGTACGCTTTATTGGCCGCGATCAGATCATCAAGAATCGCTTTGGCAACCGATGCGCTCGGCACGGTTTTCGACAGCGCGATGGCCTGCCACAGCTTATGGTAAGAGCGCTGTTCCCAGGCATCCACCACCAGTTTTTCCACCGCCACCTGCTGGCTCATCATCCCTTTCTGGAAGTGAGGAATGTCGCCGACCGTCAGCGGCTCCGGTCCGTTGTGGCCCACCAGGCACGGAATTTCCACCATCGCATCGGCGTCAAAGTTATGAATCGCGCCGTTGTTCGGCACAATCAGCAGCATCCGTTCCTGGGTATTAAAGGCAATCGCCGCCGCCAGATCGACGATGTAGGAAGCGTGTTCGTCAATTTCCAGATCGCCAGCGGAGGATTTGCCCGCCGCAATAATCGCCCGGCAGGCGCTAAAGACGTTTTTCTCACGATGATCCATCACCTCATTGGCGCGGGTGCGTTCCGGATTGGAGTGCGCCACGACGTAGTCCGGGAACAGGTAGTACTTGAGGTAAGTATTCGGCATCGTATCCGGGTCCAGCGCCTGTACGTCTTTCGCCTTGGCGAAAGTGTCGTTCCAGCTGGCTTCGGTGTGCGGGTCGTTTGACGGCGGAACATAACCGTATTTCGCCACATATTCGCGCAGTTTCGGCATCAAATCGTTACCCTGCAGATCTTCAATCGAGGTCCACCAGCCGAAGTGGTTCAGCCCGTAGTAGCGCACGCGCATCTGCTTACGGTCCTTAAGGCCGACGATTTGCGCCATCCGTCCTTCGATACCGATCGGCATATCGCAGATGTTGAGAATTTTAGCGTTCGGACGCAGGCGACGGGTCGCTTCCGCCACAATGGCCGCCGGATTGGAGTAGTTCAGCATCCAGGCGTTCGGCGAATATTTTTCCATATAGTCCACCAGCTCCAGGACGCCGCCGATGGAGCGCATACCGTAGGCGATCCCGCCAGGGCCACAGGTTTCCTGGCCCAGCACGCCGTGGCGCAGCGGGATTTTTTCATCTTTTTCACGCATCGGGTATTTGCCCACACGGATATGCGCCATCACGAAATCAACGTCGGTAAAGGCCGCCTGCGGGTCGGTGGTGTAGCTGAACGCGATCTCCGGCGCCTGCTCTTTAAGGATCACCTTGCACGCCTCGGCGATGGTCTCCTGACGCGCGCCGTCGTTGTCGTAAAATTTCAGCGCCCGCAGCGGGAAGCGATCCTGGTTCGCTAACAGCATCAGCACGATGCCCGGGGTAAAGGTACTGCCGCCGCCTGCGATAACAACTGAGAATTTTTTCATGATACTGCCTCCGTCATGGTGGTTTGTTCGGTCTGTAGAGAATCTTTCATCAGGGTTTCGAGCTGGTCGCGGACCTGGGGAACGTGCAGGCCGACGATGACCTGAATCCCGTTGCCGCGGCGGACTACGCCGTGGGCGCCCAGCGCTTTAAAAACGTCGTCGCTTTGGGTCTTCGCCATATCGACCAGCGCGATGCGCAGTCGGGTGGCGCAGTTATTGATGCTTTCGATATTGCCCGCTCCGCCCAGCGCCTGCAGGAAGCCGGCGGCCTGGCCCAGTTTGGTGTCCGCTGCCCCGGCGGCGCTGGTTTTACCGCGCGCGGCCTGGTAATCCGCTTTGCTGTAGAGCTTAATTTCGCTCTCTTCACGGCCAGGCGTTTTCAGGTTCAGGCGCAGAATCAACGTGCGGAAGATGACGAAGTAGAGTGCGGTGAAGCACACGCCAACGCCGATCTGGATAAACATCATCGACGCGTGGTTGTGGAACATCGGGATCCAGTTTTGCGGCAGGAACTGGTCCAGCAGGCCGCCGCCGAAGTTGCCTACCACGCCGCAGATATACATCACCGTTGCCATGGTGGCCGCCAGTACCGCATGGACGGCAAACAGCAGCGGCGAAATAAACAGGAAGGTGAACTCTAACGGCTCGGTGATACCTACCAGCATGGCGGTCAGCGTGGCGGGGATCAGCAGCCCGGCAACTTTGACGCGATTTTCCGGCGCGGCGGTAAAGTAGAGCGCCAGCGCAATCCCCACCGAACCAAAGACCTTCGAGTTACCGTGCAGCGCGAATCCGCCTTCCGGGAACAGGGTTTTCAGCGCCTCGGTGCTCTGGCTGAACGCCTGTAAATGCTGCGCCCAGTAAACCTGAATCCCCCCTTCCACCACCGCCGGGCCGAAGATAAACGGGCCATAGACGAAATGGTGTAACCCGGTCGGGATCAGAATGCGCTCAAGGAAAATGTATACCCAGACGCCCAGCGCGCCGGCCGAGCGTAAAAAGGCCTGCAGCGATTCAATACCCATCTGCACCTTTGGCCAGCCCAGCAGGGTCAGCCAGGCGCAGGGGATCATTGCCAGGAAGGCAACAATCACCACAAACGAGGAGCCCTGGAAAATCCCCAGAAACACCGGCAGCGGCTTATCGAAATAGCGGTTATGCAGGGCGGTCACCAGCCCGGAAATGACGATCGCGCCAATAATGCTGGTATCAAGCGTTTTAATCCCGGCCATCATCGTCAGGCCGCTGCCTGCCGTTGGCTCAACGGAAAAGTCGACGCCGAAGAAGTGGCCCCAGGTCATCCCCATCGCGTTAATAAAGTAGTTCCAGGTGAGGAAGCTAACCAGCACCGCCAGGCAGGCACGGCCCTGGGCCTGTTTCGCCAGGCCGATCGGTAGACCGACGGCGAAAATCAGCGGCATATTACGAAAGACGGTCCAGCCGCCCTCTTCAATAATGTGAACGATCTGAGCAAATAAACTGTCGGGTGCTGTGAGCGCTTCGCCGACGAACATCGGGTTGCGCAACATAATGGCGATACCCACCACGATCCCGGCGAAAGGAAAGAGTAAAACCGGGGTAAACATGGCGCCGCCAAAGCGTTGTATTTGACTGAGCATTTGATAATCCTCATGTAACAACTCATAGGGTGAGTGGCCTTATTCATACCCGCCATGCTTCACCTGCCGCGGTGAATTATTCAGGGTAACTATTTGTACTGGCCTGAGATGAGAATAGAAATTTGCCCCTCCAACAACATGCGGCGCCGTTGCGATTCGTGATCGCTTTCATGGTTTTAATTACGCCAATGTTGTCTACTTTTTAATTAAAAATTAGACATGATGAATTGCGCTGTTTAAGGCGCTATAACGAATAGTCTTTATGCACATGTATTTACTGTATTTTTATAGTGAATAATTCATGCTCAATCGTTTTCAACTGAGTGAATTGAGGTCTACTGGTGATCTACAAATCCATCGCCGACAGATTGCGTCTGCGGCTGAATTCCTCCGATTTCGAGGTCGGCAGCCCGCTTCCTGGGGAAAAAAAACTAGCGGAAGAGTTTGGCGTCGCGCGCATGACCATCCGCAAGGCGATAGATCTGCTGGTCGCCTGGGGGCTGGTGGTGCGTCGGCACGGCTCCGGCACCTATGTCGCCCGTAAAGACCTGCATCATGAAACCACCAATCTGACCGGGCTGGCCGAAGTGCTGCGCAAGCAGGGTAAAGAGGTGATCAGCCGGGTATTGGTTTTCGAGGTCATGCCCGCCCCTCCGGCTATCGCCAGCCTGCTGCGGATACAAATTGATGAACGGATCTACTTCTCGCGCCGGGTGCGCTATGTCGATGACAAGCCGCTCATGCTCGAAGACAGCTATATGCCGGTAAAGCTGTTTCGCAATCTGTCGCTGGCGCATCTGGAGGGATCGAAGTTCGATTACATCGAGAAGGAGTGCGGGTTAACCATCAGCGGTAACTATGAAACGCTGTCGCCGGTGCTGGCTGACAGGCAGCTGGCGCAGTCGATGAACGTGCCGGAACAGACGCCGCTGCTGCGTATTACCTCCCTTTCCTACAGCGACAGCGGCGAGTTTCTGAACTATTCGGTGATGTTCCGTAACGCCAGCGTCTATCAGGTGGACTACCACCTGCGGCGCGTCCGCGCGGAGAATCCGTTAACCTATCCCCCAGAACAGCACCGCCAGTAGCTGCGGCGTGATAATACGTAAGAACATGACCAGCGGATAAACCGTCGCGTATGAAAGGGCCGCCGCGCCGCTGGTGGCATGCAGGTTGTTGGCAAAAGCCAGCGCCGGAGGGTCGGTCATTGAACCGGCCAGCATGCCGCACAGGGTCAGGTAGTTCATCTTCGCCAACATGCGCGCCAGAATACCGACCGCCAGCAGCGGGATCGCGGTGATAAAAATGCCGTAGACAATCCAGCTCATACCGTCGCCTTCAATCAGCGTCGCCACAAAGTCGCCGCCGGATTTCAGCCCAACCACCGCCAGGAACAGCACAATACCCAGCTCGCGTAGCGCGAGGTTGGCGCTGGGCGGCATAAACCAGTACAGCTTACCGATGCTGCCGATACGCCCGAGGATCAGCGCCATAATCAGCGGCCCTCCGGCCAGACCCAGCTTCAGCGCCGCCGGGAACCCCGGAATAAACAGCGGAATAGAGCCCAGCAGCACGCCTAAGCCAATGCCGATAAATACCGGCAGCATCTGCACCTGCTGCAGTTTTTGCTGGGCGTTGCCAAGCTCGGCGGCCACCGCGTCAATCGCCTCCGGACGGCCGACCAGGTTGAGAATATCACCGAACTGCAGGCTGGCATGGCTGCTGGCCACCAGTTCAACCCCGGCGCGATTGAGGCGCGAGATCACCACATCATAGCGCTGTTTAAAGTGCAGATCGCGAATCCTTTTACCTAACACTTTTTCGTTGGTGACCACCACGCGCTCGACTTTCAGATCGGTACCGCGCGTGGAGAGCGAAGTGGAAACTTCCTTGCCAATCACCAGTTGGGCATTGTGCAAATCCTCCGGCCGCCCGACCAGATGCAGCAGGTCCCCAAGCTGAATCAGGGTATTTGGCGCGGGCACCATCAGCATCTCCTCACGCTTGAGGCGCGAGCAGATCAGCTTGTCGCTGTTGAGCATCGGCACATCCTGAATCGCCATATTGTTCAGGTTCGGGTTTTCGACCCGCACGTTGATGGTCTGAAGATGCGCATGGCCGTTGCCGCTGATCTCGTCAAACTGCTGGGCCTCTTTCTCGACGTTAATGCGGAAAAACAGTCGCACCAGCCACATGGTCAGCAAAATGCCGCAGATGCCGAATGGATAGGCCATGGCGTAGCTCATCCCCATCTGATCGACGGTATCAAGCGGTACGCCAAGGTCGCGCAGGATCTGCTGTCCGGCCCCCAGCGCAGGCGTGTTGGTTACCGCGCCGGAGAAGATACCGAGCACCACGGGAAGAGGGATATCGAACAGTTTATGCAGGACCGCGGTGACCAGGCCGCCGAGAATGACGATCAGAATAGCGAAGAGGTTCAGCCGCAGGCCGGAGACGCGCAGCGAGGCGAAGAAGCCCGGCCCGACCTGGATACCGATGGTATACACAAAGAGAATCAGGCCGAATTCCTGAATAAAGTGCAGCATTGGGCTGCTGAGCGTAATGCCCGCCTGGTCCACAAAGTGGCCGACGATGATGCCGCCAAACAGCACGCCCCCGATACCGAAGCCGACGCCACGCACTTTTACATTGCCGATCCACAATCCGACGACCGCCACCAGCGCCAATACGCTAACGGTCAATGCTATATCACTCATCGTCTCTTCCCTGTGAATAACATTACGAATAAAGAGGATTATGACCGGTAGCGACCAGGGTGTATGCCGCCTGGCGCACAATAATCACGGGATCGGGTTCGCTATTCAGGCACGCCTTTATTTTTCGCCGCAATTTTCAGCTGCTGAATACTTTTCTCCGGGGAAGGGAACGCTTCAGGCATCGTATCGCCAAGATCGTTAATCGTCTGACGCACTTTTTGGCCAACTTCATAATGGGTTTGATTGGCCAGCTGCTTCGTATCGACCTCATCCCGGCGCAGTTTTTCTTCCGTTTGGGTAGCGCGGAAAAGGTTGGCTGCAAGCTCAGTAGACCCCATATGGTCGAGAATTTTTTGGCTTTTCTTTAGCCCTTTACGCTCATGAATCGCTTGTTGATCCAGACCACCGTAGAGGCCTTTATAGCCATGGTTCTGGAAAATAGCGAAATCCAGCGTTGTCTGTACGCCCGCTAGCTGGGCCGTTTCAACAAGGTGTTTATTATGTTCTTTCAGCTCATTGCGCAAAAATAGCCGCTTCTCATCCTCTCGTAGAGATTTAAAGGTTTGATCGTCCTTCAGTTCCTGACGCCGGGTTTGCAACGCAAAGTAGGTTTGCCCCGCGGCAATGACCGGTTTCGACGGATCGCCATTTTGCACAACCAGATAGCAGGCGTCGCGGGATAGATGAATGTCTTCAAGATTCCTGCTGGAACCGGAACCCAATTCGACCATTTTGTTGGACTCAACAAAATGGTCTGAGGGTAGCTGACCGCTCGCCTCACATGAAATTATCGCTTTTGAGATTACCTTTTGAAAATTTCTCCACTCTTTATAGTCCAGTAATGGCCAAGGTTTCGGGCAGACCAATACTCTCTCACCGCCTCATCTCTATTTTTGATCGCTTCGAATGGCTGCTGTTCGTTCATTACAGATCCTTTGTTTCAGTGAGCCTATAAAATCTGATTATTTTTTAAACTGAAACATCCGTTGCAGCAAGGGGATTTAATGCGCTCCCGCGCACAAAAAAGCCCCGAAAATCGGGGCTTTATGAGTGGTTAGCTTAATTAGCTATCTAACGCGGGGCGCTCGCTGATGGCGATGCGCTGCGGGGCGATTTGTTCCGGCTCGTTGCGGGTCAAATCGATATGCAGCAGGCCGTTGGTAAAGGTAGCCCCGGAGACTTCCATATTTTCGGCGAGCGTGAAGCTCAGGCTAAACGCCTGGTTAACCAGCCCCTGGTGCAGCCATTTGGTCTCTTTTTCCGGCTGCGGCGGCGCGCCTTTTACCATCAGGCGCGTGCCTTCAAGCTGGATATCCAAATCTTCCTGACGGAAACCGGCCAGCGCAAGGGTAATGCGATAGTGGTTGTCGTCGCTTTTTTCGATGTTATAAGGCGGGAAGGTCTGGCTTTCACCGGCGGTTTGCAGCGCGTTGGCCAGTTTGTCAAAACCGATCCATTGACGCAGCAGCGGGGATAAATCGTAGTTACGCATTGTGTTTCTCCTTCTAAGAAGCGAGTGGTTAGCTGCAAATCCTGCGGATTCGCATTTGCCCCCTGATGGCAGGCAGATTTTTGCATTAATACCGGGCCGCGTTAGCGGCCCAAGGAAATTAGTTGATCTCGATACGGCGCGGTTTATTCGCTTCGGGAATCACTCGCTCGAGGTCGATATACAGCAGGCCGTTTACCAGGTTGGCGCCGCGAATATGGATATTTTCCGCCAGCTGGAATTTACGCTCAAAATTGCGTTCAGCGATGCCCTGATAGAGGTAAGTACGCTCTTTCTGTTCGGCGGCATGGGCGCCTTTCACGATAAGCAGATTATCCTGAGTGGTAATTTCCAGTTCGCTCTCGGCAAAACCGGCCACCGCAATCGCGATGCGGTAGTTGTTCTCGTCTACTAACTCAACGTTGTACGGAGGGTAGCCGCCATTACTCTGGCTTTGATTATTTTCTAACAGATTGAAAAGGCGGTCGAAACCAATAGCAGAACGATACAGCGGGGAGAGATCGAAATTACGCATAATACATAGCTCCTGAAATCAGCGAGAATTATCTGACCTTCCATCATGGACAGGTCGTTATTAAGCGGAATACCCATTCGGCGTATTCTCTGAGTGACACATTCCTAAAATGGGTATATCCATGCCCTTTTCAAGGTGAAGAGGGCAATTTTTTTTGCAGTTTGCGGTCTATTGCTTAGACTGGAGTGACAGCACAAAAGGCAAAGTGCGACGCCTGCCACAGTGCGGCGCAATCGCACTATGCATCCATGGAATGGCCCGATATAACCGATATGTACGCCATTCTTCAGACCACGTCTTTACCGGCGGCGCTCTGAAATTTTTGTACATTGAAGGTTCTATCAACGCCCGTAACGATGACGGAAAAATGATGAAAAACGGTCTGTTAAAGCTGGTCCTGTTTAGCGGGATGATAAGTTTAGGCGGTTGCTCCAGCGTGATGTCACATACCGGCGGTAAGGAAGGAACCTATCCGGGAACGCGCGCCAGCGCGCAAATGCTGGGAGATAGCGATGCCAACTGGGGAACGAAATCCCTTGTGGCGCTGGATATGCCCCTTACGGCGGTAATGGACACGCTGCTGCTGCCGTGGGATATGTTCCGCACCGACAGCTCGGTCAAATCGCGCGTTGAAAAGAGCGAGAAAGAGACGCTGGCGACCAACTCCGTGATCCCGCCAGCGCGGATGACTAATCAGTAATTTAGCGCCCCGTTGCGGTTACCCATAGCTGGCGGTAACCGTCTACCTCCTCCATCCAGGCAAGCTGTTTGCCGTCTGGCGAAAAGACGATCGCATCGGCCGATGGCGGATTGGCATGTTCGTCGGTCAAAAAGAGGATGTCCCCGCTCAGCGCATCACAAAGCGCGATTCGGTTTTCCAGCACAAAGCCCAGCCATTTCCCCGACGGATGCCAGTTAAACGCCGACTGGATATCAGAGCGGTTGTGGGTCAGCTGCCGCAGCCCATCACCCTGCGACGAGATAAGCCACATTTGCGCCACCCCGGCATCGTCGCGCAGCAGAAAAGCCATCTCCGTTGCCTGCGGGTTGGTCCGCACCCAATGTCGCGGCGTATTCACCAGCCCCGGGTAACGACGTTCATGGGTAAACGTTAAGCGGCGCTGGACCACGCCGGCGGGGGGAGCCGGCATCGTGGCGTCCGTTCCAGCAAGCGGCGCATCGCCAGACTGCTTCCAGCCCTGCTCGCTCTGCGGCAGCTCGACAATAAACAGCTCCGGCACTTTGTCGCCGTTTAACGCTCGCGTATCGCCAATAAACGCCAGCGCCCGGTCACCGACCCAGCCCTCTTCATAGGCGCGATTAATCTCGTCGCTGCCCGGCGCGGGGGACGGCGTTGTGCGGCTGACCAGCACGCACCAGTGGCTGCCGTCGTATTGCCGTGGATGATCCCCACGGGGTGTTACCGGGCCATAGGGAACCGCCACGCCAACGTTGCGTAAATCCAGCGCCGGATCGCGTTCATGCAGCACGTGGTCGTTATAGGTAAAACTGACGAGCTCGCCGTTCGGGCTGAAAACATGCACATGGCTGCCGCCGCGCAGCGCGCCGGGGGTATAGGGCGGAGTGATATCCATCGCATCAAGGTTGCGCGTTTCCCCCTGATACGTCACCACGCCGCGGCGATGGTGAAAATCGTAATGCCAGCGTTCATCCGGGTTTTCCGGACCGTGGATGAAGACATATTTATCTACCGATGGATGAACGGTCACCACGCCAACGTACGCGCCTTGTCCGGCACGGTAGAGGATCTCAACCTCTCCCGTCTCGACATTCACCCGCTCGATCGTTTCGCCGGTAAAAGAGGCGCCAGAGGGACGAACGTCAAAAACCAGCCACCGGCTGTCCGCCGTCCAGGTGCGGGTGTTGGTAAGCTGATGATGACGGGGAGCAAAGGTGACTTGTTTCATGGGAGATAAACTCTGAAGCCTAAGTTGCGCTTCAGAGTAGTTGATCCGCCAAAAAATGACTATGGTTCAAGCGCGGGAACAGGCGTAACCAAAGTCTTATTTTTTGCCCATCCCGACACGTTTTCAAGAACTAACCTGGACATAGCCTCCCTGGTACTCCAGGTCGCGCTTGCCATATGTGGCGTGACCACCACGTTCGCGCGGCGCAGGAGCGCCTGCGGCACTTCTGGCTCCTGGCTAAAAACATCCAATCCTGCTCCGGCGATAATTCCTTGTTCGAGGGCTTTTATCAGAGCAAATTCATCAACAACGCTGCCGCGAGAAATGTTGATTAAAATGCCGCTCGCGCCCAGAGCCGAGAGTACCCGTTCATCAATAAGCGCCTGGTTTTCCGCACTTCCTGGCGTACATATCACTAAAAAATCTGTTTGTGACGCCAGTGTTGAAATATCCTCAATCCACGGATAATCCAGCCCCGGTATTGCTTTCCGATCGCTATAAGCAATCTGCATCGCAAACCCTTCGCAGCGTCGGGCTATTGCCTGCCCAATTCTCCCCATCCCAACGATCCCAACACGCGAGCCCGAGACCTTACGCGTCCACTGAAAGCCCCCCTGACGCCAGCCTCCCGCCTCAATAAACTTCTGTGCAGAAACGATTTGTCGCGATGTCGCCAACATCAGCCCCATCGCTAAATCAGCAACATCATCCGTTAATACGCCCGGCGTATGGCTGACAGCCACACGATGATCTGCCGCAGCACGAACATCAACCCCATCATAACCCACGCCAAACACAGCAATAAGCTCCAGAGAGGGTAGGCTGGAAATCAGCTGGCGCGTTACGGTGGCCTCACCATTGGTGATCATAATAGTGAATTGTTCAGCCAGGACTGCCAACTCTTCGCGTGTAAGCGCCTCATATTCATAAACTTCATACAGACTGTTCAGCTCCGCCGTAAGTTGGTCAGGCAATGATGCTTGCTTTAATATTTTCAGTTTCATACTTATCTATTCGCTTATAAGGAAGAGTGGGCAGAGTGCTTTAAGGAGGTATCTTTACCAGTACGCGAAACGGCTATACCGATAATTCCTCCTAATACCAGTGCGATAGCAACAATAAGCAGGCCGTAGTGATAGCTATGGGTCACATCTTTAATCTTGCCTAAAACAGGAGGCAGGCCTAAGCCAACAAAATTCGCGATAGTGTTAATAAAAGCAATTGAGGCTGCTGCTGCAACGCCAGCAAGCTTTTCAGTGGTGACCGCCCAAAAAACGGGGGTCAGAGCAAAGTTGAACCCAACGGTAAGCACCAGCAGGATATAAGAGATCAGTAGGTTATCTGAATAGATAGCCACCCCCAGCGATACGCCGGCAAGAATCAATGGTAACCCCATATGCAACGATCGCTCTTTGGTGAGATCGGAATGCCGGCCGTTAAGATACATAAATAAGCAGGCAAAAATAAACGGCACCGCGGATAGTAAGCTAATAACAAAATTGCTTTGCTCGCTGGCGATGCTTTTTAGAATCAAAGGTAAAAACAAGGTAATACCAATAGAACCGAAAGCTTGTAAAAACCACACCAAACTTAATAAGAGCACAACTTTATTTTTCAAAGCGCTCAGCCACGAATGATTTTTATTGACCATTACATTTCGATTATCTTCCTCTAATTGTGATACTAACCATTCTTTTTCTGAACCCGTTAACCAGTGTGCTTTTTCAGGACTCGATGGCAGCAACCATAAAACCATCACACCAAGGATAATAGCCGGGATTCCTTCTATCGCAAATAACCAACGCCAACCAGCGATATCAGCAATACCGTGCATATTCAAAATAAACCCGGATATTGGTAAACCAATAATTGATGCCAGAACCGACCCCATATAAAAGAATGACATAGCGCGAGCTCGATTACTTTTAGGGAACCAGCAGGAAATATAATAAATAATCCCGGGGGTAAACCCAGCCTCTGCCATTCCCAACAAAAAGCGCATCACATAGAGCTGCGTTGGGGTATGTACCAGCGACATCCCTGCGCTTACAATACCCCAGGTTATCATTATTCTCGCAATCCAAATACGGGCACCTATGCGGGTCATAATAACATTGCTGGGAATTTCAAAAATAATATAGGAGATATAGAACATTCCCACCCCGAGACCATACATGCTGGCTGTCAGACCTAAATCCGCATTCATTTGTAAGGCCGCAATAGAAATATTGGTTTTATCAAGGTTTGCAACAAAATAGCAAATAATCACAAAAGGTATTATTTTGCTATTGAGTTTTTTTAGTGTAGATGTATAGAGTTCAATGCTCATAAATTATTACCTCATCATCCTGCCTTCAGCAGTAAGAATCCCTCTGACAGAAGGCAGAGATTGATATTGAGAAACTAATGAACTAATTAAGATACTACCATTCAGCAACAACACCGTCTTCCAGACGCCACAATGGATTACGCCAGTCCGGCGCGTTCTGACTTAATTCCATAACCCGCGCTTCATCTATTTCTACGCCAAGTCCGGGCTTCATTAATGGTTTAAAGAAACCGCCTTCCATATTGAAGTCCTCTTTATTTTTCACAAAGTCGAGTAATTCCGCGCCCTTGTTATAGTGAATACCCATACTTTGCTCCTGGAAGACAGCGTTATAAGAGACAAAATCGACGTGCAGGCAGGCGGCAAGCGCAATGGGTCCCAGCGGACAGTGCGGCGCCAGCGCCACGTCGTAGGCTTCGGCCATTCCGGCGATTTTATAGCACTCGGTAATACCGCCGGCATGCGACAGGTCGGGTTGCAGAATAGCCAGCCCACCGGCTTCCAGCACGCGTTTAAACTCGAAGCGCGAGAACATGCGTTCGCCCGCCGCGATAGGAATCGAGGTTTGCGCCGCCAGCCGGGGATAATATTCTGCCTGCTCGGCAAGCACCGGCTCTTCAATAAACAGCGGACGATACTGTTCCAGCTCTTTAATGAGTACTTTCGCCATCGGCGCGCTAACGCGGCCGTGGAAATCGAGGCCGAACTCAATTTCATTGCCGAACGCTTCGCGAATTTGCGCGACGGTATTCACCGCCGCATCCACCGCGCGAGAGTTATCGATAAGCCCCAGCTCTTCGCAGCCGTTGAGTTTAAAGGTGTCAAAACCAATACCGCGCAACTTCTTGATGCCATCAATCACCTCTGCCGGACGGTCGCCGCCAACCCAGCTGTAGGCTTTGATTTTGTCGCGCACCAGGCCGCCCATCAGCTGCCAGACCGGCGCGTTCAGCACTTTGCCTTTAATATCCCACAGCGCCTGATCGATACCGGCGATGGCGCTCATTAAAATCGGACCGCCGCGGTAAAAGCCCGCGCGGTACATCACCTGCCACAGGTCGTTAATCCGCGCCGGATCCTGGCCTATCAAATAATCGCCGAGCTCATGCACCGCCGCCTCTACGGTGCGCGCGCGCCCTTCAATCACGGGCTCGCCCCAGCCAACCACGCCTTCGTCGGTGTCAATTTTTAAAAACATCCAGCGCGGGGGTAAACGATACGTGGTGAGTTTGGTTATTTTCATTGCACTGCCTCTCGATACGCTTTAACAAATGCTGCCGCCTGCCGTTGGGTACGCTCTACGGATTGGCCGGCGCGATAAAGATCGCTGCCCAGCCCGGCGCCGGTACAGCCTGCTTTTATCCACTGCGCCAGATTTTCCGGCGTCACGCCGCCCACCGCAAAAACGGGAACCTCCGGCGGCAAAACGGCTTTTAACGCTTTGATGTAGTCAGGGCCAAAAGCCGAAGAAGGGAAGACTTTCAACGCCTGAGCCCCGGCGTCCAGCGCGGCGAACGCTTCCGTCGCCGTCGCGCATCCCGGACAAACCGTCATGCCGTAGCTCACCGCACGACGAATGACCTCGGGCTGAATATTGGGCGTGACGATAAGCCTGCAGCCCATTTGGGCAAGCTGGTCCACCCGTTCTGTATTAAGCACGGTGCCTGCGCCAATCAGGGCTTTATCGCCATAAGCCTCAACAACGGCGGGAATACTCTTTTCCCACTGCGGTGAGTTGAGCGGAATTTCAACGGCGTCAAATCCGGCGTCAATCACCGCCCCCACATGCGCCAGCGCCTCTTCCGGCGTAATCCCGCGCAGGATAGCGATAAGCGGTAAGTTAGTTTGCCACTGCATGGATGATGCTCCTTACTCCTGTCTGAAATGCGTTATCACCTGACACCACGGTGGTCTGACGGCCAATGGCGCTCAGGGCCTGCTGATAGCGGTTCGCCAGCGCCTCGCCGCCGACAATGGTGACCTGCGGGTCGCGAAAGCGTTCGCTCAGGGTGGCGACTTCCGCGCCAATCAGCAGCCCCGACAGAAACTCGCCGACCTGCTCGAGCGGCAGCGACCCCAGCACGTGCGAAGCGCGCACCTCAAAAAGCCGCGGCAGGATGTCTGGCGAATGCAGGCCGCGCTCAAGCCCGGCGTTAAACGCGCCGGGAGCGGGGACCTGCTCCGGTAACCCGGCGCCGACCAGCGAGTGGCGCAGCAGCAGATAATGCAGTTCGCCGGTCATCACCGTGCGAAAGTCGTTAATTTGTTGGCGGTCGGCCTGCACCCATTTGCAGTGGGTGCCGGGCATCACGTAGATGGAAGAAGGGGCAATCATCCGCGCGCCGAGGAGCTGAGTCTCTTCGCCGCGCATCACATTCTGGTTAGCGTCGCGGGAGACGCTCAGCCCGGGAATAATCCAGACTTTGTCGCCAACGGACGTCAATTGTTGGCCAATGGCGGAGAAATCAACGGGAACGGGCAAATAGGGCGCCACCTTCCAGCCGACGTTGCTACCGACCATTCCTGCCAACACCGCCGGGGTCGCGCCGTCGCGCCAGCCCCGGGTTATTTCGCTAAACACCGCCGCGGGGGATTCTCCGTTCAAACGCGTGACGCCTGCTGCCGATTGCCTGCTCTCCAGGCACTGGTCGTCCTGATAAAGCCAGGCGCGCAGGTTGGTCGATCCCCAGTCAATTGCGATGTAGCGAGATGTCATGTGATTTCCTTTAACCTTCGTGTCGAGCTGGCGATCATGGTGAGCGCCGCCTGCTCCGCCGCTTCGCTGTCCTGATGCCGGATGGCGTCAAACAGCGCCTTATGTTCCTGGAGCGTTTTCGGCATGTTGGCCTCATCGCCCATCCAGGTCCTTTCAAATACCGCCCGCTGTAGCGAACTGATCGCCACGTTGAGCTGTTGCAGAACCGGGTTATGCACCGACTGCAGCACCGCCTCGTGATAGCGAATATCCGCTTCGTTAAACGCCTCCCTGTCCTGGTTGTTGGCGATCATGTCGTTGAGCGCTTCTTCTATTTGCGCCAGGTCGCTCGACGTCGCGCGCTCGGCCGCCCAGCGGGCAATCGCGGGTTCAACCAGGTTACGTACCTCGCTCATCGCGCTAATCAGCCGCGGGTCGTAATCGTTCTCCAGCACCCACTGTAAAACGTCGGTGTCGAGATAATTCCACTGGTTACGCGGCGCAACGAACGCGCCGCGATAGCGCTTCATTTCAATCAGCCGCTTAGCCATCAACGAACGGAACACTTCGCGAATGATATTGCGCGAGGTGGCAAACTCCTCACACAGGTCGGCTTCCGCGGGCAGCGCAGAGCCGGGAACGTATTTGCCGCTGACAATCTGCTTGCCCAGCGTGATGACGATGCGATCGGTTTTATTGAGAGTCATGGAGAGTCCTTGTGCTCTGGATATCTCTCTCTACTTTACCGCGACCGGCGGATTTAACCGCAACTTTGTAGTACTAACGCGATACCACTCGTCATCGCCATGGACACAATGTAGTACAATGCAAACATGTTGTACTACAATTTAGATCACAAAAACGACAATCCGGTTTGGGGATTTTGCGGTGGGGTAAACTCAGCGCATAAAAAAACCCGCGATAAACGCGGGTTTTTCAGAAAGAGATCTTTAGTTTAAGACATACTTTTCAATAGCATATGCCACACCGTCTTCCAGGTTGGATTTGGTGATAAAGTTTGCCGCTTCTTTGACGGCCGGAATCGCGTTGTCCATCGCCACGCCGACGCCAGCGTATTCAATCATCGCAATGTCGTTTTCCTGATCGCCAATCGCCATCACCTCTTCCGCTTTGATACCCAACGCATCGGCCAGCGATTTCACGCCGGTGCCTTTGGTGACACGTTTATCAAGAATTTCAAGGAAGTACGGCGCGCTTTTCAGCACGGTGTATTTCTCTTTCACTTCAGCCGGAATGCGGGCGATAGCCTTGTCCAGAATCGCCGGCTCATCGATCATCATCACTTTCAGCAGCTGGATATTCGGATCCATCTTTTCGGCTTCGCAGAAAACCAGCGGGATCGTCGCCACATAGGATTCATGTACCGTGTAATAGCTCACATCGCGGTTCGCGGTGTACAGAGTGTTGCGATCGAGCGCGTGGAAGTGGGAGCCGACATCGCGGGCCAGCTGTTCCAGATAGCGGTAGTCGTCGTAGCCCAGCGCGGTCTGCGCAACGGTACTGCCGTCGCTCGCCTTCTGCACTAAAGCGCCGTTATAGGTGATGCAGTAATCTCCTGGCTGCTCCATATGCAGTTCTTTCAGATAGCTGTGCACGCCAGCGTAAGGGCGGCCGGTGGTCAGTACCACGTTGACGCCGCGTTCACGGGCTGCGGCAATCGCAGTTTTCACCGCAGGAGAGATAGTATGGTCAGGCAGCAGCAGCGTGCCGTCCATATCGATTGCAATCAGTTTAATAGCCATGAAATCCCCGGGTAAGATGAGTCCTTACTCATGCTAACGCGATTAAGCCCACAAAAATAGAGCTACATTGCACAGCAGAATCCCCCCTTTTAGGCAAAACCCGGGGACGAGATATTACTCGCGGGTGAGGACAATTTTACCAAACGCGCCGCGATCGAGGTGTTCTAGCGCCTGTTCAAGCTGGTTAAAGCGGTAACGGTGCTCGATCACAGGTTTCAACCCGGTCACGTCAACGGCGCGAACGAAATCTTCCAGCGCACGACGGTGCCCGACGCCAATCCCCTGAATCACGGGGGATTTCAGCAACAGTTCGCCCGCGGACAGCGAGATTTCACTGCCGGCCAGCACGCCGATGACCGAAATACGCCCATGAACCGCCACGGCGCGCAGGGAATGCCTCAGGTTCTCCCCACCAACGGTTTCAATAATATGGTCAATGCCGCGATCGTTTGTCAGTTCGTATATCCCTTCAGCCCAGTCGCCTTTAAGCCGGTTGATGCCATAATCGGCGCCGAGTTGTTTGGCCCGCGCCAGTTTTTCATCGCTTCCCGACGTGACAAAAACCTCCGCCCCCTGCGCTTTGGCAATTTGCAAAGCGAATATCGCCACACCGCCCGTGCCCTGCACCAGCACCGATTGTCCGGCGCGCAAATGACCGCGCTCCACCAGCGCGAACCATGCGGTAAGCCCGGCGCAGGGTAAGGTGCTGGCCTCTGCGTCATCCAGGGTTTCCGGGGCGGCCACCAGCCCGTTTTCATTCACAATCACGTACTCAGCCAGCATCCCCTGAAAGTAACCGCCGGTCGTTTTATAGGGCAAAGTGCGGGCGTCCGCTGTTGGCCTACCGTCGATCCACTCCGGGAAAAAGGTCGAGATGACGCGAGCGCCGGGTTTAAAACGCGTGACACCCTCTCCCGTACTTTCCACCACGCCTGCCATATCGGATGCCGGCGTAAACGGGAAGGAAAGCGCGATCGGCATGGAGCCTTCGATAACCATTTTATCGCGGTAGTTGAGCGCAACGGCATTCACCCGTACGCGGACTTCTCCTGGCCCTGGCTGCGGCACGGGCGCCTGGGTGAGTTTGAGATTCTCGCGCCCGAGGGCGTTCATCGACCAGCGCTGCATTGTCTCTGTCATTTTTTTCTCCTGGCATCAAATAAGCTTCAGTATCGACAGTCTACCGTTGACTCAGCGTCACCAGTGGCGATAACTTTTCCCACTATTGACGCCAGAAAAGAAACAATCTATGTCCAATACGCTGAAGGATATTCCGGTTTTTGTAGCCGCCGTTGAGGCGGGCAGTTTTGCGCAGGCCGCAATCCGTTTACATTTGTCGCGCTCGGCGGTGGGAAAGAGCATCGCTCGCCTTGAGGAACGACTGGGGGTACGTCTGTTTCAACGTACGACCCGCAGCCAAAGCCTGACCGACAACGGCACCCTTTTTTATGAACGTTGCCTGCGGGCGCTGGAGGAAATTCGGGGCGCAGAATCGCTGCTGGAAACGGGCAAACAGCAGGTCAGCGGCCGCCTGCGCGTTGCCATGCCGGTGCTGTTTGGTCGCCAGTGCGTCGCCCCGCTGCTGATCGCGCTGGCGCAGGAACATCCAGGCCTTGAGCTGGAGATGTCATTCAGCGACCGGGTCGTGGATCTCGTCGAGGAAGGGTTTGATATGGCGGTACGTAACGGCTCGCTTCAGGACAGCAGCGTTCTGGTCGCCAGAAGGCTGGGAGAACACCGCATGGTACTGTGCGCCGCGCCGGATTATCTGCAGAAGAAGGGTACCCCGCAAAGCGTTGATGATTTGCCCCATCATGCGGCCATTAACTATCTGCAGGCAGGCAGAGTGCTATCCTGGCAGCTGATGGATAACGAAGGTGCCTCGCATACCTTTACACCCCATTCATCGCTCAATATGGATGATTTGCAGGCGATCTGCGACGCTGCGCTGGCCGGACACGGCATTGCATGGCTGCCCTGCTGGATGGTCAGCAAAGACATTCATGAGGGAAAACTCGTCCCGCTGTTAAAGCAGGCGCCGGATGTGCGCTTCGACATTCACGCGGTCTGGCAACAGACGCCGCATCTACCGCTGAGGGTGCGAATTGCCGTCGATACGCTCGCCAGCCGTTTACCGTCCACGATGTCGCTGGATATGCCTGCGCCCATAAAAAAGCCGCGCTAAACGCGCGGCCTGAGTCTGGCGGTGTAACAACGATTAAATGTCGATGTTCGCCGCTTTAAGGGCGTTCTCTTCGATAAAGGCGCGGCGCGGTTCAACGGCGTCACCCATCAGGGTGGTGAACAGCTGGTCGGCGGCAATCGCATCCTTCACGGTCACGCGCAGCATGCGGCGGCTATCCGGGTCCATGGTGGTTTCCCACAGCTGATCCGGGTTCATCTCGCCCAGACCTTTATAGCGCTGGATAGAGAGGCCGCGACGGGACTCTTTTACCAGCCAGTCCAGCGCCTGCTCAAAGCTGGCAACCGGCTGGCGGCGCTCGCCGCGCTCGATGAAGGCATCGTCTTCAATCAGGCCGCGCAGCGTTTCGCCCAGCGCGCAGATACGGCGGTATTCCGGCCCGGTAATGAACTCGTGATCCAGCGGGTAGTCGGTGTCCACGCCGTGGGTACGCACGCGAACAATCGGCTCAAACTGCTGCAGCTCTGCGTTCTCGCGGATATCAAATTTCCACTGGCTGCCGTGCTGCTCTTTCTCATTCAGCTCGCTCACCAGGGTATTGATCCAGCGAGTCACCGCCTGCTCGTTGCTCAGGTCGGCTTCCGCCAGCGTCGGTTGATAGACAAGCTCTTTCAGCAGCGCTTTCGGGAAGCGACGCTCCATACGACCGATCATTTTCTGCGTGGCGTTATACTCGGCAACCAGTTTCTCCAGCGGCTCGCCGGCTAAGGCCGGCGCGTTGGCGTTGGTGTGCAGGGTTGCGCCATCCAGCGCGATGGAGATTTGGTACTGATCCATCGCTTCATCGTCTTTAATATACTGTTCCTGCTTGCCTTTCTTCACTTTATACAGCGGCGGCTGGGCGATGTAGACGTGGCCGCGCTCGACGATTTCCGGCATCTGGCGATAGAAGAAGGTCAACAGTAGCGTACGAATGTGCGAGCCGTCGACGTCCGCATCGGTCATGATAATGATGCTGTGGTAGCGCAGTTTGTCCGGGTTGTACTCATCGCGGCCAATGCCGCAGCCCAGCGCGGTAATCAGCGTCGCTACTTCCTGAGACGCGAGCATTTTGTCAAAGCGCGCTTTCTCAACGTTGAGGATTTTACCCTTCAGCGGCAGAATCGCCTGGTTCTTACGGTTACGCCCCTGCTTCGCAGAACCGCCCGCCGAGTCCCCTTCCACTAAGTACAGTTCAGAGTGCGCGGGGTCGCGTTCCTGACAATCCGCCAGCTTGCCCGGCAGGCCCGCCAGGTCCAGCGCGCCTTTACGGCGGGTCATCTCACGCGCGCGACGTGCGGCTTCGCGCGCGCGCGCCGCGTCGATGATTTTACCGACCACGATTTTGGCGTCAGACGGGTTTTCCAGCAGGTATTCGTTCAGCAGTTCGTTCATCTGCTGTTCGACCGCCGATTTCACCTCAGAGGAGACCAGCTTGTCTTTGGTCTGCGAGGAGAATTTCGGATCCGGCACCTTCACGGAGACCACAGCGATCAGGCCTTCACGGGCATCGTCGCCGGTGGCGCTGACTTTCGCTTTCTTGCTGTAGCCTTCTTTATCCATGTAGGCGTTCAGGGTACGGGTCATCGCCGCACGGAAGCCTGCAAGGTGGGTACCGCCGTCGCGCTGCGGAATGTTGTTGGTAAAGCAGTAGATGTTTTCCTGAAAACCATCGTTCCACTGCAGCGCAACTTCAACGCCGATGCCGTCTTTTTCGGTGGAGAAATAGAAGATATTCGGGTGGATCGGCGTTTTGTTTTTATTCAGATATTCTACGAACGCTTTAATACCGCCTTCGTAGTGGAAATGATCCTCTTTACCGTCGCGCTTGTCGCGCAGGCGAATCGACACCCCGGAGTTCAGGAACGACAGCTCGCGCAGGCGTTTTGCCAGAATCTCGTATTCGAATTCGACCACGTTGGTGAAGGTTTCGTAGCTCGGCCAGAAACGCACCATGGTGCCGGTTTTTTCGGTTTCGCCGGTCACCGCCAGCGGCGCCTGCGGCACGCCGTGCGCATACATCTGACGATGAATTTTGTTATCGCGCTGAATGACCAGCTCCAGCTTCTGCGACAGGGCGTTAACCACGGAAACGCCTACGCCGTGCAGACCACCGGAAACTTTATACGAGTTATCATCGAATTTGCCGCCCGCGTGCAGAACGGTCATGATCACTTCCGCCGCCGACACGCCCTCTTCCGGGTGAATACCGGTCGGAATACCGCGACCATCATCCTGGACGGAGACGGAGTTATCGCTGTGGATAGTAACAACGATGTCTTTACAGTAACCTGCGAGCGCTTCGTCGATAGCGTTATCCACAACCTCGAATACCATGTGGTGCAGACCGGTGCCGTCATCCGTGTCGCCGATATACATACCCGGGCGCTTACGCACCGCATCCAGCCCTTTCAGGACTTTGATACTGGAGGAGTCATAAGAATTCGACATCAACGTTTCTCGCTCATTTTATCTTAGGTTAATCCGCTATTTTACCCTTTTCCACGGTAAACATCTTCGAATTTTCGTCCGACATGTCCATAACGTGTTCAGCGCTAATGGCGCTGACGAAAACCTGCGACTGCGTGGCTTTTAAGCGGCTGGCAAGCAGCCCGCGCCGCGCGTCGTCAAGTTCCGAGGCAAAATCATCTATCAGGTACAGGCACCGCCGCCCGCTTTCGCGGGTCAGAAACTCGCCTTGCGCCAGTCGTAGGGCGCACATCAGCAGCTTAAGCTGCCCGCGTGACAATGTATCCTCTACCGGCGCGCCGTCGGCACGAATGCGGAAATCCGCTTTATGCGGGCCGTGGGCGGTATAGGTTAGCATGCGATCGCGTTCGAAATTTCGCTCCAGCACCTCGGCATAATCCGTTTCTTTCTCCCAGCCGCGCTGGAAAGAAAAGGTGAGAGCGAACTCCGGCAAAAACTGCCGACAGGTATCCGCCATGTCTTCGACGATAGCGGCGCTATATTCGGCCCGCCAGCGGCTAATAAGCTCTGCCAGCGGGATCAGCTCCAGATCCCATGGCCGCAGCTGGGCATAGCGGCTGACCTGACGCAGCGCGGCGTTGCGCTGCTTCACCAGGCGCTTCAGGTTGCTCCAGGCGGTAAAGAATCCGGATTCGTTGTGAAAGCATCCCCAGTCAAGGAACGCTCTTCTGTATTTGGGGCCGCCGTTGAGTAAAGTAAACCCCTCCGGCGTAATCAGCTGCATCGGCATCAGGTGCGCCAGCTCAGCCACTTTATGCCCGTCGGTACCGTCGATACGCACCTTGCTGTCGCCCTGCTTATCTTTCGTCAGGCCGATAGATACTTCACGCTCTTCGCCCTGCAGGCGACCGTGCAGGACAAAGGACTCCTGGTCGTGACGAATCACGCGGCCAATCTGCAAACTACGAAACGCCCGACCATGGCCGAGCGTATAGATAGCTTCAAGTACGCTGGTTTTGCCGCTGCCGTTGGCGCCAACCAGGAAATTAAAGCCGGGAGAGAGGGCGAGATCCGCATTTTCAATATTGCGGAAGTCTTTGATTAGAAGTCGGGATAGCGACATATCAGCTCATAAGCAGGGCGTTATCGGCGCAGTTAGTCTGGTCACGGCCAGCGCGCAGCAACCGGAGCGTACTAAAGTACGTGAGGATTGCGAGCACTGCCCGGAGCCAGAATAACAAGTAAGATAGCCCGATATTTTCTACAGCCTCATAGGCATGACGACGTATGCTGCGGATTGGGAGGCCGCATCCTCAATCTGCACGCTCGAAACGGAATCGGTCAGCAGAATGCGCACGTTCTCACACTTCAGCGCGTTCAAGACGTCCAGCACATAGCTGACGTTAAAGCCGATTTCCATCTCGGTTCCGGCATAGGTGACATCAAGAATTTCTTCCGCTTCTTCCTGTTCCGGGTTATTGGCGGTGATTTTCAGCTGATTTTCACTGACGTACAGGCGCACGCCGCGGAATTTTTCGTTAGAAAGAATCGCCGCGCGGGCAAAGGCCTGCTTGAGAATATCGCAGCCGGCGTCCAGATGCTTATCCGGATTCTTCGGCAGTACGCGGCGATAGTCAGGAAAACGACCATCCACCAGCTTTGAAGTGAAGATAAAGTCGCCAACGTGAGCGCGAATATTATTGCTGCCGATCTGCACGCGCAGCGGCGTATCGCCGCCGTCGAGCATACGCATCAGCTCAATCACGCCTTTACGCGGCACGATCACCGAATGATTGGGCAGGGACTCTTCCAGCGGCATCGAGCAGACCGCCAGGCGGTGGCCGTCTGTCGCCACGGTGCGCAGTTCGCTACCTTCGGTTTCAAACAGCATACCGTTTAAGTAATAGCGAACGTCCTGGTGCGCCATCGAAAACTGCGTCGCTTCGATCAGGCGCTTCATGGTCGCCTGCGGCAGGGTAAATTCAACTTCGCTCTGCCAGTCATCGAGGTTCGGGAAATCCGCCGCAGGCAGCGTCGAGAGCGAAAAGCGGCTGCGTCCGGAACGCACCAGCATGCGCTCGCCTTCCAGCTGGACCGCGATCTCCGCGCCTTCAGGCAGGCCGCGGCAGATATCAAAAAATTTACGCGCCGGAACGGTTGTAGCTCCCGCTTCGTGCGGCTGAATCAGCGCAACGCGCGCGACCATTTCCATTTCCAGATCGGTACCGGTCAGCGACAACGCGCCATCGGTAACCTGTAGGAGCAGGTTGCCAAGAATCGGTAGCGTCGGACGACCACCTAAAGGACCGCTCACCTGTTGCAGCGGTTTTAATAAATGTTCACGTTCTACGGTAAATTTCATAGCGTCACGAGGATAATGTTCTGATTAAATTGGAAAAATCTTCTTTGATATCGTGGCTTTCTTCACGCAGTTGCTCAATCTTGCGGCAAGCGTGCAGGACGGTGGTATGGTCGCGGCCGCCAAACGCGTCGCCGATTTCCGGCAGACTGTGGTTGGTCAGCTCTTTTGCCAGCGCCATCGCCATCTGGCGGGGGCGCGCCACCGAACGGGAGCGGCGTTTAGACAGCAGGTCCGCTACCTTAATTTTGTAATACTCCGCCACCGTCTTTTGAATATTGTCGATGGTGACCAGTTTTTCCTGTAAAGCCAGCAGATCGCGCAGTGCTTCGCGCACGAAATCGATGGTGATCGCCCGGCCGGTAAAGTTGGCGTTGGCGATAACGCGGTTCAGCGCCCCTTCAAGCTCACGTACGTTAGAGCGCAGGCGCTTAGCAATAAAGAACGCCACTTCGCCCGGCAGGCGGATGTCGTTTTCATCGGCTTTTTTCATCAGGATCGCCACGCGGGTTTCCAGCTCTGGCGGCTCGATCGCGACCGTCAGCCCCCAGCCGAAGCGTGATTTCAGACGATCCTCAACCCCGTTGATCTCCTTCGGATAGCGATCCGACGTCAGGATGATCTGCTGATTGCCTTCCAGCAGGGCGTTAAAGGTGTGGAAAAACTCTTCCTGCGAGCGCTCTTTATTAGCGAAAAACTGAATGTCATCGATCAGCAGGGCGTCAACGGAGCGGTAATAGCGCTTAAATTCTTCAATAGCGTTGTTTTGCAGGGCTTTTACCATGTCCTGTACAAAGCGCTCGGAGTGCATGTAAACCACTTTCGCATTGGGTTTACGCGCCACAATTCCGTTACCAACCGCATGTAAAAGGTGGGTTTTACCCAGGCCGGTGCCGCCATAAAGGAACAGCGGGTTGTACGCGCCGCCGGGGTTATCCGCAACCTGACGCGCCGCCGCGCGAGCCAGCTGGTTGGATTTACCTTCGACGAAGTTATCAAACGTGTGTTTTACATTGACGTTAGAGCGGTAGGTCGGTTCTGCCGGCGCCGGAACGTTATCCCAGCCCGGACGCACGATCGTCGGCGCAACGCGCGCCGTCTGGATCTGCTGCGCGGGCGCTGCGGCCGCAACGCTTACCGTACCTCTCTGCATCTGAACGGCTGGCTTAGCGCCTACCTCAAACCGCAGCTGTGGGGCATCCGCACCGCAAAAATCATTGAGGAGTCCATTGATATTATTGAGGTATTTATCCCTTACCCAATCGAGCACAAAACGGTTTGGCGCATACAGTGCCAGCGTGTTATCGCTCAACTCCGCCTGCAAAGGGCGTATCCACATGCTGAATTCTGTGGCTGGTAACTCATCCTGCAATCGGGCAAGACACTGCTGCCAAAGCGAAAGTGACACGGCGGACTCCACTCGAACAAAAATCGATATATAAAAAGAGAAACTGAAACAATCGTGATTGTTGGCACACGTCGACAAGACCCTGCATAGCCGAAAAGCCCCTGCACTAAAGGGGTGACGCGCGAACCGCTATCTGCGGTTATTACCCGATGCGGATCTCTGGATCCCGATCGGGACCGGGGATCATAGCCTAAACTGAGAAAGAGATCTTGTGTTTCTCAACAGATTCTTCCCGATTTATCCACAGGAAGGATCGAAGCTGGGTAAGTGTAATCGATCCTGGCGGGAGCGGAGCACGATTTCAGCCGCATATTGGAAAAATTAATGAACTATCCTGGTTTTGGGCTTAATCGATCTAACAAAGATCCTTTGCGATCCTTGCGCTTTATCCACCAGGTCGTATAATCCACCACCCGGCGCGTAATGCCCGTTTTCCGTAACGTGCCATCGCCTGTTTTTTGTGCGGCAAGGTGCGAGAAATAAGGAAAGAGAATTGACTCCGGAGTGTACAATTATTACAATCCGGCCTCTTTAATCACCCACGCTGAGGCGTAGGCCGTTCGAAATTCGTTCGGATTTACGCGAAAGTCAGTGAAATTATTCAAGTTTAGGTAGAAATCGCCATGAAACGCACTTTTCAACCGTCTGTACTGAAGCGCAACCGTTCTCACGGCTTCCGTGCTCGTATGGCTACTAAAAATGGTCGTCAGGTTCTGGCACGTCGTCGTGCTAAAAGCCGCGCTCGTCTGACCGTTTCCAAGTAATAAAGCTAACCCTGAGTGGTTAAGCTCGCATTTCCCAGGGAGTTACGCTTGTTAACTCCCAGTCATTTCACTTTCGTCTTCCAGCAGCCATTACGGGCTGGCACGCCGCAAATCACCATCCTCGGCCGCCAAAATTCGCTGGGGCATCCCCGCATCGGTCTTACCGTCGCCAAGAAGAACGTCAAGCGAGCGCATGAGCGCAATCGGATTAAACGTCTGACGCGTGAAAGCTTCCGTTTACGTCAACATGAACTCCCGCCAATGGATTTCGTGGTGGTGGCGAAGAAAGGGGTTGCCGACCTCGATAACCGTGCTCTCTCGGAAGCGTTGGAAAAATTATGGCGCCGCCACTGTCGCCTGGCTCGCGGGTCCTGATAGGCCTGATTCGGGTCTATCAGCGCCTGATTAGTCCGCTACTCGGGCCGCATTGCCGTTTCACGCCGACCTGTTCTCAATACGGAATTGAGGCATTGCGCAGGTTTGGATTGATAAAAGGCAGTTGGTTGACGGTGAAACGCGTATTAAAATGCCACCCTTTACACCCTGGTGGTGACGATCCCGTCCCGCCTGGACCATTTGATACCAGAGAACACTAACGATGGATTCGCAACGCAATCTTCTTATCATCGCTTTGTTGTTCGTGTCTTTCATGATCTGGCAAGCCTGGGAGCAGGATAACAATCCTCAACCCCAGCAGCAGACCACGCAGACAACGACCACAGCAACGGGTAGCGCCGCCGACCAGGGCGTACCGGCCAGTGGCCAGGGGAAACTGATTACGGTAAAAACCGATGTGCTTGACCTGACCATCAACACCAGCGGTGGTGATGTTGAGCAAGCGCTGCTTCTGGATTATCCGAAAGAGCTGAAGTCGACTGAGCCGTTCCAGCTACTGGAAACCACGCCGCAGTTTACCTATCAGGCGCAGAGCGGCCTGACCGGTCGTGATGGCCCGGACAACCCGGCTAACGGACCGCGTCCGTTGTATAACGTCGATAAAGATGCGTTTGTGCTGGCTGATGGCCAGAACGAAATCGTCATTCCTCTGACGTACACCGATAAAGCAGGCAACGTATTCACCAAAACCTTCACCCTGAAGCGCGGTGAATATGCGGTAAACGTCGGCTATAGCGTGCAGAACGCCAGCGAAAAACCGCTGGAAGTGTCTACGTTTGGCCAGCTGAAGCAAACCGCCAACCTACCGACGCATCGCGACACGCAGACCGGCGGCCTGACAACGATGCACACCTTCCGCGGCGCGGCGTACTCAACGTCTGAAACGAAGTACGAAAAATACAAATTCGATACTATCGTCGATAACGAAAACCTGAACGTCAGCACCAAAAACGGTTGGGTTGCCATGCTGCAGCAGTACTTCACAACCGCATGGGTTCCGCAGAACAACGGTACTAACAACTTCTACACCGCGAATCTCGGCAACGGTATTGTGGCGATCGGCTACAAATCACAGCCGGTTCTGGTGCAGCCGGGTCAAACCGATAAGCTGGAAAGCACCCTGTGGGTCGGCCCGGCTATTCAGGACAAAATGGCCGCCGTTGCGCCGCATCTTGACCTGACCGTCGACTACGGCTGGCTGTGGTTTATCTCTCAGCCGCTGTTCAAACTGCTGAAATGGATCCATAGCTTCCTGGGCAACTGGGGCTTCTCCATCATCGTTATCACCTTTATCGTTCGTGGCATCATGTACCCGCTGACCAAAGCGCAGTACACCTCCATGGCGAAGATGCGTATGCTGCAGCCTAAGATTCAGGCGATGCGCGAGCGTCTGGGCGACGACAAGCAGCGTCAAAGCCAGGAGATGATGGCCCTGTATAAAGCTGAGAAGGTTAACCCGCTGGGTGGCTGCTTCCCGCTGATTATCCAGATGCCAATCTTCCTTGCGCTGTACTATATGCTGAGCGCCTCGGTTGAACTGCGTCATGCGCCGTTTATCCTGTGGATCCACGACCTGTCTGCGCAAGACCCGTACTACATCCTGCCGATCATCATGGGCGCGACGATGTTCTTCATCCAGAAGATGTCTCCGACCACCGTGACCGACCCGATGCAGCAGAAGATCATGACCTTTATGCCGGTCATCTTCACGGTGTTCTTCCTGTGGTTCCCGTCCGGTCTGGTGGTTTACTATATCGTCAGCAACCTGGTCACCATTATTCAGCAGCAGCTGATTTACCGTGGTCTGGAGAAGCGTGGCCTGCATAGCCGCGAGAAGAAAAAATCCTGATACTCTTGAATTATTTTGAGTATTTACGGTAACGTTAATGCCAGAGAAGGCGGTCAATAGACCGCCTTTTTTACATCTACATAGAGAGTCACCATGAGCCATAACGACACTATCGTCGCCCAGGCAACCCCACCGGGACGCGGTGGTGTGGGCATTCTGCGCATCTCTGGCCTGAAGGCGCGCGACGTTGCGCAGGCGGTGCTGGGCAAGCTGCCGAAGCCGCGCTACGCCGACTACCTGCCGTTTAAAGACAGCGACGGCAGCGCGCTGGATCAGGGGATTGCGCTGTGGTTCCCCGGCCCGAACTCCTTTACCGGCGAAGACGTGCTGGAACTTCAGGGCCACGGCGGCCCCGTTATCCTCGACCTGCTACTGAAACGCATTCTGACGCTGCCGGGCGTGCGTATCGCCAGGCCAGGCGAGTTCTCCGAGCGCGCGTTTTTGAACGACAAGCTCGATTTAGCCCAGGCTGAAGCGATAGCCGACCTGATCGACGCCAGCTCCGAGCAGGCGGCGCGTTCTGCGCTGAATTCGCTGCAGGGCGCATTCTCTACTCGCGTAAACCATCTTGTGGAAGCGCTGACGCACCTGCGCATCTACGTGGAAGCGGCCATTGATTTCCCGGACGAAGAGATCGACTTCCTCTCCGATGGCAAAATCGAAGCCCAGCTCAACAACGTGATCGCCGATCTTGACGCCGTGCGCGCCGAAGCGCGCCAGGGCAGCCTGCTGCGCGAAGGGATGAAGGTCGTCATTGCCGGGCGGCCGAACGCCGGCAAATCAAGCCTGCTGAACGCGCTGGCGGGCCGGGAAGCGGCTATCGTCACCGATATTGCCGGTACCACCCGCGACGTGCTGCGCGAGCATATCCATATCGACGGTATGCCGCTGCACATCATCGATACCGCCGGCCTGCGCGATGCGAACGACGAGGTTGAGCGCATCGGTATCGAGCGCGCCTGGCAGGAGATTGAACAGGCCGACCGCGTGCTGTTTATGGTCGATGGCACCACCACCGACGCGACCGATCCGGCGGATATCTGGCCGGACTTTATTGCCCGTCTACCGAAAAACCTGCCGATTACCGTCGTGCGTAACAAAGCGGATATCACTGGCGAAACGCTGGGGCTGAGCGAAGTAAATGACCACTCACTTGTTCGCCTTTCGGCACGTACCGGCGAGGGCGTAGACGTGCTGCGCAATCATCTCAAGCAGAGCATGGGCTTTGAAACCAATATGGAAGGCGGTTTTCTGGCGCGCCGCCGCCATCTGCAGGCGCTGTCGGACGCCGCAGAGCATCTGCAGCAGGGGAAAGCGCAGCTGCTGGGCGCCTGGGCTGGCGAGCTGCTGGCGGAAGAGCTGCGCCTGGCCCAGCAGAACCTGAGCGAAATCACCGGCGAGTTTACCTCTGATGACCTGCTGGGGCGCATTTTCTCCAGTTTCTGTATCGGTAAGTAAGCTCCGTTTGTGAGCATTGACTAACCCGCCTTAACATCCTGTTAAAGCGGGTTTTTATTTATCATCTTCACGGTAGATTGGTTTATCTATTACCCTTATCGGCATCGCCGCTTTTAACGTACCGGATGCAACCATGACCATCGATTACACCTTTATTGATACCGTTCCTTCTGCAGAAGACTTTTGCCGCCTGCGCGTCATATCAGGTATGTCGCCGCGACCGCTGGAAGGCGCCCGTGCTGGCCTGCCGCGTAGCTGCTACGGCGTGCATATTCTCTATGAGGGCGTGCCCGTTGGTATGGGGCGCATCGTCGGCGACGGCGCGCTGAACTTTGAAATCGTCGACGTCGCCGTGGACCCGGCCCATCAGGGAAAAGGTCTCGGTCGCCAGGTCGTGCAGAAAATCGTCGCCTGGCTTGATGACAACGCGTTTAAAGGGGCATACGTCTCGCTGGTGGCGGATGTTCCCGAGCTGTACGCAAAATTTGGGTTTTCCAGCGTCAGGCCGGAAAGTGAGGGTATGGCGAAGGTCTGGAATTAACTTCGCTGGTAAAGAAGCATCCGGGGCTGCGGCGTCTCCCGGATGCCGGTGATGCTATCAGGATTTAATAAAGTCGGCAGCGCGAAAAGCTTCCAGCGCGACGCGCTTTTGCTCGCTGGTCATCGGGCGCAGCGGGCGGCGCGGATCGCCGACGTCAATGTCGTGCAGCTGCATAGCCAGCTTCCCGGCCGCCACGCCGCCGTACTGAACCAGGATGCGAATAATCGCGATGACTTTATCCATACAGGCGGCAACGTCCTGATGATCCCCCCGGTTGAAGCTCTCGATCAGACGATGATAGAGCGGCGCCGCGTAGTTATAGGTACTGCCCACCGCGCCGACGGCGCCGCAGGCCAGGCCTGCGGGTAAAAACTCATCCACGCCGAACGGAATATCGAACTGGCGATTGTTGACGCGCAGGCAGCGCTGGAACTCATACATATCCGCGGAGTTAAACTTCATACCGGACAGGTTCGGAATTTTATCCGCCGCGGCGATCAGAAACTGCTCCATATCGAGGCTTAGACCCGACATGCCGGAATGGTAGTAATAGAAGCCTTTTGACGGCGCCGCGGCGGCGATAATGCGGCAATATTCCACCAGATCGTCGACGGTAGACGGTTTAAAGAAGCACGGGCCGATGACCGAGGTGGCAAAAATATCCAGGGTTTCAGCATGACGGCTCAGCTCCAGCGCATCGGCGATGCTGAGCGCCCCGGTGTGTAGCGTAATGCTTAGTTGTCCCTGGCTTGCCGCGACCCAGCGCTCGGCGATTTTTTTACGCTCTTCAACAGAACAGTGGATACCTTCTCCGGTTGTCCCACAGACGTAAGCGCCTTTAACGCCCTGGCGAATCAGGTGCTCGGCGATTCGATCGATAACGGGATAGTTGACTTCGCCATTAGCATCAAAAGGCGTGTGGGGAGCGGCAATAAGGCCGGTTAGCTTTGTCATGTAAACCTCTGGTGGTGTTTTTCTTCTTAAATAAATTTATTTTGAAGTATTACTCCACTCTAAAAGGTAACCATGCCGGTTGCAACTGGATACCGGCAGGGAGGAAAACGGGAGTAGCAGATTGTGATGAATCGCACAAAACTCGCTCTATTTGAGCGTGGACAGGGCATCCATCGTGCGCAGTTTATTGGCTCGGGCGGCTTCCGGGTCTTTCTGCACCAGCAGCGTATAAATGAGATCCAGTACGAAAAGCTGTGCCGTTTTGGTGCCAATGGAGTCGCCCTGCAGGCGTCCCTGGCGGTTGCCGTTAATCAGCGTAATATCCGCGACTTTACTCAATGGCGACCCGAGGTTATGCGTTAAGGCGACGGTGACGGCTCCGGCCTGCTTTGCCAGACTAAGGGCGTGGGTGGTTTCCGGCGAATGCCCGGAGTGGCTGATACCGATAGCGACATCGCCAGCCTTGAGCAGCGCGGCCTGCATATACATAAAGTGATTATTCGTTAAGGCATCGACGCGCATCCCGATTCGCATCAGCTTGTGCTTCATCTCTTCGGCGGTCAGCCCGGAGGCGCCGACGCCGAAAATAAAGGTGCTATTGCAGCTATGCAGCGCCTCCACGACCCGTTCAACCTGCTCCATATCCAGAAGGTTGAGCGTTTCCGAGAGAACAGTCGAGATAGCGCCCTGGAGCTTGAGACCAATGGTGTGCGCATCGTCGGCTTTCTGAATTTCAGCCTCCAGAAGCGTGCTGTTGTCATCGGTATCGGTCATGGCCAGCTCAATAGCCAGCTCCATTTTGAAATTCTGAAAGCCTTTATAGCCCAGCTGTCGACAGAAACGGATCACCGACGCTTCGCCCGCGTTCACTTCCTCTGAGAGGTCGGCGATGGAAAGCTGCGTCACCTTGTGGGGGGAAGTCATCACAAACTGCGCAATGCTTTTCCCGACGCGGGTCATACTGCTTTGCATCGCTCCCAGGGTATCAAGTATTTTCCCGGCTTTGACCGGCGAAGTCGGAGTCGTCATCTCTTCCCTACTGTTTACGCGATTATCAGGCGCTAATGATGAAGTACAGCGCATCACCAGGCAATATGGATTTTTAAAAACGCCGTGACGCCGCGGCTATATCCTGAGCGGCGCAAACATTGTACGTCTCATGGCGTGAGTCAGATCGCCTTTTTTCGTTTCTCCTCTTCTGTGTCCATGATCTTGTTCACACATTTCATGAAATGCTCTTGTGGTGTTTAACTTCTAAAAAAATATATTAAATGGAGTTTAACTTCATTTAGCTGTGCGCCTCCCTGCTGTTTTAGGCCCGACAGCATAAAAACGCTGCTCATCACAGGAGAGCATATGAGTGAAATAATAAGTACCAACCCATGGTATAAGCACCTCAATAAGTCCCAATGGCGGGCTTTCTCTGCAGCCTGGCTGGGCTATTTACTGGATGGTTTTGATTTCGTTTTAATCGCTCTGGTGCTCACCGAAGTACAAAGCGAATTTCAGCTCACCACGGTCCAGGCGGCGAGTATTATCTCCGCGGCGTTTATCTCCCGTTGGTTCGGCGGCTTGCTGCTGGGGGCGATGGGCGACCGTTATGGCCGCCGCCTGGCGATGGTCAGCAGTATTATTCTTTTCTCCGTCGGTACGCTGGCCTGCGGCTTTGCGCCGGGATACACCTCGATGTTTATCGCCCGAATGGTGATCGGAATGGGGATGGCCGGCGAGTACGGCTCCAGCGCAACCTATGTTATTGAAAGCTGGCCAAAACATTTGCGTAACAAAGCCAGCGGCTTCCTGATATCCGGCTTTTCCGTCGGCGCCGTTGTGGCGGCGCAGGTTTACAGCCTGGTGGTGCCCCTCTGGGGCTGGCGCGCCTTATTCTTCCTTGGCATTCTGCCGATTATTTTCGCGCTGTGGCTGCGTAAAAATATTCCGGAAACGGAAGACTGGAAAGAGCGGCAGACGAAGAAAGCGCCAGTACGGACGATGGTGGATATCCTCTATCGCGGTAAATACCGCGCCATGAATATAGCAACGACGCTGATCGCAACGGCGGCGCTGTGGTTCTGCTTCGCAGGTAATCAGCACAACCCGCTGGTATTGATTGCGCTGGCGCTCGTTTGCACCGTTATTTTCATCAGCTTTATGGTACAGAGCAGCGGAAAACGCTGGCCGACCGGCGTAATGCTGATGGTTGTCGTTCTGTTCGCCTTCCTCTATTCCTGGCCTATCCAGGCGCTGCTGCCGACCTACCTGAAAACCGAGCTGGCATACGATCCGGCGGCGGTGGCGAAGGTGCTTTTCTTCAGCGGATTCGGCGCGGCCGTCGGCTGCATTGTCGGCGGGTTCCTCGGCGACTGGCTGGGCACGCGTAAAGCCTACGTTTACAGCCTGCTGGCCTCGCAGGTCCTGATTATCCCTGTTTTCGCCATCGGCGGCGCCAGCCTGTGGGGCCTGGGTCTCCTGCTCTTCTTCCAGCAGATGCTGGGCCAGGGGATCGCGGGAATACTACCGAAATTGATCGGTGGTTACTTCGACACCGATCAGCGCGCTGCCGGTCTGGGCTTCACCTACAACGTCGGCGCTCTGGGCGGGGCGGCGGCGCCGGTCCTCGGCGCGCTGGTCGCACAGCATATGCATCTGGGTACGGCGCTGGGGTCGCTCTCCTTCGGACTGACGTTTGTGGTGATCCTGCTGATTGGCCTCGATATGCCGTCCCGCGTACAGCGCTGGATTCGCCCGGAAGCGCTGCGAACCCATGACGCCATTGATGGCAAACCATTCAGTGGGGCAAAGGTTCGTCACGACAAAGCGAACGCACCGCTTTGCAGTAAACATTAAATTCATGCGCCCGGCGCTGTCGGGCGCAAACGGAAGTAAGGGATAGCGCTATGTCTTTATTTGATACTTTGGATGTGAAGGTTAAAGAATTGGGCGGACTCATTGTCTCGTGCCAGCCGGTGCCGGGCAGCCCGTTAGATAAGCCTGAAATCGTCGCGGCGATGGCGCTGGCGGCGGTCAAGACGGGTGCGGTCGCGGTACGTATTGAAGGCATTAATAACCTGAAGGCCACGCGCGAACTTATTTCAGTACCCATTATCGGCATCATCAAGCGCGACCTGCCGGACTCGCCGGTGCGCATCACGCCGTTCCTTGAGGATGTGGACGCGTTGGCGCAGGCAGGTGCGGATATTATCGCCTTTGACGGCACGGATCGCCCGCGTCCGGCTAGCGTGAAGGCGACTATCGAGCGCATTCATCAGCAGGGCTGCGTCGCGATGGCAGACTGCTCGAACCTTGAAGACGGTACTCGCTGCCACGCTCTGGGCGCAGAAATTATCGGCACTACGCTGTCCGGGTATACCACGGAAGCAGTACCCAATGAGCCGGATTTCCCACTAGTGCAGGCGCTGAGCGCCAAAGGATACCGGGTCATTGCCGAAGGGCGGTTCAACTCTCCGGCCCTGGCGGCGCAGGCCATAAAGCAAGGCGCATGGGCGGTGACCGTCGGTTCCGCGATTACGCGTATTGAACACATTTGCCAGTGGTACCGCGATGCGCTGGCTGAGGTTGCGCTATGACAACGCTGGCGATAGACATCGGCGGCACCAAGCTGGCCGCCGCGCTGATTGACACGCAGCATCACGTGCTGGAGAAACGAGCGCTGCCGACGCCCGCCAGCAAAACGCCGGCGGCGCTGACGGAGGCGTTGAGCGCGCTGGTCGCGCCTTTCGCGGGGCGGGCCCGGCGGGTAGCGGCCGCCTCGACGGGAATCATTCGTCACGGCGTACTGACGGCGTTAAATCCGGATAACCTTGGCGGACTGGCGCAGTTTCCCCTGCGGGAGACGCTGGCGCAGCTGACGGGGCGACCGTGCCTGGTCGTGAACGATGCGCAGGCGGCGGCCTGGGCCGAATATCACGCCCTGTCTGTCGATGCCGACGAGATGGTATTCATCACCATCTCAACGGGCGTGGGCGGCGGTATCATCTGCAACGGTCGGCTCCTGTCCGGGAACGAAGGGCTGGCCGGGCATATCGGCCACACGCTGGCCGATCCGCACGGTCCGCGCTGCGGCTGCGGTCGCACCGGCTGCGTAGAGGCTATTGCCTCCGGCAGAGGGATCGCCGCGCTGGCGACGGACGATCTGCAGGGGATGACGGCCAAATCCATTTTTGCTCTTGCGCAGAGCGGCCATCCGCAGGCAACGTCGTTAGTCCACCGTTCGGCGCAAACCATCGCCCGGCTGATTGCCGACATGAAGGCCAGCGTTAACTGCCAGTGTGCCGTACTGGGCGGCAGCATCGGGCTGGCACCCGGCTATCTCCCGCTGGTTGAGACCTATCTGGCGCAGGAACCTGCGGTCTATCACACGAAGATTGTAGCCGCACACTATCAGCATGATGCCGGCCTGATTGGCGCGGCGTTGTTAGCGGAGGACAAAGCATTATGATTATCGGCGATATCCATCACCCGGAATGCGCGGGACTGTCACCCGTTCTGCTTGAGGCCGTGAGGCTGGCCGTTAAGGCTCAGCCGCAGCAGCGTGAACCGGGGCGTTATGAGTTGCAGGGCGATGATATTTATATGAACGTCATGCGCTTCGCCACGCAGTCGGCGGAAAGTAAAAAAGCGGAGCTGCACGAAAAATTTATTGATATTCAGATCCTGCTGCAAGGCGAGGAGACAATCCACTGCGGCGTGGCCGATAGCGCCCGTGAGTGCGACACCTGGCATAAAGAAGAGGACTACCAGCTATGCGCAGCTATCGCCGACCAGCAGCAGGTGACCCTGAAGCCTGGCATGTTCGCCATTTTTTTCCCTGGCGAACCGCATAAGCCGGGCGTGCAGGGCGCAGCGAGCATGGAGATAAAAAAAGCGGTAATTAAAGTTAACCGCGCGCTGCTTGTCTGAGTCACTTACTTCGCCCGCCAGATATGCGTCCTGGCGGGATGGCCTCCCAACGCCAAAGCGACGCTTGCTTCGTCGCTTTTCCTCCCAGGAAATCATTGTTGTCCAAATGGCAACTCGTACTACCGCACGAACCCCTCTATGCTGTACGGCAATCTTATGCGAGGGTTCTATGGCACGCTTTCTTATCTGCAGTTTTGCGCTGGTTCTGCTTTATCCATCCGGTATTGATATGTATCTGGTCGGCCTGCCGCGCATTGCGCAGGATCTGGGGGCCAGTGAAGCGCAGCTGCACATCGCCTTCTCGGTTTATCTGGCCGGGATGGCCGCAGCCATGCTGTTTGCTGGCCGTATCGCCGACAAGTCAGGCCGTAAGCCGGTGGCGATTTTCGGCGCCGTTGTTTTCATACTCGCCTCCCTTATCTGCTCGCAGGCGCAGGTCAGCGCCCACTTCCTGACGGGGCGTTTTATTCAGGGGATTGGCGCGGGCAGCTGCTACGTCGTCGCCTTTGCGGTGCTGCGCGATACCCTCGACGATCGCCGCCGGGCGAAGGTGCTTTCCCTTCTTAACGGCATCACCTGCATTATTCCGGTGCTGGCACCGGTACTCGGCCACCTGATTATGCTGAAATACCCCTGGCAGAGCCTGTTCTATACCATGACCGGCATGGGCGTTCTGGTGGGGCTGCTGTCGATATTTATCTTGCGGGAAACGCGTCCAACATCCGTTCCGCAGGCGGCGCAGCAAAATGTCGCCCCCGAATCGCTGCTTAACCGCTTTTTCCTCAGCCGAACGATCGTGACCACCCTCAGCGTGACGGCGATTCTGACCTACGTTAACGTCTCCCCGGTGCTGATGATGGAAGTGATGGGCTTCGATCGCGGGACTTATTCCATGGCGATGGCGCTCATGGCGCTAGTGAGCATGGTGGTGTCGTTCTCGACGCCGTTTGCTCTGACGCTCTTTAAGCCCCGCACCCTGATGCTGACCTCGCAGGTGCTCTTCTTTATCGCGGGCGCGCTGCTGAGCTTTGCCACCAGCCAGACGATAACGATGCTAGGGCTGGGGCTGATTTGCGCCGGGTTCTCCGCCGGCTTTGGCGTGGCGATGAGCCAGGCCCTGGGGCCATTTACCCTGCGCGCTGGCGTGGCGAGTTCAGTTTTGGGGATTGCTCAGGTTTGCGGCTCTTCACTGTGGATTTGGCTGGCGGCTATCATCGGGCTCAGCGCGATGAATATGCTGATCGGGATACTTATTGCCTGTAGCATAGTGAGTATTGTTCTGATTATGGTCGCCTCTCCGGCGCGGGCCGCGCAACGCTATGAAAAAACCCCTGTCGAGTCTCGATCTTAACTTACTGCTGTGCCTGCAGCTCTTAACCCAGGAGCTCAGCGTTACCCGCACGGCGAAGCGGATGAACGTTTCGCCGTCGGCGGTGAGCAAGTCGCTGGCTAAACTGCGCGCCTGGTTTGACGATCCGCTATTTGTCAAAACGCCTCTGGGGCTGTCGCCCACGCCGCTGATGAGCAGTATGGAGCAGGATCTGGCGGACTGGATGCAGATGGGTAATCAGATCCTCGACAAGCCCCATCACACCATGCCAAGCGGGCTAAAGTTTGAGCTGGCGGCGGAGTCGCCCCTGCTGATGATCCTGCTGAACTCGCTTTCACAGCGGATCTACCAACGCTATCCGCAGGCGCTGATCCGCCTGCGCAACTGGGATTACGATTCGCTGGATGCCATTATTCGCGGCGAAGTCGACATCGGTTTTTGCGGCCGGGAAACCCATCCTCGCTCCCGTGAACAGCTCAGCCTGCTGCCCTGGTATATCGATTTTGAAATCCTGTTTACCGATCTACCGCAGGTATGGCTGCGCGCCGATCATCCCGCGCTGAACGATGAGTGGAGTCTGGACGCTTTTTTACGCTATCCGCATATCAATATCTGTTGGGAACAAAGCGATACCTGGGCGCTGGATGATGTTCTGCATGACCTGGGGCATAAACGCACCGTGGCGTTGACCGTTCCGGGCTTTGAACAGTCGCTGTTTATGGCGGCCCAGCCTCATCATACGATGTTGGCCACCGCCCCGCGCTATTGCCAGCGCTACAATCAGCAGCATCATCTGCCGCTGGTCTCACTGCCGCTGCCGCTGGAACCGTCGCAGCTGGAGAAAATACGCGTCCCCTTTACCCTCCTGTGGCATAAGCGCAACAGCTACAACCCGAAGATCGTCTGGCTGCGAGAAACGCTGAGACAGCTCTACACTGAACCGCTATAGCGCTGGGTTAGCCCGCCTTGCGCAATAAATTGTAAAATTCATGCAATTTCTCTTTTCAACGGGTGATTTCCGCATTAAAACCTGACAATTCTGAGCGATAATATAATTCGCAATTTCTATCATTGACCATTAATCACGGAGCGACGAATGGCAACGCATTTTGCAAGAGGGATACTTAACACCCGAGAACCGTTATCAACACGCCTGTCAGCGGCCTGCCATCAATCCGCCAGGCGCCTGCCTGAGTACCGACAAAGCCGCTATCGCGCATCCCGGTCACTCCTCGCAGAACTCCTCTTTATGCTGTACGGCATCAGCGAACTTCCCGAAATTATTGATGAAGAAAATGGAAAACCCGCTTTTCGCGACGAACATCTCCCGCATTTCTCCATCTCCTATGCTGGAAATATCGTCGGCGTCGCGTTAACCACCGAAGGCGATTGCGGCCTGGATATGGAATTACCGCACGCCTCCCGCGGTTTACACTCCCCGCACGACGCCGACCGCTACGTTTTTAACAGTAATGAGCGTGTATGGATTAGCAATCAGCACGATCCTGACGAAGCTCGCGCTCAGCTTGACGCGCTGCGCAAAAGCGTCATGAAACTGACCGGCGAAACCGCCGTTAACCTACAGCTTCTTCCGGGCTCCGGGCGGTTACGCACAAGCGGGACGCAGGCAATCGAAGCCGTGTGCGACGCCGAAACGGTGTTGGTCTGGTCTATCGCCGCCAGCCCGGATATCGGTCAACTGAAAGTCTGGGAATATAATGGTAACGAGGGCTGGCGCAGCCTGCCTGACGCTCAGGCCCGTGCTAAAGAACCGTCCGCCCGGCTGATGCGCTTCACCAGTTTACCGGTAGAAAAAGCCTTCTCCCTCAACTGACCGGTTTTCCCGGCCATCATGATGCAAAGGAGCAATCATGTCTGATACGTTGAAAGTTGTTACGTTACTCGGAAGTCTGCGCAAAGGCTCTTTTAATGCCATGGTCGCGCGTACCCTCCCCGGCATCGCGCCCGCAGGTATGGCGGTTTCCGCGTTACCGTCCATTGGCGATATTCCACTCTATGATGCCGATGTCCAGCAGGAAGAGGGATTCCCACAAAGCGTTCAGGATATCGCGCAGCAAATTCGCGAGGCCGACGGTGTGGTCATCGTGACGCCGGAATATAACTATTCGGTTCCCGGCGGCCTGAAAAACGCCATCGACTGGCTATCTCGTCTGCCGGAACAGCCGCTGGCCGGTAAGCCGGTACTGATTCAAACCAGTTCGATGGGGGCTATTGGCGGCGCGCGCTGTCAGTACCATCTGCGCCAGATTCTGGTATTCCTCGACGCAATGGTGATGAATAAGCCCGAATTTATGGGCGGCGTGATTCAGAACAAAGTGGATCCGCAGGAGGGGAAAGTCGTCGATCAGAGCACGCTCGATCATCTGAGCGGGCAGCTTAGCGCTTTTGCCGAGTATATTCAGCGGGTTAAGGCCTGACAGACGCCGTCACGCTCGCCAGAACGGGCGAGCGTGACGGCGCAGGTATTAATGCGCGTCGATAAACACAATCTTCAGCACGAACAGCAGCGAAACCACAATCACGCACGGACTGAGGTCGCGCAGGCGGCCGGTACCAATCTTCATCACGCAGTAAGAGATAAAGCCTAAGGCAATACCTTCCGTAATGGAGAAGCTGAACGGCATCATCACGGCGGTAATAAACGCAGGCACTGATTCGGTTAAATCATCCCACTTCACGCGCGCCAGGCTGGAGGTCATCAGGACGCCAACGTAAATCAGCGCACCGGCTGCGGCGTAGGCCGGGACCATACCCGCCAGCGGCGACAGGAAAATCACCAGCAGGAACAAGAGCCCAACGACCACGGCGGTTAAGCCGGTACGGCCGCCCACGGAAACGCCCGAGGACGATTCAATATAGGCGGTTACGGAAGAGGTGCCGATAAAGGAGCCGGCAACGGACGATACGCTATCGACAAACAGCGCCTGCTTCATACGCGGGAACTTGCCCTGCGCATCGGCCAGACCGGCTTTATCGGTCACGCCGATCAGCGTGCCGGAGGAGTCGAACAGGTTCACCAGCATAAACGAGAAGATCACGCCCGCCAGGCCGAGATTCAGCGAGCCCGCCAGGTCAACATGACCAATCACCGTAGTCACGCTCGGCGGCATGGAAACGATGCCCGTGTAGTGAACGTCACCCAGCATCCAGCCCAGCAGCGTGGTAACCACGATAGAAACCAGCACCGCGGCGTGAATATTGCGGGAAGCCAGAATCGCGATAATGAAGAAGCCAAGGATACCCAACAGCACGCTGTGGGACGTCAGGTTGCCGATGCTCACCAGGGTTTCCGGATTGGCGACGATCACGCCGGCGTTTTTCAGGCCCATCATACCGATAAACAGGCCGATACCGCTGGTGATGCCGATGCGCAGGCTAACCGGAATATTGGCAATCATCCAGTAGCGTACGCGGAAAATCGTCAGCAGCAGCAGGCCAACCGCGCCCCAGAAAATAGCGCCCATCCCCACCTGCCATGGCAGGCCCATTGCCTGTACCACAACAAACGCAAAAAAGGCGTTCAGGCCCATTGCCGGCGCCAGCGCCACCGGGAGGTTAGCGAATAGCCCCATCATAATGCTGCCGAATGCGGCGATCAGACAGGTTGTGACAAAAACGGCGCTGGTATCCATACCCGCCACGCCGAGAATCTGTGGGTTAACAAAAACGATGTACACCATTGTCAGAAAAGTGGTGAAACCTGCAATCGCTTCGGTGCGGGCCGTGGTGCCGTGTTCACGCAATTTGAACACGCGCTCCAGCAGACCCTGGCCAGATGACTGGCTGGTTTGTTGTTGACTCATTATCGGTTTCCGAACAAAGGAGGGAAAATTCGTCGCTATCCTATACCAAAATGCGACAATAGGGGCGGTTGTGAGATACTTTTTTTCATTGATTTTGCTTATACGGCAACGATTGCGTCTCACCAATCAGCATGACGAAAACGTTAACTTATTAAAATGGAAACGACATGACCCAACCAGAAGCAGTATTTTTCGACTGTGACGGCACGCTGGTCGACAGCGAGGTGATCTGCTCCCGCGCCTACGTTCACATGTTCAGGGAATTCGGCATTACGCTGGATTTAGAAGAGATTTTTAAGCGCTTCAAAGGCGTAAAGCTGTACGAGATTATCGATACCATTAACGCGGAGTACGGCGTTAATCTGGATAAGGCGACCCTTGAGCCGGTTTACCGCGATGAAGTCGCGCGCCTGTTTGATACTGAACTGGAAGTCATTTCTGGCGCACAGGCGCTGCTGGACGCGGTCAACGTGCCGATGTGCGTGGTCTCCAACGGCCCGGTCAGCAAAATGCAGCACTCTCTCGGTAAAACAGGCATGCTGCGCCATTTCCCCGAGCGTCTGTATAGCGGCTACGATATCCAGCGCTGGAAGCCCGATCCGGCACTGATGCTGCATGCTGCAAAAGCGATGAATGTTAACGTAGAGAACTGCATTCTGGTCGACGACTCCAGCGCAGGCGCGCAGTCGGGGATCGCGGCAGGCATGGAGGTGTTCTACTTCTGCGCCGATCCGCACAACAAGCCCATCGACCATCCGAAAGTGACGACGTTTACCCGTCTGGAAGCGCTGCCGGAACTGTGGAAAGCGCGCGGCTGGCATATTACCCGATAAAAAGCCGCAGCGTAGCGCAACCCCGGAGCGTCCCGCCTGCGCTACGCTGAGAAGGACTGCGCTTTAGTCAATTCCGCAGCCGCTGCTTTATCAGCCACAATCACCAGGGAAGGATGCAGTTTCAGCACCGAAGCCGGAACCCGCTCGCTGACTTCGCCTTCAATCACCTGCTTTAGCGCCTGCGCTTTTGCCGCTCCGCTGACGATCAGCAGCAAATTTTTCGCCGCCATAACGCTTTTCGGCCCCATCGTGACGTAGCTATCCGGCACCGCGGAGAAGTCGCCGTCCATTTCGCCATGCGCGACGAGATCCACCAAATCCCCGATGATAGGGACTTTCACCGTCGCATCGTGGAACCGCGTGGTATTCGGTAAGTTACCGCAAAAATGGCCGTCAGCGCCGAGACCCATCACCACCAGATCCAGGCCCCCCTCCTCCTGTAACCGCTGGTCGTGATGGATAAAGTTTGCATGGCTAAGCTTGTGGATATTCTCTTCCGGGATCTGAGCGGGAGTGAAAAACAGGCTGCGCAGATTGGAAATGGTCACCCCTTCGCGATCCTGTCCGCGGAACGGGATCTCATCAAAATTGTAATAATGGGCCTGAGAATAGAAGGATTTGCCTTTAATCGCTGCCGTCAGATGTTCATACATTTTCTTCGGCGTACTGCCTGCCGTTACCGCCAGATTCATCCTCCGCGGCGCGGTGATGTAGCCTAAAACATGATGGCTGGCGACCAGGCTCATCTCGGCATAATCTTCCGTCACGATTAACTTCATGTTATCTCCCTGAATATAATGAAGACAGGGAGCCAGGGATCTGGCTCCTTGATTTTATTTGAACAGCTTCTGCACGAACTCGGCGTAGGCTGGGCGCCAGACGTCCATTTCGTGGTTCAGGCCCGGAAACTCGTGGTAGTCAAATTTGATGTTCTGCTTCTCCAGCTCCGCTTTCAGCCCGGCGATATCTTTACCGGTGACCGCGTCTTTCTCACCCACGACGACGGTGAAATTACGCAGCTGCTTATTGATCGCCTGCGGGTTTTTTAGCTGCGCCTCGACGCCGGCATCCGGCACCGTGGTTGTCGTTACGCCGCTGAAGGTCGCCAGCCAGCCGAAGCTCTCCAGATGGTTCATTCCCGAGACCAGCGCCTGATAACCGCCCTGCGACAGCCCGGCAAGCGCCCGTCCATCCGCGTCTTTCCGCACATTAAAGCGGGCATCAATCAGCGGAATAATATCGTTCATCAGCTCTTTATCCGCCGCTTTCGCATTCAGCGGATAGAAGGTTTTACGCCGTTCCTGCGGCGGGAAGTTTTCCGCAACCGCTTCAGGAATATCGGTTTCGGTATCCGGCACCACCACCAGCATGGGCTTGATTTTGCCTTCCGCCAACAGGTTATCCATGATTTGCGGGATACGCCCCTGATCGATGGCCGACAGGCCGCTGTCGCCAAAACCGTGATAGAAATAGAGCACCGGCAACGGCTCGCCGGTACCGGTATAGCCCGGCGGCGTCCACACGTAGGCACGGCGTTCAGAATTCAGCGCCTTTGAGTGGTAGGTCAAGGTGCGTAGTTCCCCATGAGCCACCGCGCGATCGTCAAGAATGCTGCCGGGTACCAGAATCAGGCTGGTATTCACCTGACGCTGGGGTTTCTGATAGCGGCTACCGGTATCGACGGAACGGAATCCGTCGACATCAAAATAGTATTCGTAGAGGTTGGGCGCCAGAGCTTCACTTTTCCATGTCCAGATCCCCTGTTCATCTTTGGCCATATCGTGGGAGACGAAGGTGTCCGGCGTTGCCCCCGTCACCACGGATACCCGTTTTGCGTCCGGGGCAAACAGGCGGAAGGTAATACTCTTATCGCCGTTAACCTGCGTAATATACTGGCTGACCGGGATCGCCGCGCTCGGCGTGACCGGAAACGGCGCAGCATGAGCGGTAAACGCTGCGCCCGCCAGCGCCAGAGCGAAGTAAATAGCATGTCGTTTCATCGTTATTCCTCTTTAGAATTTTGTCCTGGCCATTGCCAGCCTTACCACCAGATTTCAGCCTGGGCGCCAACGGCAAACTGATCGTTCTTACCATCTTCAAAAATGCTGCTGGTGTTGCTGTTAGCGGCCTTATCCAGGTCGATATCCTTCGCTTTAATATAAGTCGCATAGAAACGAATTTCCGGGCGTGAGGTCAGCATACTGGTATTCACTTTAAAGGTATGGAACAGGGTGGTTTTGTAACCGGATTCGTTATATTTCTTGTCGGTGATATCTTTGTTCTGCTGTTTGAAATAGCCCAGTTCGACGCCGGTCTGGTTATATTTATCCCAGATCCAGGCCGGACGAACGACGGCGCGAATAGATTCGAAATCGGAGTGTGCGCCAGTTTCGTAGCTGTAGATATCATTACCAAAGGAGTAAACGATGGCGTTAGCCATAATGATGTTATCACTCAGATAGGTTTCCCCCTGGGAGGTCAAACGAACGGCGGTGCCGTTGGTATGATCGCCATAGTATCTGCCGTTAAAGGTGGTATACGGACTGGATCCCGCATAGCGCGAGAAGCTACTGGCGATAGAGTTGTTCGCCAGCAGGAATGAAAACTCGTTAAACCCGCCGTTATCGAATTTCTGCGTTAACGACGTTCCCGCCATCCAGGTATCTTTCCATTCATAATACCCATTATTACCTTCATTATATTTTTCTGATGAGCTCTGATTTGCCGCGACATAGCGGCCGGTCACCATTAATGAGGCTTTATCCCAGAGAGGGATTTCTTTATAGCGGATATCAATGGTATTGGTGTTAAGTTGCTGGCTTTTGGTCAACGTACGGTTGTAATCATCAACGTCCTCGCGTACCAGCGCAATATCAAACTTACCCGCGCCCACCTTCCAGTTTTCAAGGCCAACGCCTGCTGCGGCATCGGTTCTCTGCGTTTTCCAGTCCAGCATCTGGATTTCAATTTTCGGCGCGCCGTGCTTGCCGACCCAGAAATCCGCTTCCGGCGCAAACGGCAGGAAACCTTTGGTATTGACGTACATATCAGAGAACTGCATATAGTTCTCGCCGCCAGCGTTATCCCCGAACCAGCCGCTGGAATACTGCTGCCCGACGTTACCATCTAACATCACGATCGCATCAACACGCTTATTGCCTTCCTGATAGACCCGCTGCTTAAGCTGTAAATCAAACCAGCCAGAGTATTCGTTACCAAAGCGGCCAAGCGAACCAATCGCCCACGATTTTGGCGATCCATGAGAAGCGGTTCCCCAACCGGAACGGTAATAGCCGTTATAGCTGAAGCCAATTTCATCCTTCACGAACTGACTGAAATCCTTCATCGTCATGGAGCTATAGATAGACTCGCCGTTAGCCGCGGGTTGTTCATTTTTCACCAGCACCGCCGCCGGTTTTTGGGCGGCGCGGGCCGGCGCTGGCGGGCTTACGGCCTGCCGAGCCGCGCTCGTTTTATTTCCGCCCGGCTGCGTATTGGCGACCCAGATTTGATTTCTGGCTTTCTCTTCATCTTTATATTTTTTAAGTTCGGACTGCGTATCCTTAAGCGCCTTTTCCAGAAGCTCAAGGCGCTGTTCAACCGTCAACGATGCCGCCATAGCATGGGAGGAATAAGCGATCGGTGCCATAATAATAATGGCAGATGTAATCAGATTTCTTTTAAACATAAGGTCCCTTTATATAAAATGAGCGCAGCTGAATATCGTGAAAAATAACGACCAGCGCGAAGGCATGGTTTATCCTCAGACATTTTTTCATCGCATAAAAAAACCTGAAGAAAACTCCCTGCATAAAACAGAGGCGATTTTCTTCAGGTTTTGCCCGCACGGCGGTAACAACCCCATTCATCTACTGCGGGTGGATCATTTGGCAAAAAAAACCTGACATCACCAGATTAAAGGTGATGTCAGGTTTTGCCTGCTTACGCAGTAACAATCCGCCGTTTCCATTCGGGCCTTGTAACGACAAGTCACCCGATTGATAAACCGTATTGTTACGCTATAAAAATAAAACCACAATTAGTGAAATTGTTATTTGTGACGACAATCGCACCGTTATTGTTAATGGAAAAATAACTTAAACATATATCATAACTAATTCTGATATGTCCTTTTATCAGAATTAGTCTCTGTGATTTATTACTCTTTGGGATCTTTTCCCGCCAGCAGTTTATCCAGCTCGTCACCGCCAACGTGACGGAAATCCTGACCTTTGACGAAGTAGAAAATATATTCGCAGATATTCTGGCAACGATCGCCGATACGCTCAATCGAGCGGGCGCAGAACAGCGCGGTCAACACGCTTGGAATAGTGCGCGAATCTTCCATCATATAGGTCATCAACTGACGTACGATGCCTTCATATTCCTGGTCAACTTTCTTATCTTCGCGATAAATACGCACGGCTTCATCAAGGTCCATACGCGCAAAGGCATCCAGTACATCGTGCAGCATCTGCACGGTATGGCGCCCCAGCGATTCCAGGCTTACCAGCAGCGGCTGATGCTGCTGGGAGAATTTTTCCAGCGCGGTGCGGCAGATTTTATCCGCGACGTCGCCGATACGTTCCAGCTCGGCGATGGTTTTGATAATCGCCATCACCAGGCGCAGGTCGCTGGCGGTTGGCTGACGCTTGGCGATGATGCGTACGCAGGCTTCATCGATCGCGACTTCCATCATATTGACCTGCTTATCGCCGTCGATAACGCGCTTCGCCAGCTCGCTGTCCTGGTTATGCATCGCGGTGATCGCATCAGAAAGCTGCTGTTCCACCAGCCCACCCATGGTCATGACCTGGGTGCGGATGTACTCCAGTTCGGCGTTGAACTGGCCGGAAATATGTTTGTTAAGATTTAGGTTATCCATAGTATCTCCTGATTGCCCAATAGGTTAGAGCCTGAAAGCAGAAGGGCAATCAACCGTAGCGGCCAGTAATGTAATCTTCAGTTTGCTTCTTAGCGGGCTTGGTAAACAGATCGTCCGTGTTGCTGAATTCAATCAGCTCGCCAAGATACATAAATGCCGTATGGTCGGAACAACGCGCGGCCTGCTGCATGTTGTGGGTCACGATAACGACGGTGTAATCCTGTTTCAGTTCGGTAATCAGCTCTTCAATACGCCCGGTAGAGATCGGGTCCAGCGCCGAGCAGGGCTCATCCAGCAGTAAGACTTCCGGACGAATAGCGATACCGCGCGCGATGCACAGACGCTGCTGCTGACCACCGGAGAGAGAATATCCGCTCTGATGCAGTTTATCTTTGGTTTCATTCCACAATGCGGCTTTGGTCAAAGCCCACTGCACTCGCTCGTCCATATCCGCGCGGGAGAGTTTCTCAAACAGGCGTACACCAAAGGCGATGTTGTCATAAATCGACATCGGGAACGGCGTCGGCTTCTGGAACACCATCCCCACTTTGGCGCGCAGCAGGGCGATATCCTGGGTGTTAGTGAGAATATTATCGCCATCCAGCAGAATTTCGCCTTCCGCGCGCTGCTCCGGGTACAGCTCAAACATTTTGTTGAACGTACGCAGCAGCGTGGATTTACCGCAGCCTGACGGACCGATAAACGCCGTAACCTGGTTTTTGGTGATATCCAGGTTGATGTTTTTCAGGGCATGGAATTTTCCGTAGTAGAAGTTCAGATTACGTACTGAAAGTTTACCCGGGGTCGTATTCACCATACTCATCTCGTTCTCTTCCTCATTCGGCGCCGCGTTTCGCCGCGCCGCAAAAATTAACCGTGTTTATTCTTCGCGAAAATAACGCGCGCCAGAATGTTCAGCAGCAATACGCACAGGGTGATAATCAAGACCCCGGCCCATGCCAGTTGCTGCCACTCCGCAAACGGACTCATGGCAAATTTGAAAATCGTTACCGGCAGGTTAGCGATCGGCTGCATCATATCGGTGCTCCAGAACTGATTGGAGAGCGCGGTAAACAGCAGCGGCGCCGTTTCCCCGGCGATACGGGCGATGGCCAGCAGGATACCGGTCATAATGCCCGATACCGATGCCTTCAGGGTGATCGCAGAAATCATGCGCCACTTCGGCGTACCCAGCGCATAAGCCGCCTCGCGCAGGCTGTCCGGAACCAGCTTCAGCATGTTTTCAGTGGTACGAATAACGATAGGCACCTGCAGCAGCGCCAGCGCAATCACGCCCGCCCAGCCGGAAAAGTGCTGCATTTGCGCAACGACGATGGTGTACACAAACAGACCGACGACAATCGACGGCGCGGAAAGCAGGATATCGTTAATAAACCGAATCACTTCCGCCAGCCAGGATTTACGGCCATATTCCGCCAGATAAATCCCCGCCAGAATGCCCAGAGGGGTACCGATAACCGTCGACCACAGAATCAACAATCCGCTACCTGCCAGGGCGTTTGCCAGACCGCCGCCCGCCGTATTTGGCGGCGGGGTCATTTCGGTAAACAGCGCCAGGCTCATGCCGTCGATGCCGCGGGTAACGGTGGACATCAGGATCCAGATAAGCCAGAACAGGCCAAACGCCATGGTCGCCATCGATAGCGTCAGGGCGAGGCGGTTTTTCATGCGGCGTTTTGCCTGCATTTTGCGGCGAGACTCCGCCAGCTCCGCGGTGGTTTGTAGTTCAATCGTCGTCATTAGCGTGCCCCCTCGTTCTTAGCCAGACGCATAATCATAAACTTCGATGCGGCAAGAACAATAAAGGTAATAACGAAGAGAATCAGGCCCAGCTCCATCAATGCGGCAACGTGCAGCCCGGTTTCCGCCTCGGCAAACTCATTGGCCAGCGCGGAGGTGATGCTGTTGCCTGGCATATATAATGAAACGCTATCAAGCTGGTAGGTGTTGCCGATAATAAAGGTCACCGCCATGGTTTCCCCCAGCGCGCGCCCCAGTCCGAGCATCACTCCGCCGATAACGCCGTTTTTGGTAAAGGGCAGAACGATACGCCAGATAACTTCCCACGTTGTACAGCCGATACCGTATGCCGACTCTTTCATCATCACCGGCGTCTGTTCAAAGACGTCACGCATAACGGCCGCGATATAAGGGATGATCATGATGGCCAGAATCACGCCTGCCGCCAGAATACCGATACCAAATGCCGGGCCCGCAAAGAGCGCGCCAACGAACGGAATGGTCGAGAGAACGTTGCCAACAGGCTCCTGGAAGTAGGTCGCAAACAGCGGGGCGAAAATAAACAGACCCCACATGCCGTATACGATACTGGGAATCGCGGCCAGCAGCTCAATAGCGATACCCAGCGGGCGCTTGAGCCAGGCGGGTGACAGTTCGGTCAAAAACAGCGCGATACCGAAGCTCACCGGCACGGCGATCAGCAGCGCGATAAATGAGGTGACCAGCGTTCCGTAAATAGGCACCAGGGCACCGAAAATCTGGTTCGGCGCATCCCACTCTTTGGTCCACAGAAAGGCAAAGCCGAATTTCTCAATGCTTGGCCAGGACGAGATGATAAGGGAGACGATGATGCCGCCAAGCATCAATAGCACAATCAGCGCCGCCAGTTTTACCAGCACGCTGAAAATTATGTCACCCTTTTTCCCCGGAGGGTTAAATGCCGGCTTGGTTGCAGCCATAAGTTACTCTTCAGTTTCGGGCCAGAAAAAATCGTAGTTTACTGATCTTTCTGACAAAGGTAATGCCATACCCTAAATAATTCGAGCTGCAGGCAAGCGCTGCCAACGCGCCTGTAGCTCGAAGTATGACGGGTATTAGTACAGCGCTTTACCGCTGCTATCCTTGACGTTGGTCTTCCATGCCGCGCGAACCTGCTCAACCACGCTTTCCGGCAGGGTTGCATAATCCAGCGCGTTAGCCTCTTTACCGCCGTTTTTATACGCCCAGTCGAAGAACTTCAGCACTTCAGCGGTCTGCTCTGGCTTGTTGGAAGCCTTGTGAACCAGAATGAAGGTGGTCGAGGTAATCGGCCATGCGTTGTCGCCTTTCTGGTTAGTCAGATCCTGTGCAAAGGATTTGCTCCAGTCGATTTCTTTCGCCGCGTTAGCGAAGTTATCTTCAGTCGGGCTCACCGGCTTGCCATCGGCGGACAGCAGTTTGGTGTAAGCGAGGTTATTCTGTTTTGCGTAGGCATATTCGACGTAGCCGATAGAACCCGGCAGACGCTGAACAAACGCGGCGATGCCGTCGTTGCCCTTACCGCCCAGTCCGGTCGGCCAGTTTACGGTTGAACCCGCGCCGATTTTAGATTTCCACTCTTCGTTCACCTTCGCCAGATAGCTGGTGAAAACGAAGGAAGTACCGGAACCATCGGCACGACGAACAACGGCGATATTCTGAGAAGGCAGCTTCATGCCCGGGTTGAGCTTAGCAATCGCTGCATCATCCCATTTTTTGATTTTGCCAAGGTAGATATCACCCAGCGTTTTACCATCAAGCACCAGCTCGCCGGATTTCACGCCAGGCAGGTTAATCGCCAGCACCACGCCGCCGATAACGGTCGGGAACTGGAACAGACCTTCCTGAGCCAGTTTATCGTCAGCCAGAGGGGCATCAGAAGCGCCAAAGTCTACGGTGTTGGCCGTAATTTGTTTTACGCCGCCAGAGGAGCCGATACCCTGGTAATTGACTTTATTACCCGTTTCTTTGTTATAGGTATCTGCCCACTTGGCATACACCGGCGCGGGGAAAGTTGCGCCTGCGCCAGTCAGGCTTGCTGCTGCAAAAACAGAGAAAGCGCTCATCGATAAGGTCGCGGCGACAACTGTTGCGACGGTGGTACGCATAACGTTCATAATGTCTCCTGCTGGATTCGTAAACCATTGTTTCGAAGCTATGGTGAGCAAAATAGGACAAACAGGTGACAGTAAAATGTACGAATTATTACAGTTTTATGACAGGCGAAAAGGCGGGATTTCACGCTAAATAAAAACAATACAAATCATATTGTTAATAAAGATAATGAGGAAAAGATTGCCGAAAAATTTTATTTTTATGACGGCAAAAAAGCGTCTCAAAAATGACAGACTGTCATAAAGCGGGTGGGATCTCGCCGTTCGCCGCAAATAAAAAGGGCTGCCGGACGGCAGCCCTGTCACGATGTAAAAACCGTTATTCCACGGTAACCGATTTCGCCAGGTTACGCGGCTGGTCAACGTCAGTCCCTTTGATCAGCGCGACGTGATACGCCAGCAGCTGCAGCGGTACGGTGTAGAAGATTGGCGCGATAACCTCTTCAACGTGCGGCATCTCGATGATGTGCATATTGTCGCTGCTGGTGAAACCCGCATCGCCGTCAGCAAAGACGTACAGCTGGCCGCCGCGGGCGCGAACTTCTTCAATGTTGGATTTCAGTTTTTCCAGCAGTTCGTTGTTCGGCGCCACCACCACTACCGGCATCTCAGCGTCAATCAGCGCCAGCGGACCATGCTTCAGCTCACCGGCAGCATAGGCTTCTGCGTGAATATAGGAGATCTCTTTCAGCTTCAGCGCCCCTTCGAGGGCGATGGGATACTGATCGCCGCGTCCAAGGAACAGCGCGTGGTGTTTGTCAGAGAAATTCTCAGCCAGCGCTTCGATACGCTTATCCTGCGAAAGCACCTGCTCAATGCGGCTCGGCAGCGCCTGCAGGCCATGCACGATCTCGTGTTCGATAGCGGCGTCCTGGCCTTTGAGGCGCGCCAGTTTCGCCACCAGCATCAGCAGAACGGTCAGCTGCGTAGTGAAGGCTTTGGTCGAGGCGACGCCGATTTCCGTTCCGGCGTTGGTCATCATCGCCAGATCGGATTCACGCACCAGAGAGGAACCAGGCACATTACAAATCGCCAGCGAGCCCAGATAGCCCAGCTCTTTCGACAGGCGCAGACCGGCCAGCGTATCTGCCGTTTCGCCTGACTGAGAGAGGGTGATCATCAGGCTGTTGCGACGCACGGCCGATTTGCGGTAGCGGAACTCGGAGGCAATTTCGACATCGCACGGTACCCCTGCCAGCGACTCAAACCAGTAGCGGGAAACCATACCTGAGTTATAGGAGGTGCCGCAGGCGATGATCTGAATATGCTCAACCTGCGACAGCAGCTCGTTAGCCTGCGGGCCCAGCTCGCTTAAATCAACCTCACCATGGCTAATGCGCCCGGAAAGGGTATTTTTGATAGCGTTCGGCTGCTCGTAGATCTCTTTTTGCATGTAGTGGCGATAGATACCTTTATCGCCCGCATCGTACTGCAGATTGGATTCGATGTCCGGGCGCTGCACTTCGGCGCCGGATTTATCAAAGATAGTCACCGAACGGCGGGTAACCTCAGCAATATCGCCCTCTTCGAGGAAGATAAAGCGGCGGGTAACCGGCAGCAGCGCCAGCTGATCGGAGGCAATGAAGTTTTCCCCCATCCCCAGGCCAATGACCAGCGGGCTGCCTGAACGAGCGGCCAGCAGCGTACCCGGATCGCGGGTATCCATGATCACGGTGCCGTAAGCGCCACGCAGCTGCGGGATGGTTCGCAGAACGGCTTCACGCAGGGTGCCGCCTTGTTCCAGCTCCCAGTGAACGAGATGCGCAATCACTTCCGTGTCAGTCTCGGAGACAAAAACGTAGCCTCGCGACTGCAACAGCTCGCGCAGCGGCTCATGGTTTTCGATGATCCCGTTATGCACCACCACAATATGGTCAGAAACATGCGGATGCGCGTTACCTTCAGACGGTTCGCCGTGCGTCGCCCAGCGGGTATGGGCAATCCCGGTACCGCCGTGCAACGGATGTTCTTCCAGTGCCAGGGCCAGCATCTGTACTTTCCCAAGGCGACGAACGCGGTTCATATGGCCTTCGTTATCGACGACTGCCAGACCGGCAGAGTCGTAACCGCGGTATTCCAGACGACGTAAACCTTCGAGAAGGATTTCAGCAATATCACGCTGCGCGACTGCGCCAACAATTCCACACATAGTTTTTCATTCCGATTTTGGCTGTATGCCATACGTTGTCGGTCAACCTGTTTACCCGAATTTCGGGCGCCCCGAGCCTTGTAGAGAGTGGGGTTATTTTTATGGGTACTGCCGTGGGGGGGAGGATTATGTTATCCCCTCACCCCGCTCTTTCTCCCCGAAAGGGCGAAAGAGAAATAGCGTTACTTTTTCTTCACCGGGCGCTGCCAGCCCTGTTTATGGACCTGCGGCACGCGGCTTAACACTAATTCATTATCGGCAATGTCACGCGTTACCGTTGTTCCTGCGGCAATGGTGACGCCATTGCCGACGGTCACCGGCGCGACCAGCTGGCTGTCAGAGCCAACAAACACGTCATCGCCAATCACCGTTTTGTGCTTATTTGCGCCATCATAGTTACAGGTGATGGTGCCCGCGCCGATATTGACGTTATCGCCAATCTCGGCGTCTCCGAGATAGGAGAGATGCCCGGCTTTTGTGCCTTTACCCAAGCGCGCCTTTTTAATTTCGACAAAGTTGCCAACGTGCGCGCCTTCCAGAAGCTCGGCGCCTGGGCGCAGCCGCGCGAACGGTCCAATGGTACAGGCGGCTTCCAGATGCGCATCCTCCACCACGGTATAGGGGCTAATCTCGCAATCATCACCAATGGTGCTGTTCTTGATGACGCAGCCAGCGCCGATCTTGACCCGATCCCCCAGCACCACGTCACCTTCGAGGATAACGTTAGTATCAATTTCGACATCGCGCCCGTGTTTCAGCACGCCGCGCAGATCAAAACGCGCCGGATCGCGCAGCATAACGCCCGCGAGCAGCAGCTTTTCAGCCTGTTCAGACTGCCAGACGCGTTCAAGGCGGGAGAGCTGCAGGCGGTTATTCACGCCTTCCACTTCGCTTAACCGTCGCGGATGTACAGCGGTAATTTCACGACCTTCTTGATAGGCCATGGCGATAATGTCGGTGATGTAGTATTCGCCCTGAACGTTGTTGTTGGTGAGCTTAGCCAGCCAGCGTTTAAGATCCGCCCCGTTGGCGACCAGAATCCCGGTATTAATTTCCTGAATCCGGCGCTGCTCTTCGCTGGCGTCTTTATGCTCAACAATACCCGTCACCGCGCCGTTATCGCGCGTAATGCGGCCATAGCCGGTCGGATCGTCCAGCTTCACCGTCAACAGGCCGATACCGCCCTGCGGTTTCGCGTCCCGCAGGCGCTGTAATGTTTCGACGGAAATAAGCGGCACGTCGCCGTACAGCATCAGGATATCTTCATCGTCGCTGAAGAACGGCGCCGCCTGCTGCATGGCGTGGCCGGTACCAAGCTGTTCGGCCTGTAGGACCCAGTTAAGATTGTCTTCGCGCAGCGTCTGGCGAAGCAGGTCGCCGCCGTGCCCGTACACCAGATGTACGGCGGATGCCCCTAATTCTTTAGCCGCATCAATAACATGCTGCACCATCGGCTTTCCGGCCAGCGAATGCAACACCTTAGGAAGATCGGAATACATGCGGGTACCTTTGCCTGCGGCAAGAATAACCACGCTCATCGGACTGTTTGACATACGCATCCTGACTGCTGTTAGAACGAAAAGTAAAAGCCTTTCACGTTGAAATATCTACATATTTTTCATCATGAAACGAGACGAAGATAAAACGCACAAGCGTAACGCTATACACCATTTTAGGTGGGTATTTTTAGCCAGCGCAAACCCGTTTAGCGCAAAAAAAGCATTTTAACGGGGAGGGATACCGGCTATCCCTCTGCTTTTGCTGTTTTTTTGATGGAAAAATAAAGAAAACCCATAAAGTAAAACGCGGTTTTAATATGCATTAATTGTGACGCAATAAATAGAAACACCATTTCATTTTCCTGATAATGCCGGTTAATAATTACCCAGGAGAAAAAAATGAAAAACAAAATACCTTTGGCATTAACCCTTTGCAGTACGATGATCGCGCTACCGCTGCAGGCCAACGAAGGCCATCAGTGGCGGGCAATCGCCTTTGGGCAATCCACCGACAGTAACTTTTCCTCGAACGTGTTGCCGGAAAAAATTGGCGTCAATGATGTCACCATTGCCGGGAAAAAGCTGACGCCGCAGGATTCCGCCGATCTCAGCCAGCCCATTACCATCGAGAGCCGGGGAGGTAAAATTGCCAACTCCCACGACGGACTGACCTTCTTTTACACCGAGCTGCCAACCAATAAGAATTTTATCCTGCAGGCTACGGTGACCGTCAATCAGTTTGGACCGGAAAATGGCGCGCGTCCGGCGGCGCAGGAAGGCGCGGGACTGCTGGTCCGCGACGTCATTGGCAACCCGCGCCAACAGCCTCTCAAGGTCGGCTACGAAGAGTTCCCGGCGGCATCCAATATGGTGATGAACGCCATTATGACCCAGGATAAAAAAGATGGCTCGCATATCAAGCTGCAGGCTATTAGCCGGGAAGGGATAACCCAACCGTGGGGCAATGCGGGCGCTGCAATCAAGCGTCAAAGTTACAAAGAGAAAATCGATATCCAGCAAACCCCGACGTTTCAGCTTAAGCTGGAACGTACTAACGACGGATTTATTACCTCATGGGCGGCAACGGGCAGTAATGAATGGGTAAGCCAGCGGGTTCCTCACGCCGATCTGATTGCTCAGCAGGATAAAGAACATTACTACGTCGGTTTCTTCGCCTCACGTAACGCCAAAATCACCGTCAGCAATGCTTCCCTGACGACCTCCGCGGCAAATACGGTTCCCTCCGCCCCGTATGTTGCCAAAAGCTGGCCGCCGGTCATGCAAATTGCCTCGGGGACAAAAAGCCAGAGCAAAGAGTATCTCCTGCAGGCGCGCACGAATAGTGACGGACGCATCACCGTGCGTCAGGATGAAGTGGTGATCGGGCAGGATAAAGCCGTGAAGGCCGGAGAGATGTATACCCAGCCTGCCGTTCTGAAAGATAAAAGCACATTCGAAATTAGCTTCACTCCAGCCACCGGCGCAAACACGCTGACCCAAACGCTGACGGTTGAACAGAGCGCCAATGTGACAGGCAATACGCTGTACGCCGCGCCGGATGGGCTGTCGCAGGCTAAAGGGACGACGGACTCGCCGCTGGATTTAGCCACCGCTGTCGACCTCGTTCCCCCTGGCGGGCAAATTGTATTAGCCGCAGGTGATTATCCGCAAACAACCATCCCGGTTAGCGCCAGCGGCCTGAAAGACAAAGTCAAAACCCTGAAAGCCGACGGAAAAGCCGTGATTCACGGGCTCCTGCTGGATGCCAGCTACTGGCATATCAATGGAGTAGACATTACGGACAAGAGCCTGCGCGTACAGGGTAGCCATAACCTGATCGAGAACGTCACCGCGTATCGGAACGATGATACCGGCATTCAAATTTCCTCTCCGGCGGATGTCGGACGCCCGCTGTGGGCCAGCCATAACCGGGTGGTGAATTCTGAATCCTTTAATAACGAAGATCCGGGTAAAATTAACGCCGATGGCTTTGCGGTGAAAATGCGCGTAGGGGAGGGTAACCGGCTGGAGGGCTGTTACTCACACGATAATATCGACGACGGCTTCGACCTGTTCAATAAGATTGAGGACGGCGCTAACGGCGTTGTGGTGATCGAGAACTCCATTGCCCGCAATAATACCAGCAACGGCTTTAAGCTCGGTGGGGAAGGGCAGCCGGTCGCCCACGAGGTACGCAACAGCATCGCCATCGGCAATCATCTGGACGGTTTTACCGACAACTTCAATCCTGGCAAGCTGGTAGTGGTCAATAACGTCGCGGTGGATAACCAGCGCTTTAACTATCTATTCCGCCCAAGCCCGTATGGCGCACCGGAAACGCAGGGTACCTTCAGCGATAACCTTTCTCTGCGCAGCCAGCCGGGGAAATATGACGATGCCGTTATCGGGAACATTGATGATAGCAACTACTTTATCCACGGTGGCCGAAGCATCAACGCCCAGGGAAAGAGCATTCACAGCGCCGACTATCAGACTCTGACGCTGCCGGATCCGCTGACGCGTGAGGCCGACGGCAGCTTTAACACCGGTAACTTCCTTAGCCGCAATTAACCAGGGACACGCTAAAAACATAAAGGTCGCCCTCGGGCGACCTTTTTACTTCCTTTCCTGCTTCACACCGCATGTGTTGTCGTTTTAGTTAGCGGTACAGTGCATAAGCAGTCTGGAGAGCGGACTTCTTAGTGGTTGAACGTACCGAAGGTTACGTTCATAGCACTGAAGAAAGCGACGATTTTATTAAGCAGTTTCATGATCTCTTCCTGGATAGCGATTACGTTTTTGATGAACTCTTTTTTGTGACTAACATCACAAAAATAAGTCTACGCTTCATCTTTTAAACGATCAACAAAAATGAGATATACATCACAAAATTTTTAAACCCGCTTTTTAATTTTGCTTTTTCTGAAACGAAGCCATAAAAAAAGCCAGCCTGGAAACCAGACTGGCTTTTTAACGTTCAAGCCGGTGTTACATCGCTTTTTTGGTCAACTCGATAACGCGCAGTTTAGCGATCGCTTTGGCCAGTTCCGCAGACGCCTGAGCGTAGTCCACGTCACCATGAGAGCTCTTAATGTGCTCTTCAGCCTTACGTTTCGCTTCCAGGGCTCGCGCTTCGTCGAGATCCTGGCCACGAATTGCCGTATCAGCCAGAACGGTCGTGCTACCCGGCTGCACTTCAAGAATGCCGCCTGACAGGTAGATAAATTCTTCGTGACCGTGCTGCTTAACGATGCGAATCATACCAGGCTTAATGGCGGTGAGCAGCGGCGCGTGCCCCGGGTAAATACCCAGTTCACCTTCACTACCCGTTACCTGGATTTTCTCGACCAGACCAGAGAACATTTGTTTCTCTGCGCTGACGACGTCCAGGTGGTAAGTCATTGCCATATCACCCTCCGATTAAGGCGTTAAAGTTTTTTGGCTTTTTCCACGGCTTCGTCGATAGAACCGACCATGTAGAACGCCTGCTCCGGCAGGTGATCGTATTCGCCTTCCATGATGCCTTTAAAGCCACGGATGGTGTCTTTCAGGGAGACATATTTGCCCGGAGAACCGGTAAATACTTCTGCCACGAAGAACGGCTGGGACAGGAAGCGCTGAATCTTACGCGCGCGAGCTACCACCAGTTTATCTTCTTCAGACAGTTCATCCATACCCAGGATGGCGATGATGTCTTTCAGTTCCTGATAACGCTGCAGGATGGACTGAACGCCACGAGCGGTGTCGTAGTGCTCCTGACCAACAACCAGCGGATCCAGCTGACGGCTGGTGGAGTCCAGCGGGTCAACTGCCGGGTAGATACCCAGAGAGGCGATCTGACGGCTCAGTACCACGGTTGCGTCAAGGTGCGCAAAGGTGGTGGCTGGAGACGGGTCAGTCAAGTCATCCGCAGGTACGTATACCGCCTGTACGGAAGTGATTGAACCGGTTTTGGTCGAGGTGATACGTTCCTGCAGAACGCCCATCTCTTCCGCCAGGGTCGGCTGGTAACCTACCGCTGAAGGCATACGGCCCAGCAGTGCGGATACTTCAGTACCGGCCAGGGTGTAACGGTAGATGTTATCCACGAACAGCAGAACGTCACGACCTTCGTCACGGAACTTCTCAGCCATGGTCAGGCCGGTCAGCGCAACGCGCAGACGGTTTCCCGGCGGCTCGTTCATCTGGCCATACACCAGGGATACTTTATCGATAACGTTGGAGTCGGTCATTTCGTGGTAGAAGTCGTTACCCTCACGAGTACGTTCACCTACGCCCGCAAACACGGAGTAACCGGAGTGCTCGATCGCGATGTTACGGATCAGCTCCATCATGTTTACGGTTTTACCTACGCCCGCACCACCGAACAGACCAACTTTACCGCCCTTCGCAAACGGACACATCAGGTCGATAACTTTGATGCCGGTTTCCAGCAGTTCCTGAGAGTTTGACAACTCTTCGTAGGAAGGTGCTGCACGGTGGATAGCCCAACGCTCTTCTTCGCCGATGTCGCCTTTCATGTCTACCGGTTGGCCCAGTACGTTCATGATACGACCCAGCGTGGCTTTACCTACCGGGACTTCGATCGGGTGCTCGAGGTCTTTTACTTCCAGACCGCGACGCAGACCGTCGGAAGAACCCATGGCGATGGTACGAACAATACCGCCGCCGAGCTGCTGCTGAACTTCCAGCACCAGCTTCTCACTACCATTTTGCACCTCAAGAGCCTCGTACACGCGCGGTACGGCATCCTGAGGGAATTCGACGTCGACCACGGCGCCGATTACCTGGACAATTTTTCCAGTAGCCATCTTGAATCCTCTACGAATTAACCTGGTTATACCGCGGATGCTCCACCGACGATCTCGGTGAGTTCCTGAGTAATGCTGGCCTGACGAGCTTTGTTGTATACCAACTGCAGCTCTTTAATCAGGCTGCCGCCATTGTCGGTCGCGGCTTTCATCGCCACCATACGTGCGGCCTGCTCGCTGGCCAGGTTTTCTACCACACCCTGATAAACCTGAGATTCCACATAACGACGCAGCAGGGTATCCAGCAGCGCTTTCGGATCGGGTTCATACAGGTAATCCCAGGATTTACGCTTCAACTCACCCTCTTCTGAAGCCGGTAACGGCAGCAGCTGAGTAATGGTTGGAACCTGAGACATGGTGTTAATAAATTTGTTGCTGACAATATACAGCTTGTCCAGACGGCCTTCATCGTAGGCCTGCAACATCACTTTTACCGGACCGATCAGTTCGGACAGGGAGGGGTTATCCCCCATACCCGTCACCTGGGCGACAACATTACCGCTAACGGAATTAAAGAACGACACGCCCTTCGAGCCGATCATTGCGAGTTCGCACTGAACGCCTTTATCGGACCATGCTTTCATTTCCGCCAGCAGCTTTTTGAACAGGTTAATGTTCAAGCCACCGCACAGACCACGGTCGGTAGACACCACCAGGTAGCCCACGCGTTTAACGTCGCGTTCTTCCAGGTAAGGGTGCTTATATTCCAGATTACCGTTCGCAAGGTGACCGATCACTTTGCGCATGGTATCTGCATATGGACGGCTGGCCGCCATGCGCTCCTGCGATTTACGCATTTTGGAAGCGGCGACCATTTCCATCGCTTTAGTGATCTTTTGCGTGTTCTGGACGCTTGCGATCTTACTACGTATCTCTTTTGCGCCGGCCATGAGCTTCTCCTCAATGCCTTGCGGCCTGCCCTAGAGCAAGCCGCCAGACTTTACCAGGATTGGGTTGCTTTGAAGGAATCGAGGATGCCTTTCAGCTTGCCTTCGATTTCGTCGTTATAGCCACCGGACTGGTTGATCTCTTGCATCAACGGAGCGTGATCACGGTCGACGTAAGCCAGCAGAGCGGCTTCAAAGCTACCGATTTTCGACAGCTCGACATCCGCCAGATAACCACGTTCTGCCGCGAACAGAACCAGAGACTGCTGCGCAACGGACATCGGCGCATACTGTTTCTGTTTCAGCAGTTCGGTCACTTTCTGACCGTGGTCCAGCTGCTTACGGGTTGCATCATCAAGGTCAGAGGCAAACTGCGAGAACGCCGCCAGTTCGCGATACTGTGCCAGAGCGGTACGAATACCACCGGACAGTTTCTTCATGATCTTGGTCTGAGCTGCACCACCAACACGGGATACGGAGATACCCGGGTTAACCGCAGGACGAATACCAGAGTTGAACAGGTTGGTTTCCAGGAAGATCTGACCATCGGTAATGGAAATTACGTTGGTCGGAACGAACGCAGAAACGTCACCCGCCTGGGTTTCGATAATCGGCAGCGCGGTCAGAGAACCGGTTTTACCTTTCACTTCACCTTTGGTAAAAGCTTCAACGTATTCGACGTTAACACGTGCGGCACGCTCCAGCAGACGAGAGTGGAGGTAGAATACGTCGCCCGGGAATGCTTCACGTCCTGGCGGACGACGGAGCAGCAGGGAGATCTGACGGTAAGCAACGGCCTGTTTAGACAGGTCATCATAAATGATCAGCGCATCTTCACCGCGGTCGCGGAAGTATTCACCCATTGCACAACCGGCATACGGCGCCAGGTATTGCAGTGCGGCAGATTCAGATGCGGTAGCAACCACAACGATGGTGTTAGCCAGCGCGCCGTGTTCTTCCAGTTTACGTACCACGTTAGAAATGGTGGACGCTTTCTGGCCGATAGCTACGTAGACGCACTTGATGCCGGAATCACGCTGGTTGATGATGGCGTCGATGGCCAGAGCGGTTTTACCCGTCTGACGGTCGCCGATAATCAGTTCACGCTGTCCACGACCGATTGGGATCATGGCATCAACGGATTTATAACCGGTCTGCACCGGCTGATCGACGGACTGACGTTCGATGACGCCCGGTGCGATAGCTTCAACGGCGGAGAAGCCGTCGTGCTCCAGCGGACCTTTACCATCAATCGGTGCACCCAGGGTGTTAACCACACGTCCCAGCAGGCCGCGGCCAACCGGAACTTCAAGGATACGGCCAGTACATTTAACCTTCATACCTTCGGCGAGGTCAGCGTACGGACCCATCACAACGGCACCTACGGAGTCGCGCTCCAGGTTCAGTGCGATAGCGTAACGGTTACCCGGCAGAGCGATCATCTCACCCTGCATACAATCGGCCAGGCCGTGAATGCGGATAACACCGTCACTTACAGAAACGATAGTACCTTCGTTATGAGCCTCGCTCACAACATTGAACTGAGCAATGCGCTGCTTGATCAGTTCGCTGATTTCGGTGGAATTCAGTTGCATGCTCCAGTCCCCTTAAGACTGCAAGACGTCTGCAAGGCGTTCAAGACGGCCGCGTACGCTACCATCAATGACCATATCACCCGAACGGATGATTACGCCTGCCATTACAGACTTATCGATTTTGCAATTCAGCTTAACTTTGCGTGACAGACGTTTTTCCATCGCGGCGGTAATTTTCGCAAGCTGTTCGTCACTCATTTGAGCGGCAGAAATAACTTCTACCTCTGCGGTTGCCTCACTGGCAGCGCGCAGGTGAATGAACTGCTCGAGAACATCAGGGAGCGCATTCAGACGACCATTTTCAGCCATTACCCGAATCAGGTTTTGGCCATTTTCGTCCAGTTGCTCACCACAGACCGCGATAAACACATCAGAGAGCGTTTCTGGCGCCAGTGCGCCGGAGAGTAGCTCTGTCATTTGTTCGTTTTTCGTCACTTCAGCGACAAACGCCAGCATATCCTGCCAGCGTTCAACGCTGTTGTGTTCGACGGCAAAGTCAAAAGCTGCTTTGGCGTAGGGGCGAGCTACCGTTACAAATTCAGACATCAGCCCCTCCCTCCTTACAGTTCAGCGACAAGTTTATCCACGATGTCGCTGTTAGCAGCTTCATCCACGGAACGTTCGATGATCTTCTCGGCGCCAGCAACAGCCAGGATAGCGACCTGCTTACGCAGCTCCTCACGAGCACGTTTACGTTCGGCATCGATTTCAGCCTGCGCCTGTGCGACGATTTTGGTGCGTTCCTGTTCTGCTTCCGCTTTTGCTTCGTCCAGGATCTGAGAGCGACGCTTGTTCGCCTGCTCGATGATTACCTGGGCTTCCGCTTTCGCTTTTTTCAGCTGGTCGGTCGCGTTGGCCTGTGCAAGGTCCAAATCTTTCTTAGCGCGTTCTGCAGAAGCTAAACCGTCAGAAATTTCTTTCTGGCGCTTTTCGATGGCAGCCATTAACGGCGGCCATACATACTTCATGCAGAACCATACGAAGATAACAAACGCGATGGCCTGGCCGAGGATTGTTGCGTTCATGTTCACAGCACAATACCTCTTAAAAAATAACTCTGTGGCTTAGGTTTCTTTCGAACAACTTACTACGCGACGGCGAACATCACGTACAGACCCAGACCTACAGCGATCATCGGGATAGCATCCACCAGACCCATAACGATAAAGAACTGAGTACGCAGCAGAGGAATCAGATCCGGTTGACGCGCTGCGCCTTCCAGGAATTTACCCCCGAGGATGCCGATACCGATCGCAGCACCGATTGCCGCCAGACCCATCATCACAGCGGCAGCCATGTACAGCAGATCCATATTCAGGTTTTCCATGACAGTCTCCAGTTTGTTTCAGTTAAAACGTAGTATGTTGGTAAAAATCAATGCTCTTCAGATGCCATCGACAGATAGACGATCGTCAGAACCATGAAGATGAAGGCTTGCAGCGTAATAATCAGGATGTGGAAAATGGCCCATGGCACATTCAGAATCCACTGTGACCACCACGGCAACAGGCCAGCAATCAGAATGAAAATCAGCTCACCGGCATACATGTTGCCGAACAGTCGCAGACCCAGTGATACAGGTTTTGACAGCAGGCTTACCCCTTCAAGGATTAAGTTGACAGGAATGAACGCCCAGTGATTGAACGGCTGCAGGGTCAGTTCTTTAACGAACCCGCCCACGCCTTTCATTTTGATGCTGTAGAAAAGAATCAGGATAAATACGCCAAGCGCCATCGACAGGGTGATGTTAACGTCAGCTGACGGCACCACGCGCAGAGCAGGCAGACCGAGAACGTGTTCGCCGATCCAAGGGATAAAGTCGATAGGCAGCAGATCCATCAGGTTCATCAGGAATACCCAGACGAACACGGTGAGGGCCAGCGGAGCAATGACCTTGCTCTTGCCATGATACATATCTTTGACGCTGCCATGGACGAAGCCGATGATCATCTCAATAAAGGTCTGGAATTTACCAGGTACGCCGGTTGTCGCCTTTTTAGCCACGCTGCGGAACATAAACAGGAATAACAGACCGAGCACCACTGAGAAAAACATGGAGTCAATGTTGAGCGTCCAGAAGGTGGCCGGGGGGTTGTGCGGATCCACCAGCGAGAATGTACGCAGGTCCAGCTGAAGGTTATTCAGATGGTGGCCTATGTAATCCTGCGGCGTCATATTTTCTGAAGCCATGATGCCTTTTACCCTTTGTTGTTAATTACAGCTGGCGCCAGAACTTGTACCACCAGCACCAAAACCCACGTCACTATCAGCGGCAAAAATACCACTTTCAAAACCGCCAGCGCCATCGCCAGAAAGGCGAAGGTCAGCAACACCTTGAAGGCTTCGCCGATGGCGAAGGACCAGGCCACTCGGCCTCTAGCTGGTGTATGCGCCTGATGACGCCAGGCAAAAATCATAAATATCACGTTTGGCAAAAGAACCGCCAAACCTCCACTCACCGCGGAGATGCCCCAGAAAGGGTCTTTGAGGCTGAACAGCAGTCCACTTGCTATTACTGCCAGTAACTGAATAAACAGAAGCTTACGAGCAACGTTTCGACTCAAGAGCGACACTGACATCACGTTTTTACTCCTGCTCCCTTCGAGGTATGTCGCGTGTCGTATAAAACGTCCTTTAAGACGAAGAGTCAAGCATCAAAAAGCGGACAAATTATACGGTGACGCCCCGTGATTTCAAACAATAAGTAGCAAAATAGTGAATAAATGTTTAATTATTTTCCGACAGACAACTTTTCATGCATTTCACCGTTCTGTGAGCCGTCATGCAAAACTGCAAATACCGCGAAAAATCGGCAATTAAAGCGTGCATCAGATCACATAATAAACATTTTCCGCGAAATCGAATTAATTCTGTACATAAAACTCGATTTTTTATCCTTTTGATATTCAACATAAAAAGTAGGTATTCTTTCTAAAACAATCCCATATACAATAAAAACCTTTTATTGACATTCATAATAAATATTTAACATCGGTATGAACGACAAGCAGCGAGATTTTTAGCGTACTGATATTTTCAATGTTGACTATTCTGCAAGTAAAGTAACCGCGCAAAGTTAACGGAAAGAAAAACCCTGGTAACTCCATGGTTAAAGACAGTCCGATAATACCCTGCCGTGACTTTTATTTTTGTAACATGCACGGCCCGTCTTTTTTTCACATTTTTTGATAAAAATTAAATCATTTTTGGCTGAATCACCACAAGGTGACGCTCCCCTTCCAGCTGAGGCACATGCAGTTCGACAACATCTTTAATGACGAACCCTTCCGGTAGATTTGCCATTTCATCTTCCTGCGCTAACCCTTTGAGCGCATAGAAGTGACCGTTCTCCGCGGGTAAATGATGGCACCAGCTCACCATGTCATTCAGCGACGCAAATGCGCGGCTAATAACGCCATCAAACGGCGGCTCTGCCGGGAACGCTTCCACGCGGCTTTGTACCGGGGTGACGTTATCCAGTTTTAGCTCATGCTGGACCTGGCGGAGAAAACGTACTCGCTTGCCAAGGCTGTCTAACAGGGTGAAGTGGGATTCAGGACGCACGATAGCCAGCGGGATCCCCGGCAGGCCTGGGCCCGTACCGACATCGATAAAACGCGTTCCGTTAAGGTATGGCGCAACAACAATACTATCGAGGATGTGGCGTACCAGCATCTCGTCAGGATCGCGAACCGAGGTCAGGTTATAGGCCTTATTCCACTTATCCAACATGCCAACATAGCCGACAAGCTGGTTTTTCTGGTGATCGGTAAGTGAAATACCTGCTTCATCAAGCAGACGAGAAAGTTTGTTGAGCACGATCGGTACCTGTTTAAAAACAATGAGCCCGGAGGCGATTCGCTTACCGGGCTGAGAAATTAACCTGGCGGACGTCAGATGCGTATCCGCCGATGCGTATCCGCCAATGTATCGTTCAGTGGAAAATCAGGCGCTACGGCGCAGCATTCCCTGCTTTTTCAACCACACCAGCAAAATCGAGATTGCCGCAGGCGTAATGCCGGAAATACGCGATGCCTGCCCTATCGAAGACGGCTTATGGTCGTTCAACTTGGCAATGACCTCGTTCGACAGCCCATTCACCTGGCGATAATCAAGCGTAGCAGGCAGCAACGTGTTCTCGTTGCGCTGTTGTTTCTCGATTTCATCCTGCTGGCGCGCGATGTAGCCTTCGTATTTTACCTGAATTTCGACCTGTTCCGCCGCTTGCTTGTCCTCAAGACCCGGCGAGAACGGCGTCATCTGCACCAGCTGTTCGTAGGTCATTTCCGGACGACGGAGCAAATCTTCACCGTTAGCTTCACGGGATAAAGGCGCTGTCAGATGAGCATTCACTTCCGCAGCGCTTTCCGCCAGCGGATTAACCCAGCTGGCTTTCAGGCGCTGACGTTCACGTTCAATGCTCTCAAGCTTCTGGTTGAAACGCGCCCAGCGTTCGTCATCCACCAGACCCAGTTCACGGCCTTGTTCGGTCAGGCGCAGATCGGCGTTGTCTTCACGCAGCATCAGGCGGTATTCCGCACGAGAGGTAAACATGCGGTACGGTTCTTTGGTACCGAGAGTACAGAGATCGTCTACCAGGACGCCAAGGTAAGCCTGAGAGCGGCCCGGCGCCCATCCCTCTTTCTCGGCGGAGAAACGAGCTGCGTTGAGGCCGGCAAGCAGGCCCTGAGCGGCAGCTTCTTCATAACCGGTAGTGCCGTTAATCTGGCCGGCAAAGAACAGGCCATGGATAAATTTACTTTCCAGCGTCGGTTTCAGGTCACGCGGGTCAAAGAAATCGTACTCAATAGCGTAGCCAGGACGAACGATTTTTGCATTTTCCATCCCCTGCATTGAGCGGACGATTTGCATCTGGACATCGAACGGCAGGCTGGTGGAGATACCGTTTGGATAAATCTCGTTGGACGTCAGTCCTTCCGGCTCGAGGAAGATCTGGTGCTGGTTGCGATCGGCAAAGCGCATGACCTTGTCTTCGATCGAAGGACAGTAGCGCGGGCCGATCCCTTCAATCACGCCGGCATACATCGGGCTGCGATCGAGGTTGTTACGGATCACGTCATGGGTTTTCTCGTTGGTATGCGTGACATAGCACGGTACCTGACGCGGATGTTGAGAAGCATCCCCCATAAACGAGAAGACCGGCATCGGATTATCGCCGTGCTGCTGTGCCAGAACGCTGAAATCAATCGTCCTTGCGTCGATGCGCGGCGGGGTACCGGTTTTCAGGCGGCTGACGCGCAGCGGCAGTTCACGCAAACGACGGGACAGCGGGATCGACGGAGGATCGCCTGCACGGCCGCCGCTGTAGTTATCGAGACCAATATGGATCTTACCGTCAAGAAAGGTTCCGACGGTCAGTACTACCGCTTTGGCGCGGAATTTAAGCCCCATCTGGGTGACGGCGCCGACAACACGATCGTTCTCAACAATCAGATCTTCCACCGCCTGCTGGAAGATCATTAAGTTAGGCTGGTTTTCCAGCGCGGTCCGTACGGCCTGGCGGTACAGCACTCGGTCTGCCTGAGCGCGAGTCGCCCGTACGGCAGGGCCTTTGCTGGCGTTTAGTATCCTAAACTGGATACCTGCGTGGTCAATGGCCTTCGCCATCAGGCCGCCAAGCGCATCCACTTCTTTTACCAGGTGTCCTTTCCCAATGCCGCCAATCGCCGGATTGCAGCTCATCTGCCCCAGCGTGTCGATATTGTGTGTCAAAAGCAGAGTCTGTTGACCCATTCGCGCTGCGGCCATCGCGGCCTCAGTGCCTGCATGACCCCCGCCAATGATGATGACGTCAAAAGGATCCTGATAAAACATGGTGGTATGCCTCGCATAAAGCGGTTTGAAAATAGATTGAAGCCCGGGCCGTGGATTCTACTCAACTTTAGCCTTTCGAGAAAGCGCCGGGATCCTGAGTATTAAAAAGAAGATCTTTTATTTAGAGATCTGTTTTATTGTGATCTCTTATTAGGATCGGCTTGTCTTGTGGATAAGTCAGATCCGCGGTTTAGGATCAACCGTTTAAGAAGGATCGCTTTCTGTGAATGATCGGTGATCCTGGTCCGTATAAGCTGGGATCAAAATGAAGGGTTATACACAGCACAAAATTCAGGCAACGGTTATACTTTGGATAACTACCGGTTGATCCAAGCTTTTAAGCATAGTTATCCACAGAAGAAAGTATGATCTTTACAATTCTCAGAGCAAGTTTTTCCAGGATCCCAGCCAAATCTCGGCCGGATCTTCCGGAATTTCATGTTCGAGGACGTTAATTTTTAGCGTTTCACCGATCTGTTTTGCCCCGCAGGCTTTGAGCGCAGTCTCGAGCTTATCAATCGCTCCGCAGAAGGTATCGTATTCGCGGCTACCAATGCCGATTGCGCCAAAATGGACTGCAGAAAGATCGACCTGCTTCTCCTGAAGCGCTTCATAGAAGGGCAGCAGGTTATCGGGAATATCCCCGGCGCCATGAGTAGAAGAGATAACCAGCCAGATCCCCTGCGGCTGCAGATCTTCGATCAGCGGTCCGTGCAGGATAGTCGTGCTGTGACCAGCCTCTTCCAGCTTTTCCGCCAGATGTTCTGATACATATTCTGCGCTACCCAGCGTACTGCCGCTGATAAGAGTTATCTCTGCCATGATCGCCCGCTCCACTATTCAGAGTGGCGTATTGTACGCTGTGAGCGAGCTGGGATCTACCTGTGGAAAAATGTGGGATTAAAAAGCCCGATCATGGGCGTATGGTGCGCATAATCGGGTTTTGCAGGACGATCAGCGTTTCAGTGGACTGAATTTCATCAATTGTTTGGATCTTGTTGATAAGTACATGCTGGAGCGCGTCAATCGATCGGCACATCACTTTTATAAAGATGCTGTAGTGCCCGGTGGTGTAATACGCTTCGGTAACCTCATCCAGACTGTTTAACCTCGCCAGCGCGGAGGGGTAGTCTTTCGCGCTCTTCAGAATAATGCCGATAAAGCACCCCACATCGTAACCCAGCTGCTTGGGGCTGACGTCGATACGCGCGCCGGTAATAATTCCGGCCTGCTTCATTTTCTCTACGCGAACGTGAATGGTCCCCGGGCTGACGCCAAACTGTTTTGCCAGTTCAGCATAGGCGGTACGCGCATTGGCCATGAGGGCCTCAAGGATGCCGCGGTCCAGATTGTCGATCTGATAATTTTCCATAGGTTTTTCTTATGAAGTTTGACGAATATTTCTATTTTAGCCGCAAATTTTAATGAATCAAAATCGATGCAGGCTTTTTGTTGTTGGATTATTGAATTTCAGCGCTGTTTTGTTGCTTAATCAATGGCAACAGGACGCAGGAGTTATAAAAAATGAAAACCGCATACATCGCAAAACAACGCCAGATTAGTTTCGTTAAGTCACACTTTTCCCGCCAGCTTGAAGAGAAGCTCGGCCTGATCGAAGTCCAGGCGCCGATCTTAAGCCGAGTGGGCGATGGGACGCAGGATAACCTCTCTGGTTGCGAAAAAGCGGTTCAGGTTAAAGTGAAAACACTGCCAGACGCCCAGTTCGAAGTGGTTCATTCACTAGCGAAGTGGAAGCGTCAAACCCTGGGACAACACGACTTCAGCGCGGGCGAAGGGCTGTACACGCACATGAAGGCCCTTCGCCCCGATGAAGACCGGTTAACCGCCATCCATTCCGTCTACGTTGACCAGTGGGACTGGGAGCGCGTAATGGGGGATGAAGAACGCCACTGCGGCACGCTGAAAGCAACCGTTGAAGCGATCTATGCCGGGATCAAAGCCACCGAGGACGCCGTCAGTAAAGAGTTTGGCCTCACGCCGTTCTTGCCGGAGACGATCCACTTTGTTCACAGCCAGGAGCTTTTAAGCCGCTATCCGGATCTCGATGCCAAGGGCCGCGAACGAGCGATCGCGAAAGAGCTGGGCGCGGTATTTCTGATCGGTATCGGCGGTAAGCTTTCTGATGGCCAGCGCCACGATGTTCGCGCGCCGGATTACGATGACTGGAGTACGCCTGCCGCTGAAGGCTATGCGGGCCTGAACGGCGACATTCTGGTATGGAACCCGGTTCTGGAAGATGCCTTCGAACTCTCTTCAATGGGGATCCGCGTGGATGCCGAAGCGCTGAAGCGTCAGCTGGCGATGACCGGCGATGAAGATCGCCTGAAGCTGGAATGGCACCAGGCGCTGCTGCGCGGAGAGATGCCGCAGACGATTGGCGGCGGCATTGGCCAGTCTCGCCTGACGATGCTGCTTCTGCAGCTGGATCACATCGGCCAGGTGCAGTGCGGCGTGTGGCCAACCCAGGTTCGTCAAAGCGTTGCCGCGCTTCTTTAATCAGTGATTAACGCCGCCAGCGTCGCAGCAGGCGGCTACGCAACCCGGTATCAAAGCGCCAGATATGATCGAAAACGCGCATAATGCCGGGCTTGCCGTGTACCGACATCGCCACCGCATGAAAACGATGTTGATGTTTATGCTGTAGCTCCCCCACCTTATTGATCACCTCATCCGGCAGGCGCTGGGCGATAAAATCGGAAATCACCACCGCATCAGCATCGACCCACTGCGGATTCTGCATACGCTCAATCACTGCCCGGAAGCAGCTGGCCAGATCGGTGCCGCCGCGAAAGCGCTGGCTTAAAAAACGAATTGCCTGCTCCAGCCCCTGCGGGCCGGTGAGTTCGTAGTGCACCACTTCGCTGGAAAACAGCATAATGAAGCAGCGGCGGTTATCCGCCAGAGCGACCCGCATCAGCGCCAGACAAAAAGCCTTGGCGCACTGTTCATTGAAACCGCCCATTGAGCCGGAAGTATCGACGCAGACGATAAACGGCCCGCGCGGCTGTTCGTCAACGTCCTGGCGCGTGACCGGCCGTTCGGTGATCTTTTCCTTCCACGCATCGCCGTGTAGCCGATAGGTCAGCAGCTGCTTTTCAACCAGCTTGCGGTAGAACTCAAACTCCAGCTCGGTAATGCCGAGAGTGGCCAGTTCTGGCGGCAGCAGACGCAGAATATCGTCGCTCTGCTGAAGCCCGTCGACCTGCTCCGGCACGGTGGCCGGTTCGCGCACCAGGCTGCGGAAGGTCTCCATCGGCGCATCTTTTTTCGGCACCGCTTTCGCTTCACGCGAGCGTCCCAGTTGTTCAGCTAGCTGCATGAGCTCAGGTTGTTGAGTTAAAAAATCCCCGTAGCGAACGATCAGCTGATAATCGCCGCGCTTCAGCTCTCCGGCGCTCATGTCCCACAGATGCCCAGCCGCATTGTCATTTTCCACCAGCACCGGCTCCAGCTGGCCGCTGAGGGTCATGCGCTCCTGAACTTCGCTCAGCAGCTGATCGCGCTCTTCATCCAGCAACTGCTGATTAAGAGAGGTTGCCTGCACCACCAGGCTCAGGCGCCAGCGCTGGAGGAATAACGTGTGCAGCGCCGGTGTAAAGGTGCTGTTGTCATCCACCAGCTGCTGCGCCTGGCTGGCGAACGGGGAGTGCAGCTTATGCAGCTGGCTGAGAATTTGCGGCAGCTGGACGATAAACTGCGAGGTGGAAAGCCGCTGTGACTGCTGATAGCACTGAACTTCCGCATCCAGTTCGGGCGGGATGTTGGTCTCTTTTAGCCGCGATCTCACCGCTTCCCGCCAGCGAGGAATGTCGGCGGCGATAATATTTTTAAGCCGTGGAAATTTTTCAAAGAATACCGCGAGCTGAGGTGCCGCCAGCAGCGCCAGCAGCATCTCATCGATCATGCCCTCTTCGCCGACTGCCAGCATGACATTCAGCATGTCCAGGGTCATGACTGGCGGGCCTGTTTGATCTGCGTTCCTACGTCCTGCAGGCTGGCTTCAATCCGCCCCAGCCACTCGCCGGGGATAAACAGACATTTTTGCTGTTCGCTGAAGCGGTTATGTTGCTGATGCCATTCGTCGTCCAGCGCCTCCAACTGCTGCCGGATTTCGGCGGGCATATTTTCCCGTGATTCACTACCGGGTAGGGAGAGCCGCGATCCCTGTAAGCTGACGTCGCGCACGACCAGGTGCTGGCTGGTATCGACATCCATATTCAGCTGCTGGGCAAAACCAATTCCGTTGAGCTTGCCGCGGATCTCACCGCCTTTCTCCAGCCAATGAGCGAGCTCTTCACGAACGAACGTAATATGAATGACTTCCAGATCGTGCAGTTTGAGCGGCTGCTGGAGAAGCAGCGTTAGCGTCGAATCCTGTACTTCAGCAGGCAGTTCATAATGAGGTTTCCGGCTAAACATCCCGCCGAGACGCGTGACTTTTAGCGCGGTTTTATCGCTTTGCTGCTGTTGAAGCTGAATGCGCCGCTGGATTATCGACCCCAGACGAGTGAGCATCGCCTGCTGCTGCCAGGCGTGGCTGGTCATTAAGGTCTCCAACTGCGCGGACATCAGGTTCATTGTCTCAACGTTGTGCCACAGGCAATCCTTCAGCAGGATCAGGTCTATTGGCGCAATGGTGTCGCGGCCGCTGAAAAAGGCGCTGGCCTGCAGCAGACGAATGGCCTTTTTCCAGCGACGATCTGAGACGTAGGGCGCGTTCGGCAGCGTATCCAACTGCTGGCGCAGCTGGAATATGAGTTCAAACACGCTGTCCGGTAGCTTCACGTTGCCGATATCCTGCTGCCATTGCAGGAACTCCTCGTCGCTGACCTGCAAATTCGCCGGGACAGGATTACTGTTCTCGTCCTGCTGGCTTATCAGCATTGAGCGGAAGTTAGTTTTATCCTGTACCTTATCCAGCCATAACCGGATAAGCATACGGTCGTATAAGGCTTCCAGGCTATTGTCCGCCTCCGGGAGTTCGTTCGACGCCGCCACCAGCAGGCGCATGGGGATTTTCTCTTCGGTTGCCCCGTTGCGGAAATGGCGTTCGTTTATCGCTGTCAGTAGCGTATTGAGGATCGCCGGGCCCGCTTTCCAGATCTCATCGAGAAAAACAATTTCGGCTTCCGGGAGATAGCCGGCGGTCAGACGCTCGTAGCGCCCTTCATCTTTCAGCGCCTGGATGGAGAGCGGGCCAAAGACCTCTTCCGGCGTGGAGAAGCGGGTCATCAGGTATTCAAACGCGCGGGCCTGCTGGAAGGCGAACTTGAGGCGACGGGCAATCAGGCTTTTGGCGATCCCCGGCGGCCCCAGCAGAAAAACGCTCTCGCCGCTGAGGGCGGCAAGCAGGCAAAGGCGTATTGCGTGGCTGCGTTCGAAGAGTCCTTTTTCCAGCGCGGCGCTGAGCCGGGAAATTCTTTCTGCCAGTAAATGTGATTGAGCCATAATAGAGTTGCGTGCTTTTTAGAATGTCGTTGTTAGGTCGAGTATAGATGTTTGATTAGGGGTGGTAATAGCCTGAAGAATCGATTTATTTTCTTTGAGTCAGGTTAAGATGATGTCAGTTAGGGGTACGATTCAGCAAATAATCGTGCATACTGTGCGCCTTTTTGTGGGCCAAGGGACTAGGCACACATTTGTTTTATAAACGAAAAGACTAGTCTATGAGCACTGATAATAAACAATCGCTGCCGGCAATAACGCTGGCGGCAATCGGCGTGGTATACGGCGATATCGGCACCAGCCCACTGTATACACTTCGTGAATGTCTGTCAGGCCAGTTTGGCTTTGGCGTTGAGCGTGATGCTGTTTTTGGCTTCCTGTCGCTCATTTTCTGGCTGTTAATTTTTACCGTATCGCTCAAGTACATCACCTTCGTGATGCGGGCAGATAACGCCGGTGAAGGTGGGATCCTGACGTTAATGTCGCTGGCGGGGCGTAATACCTCCGCACGTGCGACATCGGTACTGGTGATCCTTGGGCTTATCGGCGGCAGCTTCTTTTATGGCGAGGTAGTGATTACGCCTGCCATCTCGGTGATGTCGGCGATAGAAGGGCTGGAAATTATCGCTCCTGACCTGGATACCTGGGTTGTGCCCATCTCCATTATTGTTCTGACACTATTATTCGCCATTCAAAAGCACGGTACCAGCATGGTGGGCAAGCTGTTCGCGCCGATTATGCTGATCTGGTTCCTGCTGCTGGCGGTGCTGGGGGCGCGCAGTATCTTCGCTAACCCGGAGGTGCTGCAGGCGCTGAACCCGTATTGGGCGGTTCATTTCTTCCTTGAATATAAAACCGTTTCGTTTGTGGCGCTGGGGGCGGTGGTGCTGTCAATCACCGGCGTGGAAGCGCTGTATGCCGATATGGGGCATTTCGGTAAATTACCGATTCGCCTGGCCTGGTTTTCGGTGGTATTGCCTTCGCTGGTGCTGAACTACTTTGGCCAGGGGGCGCTGCTGCTCAAACACCCGGAAGCAATTAAAAACCCGTTCTTTCTGCTGGCGCCGGAGTGGGCGCTGATTCCGATGCTGATTATTGCCGCCCTGGCGACGGTTATCGCTTCCCAGGCGGTTATCTCCGGCGTCTTCTCCCTGACTCGTCAGGCGGTGCGTCTGGGATACCTGTCGCCGATGCGTATTATTCATACCTCGGAAATGGAGTCCGGGCAGATTTACATCCCGTTTATCAACTGGCTGCTGTATATCTCGGTGGTCATCGTAATTGTTAGCTTTGAGCACTCCTCTAATCTGGCGGCGGCGTACGGTATTGCGGTGACGGGAACGATGGTGCTGACCACCATTCTGTTCACGACGGTGGCGCGCCAAAACTGGCACTGGAATAAGTTTGTTGTGGCGCTGCTGCTGGTGGCTTTTATGTGCATTGATGTTCCGCTCTTCTCCGCGAACCTCGATAAAATCGTCTCCGGCGGCTGGCTGCCTCTGACCCTCGGTCTGGTGATGTTTACCATTATGACGACCTGGAAGAGCGAGCGTTTCCGCCTGCTGCGTCGGATGCATGAGCATGGTAACTCTCTGGAAGCGATGATCTCTTCGCTAGAAAAATCGCCGCCGGTTCGCGTGCCGGGTACCGCTGTTTATATGTCCCGGGCGCTGAACGTGATTCCTTTTGCTCTGCTACACAACCTGAAGCATAACAAGGTGCTGCACGAGCGGGTGATTTTGCTGACGCTGCGTACTGAAGATGCGCCGTACGTACATAACGTGCGGCGCGTGCAGATTGAGCAGATTTCGCCGTCGTTCTGGCGCGTCGTTGCCAGCTACGGCTGGCGCGAAACGCCGAACGTCGAAGAGGTTTTCCACCGCTGCGGGCTGGAAGGCCTGAGCTGCCGGATGATGGAGACCTCCTTCTTTATGTCGCATGAGTCGTTGATCATCGGCAAGCGGCCGTGGTATCTGCGCCTGCGCGGCAAGCTGTATCTGCTGCTGCAGCGCAACGCCCTGCGAGCGCCGGACCAGTTCGAAATCCCGCCTAACCGGGTTATTGAGCTCGGCACTCAGGTTGAGATCTGATTATCTAAGGCCCTTCTTGATGAAGGGCTTTTTGTTTTTCTCAGCGCTTCTTCCTTTCTTTCACCTGCGTTGCGAAACGTTTCGATGACGATCACAATTCTCACATCTGGTGATGGTTTTCTGTTCTCTTATTGCTAATACTAATACCAGCGAAACGTTTCGCTAATGGAGCAAAAGAGAAAATGAAAAAAGGTACCGTCCTCAATGCTGATATTTCGTCGGTTATCTCCCGTCTGGGTCATACCGATACGCTGGTGGTTTGCGACGCTGGTTTACCGGTTCCCCGCAGCAGCACGCGTATTGATATGGCGTTAACCCACGGGGTGCCCTCCTTTATGCAGGTTCTGGAGGTGGTGACGAGCGAAATGCAGGTTGAAGTGGCTATCCTCGCGGAAGAGATTAAAACCCTTAATCCGCAGCTCCACGCGACGTTGCTCAATCACCTTGAGCAGCTGCAGCAGCACCAGGGAAACACCATTGAAATTCGTTACACCAGTCATGAGCAGTTTAAAAAAGAAACCGCAGACAGTCAGGCGGTGATTCGCAGCGGGGAGTGTTCCCCGTATGCGAACGTTATTCTCTGTGCCGGCGTGACGTTCTGAGGTCGCCGATATGGAAGCCTTATTGCAATTAAAAGGGATCGATAAAGCGTTCCCTGGCGTCAAGGCGCTCTCCGGCGCCTCGCTAAATGTCTATCCGGGCCGCGTGATGGCGCTGGTCGGCGAGAACGGCGCCGGTAAGTCCACCATGATGAAGGTGCTGACCGGTATTTACGCCCGCGATGCCGGTTCGCTGCTGTGGCTGGGGAAAGAAACCACCTTCAACGGTCCTAAATCTTCTCAGGAAGCCGGAATTGGCATCATCCACCAGGAGCTCAACCTGATCCCACAGCTGACGATTGCCGAGAACATTTTCCTCGGTCGTGAGTTTGTGAATCGCTTTGGCAAAATTGACTGGAAGACGATGTACGCCGAAGCCGACAAGCTGCTGGCAAAGCTGAATCTACGTTTTAACAGCCAGAAGCTGGTGGGCGATTTATCGATCGGCGATCAGCAGATGGTCGAGATCGCTAAAGTGCTGAGCTTTGAGTCGAAGGTCATCATTATGGATGAACCCACCGACGCGCTAACCGATACCGAGACCGAATCCCTGTTCCGCGTGATCCGCGAACTGAAATCGCAGGGGCGCGGTATTGTCTATATCTCTCACCGTATGAAAGAGATCTTCGAGATTTGCGATGACGTCACGGTCTTTCGCGATGGGCAGTTTATCGCCGAGCGCGAAGTGGCCAGCCTGGATGAAGATCTGCTGATTGAGATGATGGTAGGCCGCAAGCTGGAGGATCAGTATCCGCGTCTGGACAAAGCGCCGGGCGCGGTTCGCCTTAAGGTCGACAACCTGTGCGGCTCAGGCGTGGAGAATATCTCCTTTATTCTGCGCCAGGGGGAAATTCTCGGCGTCGCCGGGCTGATGGGCGCCGGGCGTACCGAACTGATGAAGGTGCTGTACGGTGCGCTGCCGCGCAGCAGCGGCTCGGTTACCCTTGATGGGCGCGAAGTTGTCGCTCGTTCTCCGCAGGATGGCCTGGCCAACGGCATTGTTTACATCTCCGAAGACCGCAAGCGCGATGGTTTAGTGCTCGGCATGTCGGTTAAAGAGAATATGTCGCTAACCGCGCTGCGTTACTTCAGCCGCGGCGGCGGTAGCCTCAAGCATAAAGATGAACAGCAGGCGGTAAGTGATTTTATCCGCCTGTTTAATGTGAAAACGCCGTCGATGGAGCAGGCTATTGGGCTGCTTTCGGGCGGTAACCAGCAGAAGGTGGCGATCGCCCGCGGGTTGATGACCCGACCGAAGGTGCTGATCCTTGATGAACCGACCCGCGGCGTCGACGTCGGCGCGAAGAAAGAGATCTACCAGCTGATTAACCAGTTTAAAGCCGAAGGCCTGAGCATCATTCTGGTCTCTTCGGAGATGCCGGAAGTGCTGGGCATGAGCGATCGCATCATGGTGATGCATGAAGGGCATCTCGGCGGTGAATTCACACGCGAGCAGGCCACCCAGGAAGTATTGATGGCTGCCGCTGTGGGCAAGCTTAACCGTGTGAATCAGGAGTAAAAAAGATGAATAACCCGGCTGTTTCTGGTCGTCGCTACTTCACAAAAGCGTGGCTGATGGAGCAAAAATCGCTGATAGCCCTGCTGGTGCTGATTGCGATTGTTTCGACCATGAGCCCCAACTTTTTTACCGTGAATAACCTGTTCAATATCCTGCAGCAAACTTCAGTTAACGCCATTATGGCGGTAGGGATGACGCTGGTTATCCTGACCTCGGGCATCGACCTGTCCGTCGGTTCCCTGCTGGCGCTGACCGGCGCGGTTGCCGCGTCAATTGTCGGAATTGAGGTTAACGCGCTGGTGGCCGTAGCCGCTGCGCTGGCGTTAGGGGCGGCAATTGGCGCCGTGACCGGCGTGATTGTGGCGAAAGGGCGCGTCCAGGCATTTATCGCCACGCTGGTGATGATGCTGCTGCTGCGCGGCGTGACGATGGTTTATACCAACGGTAGCCCGGTGAATACCGGTTTTACCGATAATGCCGATCTGTTTGGCTGGTTCGGGATTGGTCGTCCGCTGGGGATCCCAACGCCGGTGTGGATTATGGCGATCGTCTTCCTGGCCGCCTGGTACATGCTGCACCATACCCGTCTGGGCCGTTATATCTACGCCCTCGGCGGTAACGAGGCGGCAACGCGTCTTTCCGGCATCAGCGTCAATAAAGTTAAGATCATAGTCTATTCTTTGTGCGGCATGCTGGCCTCGCTGGCCGGCATTATTGAGGTCGCGCGTCTCTCCTCCGCGCAGCCGACGGCGGGCACCGGATATGAACTGGATGCGATTGCGGCGGTGGTGCTGGGGGGGACCAGCCTCGCGGGCGGTAAAGGGCGTATTGTCGGCACGTTGATTGGCGCGTTGATCCTTGGCTTTCTGAACAACGGACTGAATTTATTAGGCGTTTCATCCTATTACCAGATGATCGTGAAAGCGGTGGTTATTTTGCTGGCGGTACTGGTAGATAACAAGAAGCAGTAACTGAGAACTCTACAGGACATCTTAACTATGAATATGAAAAAACTGGCGACCCTGGTCTCTGCTGTAGCGTTAAGTGCGACCGTAAGCGCAAACGCGATGGCAAAAGACACTATCGCTCTGGTTATCTCAACCCTTAACAACCCATTCTTTGTCTCTCTGAAAGAGGGTGCGCAAAAAGAAGCGGATAAACTTGGCTATAACCTGGTGGTTCTGGATTCACAGAACAACCCGGCCAAAGAGCTGGCTAACGTTCAGGATTTAACCGTCCGCGGCACCAAACTGCTGCTGATCAACCCAACGGATTCCGATGCGGTGGGTAATGCCGTGAAGCTGGCTAACCAGGCGAAAATTCCGGTTATCACCCTCGACCGTCAGGCATCAAAAGGTGATGTGGTTAGCCATATCGCGTCTGATAACGTGCTGGGCGGCAAAATGGCCGGTGACTATATCGCCAAAAAAGTCGGCGAAAACGCGAAGATCATTGAACTACAGGGCATTGCCGGGACGTCCGCGGCGCGCGAGCGTGGCGAAGGTTTCCAGCAGGCCGTGGCTGCGCATAAGTTTAACGTGCTGGCCAGCCAGCCGGCAGATTTTGACCGTACTAAGGGCCTGAACGTCATGCAGAACCTGCTGACGGCGCATCCGGATGTACAGGCGGTATTTGCCCAGAATGATGAAATGGCGCTGGGCGCGCTGCGTGCGCTGCAAACGGCAGGCAAATCTGATGTGATGGTTGTTGGATTTGACGGCACTCCGGATGGCGAAAAAGCGGTAAATAGTGGCAAACTGGCAGCGACCATCGCCCAGTTACCGGAGCAGATCGGCGTGAAAGGCGTTGAGACAGCCGATAAAGTGCTGAAGGGCGAAAAAGTGGAGACCAGCTATCCGGTTGAGTTGAAACTGGTCATTAAGCAATAATGTGCGATTCGGATCGGCGACGGTCCGAGGGACAACATAATAAAGAAAAGCAGGGCATGCGCCACCGGATTCCGGTGGCGCGATTTCCGGGAATATTGATTATGAAAACCGCAGGCAAACTTGTCGTCCTTGGCAGTATCAACGCCGATCACATCCTTAATCTCGACGCCTTCCCTACGCCCGGTGAAACCGTCACCGGTCATCATTATCAGGTCGCTTTCGGCGGTAAGGGCGCAAACCAGGCGGTTGCCGCCGGACGCAGCGGGGCAAATATCTCCTTTATCGCCTGTACCGGCGATGACGATATTGGCGAACGCGTTCGTCGTCAGCTGGAAAGTGATAATATCGACGTCGCGCCGGTCAGGGCCGTTGCCGGAGAGTCAACCGGCGTGGCGCTGATTTTTGTTAACGCTGAAGGAGAAAACACCATCGGTATTCACGCCGGCGCTAACGCTGCGCTCTGCGTTGCGCAGGTTGATGCGGAAAAAGAGCGTATTGCCAGCGCGCAGGCGCTGTTGATGCAGCTGGAATCGCCGCTGGAAAGCGTACTGGCGGCGGCGAAAATCGCTCACCAGAATCAAACCTCGGTCATACTCAATCCTGCTCCGGCGCGTGAATTGCCGGATGAACTGTTAACGCTGGTGGATATTATTACCCCTAACGAGACCGAAGCGGAAAAGCTTACCGGCGTGCGCGTGGAAAACGATGAGGATGCGGCAAAAGCCGCTAAAGTGCTCCATGATAAAGGTATTGGTACGGTGATCATTACGCTTGGCAGCCGTGGCGTATGGGCGAGCAGCGAAGGTAACGGTCGTCGGGTTCCGGGGTTTAAAGTGCAGGCGGTTGACACCATTGCCGCTGGCGATACCTTTAATGGCGCGCTGGTCACCGCGCTGCTCGAAGGTCGCGAACTGGCGGAGGCAATTCGTTTTGCCCATGCAGCCGCGGCTATCGCCGTCACCCGAAAAGGGGCTCAGCCCTCCGTGCCCTGGCGAAAAGAAATAGACGAATTTTTACGTCAACAGGGGTAACGCTTGGCCACCATGAAGGATGTAGCCCGCATCGCGGGCGTTTCCACTTCGACGGTTTCTCATGTCATTAACAAAGATCGTTTCGTTAGCGAAGCGATTACCGCTAAAGTCGACGCCGCGATTAAAAGCCTGAACTACGCGCCGTCCGCGCTGGCGCGCAGCCTCAAATTAAATCAAACCCGCACCATAGGTATGCTCATTACCGCCAGTACCAATCCGTTTTATTCGGAGCTGGTGCGCGGCGTGGAGCGCAGCTGCTTCGAGCGGGGTTATAGCCTGGTGCTATGTAATACCGAAGGCGATGAGCAGCGCATGAACCGTAATCTGGAGACGCTGATGCAAAAGCGCGTCGATGGTTTACTGCTGTTGTGCACTGAAACGCATCAACCTTCGCCGGAGATTATGCAGCGTTACCCTTCTGTTCCGACGGTGATGATGGACTGGGCGCCGTTCGACGGCGATAGCGATCTGATTCAGGATAACTCTCTGCTGGGCGGCGATATGGCGACGAAGTATCTGATCGACCAGGGCTATACGCGAATTGCCTGTATTGCGGGTCCGCTGGATAAAACGCCTGCCCGGCTGCGCCTGGAGGGGTATCAGGCAGCGATGGCTCGGGCCGGACTCACGGTACCTGAAGGATATGTGATTAGCAGCGATTTTGAGTTTGGCGGCGGATTTAGCGCCATGCAGAAGCTGCTGACCCTCTCAGCGTTGCCGCAGGCGGTGTTTATCGGTAACGATGCGATGGCGGTGGGCGCCTACCAGGCCCTTTATCAGGGCGGGCTGCGCATCCCTCAGGATATGGCGCTGGTAGGCTATGACGACATTGAACTGGCGCGCTATATGACGCCGCCGTTAACCACGATTCATCAACCGAAAGATGAACTGGGCGAGCTGGCCATCGATGTGCTGATTCACCGCATGGCCGATCCGGGGCAAAAACAGCAGCGCGTGCAGTTAACCCCCGAGCTGGTGGTCCGCGGTTCAGCCTAACGCTTGTGCCGCTCCTTAATCAGGTTGCGGCCATCTTTTGCTCTTAATAAGGTAAATACCAGCGCCGATACCACGGTGATTGCCCCCATGGTAATAAAGGTGTAGTGGAACTGTTCAATGGTATTTGCGCTATCGAATCCTTCATAAAAACGCAGCACCGCTGCGCTAACAGCGACCCCGAGGCTAATCGACAGCTGCTGGGTAACGGCCAACATGCTGTTGCCGCTGCTGGCGTTGTCATCGGTTAAATCGGCGAGCGTGATGGTATTCATTGAGGTGAACTGGGTGGACATCGCCATGCCCAGAACGAATAGCGGCAGCAGCAGCATCCAGATCGACATATCCGGAGATTGCAGCGAAAACTGAGCGATCATCAGGCCGATAAATATCGTGACCCCGACCAGCGTTTTACGGTAACCAAACCAGCGAAGTATCTGGGTGACGGTTGATTTAGCAATAATCGAACCAATAGCCGTAGGCGCTATCATGCAGCCGGCGATAATCGCCGGATAACCGAAGCCAACCTGTAACATCAGCGGCATCAGGAATGGAACGCAGCCGGTACCCAGGCGCGTGGCCAGGTTCCCCGCGATCCCGACAGAGAAGGTATGTGTCTTAAATAAAGAAAGCGAAATGAGCGGTGTGGGATGACGGCGAGCGTGGCGAATATAGGCCCACAGTAAAATGATGCTCAGAGCGATAACGGCCAGAGCCATCCATGTGGCGACAATTTTCTCACCAAACAGCTCGATTCCGCTAGAGAACAGCACCAGGCTCAGGCCAAACAGGATAAAACCGAGCGTGTCGAAGCGGCGACGCGGCGTGGTGAAATCCGGCATATATTTGCGGGCATACACGATCCCGATAATACCGATGGGAATATTAATCAGGAAAATCCAGTGCCAGCTGGCCCAGGTCACCAGTACGCCGCCGAGCACGGGGCCGAGGATAGGGCCGACCAGTCCAGGCATCGTGACGAAGTTGAGTACCGGCAGCAGTTCGCTGCGCGGATAGGCGCGCAGTAACGCCAGCCTCGCTACTGGCATCATCATTGCCCCGCCGATGCCCTGAATGACGCGGAAGATAACCAGTTCCATTAGCGAGTTTGACAGGGCGCAGGCAAGAGAACCGAGTGTGAACAGGCTGACGGCGATGATAAATACTTTCCGCGTGCCGAAACGGTCGGCCAGCCAACCGCTGACCGGAATAAGCATAGCCACCGTCAGCGTATAGCTGATGATGGCCGATTGCATCGCTAGCGGTGAACGGTTGAGGCTATGGGCGATAGCGGGAAGGGCTGTATTCAGAATGGTGGCGTCGAGCGCCTGCATAAAAAAAGCCATCGCTGCGATCCATGGCAGCCCGGCCATACTGCGGCCTTTCTTTTTGGTCATTCGTTACCCTTGCGATTTGTCGGAATGATTGGGGGCACTCAGCAACGCCTGGCAGGCGCTAAGCGCTCGCGAGCCGTCGCTATCCAGAATGGCATCAACGATTGCCTGATGCAGATCCAGCTTCACCACTTCATTCTGCGTAATTGACGTGAAGTAGGTGTGATAGACCGAATGAAATAAAGAGGCGAAAGAGATCAGGAAAGGGTTACCGCTCATTTCATATATATGTTCATGCCAGGCCATATCGACTTCAATCCAGCGCTCGCGCTGAAAGTTCCTCTTTAGCTCAACCATCTCCTCCATCAAGGCGTTAAGCTGGGCCTTTTGCTCCGGCGAGCCTGACGTTGACGCCAGAAAACAGGCTTGAGGTTCCAGGCTGCCGCGCATAACGAGGAAATGGCTGACGACATCAGAGAAGTTATCTTCTGTTAACCACCAGGCCAGGAGTTCTTTATCGAGGAAGTTCCAGCTGCTGCGCGGCATCACCCGCGTACCGATGCGTGGCCGTGGTAAAAGCATACCTTTTGCCGTTAGCGTCTTCACCGCTTCACGCACGGCCGTGCGGCTCACGCCAAACTGCTCGCCCAGCTCCATCTCGCCGGGAAGGATACTTTCTGGCTGATATTCACCGGTCAAAATTTTTTGAGCCAGCTTCTCCGCTAATACCCAGGAGATATTCTTTTGTGCCGCCAACTGCTGTGCGCTTAAAGACATACATGCCGTTCCTTTCTCTTTTTTACCTTACCAGTATGCCATCTGACGGCTTGCTTCGTTGGTTAAAACGGCAAAACGCCGATTTTTTGCTACATTACGCGCCGTAATGATGAAAAAAGAGGCGGTTGAAAAGTTTTTTGCATTTAGCCCTTGTCACTTCGGAATAACTCCCTATAATGCGCCTCCACTGACACGGAACAACGGCACGCAAGCCGCCGGGTCAGAAGGATTCAGCGATGAATACCGACAGAGAAAAGCGAAATTAAACGCTTGACTCTGAATGAGGAAAGCGTAATATACGCCACCTCGCAACGGTGAGCGAAAGCCGCGTTGCACTGCTCTTTAACAATTTATCAGACAATCTGTGTGGGCACTCAAAGTGACATGGATTCTTAACGTCGCAAGACGAAAAATGAATACCAAGTCTCTGAGTGAACATACGTAATTCATTACGAAGTT
>OJXB01000123.1_pt1 | contig 18383 bp, 20 predicted proteins | sample 1600641 | NCBI WGS metagenome assembly OJXB01 (sample SAMN04436887, study PRJEB24849) | human gut metagenome | biome: human gut; feature: NICU; material: stool | host: Homo sapiens | place: USA: Saint Louis, MO | collected 2012-03-28
AATGCTCAAAGCCAGATAGCCTCAAGCACCCGCCGCTATTCTATATTTTCCCGGCCGCGAAGCTTATCGGTAATTTATCAAACCCGTTGATTTTATTATAAACTGGAAGATGGCTCGCAAACGTATCTGCTCTATTAACCTTTTTTCATATTTAAAAATTTAATGGCTACAGATTTCTCATTGATTCATTAAATATAAAAAAGGCCCGACTGAGCGGGCCCGTTTATTTTATCGTTTATCCTCCGCCAGCAGCGGCGGAATATGCGGCACCATCGGCGCGTCATCAATATCCTTCTGGGTCATGCGGAACGCTTCAGGATAATGTTCGCGGCTGGTGCGGCGTAGCGGTTCCGTATCACGCCAGGTGTAGAAACAATGCTGGCACTGGAATACCGTCCAGACATCTTTTACCGGCGATGTTGCCAGCACTTCAATATGTTCATCGGCGCAGCGTGGACAAATCATCTTTTTCTCCTTATTTACGGTTGGCCAGCATGGCGGTCAATTTTTCAGCCCAGGCTTTCGTTTCAGGGAGATCCTGTACCGGCTGGCTGTAGTGGCCGCGAAGGTCCGGCGCAACCGGGGTGGTGGCGTCGATAATCAGTTTGTCGGTGATCCCCGCCGGGCTGGAGCCTGGATCGAGCTCCAGTACCGACATATTCGGCAGCTGCACCAGGTCCCCGGCCGGGTTAACCTTCGACGACAGCGCCCACATCACCTGCGGCAGGTTGAACGGGTCGACGTCTTCATCAACCATGATCACCATCTTCACGTAGCCCAGACCATGCGGCGTAGTCATCGCCCGCAGGCCTACCGCACGGGCAAAGCCGCCGTAGCGTTTTTTGGTGGAGATAATCGCCAACAGACCGTGGGTGTACATCGCGTTGACGGCCTGTACCTCGGGGAACTCGGCCTTCAGCTGCTGATACAGCGGCACGCAGGTGGCCGGGCCCATCAGATAGTCGATCTCGGTCCACGGCATGCCGAGATAGAGAGACTCGAAGATCGGTTTGCTGCGGTAAGAGACTTTATCGATTCGTACCACCGTCATATTACGGCCGCCGGAGTAGTGGCCGGTAAATTCGCCGAACGGGCCTTCGATTTCGCGCTTGCGGCTTTCAATCACCCCTTCGAGGATCACCTCTGAGCCCCACGGCACGTCAAAGCCGGTCAGCGGCGCGGTGGCGATAGGATACGGACTTTCGCGCAGCGCGCCGGCCATCTCATATTCCGACTGATCGTATTTCAGCGGCGTAGCGCCCATCAGGGTAATAATCGGATCGTTTCCCAGGGTAATGGCGATCGGCAGATCTTCACCACGCTCTTCCGCTTTGTGCAGATGCAGAGCGATATCATGCATCGGTACCGGCTGCAGGCCGAGCTTACGTTTACCCTTCACCTCCATACGGTAAATGCCGACGTTTTGCTTGCCAAAATTGTCCGGGTCGAGAGGATCGCGAGAGACCACGCAGGCTTTGTCGAGATAAAAGCCGCCGTCGCCGTCGTTGAGACGGAACAGGGGCAGAATATCGAACAGATTAATCGCCTCGCCGTCGACGGTATTTTCCGCCCACGCCGGGTTTGCCCGCCGCTCCGGCGTCACCGGGAATTTATCCCAGCGACGAATAAATTCGTCGATCTGATTTTTCACCGGCGTATTCGGCGGCAGACCCAGCGAGATAGCGTGGTTCTGCCAGGAGCCGATGGTGTTCATTGCCACGCGCGCATCGGTAAAACCGCGAATATTGTCAAACCACAGCGCGGGAGCGCCATCGCCGATGCGCCCGGTGGCATTTGCCGCCGCGGCCAGATCCGGCTCCGCGTTCACTTCTTCGCTAATTTTCAGCAGTTGCCCCTGGTCGTCCAGCGCCTGCAAAAAGCTGCGCAAATCATCAAAAGCCATTATTCATTCTCCTGTGAAATACTCTCTACCGCCCGTAACCCGCTCCAGCGGCGCGCTTTGTGATACTCCAGACCGAACTGATCCAGCACCCGCGTGACAACGTGGTCAGTGACGTCCTCAATGGTTTTGGGATGGTTGTAATAGGCGGGCATGGGCGGCACCATCGCCACGCCCATGCGCGACAGAGCCAGCATGTTTTCCAGATGGATAGTGCTCAACGGCATTTCGCGCGGTACCAGCACCAGCTTACGCCCCTCTTTCAGCACCACGTCCGCGGCCCGCCCAACCAGCCCTTCGGCATAACCGGCACGGATACCGGCCAGCGTTTTCATACTGCAGGGGATAACGATCATGCCGTCGGTACGAAATGAACCTGATGAGATGATGGCGGCCTGATCCGCCGGGCTATGCGAGAAATCGGCCAGCGCCGCCACTTCACGGGCGCTGTACGGCGTTTCCAGTTCAATGGTGGTTTTGGCCCACTTTGACATCACCAGATGCGTTTCCACTTCCGGCATCTCACGAAGCGCTTTCAGTAGCGCAACCCCCAGCGGAGCGCCCGTCGCTCCGGTCATCCCGACTATTAGCTTCATCATCGCCTCGCAAATCGTTCGTGTACGAACATTTTTATTAAAGCTACGCTTGATACGCTTTTCTTGCAAGTTCGTTCGTACACGGCCGCATTTTTCATCAAAACAGGAAAAATGCTCAAACGCCCTCCGAACGGCTATCATAGAACCGACGGTTTTTTTATGGAGTGGTCATGGAGTTAAAAAACGAGGCGTTCCACCTGCTGCGCCAGCTTTTTCAGCAGCACACCGCCCGCTGGCAGCTTGAGCTGCCGGACCTCACCAAACCGCAGTATGCGGTGATGCGTTCCATTGCCGAGCATCCCGGCATTGAACAGGTGACGTTAACGGAAGCGGCGGTCAGCACCAAAGCGACGCTGGCGGAGATGCTGAGCCGAATGGAGAGCCGCGGTCTGGTTCGTCGCGAACACGACCCGGCGGACAAACGCCGTCGGTTTGTCTATTTAACCGCAGAAGGCGAAGCGCTACTGGCAAGCTCAATGCCGCTGGGTCACGCCGTCGACGAAGAGTTTTTAGGTCGGCTGAGCGATGAGGAGCGCCAGCAGTTTTCGCAAATCATCCACAAGCTGATGGCGCAAGAACAGCAGCGTTAACCCACGCGTTCGCGTAAAAAATCAATAAACGCCCGCACTCTGGCAGGGATATGCTGCGCGTCCGGGTAAACCGCATATACCCCCTGGGGCGGAAAGCTAAACTCCGGCATCACCTTCACCAGTGCGCCGTCCGCCAGCGCAGCGGCCACCAGCCACTCGGGTAGCAGCGCGATGCCGCTGCCCGCCAGCGCAAAAGCCATCAGCGCGCTGGCGCTATCCGCCGACAGCCGCGGCGCCGGTTTAATCTCGAAGGCAATGCTCTCGTCATGGGGCCCGCTAAGCTGCCAGCGGAGCGGCGCGGTCAGACGTTCATGAATAATCCACGCCGATTGCGCCAGATCTTCAAGCGTCTTCACAGGATGCTGTGCCAGCCATGACGGGGCTGCAACCGGGACGATGGCAAAGCGTGATATCAGCGCCGCGCGGTAGCGCGAATCCGCCAGCGTGCCGAGACGAATCGCCACGTCAAACCGCTCGGAGATTAAATCCGCGTGGTGAGAAGAGGAAACATGGCGTACGCGGAGCGCAGGATGCCGCAGGCTGAACTCCGCCAGTGCCGGAATAATCACCTGCGCGCCATATTCAGGCGTCGTCGTGATCCGCAGCTCGCCGCTCAACCCCACGTGGCTGCCCCGGACGTCGTCCTGCAGGTTTTCCGCCGCTTTCAGCAGCGCGACCCCGCGATGATAGAACAGCGAACCGGCTTCGGTAAGCGTCAGGCGACGGGTCGATCGCAATAGCAGCGTGACCCCCAGTTCGTTCTCCAGCTGGCGGACGTTGAAACTCACCACCGCCTTGGTCTGCCCCAGAGCCGCCGCCGCTGCGGTAAAACTCCCGCTATCGACTACCGCCACAAACATGTTCATCCGCTGCAGGTTCAGCATCGCGCCGCCCATTGTCAAAAAATTTCCGACAGTATATCTGCGAATGTCGTGTTTATTCGCCCTGATATTGAGGTTTACAGTAGCGGCCTTCACGGGGGATTTCATCAATGACGTATCGCAGCAAGGTCGCAACCGTTTTTCTGCTGGGTTTCTTTCTCGACTTAATCAATATGTTTATCGCCAGCGTCGCCTTTCCGGCGATGGGCCGGACGCTACACGCGTCGGTGGGCGAGCTGGCGTGGGTCAGCAATGGCTATATTGCCGGGCTCACCCTGGTGCTGCCGTTTAGCGCCTGGCTCAGCCAGCAGTTTGGGGCCCGGCGGGTATTCCTGCTTTCGCTTAGCTTGTTTAGCCTCGGGGCGCTGGCTGCCGGGATGGCCGACTCGTTGATAAGCCTCGTCATGTGGCGCGCCCTGCAGGGGATGGGCGGCGGGCTGCTGATTCCACTAGGACAGGCGTTAACCTGGCAACAGTTCAAGCCTCACGAACGGGCGAAACTTTCCGCCGCGGTGATGCTGGTTGGGCTGCTGGCGCCGGCGTGCTCTCCGGCGCTCGGCGGAGCGCTGGTGCAATCGCTGAGCTGGCGCTGGGTTTTCTTTGCCAGCCTGCCGATAGCGCTGCTGACTTTCGGGCTGGCCGCGCTGTGGCTCAGGGATGAGAAGAGCGTCGCGCGGTCGGGCGGCTTTTTACATCTCTCGTTACTGCGCGACCCGCTGCTGCGCTTTTCTATGCTGGTCTATCTCTGCGTGCCGGGGACCTTTATTGGCATCAATGTCGTCGGGATGTTTTATTTGCAAAGCGTGACGGGGATGGCGCCCTCCGCCATCGGCTCCCTGATGCTTCCGTGGTCGCTGGCCTCGTTTGTGGCGATCGCGACGACCGGCCGCTATTTCAATCGTCTCGGCCCCCGCCCCCTGATTGCGCTGGGCTGCCTTCTTCAGGCTGCCGGAATACTCATCCTGGCTGGCGTCAATGCGCATACCGCCAGCAGCGCGCTGATCGCGGCGTTTATCCTGATGGGCGCAGGCGGCAGCCTGTGCAGCAGTACGGCCCAGAGCAGCGCGTTTCTTAACGTGGCGAACCCCGATATGCCGGACGCCAGCGCGCTGTGGAACCTCAATCGCCAGCTCAGTTTCCTGATAGGATCTGCGCTACTGGCAGCTTTACTGAGCGCTTTTTTACTTTACTGGCCCACCCCGCTGGCGTGGCGCGGCGTATTTATCGCCGCCGCCGTTTTGACCCTGGTGCCGCTGCTGGGCTGCCTTAAATTCGATAACCGGGCGTTAATCATGCGCCTGCACGGTAAAATGGAGAACAAATGAATCGCTATATTGCGGAAGTTATTGCGGCCCACGTGGCTATAGAACACTGGCTGAATCAGGGGGAAGGGAGCGCCGAAGCGCTGCTGCATCGCTTTAGCCCGGAATTTAGCATGATCCCGATAAACGGTATGCGCATGGACCATCAGTCGGTCAGCGCTTTTTTTCACGGAGCTCGCGCCAGCCGCCCGGGCTTGAAGATTGTCATCGACAATACCGCCATACTTGCCGAATGGCACGATGGCGCAGCGGTGCTCTATCGGGAAACCCACGCTTTACCCGGCAAAGCGGACACCGCACGCTGGTCAACGGTTCTTTTCCGTCTGCAGGAAGAGAAAATCATCTGGCGGCACCTCCACGAGACGGCGCTCGCATAAGCGGCGGAGACACAAAAAAGAAAAAGGCCCAATCAAACGATTGAGCCTTTTTTAAGAAAGGTATCTTACTCGCGGAACAACGCTTCGATATTCAGCCCCTGGCTTTGCAGAATCTCCCGCAGGCGGCGGAGGCCTTCTACCTGGATCTGGCGCACGCGTTCGCGGGTCAGGCCAATTTCGCGGCCCACATCCTCAAGCGTCGCGGCTTCATAGCCCAGCAGGCCAAAGCGACGAGCCAGCACTTCACGCTGCTTGGCGTTCAGTTCGAACAGCCATTTGACGATGCTTTGTTTCATATCATCGTCCTGCGTGGTGTCTTCCGGGCCGTTGTCTTTTTCATCGGCCAGAATATCCAGCAGCGCTTTTTCCGAGTCGCCGCCCAGTGGGGTATCCACCGAGGTAATGCGCTCGTTCAGACGCAGCATCCGGCTCACGTCATCAACTGGCTTATCCAGCTGTTCGGCTATCTCTTCCGCGCTTGGCTCGTGGTCCAGCTTATGGGACAACTCGCGTGCGGTACGCAGATAGACGTTCAGCTCTTTGACGATATGAATTGGTAAACGGATCGTACGGGTTTGGTTCATGATCGCCCGTTCAATCGTTTGACGAATCCACCAGGTCGCGTAAGTCGAAAAACGGAACCCACGTTCCGGGTCAAACTTCTCAACTGCGCGAATCAGCCCCAGGTTACCTTCTTCAATCAGATCCAGCAGAGCCAGACCGCGATTGCCGTAACGGCGGGCTATCTTGACGACCAGACGCAGGTTGCTTTCGATCATCCGGCGGCGTGACGCAACGTCACCACGCAGCGCGCGACGCGCAAAATAAACCTCTTCTTCGGCCGTCAGCAGCGGGGAATAACCAATCTCTCCAAGATAAAGCTGCGTCGCATCGAGCACCCGTTGGGTTGCTCCCTGCGAAAGAAGCTCTTCCTCAGCCAGATCGCTATCACTGGGTTCCTCTTCAACTAAGGCTTTCTCATCAAAAACCTCGACTCCGTTCTCATCAAATTCCGCGTCTTCATTTAAATCATGAACTTTCAGCGTATTCTGACTCATAAAGATGGCTCCTACCCGTGATCCCTAAGCAAAGCACCTTGGCTAAACATCACTCAAAAGACGCCAGGACGATAACCTTTTCTGCCCCGGTGAAGAAGGCATCGCGGCCGCCCTGGCGCCTTTGTTAGCGATACTGAGCTTATCCGTACTTTGCCAAATTATCGCTGCGGTAAATACTGCAGCGGGTTGACGGATTTCCCCTTGTAACGAATTTCAAAATGCAAACGTGTAGAGCTAGTACCTGTGCTACCCATGGTAGCGATTTTCTGCCCCGCCTTGATATCTTGTTGCTCTTTTACGAGCATCGTATCGTTATGTGCGTAGGCGCTCAGGTAATCATCGTTGTGTTTGATGATAATAAGATTACCGTAACCGCGCAGTGCGTTACCGGCATAGACGACGCGCCCATCTGCGGTCGCGACAATAGCCTGTCCTTTACTGCCTGCGATATCAATACCTTTATTGCCGCCTTCGGCGCCACTAAAGTTCTCGATAACCTTGCCATCAGTCGGCCAGCGCCATGAAGAGATCGGCGAACTGGTTGACGTACTGCTTGCAGTCGATTGGGTTGTGCTGACAGCTGGGGCCGTAACTGGCGCGACGGCAGTTGTCGTCGCGGGCTTGTTATTCGGCAACATCTTATTAGCACTCTGTTCACCTGAAGATTCAGAATACGTAATAGTTGGTTGGGACGCAACCACCGCGGTGGATTTTTGTGCAGAATTTGCGGTTAACATCCCGCCATTACTGGCCTTCACGCTGGCCTGGGCGACAGGGTTATCACCGGTGATTGGCTGGCCGGACGCGTTGCCAACCTGCAGCGTCTGACCGACGTTCAGACCGTACGGCGCCGGGATATTATTACGCTGCGCCAGGTCGCGGAAGTCGTTCCCGGTGACCCACGCAATATAGAATAGCGTGTCGCCGCGTTTAACAGTATAGGTACTGCCGCCGGTATAGCTACCTTTCGGAATATCCCCATACTTACGGTTGTAGACAATTTTGCCGTTTACCGTTTGCACCGGCTCCTGGGCCATCGGCTGAATCTGAGCGGGCTGCGTCTGCACCGGTTGCGTTTGTACCGGGCGCGCCTGCGGAACGTTATTTGACGGAGGCGTGATCAGCATTCCGGAATTCGTACTGGAAGACGAAGCCCCGCCAGCCGAGCTGACCGGCGCAGGCGGATTGTTGGAGCTGCTGCAGCCTGCCAGCCAGAGTGACACCAGTGACAAAGCCGCAATGCGGCTTAAGGTAAATTTTGGGCTTCCCGCGCTCATTTATCCCCCAGGAATATGTTAACTACCAATATCTTGCTCACCGGACGGCGCCCGGCCAGGACACGAAAAATGCGTCCACCCTATGCCTAAATGCAGGCAAAAAAACCTGGAATAATCCGGGTTCAGGCCAACTCCCCTTTCACGAGGGGTACAAAGCGCACGGCTTCGACAGTATCAATGACAAACTCGTTGCCGCGCCGACGGATTCGCTTCAGGAACTGGTGCTCTTCGCCTACCGGCAGCACCAGTACGCCGCCATCGTCCAGCTGCGCCAGCAGCGCGGCCGGAATTTCCGGCGGCGCGGCGGTAACGATGATCGCGTCGAACGGCGCGCGTGCCTGCCAACCCTGCCATCCATCGCCGTGACGGGTTGAAACATTATGTAAATCAAGTTGTTTAAGGCGACGGCGCGCGTGCCACTGCAAACTCTTAATGCGCTCAACCGAGCACACGTGATGCACCAGATGCGCCAGGATCGCCGTCTGATAGCCAGATCCGGTGCCAATTTCCAGCACCCTTGACTCCGGCGTTAGCGTCAGAAGCTCGGTCATCCGCGCCACCATGTAGGGTTGCGAGATGGTTTGCCCCTGGCCAATCGGCAGCGCCGTGTTTTCCCACGCCTTATGTTCAAAGGCTTCATCAACAAACTTTTCTCGCGGCACCAGCGCGATCGCGTTCAGCACGCGCTCGTCAACAACGCCCTGCGTGCGGAGCTGATTGAGAAGACTTTCAACACGTTTATTTACCATTGCGTATCAACCCCAACGCGATCCAGCCAGCCGCTCACCACCTCATGTGCGCCGTGGGCGGTTAAATCGACATGTAGCGGAGTGACCGACACATAGCCTTCATCCACGGCGGCAAAATCGGTATCCGGCCCGGCGTCGTACTTCTCGCCCGGAGGTCCAATCCAGTACAGCGTATTGCCGCGCGGATCTTTTTGCGGGATCACCTGATCGGAAGGATGCCGGCTGCCGCAGCGGGTCACGCGGATACCTTTAATCTGCTCAAGGGGCAGATCCGGCACGTTGATATTCAGAATGCGCCCGGTGCGCAGCGGCTCGCGGCTTAAAGCCCGCAGAATCGAGCAGGTAACCGCGGCGGCGGTATCATAATGCTGATAGCCGTTTAGCGAGACGGCCAGCGCCGGAAAGCCGAGATGACGGCCCTCCATCGCGGCGGCAACGGTGCCGGAATAGATGACGTCGTCACCGAGGTTGGGGCCAGCGTTAATGCCGGAGACCACAATATCCGGACGCGGCCGCATCAGGGCGTTCACGCCGAGGTAAACACAGTCCGTCGGGGTGCCCATCTGTACGGCGATATCGCCGTTATCAAAAGTGAAAGTACGTAGCGAAGATTCCAGCGTCAGGGAATTCGACGCTCCGCTGCGGTTACGATCGGGTGCAACTATCTGAACCTCAGCGAATTCTCGTAAGGCCTTTGCCAGGGTCTGAATGCCCGGCGCATGAATCCCGTCATCGTTACTCAGCAATATTCGCATAGTCACCCGTTGTATTGATAAGCTCCCTTACTACGCTGGTGGCGAAGCTGCCTGCGGGCAGCCAGAAACGCAGTTCAACGGTAACGTCATCCCACCAGTTCCAGCTCATCTGCTGGGGATAAAGCAGCATCGCCCGGCGGGCGGCCTCTACTTTTTCACGCACCAGCAGCGCCTGTAGCTGCGTCTCTTCGGCCACTGCCGCCTGTTCAGCGGCCAGCGCGCCCCGTTGGCTTCCCCAGTCGCCGCTGCCCACAAGCGCAGCGGTAATCATCAGCTCGCGGTTATCTACCCGCGCCTGGAGTGCCGTCAGTTCTTCAGAGTCCGCAACGAACCAGCTTCCGCGCCCCGCTAATTGTAGCGCATCGCCATCAACAACCTGATTAAATTCCGGTTTTTTTAATCTAATACCAACCTGTTGATTAAACAATGCGCTGCGGGCCGCCGACAACCAAAAACTGCGTTTATTGCGATCGCGCACCGGCGCGCCGCTCTCGGCCCAGCGCAGCGCCCCCTGCAGGTTACTGCCGCCGATACCGAAGCGCTGGGCGCCGAAATAGTTGGGCACGCCATGCTCGACGATCGCCTGTAAACGCTTTTCGACATCGTCGCGGGCGCTGACTTCGCGCAGTACCAGAGTAAACTGGTTCCCCTTCAGCGCCCCGAGGCGCAGCTTGCGCTTATGGCGCGCGTACTCCAGAACCTGGCAACCCTCGAGCTGAAATTTGCTCAGGTCGGGCATCTCTTTGCCCGGCACTCTGGCGCACAGCCACTGTTCAGTCACCGCGTGTTTGTCCTTCTGCCCGGCAAAGCTCACTTCACGCGCATGAATTTTAAGGAATTTTGCCAGCGAGTCAGCAACAAAACGGGTATTGCAGCCGTTTTTCAGAATTCTCACCAGCACATGCTCGCCTTCGCCATCGGGGGAAAAGCCGAGATCTTCCACCACCAAAAAGTCCTCCGGACTGGCTTTTAGCAGCCCCTGGCCCAGCGGTTTTCCATGCAGGTAGGTGAGTTCGTCAAAAGCGATCATTTCTCCGCCTTACGCAGCAGCGCCACCGCTTCACAGGCGATGCCTTCGCCGCGGCCGGTAAAGCCCAGCTTTTCCGTGGTGGTGGCTTTGACGTTCACATCATCCATATGGCAACCGAGATCTTCGGCGATAAAGACGCGCATCTGGGGAATATGCGGCAGCATTTTCGGCGCCTGGGCGATGATGGTGACGTCTACGTTGCCAAGGGTATAGCCTTTCGCCTGAATCCGCCGCCACGCTTCGCGCAGCAGTTCGCGGCTGTCGGCGCCCTTAAAGGCCGGATCGGTATCCGGAAACAGCTTGCCGATGTCGCCCAGCGCCGCCGCGCCGAGCAGCGCATCGGTCAGCGCATGCAGCGCGACGTCGCCGTCGGAGTGCGCCAGCAGCCCTTTCTCGTAGGGCACGCGCACGCCGCCGATAATGATTGGGCCTTCACCGCCAAAAGCGTGTACGTCAAAACCGTGTCCAATTCGCATTAAGCCTTCTCCTGGTGTCGGGAACGGGTAAGGTAAAATTCGGCCAGCGCCAGGTCTTCCGGGCGCGTCACTTTTATATTATCAGCTCGTCCGGCGACCAGTTCAGGATGGAAGCCGCAGTACTCCAGCGCCGAGGCTTCGTCGGTGATAGTCGCGCCTTCATTAAGCGCCCGCGTCAGGCAATCAACAAGCAGTTCGCGAGGGAAAAATTGCGGCGTTAGCGCGTGCCATAAATCATTACGCTCAACGGTATGGGCGATGGCCGCCCTGCCCGGCTCCGCGCGCTTCATCGTGTCGCGAACCGGAGCGGCCAGAATGCCGCCCGTACGGCTGGTTTCGCATAATTGAAGCAGGCGGCTGAGGTCATCCTGGTGCAGGCAGGGGCGCGCGGCATCGTGCACCAGCACCCAATCAGCCTCGCCAAGCACCTTCAGGCCAGCGAGAACGGAATCCGCGCGTTCTGTCCCGCCATCAACGACGGTAATTTGAGGATGGTTCGCCAACGGCAGTTGGCTAAAGCGCACGTCGCCCGGGCTGACGGCGATGACCACCCGCCGTATACGCGGGTTTGCCAGCAGCGCGGCGACCGCGTGCTCGAGAATCGTTTTGTTACCGATTGAGAGATATTGTTTAGGGCATTCCGTTTGCATGCGGCGGCCAAAACCGGCTGCCGGCACCACGGCGCAAACGCCCGGAAAAGTGGCTGCCATGTTGTAATCCTGGGCCTGTTTATCGATTATTCTGCTGTTGCCCCGCGGCCTGGTTGCGTTTTGACGCATCCGGCACCAGACGATAAAACGTTTCGCCCGGGCGGGTCATACTGAGTTCATTGCGTGCGCGCTCTTCGATAGCTTCCTGACCGCCGTTGAGGTCGTCAATTTCGGCGAACAGCTGATCGTTGCGTGCTTTTAATTTAGCGTTAGTTGCCTGCTGCGCGGAGACATCGTCATCAACCCGGCTATAGTCGTGCAGGCCATTTTTGCCGAACCACAGCGAGTACTGTAGCCAGACCAGCAAAGCCAATAACAGCAGCGTTAGTTTACCCATCCTGCCCCCTGAAAAACGGCATCATCATCCCATAACTCGCCCGAGTTCTCTACTCTGGCGCGCGGACGACGCCGCGTAACGCGGGGACTGTACCACATTTTTACCGTTGATACCCAGGCTAGATTCATTCGTAAAAAGACTACCCCAGTAGCCAGAGGAACAGCAGACCGAACATCAGTCCGACGGTCAAAATCGTCGCGCAGACGCTGTATTGAAGTTTTCCGTCCATCAGCGAATGCAGCGCGATGCCAACCACGACGGCAACCGGCATTAATGCCAGAAAGAACGGCCAGGTATAGAGGAGGACAAATAGCGTATTACTGCCATAGATCAGGAAGGGAATACCCAGCGCCAGCAGCCATGAAATAAAGCCAACGGCAGCGCCCGACAGAGACCAGGTGGTCTCGTCGCTGACTGTCGGCGGCGGTTCTGAACGAATAATACTGATGTTCTGGGTATTGCGCATATCGAATCCTGTTGACCTGGCGATCGGCATCCTGTGATGATGCCGCTGCCGTTTCAGGATCTGATAATATCGCTCTGTCGTAGCAGGTCTAATAATTGGTGCACCAAATTTGTTACCAATTGTTCACCGTCGAGGTGAATTTCAGCGCGCTCCGGGGATTCATACACTGAATCTATTCCGGTAAAGTTGCGCAGCTCTCCGGCCCGCGCTTTCTTATACAGGCCTTTCGGATCCCGCGCTTCGCAGATCGCCAGCGGCGTATCGACAAAGACTTCGATAAAACGTCCTTCGCCTAAACGCTCGCGTACCATCTGCCGTTCTGCGCGATGCGGAGAGATAAACGCGGTCAATACCACCAGTCCGGCATCCACCATCAGTTTCGCCACTTCACCCACCCGGCGAATGTTTTCTTTGCGGTCGTCGTCGCTGAAGCCAAGATCGCTGCACAGGCCGTGACGCACGTTATCGCCATCCAGCAAATAGGTGCTCACGCCGAGCCGATGCAGCGCCTCTTCCAGCGCGCCGGCAACGGTGGATTTCCCCGAGCCCGAAAGCCCGGTGAACCACAGCACCACGCCGCGATGGCCGTGATGCTGTTCGCGCTGCTCCTGAGTGACAGGATGCGCATGCCAGACGACGTTTTCGTCATGCCGGGCCATTACTTGCCTCCCAGCAGGTCGCGAGCGTCCCAGTGCGGGAAGTGCTTACGAATAAGCTGATTCAGCTCAAGCTCAAACGCGCTGTACTGGGAAGCGCCCGCCTGCGCCTGTTCGTTCGGCTCGCGTACCATGCCCGCGCCAACGGTAACGTTGGTTAAACGGTCAATAAAGATAAGCCCCCCGGTGACCGGGTTATCCTGGTATTTATCCAGCACCAGCGGCTCGTCGAAAGTCAGATCTACCAGTCCGATGCCGTTGAGCGGCAGCGATTCTACTTCGCGCTGGGTCAGATTGTTGATATCAACCTGGTAGCGTACGCCATCCACGCGGGCGCGGGTTTTCTTACCAGCGATTTTAATGTCGTAGCTCTGGCCGGGCGCCAGCGCCTGCTCCGCCATCCATACCACATCAACGCTGGCGCTTTGTACCGCAGGCAGAGAGACCGCCGCGTCCACCAGCAGGTCGCCGCGGCTGATATCAATTTCATCCTTCAGCACGAGCGTGATCGCCTCCCCGGCCGCCGCTTCCGGCAGGTCGCCGTCAAAGGTGACGATGCGCGCCACGGTGGATTCCACCCCCGACGGCAGCACTTTCAGACGCTGTCCTACGCTCACGCGGCCGGCGGCAACCGTCCCGGAAAACCCGCGGAAGTCGAGATTCGGGCGGTTAACGTACTGCACCGGAAAGCGCAGCGGCTGGCTTTCCACCACGCGCTGAATCTCAACGGTTTCCAGCACTTCCAGCAGCGTCGGGCCGCTGTACCACGGCATTTTATCGCTCTGGCTGGCGACGTTGTCCCCTTCCAGCGCGGAGAGCGGGACAAAGCGAATGTCGAGATCGCCTGGCAGCTGTTCAGCAAAGGTCAGATACGCTTCACGAATAGTGTTAAAAGTCTCTTCGCTAAAATCGACGAGGTCCATTTTGTTCACCGCCACCACCAGGTGTTTGATCCCCAGCAGCGTCGAGATAAAGCTGTGGCGGCGAGTCTGATCGAGCACGCCTTTGCGGGCGTCGATCAGCAGGATCGCCAGGTCGCAGGTGGACGCGCCGGTCGCCATATTACGGGTGTACTGCTCGTGTCCGGGGGTGTCGGCGATAATAAATTTGCGCTTCTCAGTAGAGAAGTAACGGTAGGCGACGTCGATGGTAATCCCCTGCTCGCGCTCGGCCTGCAGACCGTCCACCAGCAGCGCCAGATCGAGTTTTTCGCCCTGCGTGCCGTGACGTTTGCTGTCATTATGCAGCGAGGAGAGCTGATCTTCATAAATCTGGCGGGTATCGTGCAGCAGCCGGCCAATCAGCGTACTTTTACCGTCATCGACGCTGCCGCAGGTCAGAAAGCGCAGCAAGCTTTTGTGCTGCTGGGCGTGCAGGTAGGCTTCTACGCCGCCTTCATTGGCAATTTGTTGTGCAATTGTGGTGTTCATGGCGGCTCCTTAGAAATAACCCTGACGTTTCTTCAGCTCCATGGAGCCTGCCTGGTCGCGGTCAATCACGCGCCCCTGTCGTTCGCTGGTGGTCGACACCAGCATCTCTTCGATAATCTCCGGCAGCGTTTGCGCGTTGGACTCCACCGCGCCGGTCAGCGGCCAGCAGCCGAGGGTGCGAAAGCGTACCATTTGTTTTTTGATCATCTCGCCGGGCTGTAAATTGATGCGATCGTCATCGATCATCATCAGCATCCCGTCGCGCTCCAGCACCGGACGTTCTGCCGCCAGGTACAGCGGAACAATTTCAATATTTTCCAGATAGATGTACTGCCAGATATCCAGCTCGGTCCAGTTGGAGAGCGGGAAGACGCGGATGCTTTCGCCCTTGTTAATCTGGCCGTTATAGTTATGCCATAGCTCCGGGCGCTGGTTTTTCGGGTCCCAGCGGTGGAAGCGGTCGCGGAAGGAGTAAATACGCTCTTTGGCGCGGGATTTCTCTTCATCGCGACGCGCGCCGCCGAACGCGGCATCGAAGCCGTATTTGTTCAGCGCCTGCTTGAGACCTTCGGTTTTCATGATATCGGTATGCTTGGCGCTGCCGTGAACGAACGGGTTAATCCCCATCGCCACCCCTTCCGGGTTTTTATGCACCAGCAGCTCGCAGCCGTAGGCTTTAGCGGTACGGTCACGGAACTCATACATTTCGCGGAATTTCCAGCCGGTATCGACGTGCAGCAGCGGGAACGGCAGGGTGCCCGGATAAAACGCTTTACGCGCCAGATGCAGCATCACGCTGGAGTCTTTACCGATGGAGTACATCATCACCGGGTTAGAGAATTCGGCGGCCACCTCACGAATGATATGGATGCTTTCCGCCTCCAGTTGCCGCAGGTGAGTGAGTCGTTTTTGGTCCATAACCGTTCCTTAAGCCAGATTTACTACAGAAGCCTTAAAGGCCTCTGAGGATGAGGTGTGTTGATACCAGGCGAGCTGTTGATGTAATTGCACCACGTCTCCTACCACGATCAGGGCGGGCATCGGGGCGTCTTTCGCCAGGCTTTCAAGCTGTTGTAATGTGCCGGTCTTCGTTTGCTGATCGGCGCGGGTGCCGCGCGAGATCACCGCTACCGGGGTATCGCCCTCGCGGCCGTTGGCAATCAGCTGCGCGCTGATTTCCGCCGCTTTCAGGCTGCCCATATAAATCGCCAGGGTCTGGCCGCTTTGCGCCAGCCGCGCCCAGTCGAGCGGCGAGTTTTCCGCGCCGAAGTGGCCAGTAATAAAGGTTGCGCTCTGGGCATAATCACGATGCGTCAACGGAATTCCGGCATAGGCCGTTGCGCCCGCCGCCGCCGTCACGCCCGGGACGACCTGAAACGGAATGCCCGCTTCGGCCGCGGCCTGCAGCTCTTCGCCGCCGCGGCCAAAAATAAACGGGTCGCCGCCCTTCAGGCGAATCACCGTTTTGCCCTCTTTCGCTGCGTCCACCAGCAGACGGTTGATCTCCTGCTGCGGTACGGATATGCCGGAGGCGCTTTTACCGACGCAGATTGTCTCCGCGTCCCGGCGCACCAGTTCGCGCACCTCCGGGGTGACCAGGTTGTCGTAAAACACCACGTCCGCCTGCTGAAGGGCCTGCAGGCCGCGCAGAGTCAGCAATCCGGCATCGCCCGGCCCTGCTCCGACAAGAATAATTTCACCGGGGCGCTTTTCCGGCTGCCGAAGTTCATCTTCCAGCGCTTTTTCCGCTTCGGCTTTGTTGCCCGCCAGCATCAGGCTGGCAAAACGACCGGTAAACACGCGCTCCCAAAAGCGGCGGCGTTCGGCGGTGGTTTTCAGATGGATTTTAATATGGTGACGCCAGTAGCTCGCCGTTTCAGCCAGCCGCCCCAGGTTGGTGGGCAGCAGGGCTTCGATTTTTTCGCGCAAAATCCGCGACAGCACCGGCGCTTTGCCGCTGGAAGAGATGGCCACCAGCAGCGGAGAGCGATCGACAATTGATGGAAAGACAAACGAGCACAGCGCTTGATTATCCACGACGTTGACCAGCCGATAGCGCGCGTTCGCCGCGACGTAAACGCGTTGGTTCAGCTCGTCATCTTCGGTGGCGGCAATCACCAGAAATACGTCATCAAGCTGCTGCTCTTCAAAAACGGTTGCCCGCCACTGAATTTCCTCGCGCTCGACCTTTTCGGCAAGTTCCGGCATCAACGTTTCGGCGACAATGTGCACCTTCGCTTCAGCGCGCAGCAAAAACGTAATCTTACGCGCGGCTATCTCGCCGCCGCCGATCACCAGCACGGGTCTGTCTTTCACTTCGGCAAATATCGGCAAGTATTCCACTGCGCAACAACTCTCTTACAATCAGCAATAGAGCGACTATAGGGTGCGGTTTAGAGCAAATGAAATTACGAAATGGAATGAGTTGTTACTCAAAAGAATAACGACCTGGGAAAGCAAATATCAAAAAGTGCTTAACACGCGGTTTTTCCACCATTTAAGAGCGATTGAAATTGTTTAACCCCGGTCACAGTTTCATACTACGCGGGTGAAATTGTTTTAAGTGCTAAAGGACCCCCTATGTTTTCCGCATTGTGCCGTCGCCTGCTCCCCCTGGCGTTGGGCGCAGGATTTGTCTTCTCCGCCGCCCCGGCATTCAGCGCCCCGGGCGAAACCGCCAATGCCCAGGCTCGTCATATCGCCACCTTTTTTCCCGGAAGAATGACCGGTACGCCGGCCGAGATGCTATCAGCCGATTACCTCCGCCAGCAGTTCGCCCAGATGGGTTATCAGAGCGATGTGCGCAGCTTCAATACCCGCTACGTCTATACCGATAGCAGTCAGCGTAAAAACTGGCATAACGTCACCGGCAGTACGGTGATCGCCGCTCATGAAGGCCAATCTCGCCAGCAGATCATTATCATGGCGCACCTGGATACCTACGCGCCGCAGAGCGATAAAGATGTTGAAAATAACCTCGGCGGCCTGACCCTACAGGGGATCGACGATAACGCGATGGGGCTGGGCGTCATGCTGGAACTTGCTGAACAGTTAAAGAACGTTCCCACCCGTTACGGTATTCGCTTCGTTGCCACCAGCGGCGAAGAAGAAGGCCGGCTGGGGGCACAGAATCTGCTTAAGCGCATGAGCGATGCGGAAAAGAAAAACACCCTGCTGGTGATTAATCTCGATAATCTGGTCGTGGGCGATAAGCTGTACTTTAATAGCGGCCGCAGCACGCCAGCGTCGGTGCGCAAGCTCACCCGCGACCGGGCGCTGTTTATCGCCCGCAGCCACGGCATCGCGGCCTTCATCAATCCAGGGCTGAACCGGGACTTCCCGAAAGGCACCGGCTGCTGTAACGATGCCAGCGTTTTCGATAACGCCGGGATCCCGGTACTGTCGGTGGAAGCGACCAACTGGTCGTTGGGCAAGAAAGACGGTTATCAGCAGCGGGGCAAATCACGCAGCTTTCCGGACGGCACCAGTTGGCACAACCTTCAGTTGGATAACCTGCAGTATATTGATAAAGCGCTGCCGGGGCGGATTGAGCATCGCGGACGCGATGTGATGAAAGTGATGCTGCCGCTGGTGAAAGAGCTGGCGAAAGTCGAAAAAGTTCAAACGGGGAAATCCTGATTTTCCTGAGGCCGGGAGACCAAACTGCGGTCTCCCTGCTCTATGCATCTACAACCGCTCTTCGCAGTATTTACGCCGCTTACCCTTCGTGCAGTCCGCACTCTCTTTTCAGGCCAAAGAAGCGCGTTTCTTCC
>OJXB01000134.1_pt1 | contig 16616 bp, 15 predicted proteins | sample 1600641 | NCBI WGS metagenome assembly OJXB01 (sample SAMN04436887, study PRJEB24849) | human gut metagenome | biome: human gut; feature: NICU; material: stool | host: Homo sapiens | place: USA: Saint Louis, MO | collected 2012-03-28
CAAGCATATATCAGCGAGCTAAGAAAGCCAGAAAACAGCCCGCCAGGAGAGATAAGCATCTCCGCAACTATTTCTCTTGATGAAGAAAAATTTGAGAAGTTTACGGGATCTTTCGACCGGCGTGGCAATATTCAGTTCCTCTTGGGCAGTCTCATTGATATGAAAGGAAACTATCAGTTCAATGTGACGCAACATGTTGCTCGAATTTCCGAAATTGATGAACGCTTGAAAAGCAATGATGGAAAGCTACCTGCCACCCGTCGTGGAGTTGAGGAATCCGATATACTGAATAGCCTTTACGATGATTGTTTCAATATTGATTTTTCCGTCAGGTATCGCAATGATGACATCATACAGATGTCGCCTGGGAAACGCGGGTTGGTTCTGCTTAATCTTATTCTTTATCTGAGCCACTCCCGTCATCCGATCCTCATAGACCAACCTGAGGATAATCTGGATAACCGCACCATTTACGCTCAGCTTAATGATTTTGTTCGTATGAGAAAGAATGATCGTCAGATCATTATGGTCACTCATAACGCCAATCTGGTGGTGGGTACAGATGCAGAGTGCGTTATTGTATCTAACCAACACGGGCAACGTTCAGGGATCGAAAATGCAGAATTCCGTTTTGAGTACTATACGGGGGCTCTGGAATGTTCCTTCGGTGCAACTGATACTTCAGAGAAACTTGAGGCGAGGGGGATAAGAGAACATGTTTGCGAAATCCTTGAAGGAGGAATACAAGCATTCAGGGAAAGAGAACGGAAATACGGTTTGTAATTTTCTTTAATCACATCCCGGTGGGTATTTCACCGCCGGTTTAGTTTAACTTCACCAAGGCAAAATTTAACGTATTGGCTAGGTAATTCCCACTGATCCCTCAGTAAACCAGAATCATTGCTGAGTACCGCTGGCTCAATAATCGCAGCACTATTTCTGGTTGTAGCTGGCGGGGAATGTCTCAGCATATTTTCGTCAGTGTTAGCAGAGATAAAACCTATCAACTTCTCAACGTATTTTCCTGATATGTCACATTTATCCTTCTGTTTTAAATGGTTAATTTCATAACCAAGCCAGAACAAACCGCCCCGGTTAGCAGAATCGTCTCGCCCGGTAGGCATGCTGGCACTAGCAAGAAGTTCCTGTCAGTGCCAGTCCCCGACTCAACACCACCAATCTGCTTTTCACCACTGCGAACTAAGGGGCGCTACGCCCGGCTATGCAGGGGCAGGTTTTTCTCCTGTGCGCTTTCCGTTCTCCATATCTGCTTCCGGTTAATCGTTTCCCAATACAACCCGTCCCGCAAGGGTAAATAGCACGCATGCTGCGCCCTTGCTGGCCGGAACGATGTCGGGAAAGCGAACCGTCAGGCGATACGAAGACGAAAATCACACACTGATGGAGAAAGAACCATGACGATTTCCCTGCATACCACCCGGACTAGCGCCCCTAACACCGCAGCGGCGACCAGCGTATCCCCGCTGGACCCGTCAGGCTCCTCAAAAACGAAATTTTCTAAAACCAGAACGGATATTTATCAGACCGTTACCGAGAACATCATTTCAGCACTTGAAGCCGGTGTAAAACCGTGGTCCTGTCCGTGGCAACGCGTATCGGGTATGTCTGGTCTGCCATCTAATTACGCAACCGGAGCAGCCTACAGCGGTATGAATATCATGCTGTTATGGTGCAGCGCATCTAAACAGGGTTTCAGCGATTCTCGATGGATGACCTACAAACAGGCACAGGCAGCAGGTGGACAGGTTCGCAAGGGTGAGCATGGCACAACAGCTATTTTCTACACCACGCTGGAGAAGGAAAACGACGCCGGAGAAGTTGAACAAATCCCTATGCTGAAAACTTTCACCGTGTTTAACGTCCAGCAAATCGACGGCCTGGCCCTGACAACTGAAACTGTCAGCCCGGAAGCAACCTTTGATTCGGTGCCACAGGCTGAGAACCTGTTGCGGAAGAGTGGCGCAAACATCATCGAGAAAGGACAAAACGCTTTTTTCAGCCCATCAACTGATGAAGTCTGGTTACCTGAGCGCCATCTTTTCGCTGATGCGGCTAATTTCTACGCTACCGGCCTGCATGAGCTGGTTCACTGGAGTGGGGGTAAAATACGCCTGAATCGTGAAATGAAAGGGAAGTTCGGCAGTGCGGATTATGCAGAGGAAGAACTGGTGGCGGAGCTGGGAAGTGCTTTTCTGATGGCGGATCTGGGGATTGATGGAGAGGTACAGCATGAAAGCTATATTGCTTCCTGGCTGAAAGCGTTGAAAAACGACAAGCGTTATATTTTCAAAGCGGCCAGCGCCGCCTCTAAAGCACATCGTTACCTGATGGATAAACTCTGAGACCGGAATCAGACAACCGCAAGGGAATGCGGTTACATGGTTTTTAACCGGCAACGCTGCAAGGCGCAGACTGAGGCGGAACGCAGCACAGCGAGTACCGAACAGTCTGCGCCTCGCAGTGGAATGAAAAATTACCGGCCTGGCGGTATCGCCGCCAGGCCGGTAAGGCCATCACGATGGCCTGAGTAAAAGCTTACGTAGAGCTGTGTAATGACAGACGCTTTAGTTCATCAAAGGTATAAATGTGAAACACCCGACGATGGCGTTCTTCCAGCGGGATGTGCTGATGGTTGATGATGACATGCCTGATGCTGTCAAACAGCAGTTCAAGCGCACGTTTTTTCTGCGAATCGGGTACTACATAAAATACGTAAATCCACTGTTTTTGGGTACGGGCCAGTAAGTGGCTGGCAATGATCGACTGATAACGGGCCCGGGTTTTCAGGCGGCGCTCGGTTTCAATGGCAATAACGTTACCGTCAGGCAGGGTCAGTACCCCGTCCGGGCGATGTTTCACCTGATACTGGCTGAGAAAGGTGGCCCGGTCGCCGTTAATCCATCCCGACGCGCCTTTCTTCTCCAGAATAAGTCTGGTGGACTGATTATCAATATGGTGTTCCAGTGTCCAGCCGGTGATTTTTGATGGTTCAAACCGCGCAGGAAAGATTTTATCATTCGGCGTCAACACCACCGCCAGCCCGTCGCTGGTGATCCCCCATAATGAAATCTTCATTGTCCGTAATTCAAGCACATGCTTCTGGATTAACCCCATTCGCTCCGTTTTTGCCAGCAGTGAATAAAGCGATTTGTGATCCCGGAAACCAAATAACAGCATCAGCGTTTTAAAATCGCTGTAGGTTTCTTCTTTCAGGAAGTTCAGCAGTTGTTTTATTTTTTCGCTGTTACGCGTCTGGCGCTTGTGATATGACGAAATCAGCATAAGCGATCCTTAAAAATTCAGAAGGGACAGGTGCTTTTCATCATCAGGTTTTGGTTTTACCGGTTTTACTTCGATTTCGTCGAAGAAAAGAGCCGGTTGCGATGTCGTCACCTCCGGTGCGGAAGTTTTATCATCGTCGCCAAAATCCAGCGCGATTTTCACCGGTGCCGCCGCTACGGCAATATCAGCGGAAACCGAGAAGATTTTTAGCTGACGCTTTCTGACCTTTATCGGTGAAATCAGTGAAGCAGAAGGTAACGTTTTTGTCGTAAAGATAAAGCTGACAAAATCGGGCAGGTTCAGGATCATATTGCTGTCAATAAAGAAACGTTCGGCCTGGCGTATGGTGCGCTCACTGTCGATGGACTCCGTCAACATATTATCCGTTTTAGCCTTGCGGAGTTCGTCATCCACCAGAATCGTGCCTGACATTCTTGCCACCCATTCCGCTGTATCCGGGTCCATAACCCGGTAAACCAGTTTGAATTTGGCATTTTCAACGACCGCGCCGACAACGGCGTCGCCTTTCAAATCTGCCGGGCAGTCTTTTAAATCGGCAATCGACTGATGGTCCATAATAATATGCACGCCTTTATCGCGTGCAGCACCTAAACCTTCCAGCGCTGGTCTGGATAAATGGTATTTCAGTTCGGAAAGATAAATGGCAATGGGGCGGGGAATGTCTGTTACTCGATCGCGCCTTTCTGCTAACTGGTACAGGCGAACGAGCAGCATACGCTGTGCGGTAATAATTTTGCTGTTTCGCATTGAACCGATGACATAACAGCAACCGCCTTCATCCAATATTTTTTTGAGTGAAAAACCCTCCGGTGAGTTAATGGCATTGAGTAAGGCCAGTTCCTCAATCTTCCCAAAGAACGCTTTGATTTTTTCGGCAATACCCTGAACGTAATCACCGTTATAAACATCACGGATTGTTGTCGATGGATTATCACTGACAAATTGCGCGGCCATACGGGCGGCTTTGCGATCATCAATGCGATAAAAATCCGATTCCTGCCCTTTTTCCGCCAGGCTGAAACCGGCAACAAACAATTCTTCCAGTTCAACGGCAGTAATATCTTCAATCAGGTTTAACTGGTATTGCTGTTTCCGCAGGTCAATTAAGGCAAAGGGTTTTCCTGCATCCTCGCAGGCTTTGCGGTAAAGATGCGGTGCCCATTCATCATCCTTGGGGTCCATCACAAACACACCTTCACCGGTCAGAATACTTTGATAAAGTAATATGCCGGCGGCTACCCCTTTGCCGGCCCCGGTGGTGCCGATAATATCCGCGTGCTGTTTCTGCCAATCTTTTAACGGGAGATACATTGGTTCGTTCTCCCTGTCCATGCCGATAAATAGCCCTTTACTCAGGTCGATATAATGCAGCGGGTTATAATGCAGTGTTTCCGGCAGCAGGGATTTTACGGTGCGGACATCAGTACGTAATTCCCGTTCAAGGGTGGTCTTTTTAACAAGGCGTTTCTTTATTTTGTCCAGTTCCGGCGTGAATACCCGGCGAAGCATAATATGAAAAATAATCCCGGTTACAGTGAAAGCAATCCGTACTGACCACGCCAGTGCTGAATTATCACTGGTGAGTCTGATTTTATACAGCCACTGAAAGGATCCGATAACTATCGGAGCCAGCGTGCCGGAGAGAAAACACAGCAGGGAAAAAGCCATAATCAGTTTTTTCCAGAGCGGGGCTTTCTGCCGTTCATCGCTTTTCATTGATGCAAAAAACGGCATCGTCAGCCCCGCTAATAATGCCAGCATCAGTTGTTGCTGTTGCACAAAAGCGAGCAGCGCCAGCATCCCGTTCACTATCGGCGACAGTGAAGCGGTAAGCTTATTTAAAATCATCGTGCCTCCTTCGTCAGCGATTCACCCCATGACATCACCCCATCAGTTCGCCCAACGGTGTCGGGCGAAAAGGCGGGGCGAGCGTATGGGGCGAAGAAGGTGGCCGCATTGCGGCCATATGCAGAAAAGCATGCTTCCCTGCACGAAACGGCGTGTGCCAGTACATGCGGGCTGGACGCCCTTATTGCCTGTCACATGGGGGTAATGTCGTGGCTGAACGCCGCGCCAAAACCCCCAGGGTCAACGGCGGCACACCGTCGCCCGCTACGCGCGACCACCCCCTTTAAGACGGTCGCTTTCGCCTTTTTCTTCCCTTTACTCGTTCCTCGTAGCGGGAATAAAAGGGAAGCTGACCTTTAAAGAGGGTGGTCGCGCCACGCTACCGGCTTTTGGCCGGAGACTTATCTGCGACGGTGTGCGGGGCGATGCCCCCCAAATAAACCGCTGTCGTGGGCGACAGCTTTTCGCTCGCTGGGGCGGCGAAATTTATCCGGCTCCCCCCGGCCTGCAAAATCCGCGTGGGCGCGGCTGTTTGCAGGTGAGGCGCGGTGCCTGAATTATTTTCGCTCCTTAACCCGCGAAAATATTTCTGTCCGCTGCCTCATTTTTACGGCCCCTGTTTCTTCGCTCCTTAATCCGCGAAAAACAGAAGCCATAAAAACCTGAAAACCGTCACGCTCTCCGCCCGTCTCGCCAGTATTAACCACGAACGCGGCCATATTTACTGATGACCTGACTGATAGCCGCCGGGTCTGCCGAAACACATTCAAGTAAAAACGATTTTCTGGCATCGGCCGTATGGTCAGGAAGAAAACCGTGTTTATTCTCTTTCACGATATTAAAGAATGCCCGTTCAGCGGAATGACATTCACTGCTGCCGCTGTTTCCCGTTGTTTTACCGTACATGCATAAAACCACTTCGCAGGCTTCAGCGGTCGTTGCGGATGTTGAACATGACGCCATAACGCCGAGAAATAATAAGGAGAGTATGACTTTCTTCATTTCAGTCACCGGTATGATTAATGAAAGGTTGCGTATTTAGGGTAATGTTATTTGCCAGAGTTATTGTCTGAATGCCTCTTTCATGCTTTTTAAATGAACTGGCTTAAAGTAAATATCACTCATCCGGCGCACATCGCCGTGTATGTCAATACTGACGATGACATCAATGCTTTTAAGTACCTTGCGTAACAGCACATCAAAAGGAATATTCCGGCAGTCGGGGTTTTCATAGCAGCGGTCAATGATCCCTTCAATACATTCTTCCGGGCTGCCTGCATGCAGGGAGGTGATTAATCCCTCATGCCCGGAACCAATAATTTTAAGCGCGTCCCATGCCTCCCGCCCACGAATTTCCGCCAGTAATATCCGGTCAGGGTTCATCCGATAATTAGCACGGATCAGCCTGCCGGGGGTGACAATGGCATTATCCCCGCCATCCGCCGGGTAAAAAAGATGCACATAATTGGCGTGGTGATAAAAATGGATTTCGGGATTATCTTCGATTGTGGTCAGCCGAAGATGCAGTGGAATATAATGCAGCAGCGTTTTCATATAGGTGGTTTTACCGGAGCCGGTTTCACCCACAATAAAAATCGTTTTGCCATATTCCACGGCCTTTTCCATAAAACGGGGGATATTCCCGCTGTGATATAACTGAACCAGTGCATCATCCTGGCTTTCCGTTTTCTCCTGACCAGCCACACGCTGATAAAATCCTGCATCAATCCATGACTGATGTGTTTTCTGCTCAAACGAAGGCTTGCGCAGCGTAATGGATACCGTATTACGCTCACAGGCCGGGGGAATAATCGCCTGAATACGTTCGCCGGATCTTAATGTTGCAGAAAGGATGGGTGATGTATCGTCAATATTGTCGTCTTGCCAGGATGCCAGCGCCCTGGCAAAGGCATGACACTGACGCAGCGTGATCGGGGATGCCTGTTTATGCCAATTCCCCCGGATTTTCGTATGCAGTTCGCCCGGTCGGTTAACGGCAATTTCTGTCAGGCCATCCTGCGCAAGAAAATCACCAAAGAGCCGGTTTTTCATAAAGTCCAGTGACAGGTTTTCAGCGTTCATACCATTTCTTTTTCAGCCGTAGTTGATAAACAGAGGAAAAATCAATATCCGTGCCGGTCATGATGCCGATCACATCGCCCTGGTTCAGGTACATCGTGGGCGGGATACTGATGCTGTTTTCCAGCGTCGTTTTCGCCATTTCCGCCGTGGCGGCGCGGGTATTTTCGGTATAGTCGGTATTGCGGTCTTTACCCGGCGCGGCATCTGATGCCGCTGCTGCCACGTCCTGTACGGTACTCAGCATCAGGGCGTTGCCGAAACGCTCCCAGAAATGGCTGTCGATCCAGCCCGTGATCCCCGCCTCGCCAAGCGGGCCGGTGGCCTGCGTATCGGTGAGCGGGATTTGCAGGCTGCCGGGCTCCGGCGTGCGCAACTCCGTCCACAGTACAAACATCCGGCTGCGCCCGTGTTGCAGTGCCCCGGTGCGGTAGATACCACGGGCAACTGTTCCCGCCGGGATCAGCATTACATGGTTACTGGCGCTCCAGACATTCTCACCGATCAGGCAGGAGATATGACCGCCAACATCGGACACGAAGCGCCGCATCATCGAACACGGAATATAGCGATCCACCGGGATATAGAGATCGGGATCAAGGCCCAGCCGCCTGACACCGGTGACGCGTGCGACGCCCGGATTGTCGTTGTTATTGCTGCCTGCCGGTGCTGTTGTATCCGGGCAGCGCAGGCGTCCATCTTCGCCACTGACCAGTACCGACTGACAGGATGTGTACGCCGTGGAGGCTGACGGGCTGCCCGACGTTCCCGCATTGCTGCGCGATCCGCTTCGGGACGTGCGTATATCGTCGCCTGACCCTGTACTGCCGCTGTTCAGCCCGTCTGCCAGCGCTGCCGCCTTGTTCAGGGCGGGTGGCCCGGGCGGCAGGGCTGGAGTGGCAGGGGGGCTCTGACTGGCAGGGGCTACGCTTTCCTGCCTCCCTGGCCCGAAGAGGCCAAACGGATTACTGTCCATGCCCAGATTTTTACGCTCCTGCTGCACCGCCCCGGAGGAGGGCGGCGACGCGGTGTCAGATTCTTTCTCATCACCCCTTTTCAGGGCGCTGAGAAGACGATCGCCACCGGATGCCAGCGCGATGACCAGGACCAGACTCAGCAGGCTGACGATCAGCGTGCGGTGACCGGAAGCTTTACGGAAACGGGTCACTTCCGGCTTACCGGGCGGCGTTTTCTGCTCCGGCTCCTGATATGCCATTGCCGCGCGGGCGCGTTCACGGGCTTCCGCTTCCCGTTCGGCGGTGGTTTTTTCCGGTTCGTCCGGGAAAGATTTGTCGGTCATTTTGCCTCCAGCGTAACGGACGGCGAAACGGTGTCACTGTTGGTCAGCGGGATACGCCCGAATCCGTCGTTTTCGATCCCCACCACTGAGCTCCCGTAGCGCAGAACCAGCTGCGGAGATGCCGGAACCACCATCACGGTGTAGTTGCCCCGTTTAACCGTTCCGGGCGTGACCGCCTGCTCCTGACCGTTAACCACCCGGAAAACGGAAGGCAGGGTTTTCGCGGGAGAAAAACCGATATAAGCAAAACGACCGTCATCCCAGGCAAAGTCCGGGGCAATGGAGGCTGAACCGGCGGCTACACGCCTGGTGTAGCGCCAGTTGCGCGGCGTGGCCGGATGCCGGAATGCCGACGCTATCCGCTGTCGGTCCAGCGCTTCCTGCTGTTGTTGCTGGCGGGTGGCACTGGCGGCGGCTGACTTTTTCCGCAGTTCGTCAGGATAGTGGTAGCGGATAATGAATGCCTGGGCGGGAGAGTCTTTATCCAGTACGTTCAGCTCCAGGCTGTAGTCGCGTTTCGATGTCACCACGAACAGGTTGGTTTTCCAGTCTTTTGCCGTCGGCAGAAAGACCTGGCTGATGTTGTTGCCGCTGGCATCCGTGACTGGCTGGGCGATGGGATTCGGGCTGACACCCACCCGGTTATCGCTTTTCGTCACGGTCCAGCCTCTGGGAAAACCCGCCTGCGCATCGATGACTGTTTCATCGTCATCAAATACCAGCATGGTGACGTAGCCGGGTCGGGTACTGACGACCGTGACGTTCTGGCTGTTGTACGTGACGTTCTGCATCCGGCTGTCATACGCGCTGCCGCGCGGTGTCGCCGAGCTCCATGCCACGCATGACGCCAGTAAACCCGTGAGGAGCAGAATGTGTTTCAGCATCATTCCCCCCTCAGCTCTTTGTCGCGCTGGTAGCTGGTGACGATAAAGCCCAGCGGGTTCACTTCGCGCTGGCTGTCGGTCAGTTGCCGGTGCGGGACGTAGCGGTATGTGAGGCGGATATTCCAGACATCCGTTTTCACGGAATTATCAGCAATACGGCGGATAGTGCGCTTGATACGCAGGGTTGCCAGATTATCCGGCCCGGTGGCAGGCGCATGCACATTGGAAATAATGTCGATATCAACAATATATTCCGCCTTGTTAAAAATCACGTCCGGTGCCTGGTCGCCGTTAAACCCGTCCAGATAGTCCCGGTTCACGCTGTCGCTGTTAAATAACTGCACGTCGTCATAATCACGCTGGAGGGAGAAATAATTATATCCTTCGCGGAGCCTGACATAGTGTGCTGCCAGTGAATGCGCCAGTGCCTTTTCAGACGAAATATCCCGCTCCTTTACGCGCGTCATATATTCATAGCGCCCGGTTTGTTTATCCACTGACCATAATTCAGTGTCGGTGGTTTTCAGCGGCAGCAGAATAATAATGGTCGCAATCGCCATTGCGGCCAGAATCAGTCCGGCAGCGGCCACCCGCCAGGCGGTTCTTCGGGAACGCTCTTCCTTTTCCAGCAGGATGGATTCAAAAGAGCGGGAAACATTAACAATGTTCTGAATATCAGACATGGTGAGTGAGCTCCTGAATGATGGCGGGGGAATTTACCGGCTCGGGTTCGCCGGATACCGGCGGAAGGTCGCCCTGATACTGTACGCAGCCCGTGAGCGCGCACAGCATCAGAAGGAAGATGCTGAATTTCATGGAAGTTCCTTATTACAGGGATGCAGAAATGCCGCACCGGTGGCGCAGGCCACGGCGTGACGGGGAAAGGAAATTAAGGGTCGGGAGGATTAACGGTGACGCTGCCGGTTCAGGCGTTTCATGCTTTCGATGGCGGCGGCGCGTTTCTGCCAGGCGCTCACGGTTTTACCCGCGCCTGCGCCAGTGAGTCTGCCGGTCGCCGCGGCGACGGCCATGCCGCCTTTCGCAGCCAGGCGGGCACCGCCCTTTATCCCCGGCCCGGCCAGGTCAGCGGATTTGTTCGCCAGTCCGGTCAGACCACTCATGGCCGCCCCCTGTAACACCGCCTGTACAGCGGCTCCGCTGAGGGCGCTGGCGAGCTTCGCCGAGAACCAGACCACCACACCCGCTGCAATCCCGGCCAGCAGGCACTGTGCCGCCACCATGTTGCTGACATTGGATGTCCGGGTCGCTGCATCAAGGATTTTATTCAGGTAATTGATGGCGATACGGATGGATAAGGCGGAAAACATGATCGTTAATATTGCCGCGAAAATCGTTTTCAGCCAGTTATCAAACATCGGCTTAAGAAAACCGTACAGCAGGCAGAAAATAAAGAGCGGCGCGGTGGTCGTCATTAACAGGATGATAATTTCAGCGAGCAGGTTGACAAAGGTGGCAGCCAGTAACAGAACGATCGCGCCGCCCCATACCAGCACTTCGGCAAAGCCACCATTCAGTTTGACGTAAGTCGAGGTGTCCATACTGAACAGTGTCTGCCCCAGTGTCTGTGCCTTTTCCCAGACGGTATCAAGCAGCGCCCAGACGTTATCATTGCCGCTGACACCGTCTTTGAGTCCCTGGATAGCCGCTACCGCCATATCCAGCCAGCCATCCCGGTTTAACGCAAAGGTGGTGATCAGTAACATTCGCCCCACATCCCAGACGACATCTTCAACCGGGGCCCGGAGTTTGCCAGCCAGCGTCTGATAACCGCGATACAGTATAAATAAGGTAAAAGAGCTGACGATGATAACGCTGATCATCGTACCGTAAGTGGAAGACTGACCTTCCAGTACGGCATTCAGTCCATCCATGATGTTTTTGTCCATACCCACAAAAATACCACCGGACATGGTGCCTCACCTGATAGATAAAGAAAGGAAATAAAAAACAGGGAGAATTCCCTGTTTTGCTGGAGGAGATATTATTGTGTGACGGATTTTCTCTTTTCGGCTTCTTGCTGAAAGAATGTCTCAAATTTTTCTTTTATTCCGGGTTTGCCAATTTGAGCGAACATAATGGCAGCCCGTTGAGCAAACTCGCAGTTATCGCTTGCCTCGCCATCCTTCAGGCATTGCGTGTAAACCGCATATGTTTCGTCAGGATGCTGCTTATACCAGGTTTCGGATTTGGTTTCCTTGCAGCCGGAAAGTAATATCACGCCTGAGAGTGTGCATAAGGTGAATAAGGATCTGACCACGGATAACCTCCTTATAAATTATTAAGGTCAGCAACAGGTGCCGATAGCTGCTGCTGTTCAAAGGCTTTCTGTCTTTGCTGTTCCAGCAATGTCGTTCGCTGTTCAGCCTGTCTGACAGACATCTCCCACTGATTTGTCAGCGCATTTAACTGTACGCTTTTCGCCGCGATGGCGTTAGCCAGATCCTGAGACTCTTTCGAATCCTGTGCATTCGATATACGGTCAGATAAGTCTGATATATCGCTGAGTGTGCTGTTGATCCTGTTTTCAACGTCAGTGGTATTCTCAATCGCCATTGCCTGATTGAGGATTATCTGTTTACAACTGTCGGCCAGGGCCTGAGACTTTATCCCTTCCTGTTCCTCGCTGCATACGCTGAATGATTTGTATTTACTGTAAAGGTTTTGCAGTTCAGAAGAATATGAACTGTTTTGCGTGGTCAGCAGATCATCCAGTGAAATACTGCTCTTACGGAGATTATCAATATCGGTTTTCAGGCTTCGGGCATCGCTGAGAAAACCCTGAATATCCCGCACGCCGGTTGCAGTAGCTAACTGTTTTTTATACGCATCAAGTTCACTTTTATAATGGGTAACCGTATCCTCCCATTGCTGTAATTTCTGCATCCACTGGTTAATGGATTCGGTATTCTGCACGGCGTCGAAAACCGGTATTCCGGCGCTGAACGTCTGCGTCGGGAAAAATAACGATAATGCCAGAAAGGTATATCTGGTACGCATATCAACGACCTCCGTATTAATATCAGATTGCCCGCTCAAGGAAGGTTTCTTTCCATTCATCAGGTCGCATACCGTCCTGATAGATGGCATCGAATATTTTCAGGTTGTCCTCACTGCCGCTGAGGAGCCGGGTGAGTTTACCCAGCCCGGACAGATCCATTTTTGCCAACGCCACAAACGGGCGGGTTTCCCCGGCCCGCAACGGTGTTTTCAGGATGACCATATAATGCTCGCCCGGATCAAGGTTCCTGACAGTCTCATAAACGCTGTCCGGCACTTTCATTTTCTCCACGTAATCCGCATGACTGGCCTTCGGGTTGGCGAGGAAAATCTGGGTGCCGCACTGTTCAATAATCGCCGGGGCGATGGGATGTCTGACGATTTCATCCGGTGACTGTGTTGCGGGGACGAATATGCCGTTCAGCTTGCGGATAACTTTCAGCATATTGAGCGAGAAACGGGAAAATTCGACATCGGACAGCCAGCGCCAGAACTCATCCATAAACATCACCAGGCGGCGACCGTCCAGCAGGCTGGTCACGCGATACAGCAGGTAAAAGGTCACGGGGCCGCGAATATCGTCATCATCCAGAAATTCGGTGCCGTCGATACCAACGTTATCGACATCGCTGATGGTGAAAGTATCAGCCTCGTTATCAAACACCCAGCCGAACTCGCCCCCCTGTGCCCACTGTTTCAGGCGGATACGCAGCCCGTTGGTGCGGGCGTCTGTGGTCGGCGGCTCCGGCAGCACTTCCAGCAGCCGGGTGATCCCGAACCGGCGGTACTCCGGCGGATAGTCCAGCATGATGGTGTCAACGGCGGCACTGATCCGCTCCTCATCGCGCGGATCGAGCGGCTTACCGTTGCGGCGGCACAGCATGCGCACCAGCCGTTTGATGAAACTGATGTTCCGGCGGGTTGGCTCCAGCGCAAACGGGTTGAAGCCGGTGGGCTCGCCGGTACGGATGCGGAAATAACGCCCGCCCGCCTGGCGGATCGCCATCTCCGCCGCCCGGTCCTTATCGAAATACACCGTGGTCAGCCGTTTGAGGGTGGCAGAAGGCGCAAACGACGCCGGGTTACGGTACTTCTGCATCAGTTGTTGCAGGATGGTCATCAGCAGGGTTTTGCCGGAGCCGGTTTTCCCGATAATCGCCGTATTTCCCGGCGTTTTCTCACCGGTGTCATCCCGTCCGGCCTGGCTGTCGTGAAGGTTCAGGTAATACCCGCCACCGCCGGGCGATGTGAGGATGGCGATGGCTTCCCCCCACGGATTGCCGCTGCGTTTGTGGGGATGGAAGTTATGCAGGCAGGCCATATCGGCAAAATTCTGGCTGCTGACGGCCACCAGTCGGGGACGCAGCGTATAGACGCCCGGCAGTTGCGCCAGATATGCGGCGGGCAGTGACAGGGTGGAGAGCGTCGTCATAATACCCAGATCGGCGAAGGGCTGGGCCAGAACGTTAGTGTCCTTCACCACCTGCCCGGCACTGTCTGAGGAGATCAGCAGGGAAAAGTGGAATTTACCGCACGACACATGCCCGGACTGGAGCAGGTCGCGCAGGACAATCAGCTCTTCGCGCTGGGAAATCGCGTCGTCGTCCGCTGAGTTCAGCCGTTTTTCCGCCAGCCGGATATGATCCTGCGCTTCATCCCGCGCCATGCAGGTAAAGGACTGCGTCAGAACATACTCGCTTTCGGCGTACAGCAGTGCGTCCAGCATACCGGTATGGGTTTCCGGGGAATAATCCTTAATCTCGAGGCTGCGGAAGAAGCGGGAACCGCTGACCGTCTGGCATTCACCGGTGTCGGTGGTGAAAAAGACGTCTGGCGTACTGAGCGTTTCATAAAATGGTGAGCGCGTTACGGCCACTTTCTGCCACTGGCCGGTAAGCAGACGATGAAAGAACGCCAGTTGTGAGGAATACACCCGCTCGTTTTCTTCATATATCCCCAGCGGCATTGCCATATAGCGGGATAACGCAGACTCCAGCGCGTCGCGGTATTCCAGCATGATTTTGAGCGCGTCCTCCAGTGCTGGCTGGCGTTTACCGGGCGGCTGCGCTTTCATGGTTTTTTTCTCAATCGCAGAGAACGGCGCGTAGCAGACGGTAAAAAACAGCCGGTGCCGCCAGAACGGTTTTTCTTTTACCGGCTGGTAATACCGCCGTGTTACCTCATCGGAAAAGGGAATACCCGAACGGGCTTCAAAAGTATCATGGTATTTTTCACGGAGCCGGTGAATATAGAATGTTACCGGCAGCCCCTCATACGAACGAATAACGTTATTCAGGTGCGTGGCCATCAGGGTCAGGTGATGTTCGTCTTCACATTCAAAGACTGTGCCGCCCAGCTCCCAGGTGGCAACAAAATCACGGTGACGATTTCTGATGACGTAGGGGTGAATATGGGAGGAATACGGAATATATTTATCCAGCGTAATACGCTCGTTTAATTTCATTTTCTGAATAAACTCCGAGACATCAACATTATCGTACTGGTTTGCCAGAAGGGCATTCGCGCCAAAATGGGTATTGGTGAAAAGCCGTCCACGGGTTTTAAACGCCAGCCAGAGCAGGCTGAAATAATGAATATCCTTTCGGGCTTTATTTTTCATTTCCGCCCAGGCAGGAATGAGCAGAACCGCCAGGTAATAGCTGACATAGACCGCCAGCAGGACGATGGCCCCGCTGACAAGAACGAACGGCACAAGAGGAATACCCATAATGGCGGCAGGCCGCGTAAGCGCTTTATTCAGCGTAGCCATCGTTGCCTCCCTTATGACGCCCAGTAGGCACCGAAGCCGGATGCACCGACAATCAGGATCGCGCCGATGATGACGTTACGCATGTCGTGCAGGCTCTTGCCGTCGAACAGCACCTTGTAGCCCACCCACATGGTCGCCAGCGTGATGGTGACGGCGGCCAGTCCCAGCAGGCCGGTCGAGGTATTGTTCAGTGTTTCATTGGCCTTGTTAAAACCACTGTCCGCCGCCAGCACCGGGGAAGACAGCAGCACGGAAACAACAGCGGAGTAACGGCGTTTACGCATGATCATTTCTCCTCATCAGGGATAACAGGGATAGCGCCGCGAATGACGGAACCGGGATAATGCAGGGAAGTCAGGATCGGCGCAGTGGCACCGGCAGGCTCGCCGCGCAGCACAACGGCGGGATAACGGACAGACGGCTGTGCGTTCCGGTCAGGGGCACGCTGCCGGTCTTTCCGCGGGGCTGCACGTAGCTGGTCTGGTTAAAGGCGGATTCCGGCCGCTGGCCGGTTTCAAAGTTGCCGGAGTAGTAACAACTGAGCGCCCGTTTCAGTGTTCCGCCGCGCCGGTAACAGTCGGCGAGAATGCGCTCAAATACCGACAGATTGATGCAAGGGTTAAGCAGGTCGCTGGCCGTGACGCCGTAATGGCGGAAATTGATGCTGGTGATTTGCATAAGGCCGACCGAATAGCGTCGGCCCTGTGCAGCCAGCTGTCTGGTGAGGCGGATCGCCTCCGGCAGACTTGTGGGGAAATGTGAAATCACGCCCCGGCTGTCTGGCAGAATTTCAGCAATGGCGTAAGGGTGGAAACCGGATTCGACCCGTGCGACATCAAGCGACGTGGACGGGTGAATACTGGCGGCGCACTGCACCGCCAGTGCCAGAAAGGCAGTGGTGGAAAGCATGCTGGCCTCGTAACAGAGAGACCGGCGGCTTATAGAAAAATACGCCGCCGGGGGAGAAGAAGAGAAAATGGATTAAGCGGCAGAGGCATCCTGTGAAATGTCACTTTCTTCTCTCGGTTCAAGTAGCACCAGTCTGCCGGAGACGGCAATACCGGGTATCAAAACGATATTCAGACCGGGCTTGCCGTTATGTGCGAAGGCCACGCCAACTTTTGTCCAGTACGTGTTTTTTTCGCCCTGAGCATCGGGCTGGCTTTCCTGGGTAACAAAGACGTGATAAACGGGTTTTCTCATGGAATTTCCTTTAATTAAAAACAGTAAATGAAATAAACCAGTCACATCCCGGTTCTGCATTCCGGTTTTAACGGGTCAGCGAGAACATTCAGCGGCACCCTGAATTGTGGTTACGTGACAGCCCGATCCATTTTGTTAAAGAGCAATACCCGGCCCGGACGAATTAACGTCCATCTGGGCAACCATGCTG
>OJXB01000189.1_pt1 | contig 8118 bp, 7 predicted proteins | sample 1600641 | NCBI WGS metagenome assembly OJXB01 (sample SAMN04436887, study PRJEB24849) | human gut metagenome | biome: human gut; feature: NICU; material: stool | host: Homo sapiens | place: USA: Saint Louis, MO | collected 2012-03-28
ATTGGGATTGGCCTCGGCGGGGATTACTCCGTCGGCCACACGCTATTGGCTGAGTTCTCGCCGCGCCGACACCGGGGAATTCTGCTGGGTGCATTCAGCGTGGTATGGACCGTCGGTTATGTGCTGGCAAGTCTTGCCGGTCATCATTTTATTAGCGAAAACCCGGATGCCTGGCGCTGGCTACTGGCATCGTCGGCACTACCGGCGCTATTGATTACGGTGCTGCGCTGGGGAACGCCGGAATCACCGCGCTGGCTGATGCGTCAGGGAAGATTCGCCGAAGCGCATGCTGTGGTGCAGCGCTGTTTTGGTATGCACGTACAGTTGGGCGATGAGGTAACGAAAGAGACGAATAAACATATTAGAACCCTGTTCTCGTCGCGCTACTGGCGACGTACGGCTTTTAATAGCATCTTTTTTGTCTGCCTGGTGATCCCCTGGTTTGTTATCTACACCTGGCTGCCGACGATTGCCGAAACCATTGGCCTTGAAAATGCGCTGACCGCCAGTCTACTGCTGAATTCGCTGCTGATTGTTGGCGCGCTGTTGGGCCTGGTACTAACCCACCTGCTGGCCCATCGCCATTTTCTGCTCGGCAGCTTTCTGCTGCTTGCGGCGATATTAATTGTGATGGCCTGTTTACCGCCCGGTAGCCACTGGACGCTGCTGCTTTTTGTCCTGTTCAGCACCTCGATTTCGGCGGTCAGTAATCTTGTGGGGATTTTACCGGCGGAAAGCTTCCCTACCGACATTCGGTCGCTGGGCGTGGGATTCGCCACCGCCATGAGCCGGCTCGGCGCGGCAATCAGCACCGGTCTGTTGCCCTGGACCCTGGCGCAGTGGGGGATGACGGTGACGCTGCTGCTATTGGCCGCGGTATTGCTCATAGGCTTCGTGGTGACCTGGCTATGGGCGCCAGAGACCAAGGCGCTGCCGCTGGTGGCAGCCGGAAACGGCGACCAAAAACAAGGAGGTAAAAATGAACATTCTGTTGGCGTTTAAGCTCGATCCGGACGCCAGTATGCTGGCGGAAAAAGACTGGCAGGTAGCCGAACGAGACACCTGCGGGCCGGATGTTTCGCTATTGCGCAACGCCATCGGTGCTGATGAACAGGCAGCCGCCGCGCTATTGCTGGCTCAGCGCAGTGTTGGCTGTGAGATAAGCCTGACCGCATTAAACATTGGGGATGAGCGCGCGCTGCACTGGCTACACTACTTTGCCGCGTTAGGGTTCGAGCACCAGGTTTTGCTGGAGGCGGCTGGAGATTTGCGGTTTTCCCCGTCGTTTATTGCCGGACAGCTTGCTGACTGGCAGCGCAGCCGGGGGGCTGAAGTGATTGTAACCGGCTGTCAGAGCAGCGAGGGGCAGAATGGGCAAACTCCGTTTTTGCTGGCGGAGATACTGAATTGGCCCTGTGTCACCCAAGTCGAACGCTTCACTCTTGAGCCGCCTTTTGTTGTCGTCGCGCAGCGAACAACATCCGGTGTTCGCCGCTGCCGGGTACGCTTGCCTGCGGTGATTGCGGTCAGGCAGTGTGGCGAAGTGGCGCTACCGGTTCCCGGTATGCGCCAGCGTCTGGGGGCGGCAAAGGCGGAGGTTATGCGCCAGGCGGTGGCCGTTGAGGCGACGCCTGCGGTTCAGTGTTTACGCCTGGCGCGGCCGGAACAGCGGCGCAGTGCGGTGATAATTGAGGGGGCAACGGCGCAGGAGAAGGCCAGGACGCTATGGACTAGCTATCTGCGAGAGAGGATGCAGCCATGAAGATAGCGATGGTGATGGCTACCGGCGATAGCGCAGCGATGAGTCACTGGCTGGCGACCGCCTGCCTCGGCGAGGCAGAACTGGAGCGTTGGATTATCGATGCCGAGCCGGAGGTGGCTGAACAGGTTCTTGGTGCGCTGGTTATCCAGTGGCGGCAAACGCCGGTCGATATGCTGATATTTCCGGCTAGTATTTTTGGCGATGAGCTGGCAACAAGGCTAGCGTGGCGTCTACAAGGCGGCAGCGTATGTCAGGTGTTATCAGTGAATGTGCAGGAAGGTTGGGTGACAAAATCTCACTGGGGGAATGCGCTGATTGCAACGCTGGAGGCGTCGTCCCGGCCGCTTTGCCTGTCGCTGGCGCGCCAGTTCGGAGTTAAAACATCTACCGACCTTCCTGAACATCTGACGACACGCCATATCGTACCTGATCCTGTACCGGGGTGGCTGGCGAGCATTGAACGCATCGAGCGTTCTGAAAAGCATCCTTTGCAGGAAGCGAAGAAGGTGCTGGTTGTCGGGCAGGGCGGTGAGGGCGTTGATGCCGATAACATTGCGGCGATGGCACGGAGCCTGGGCGTGGAAGCAGGCTACAGCCGCGCGCGGGTGATGAACGGCGGCTACGATGCGGAACGCCTGATTGGTATCTCGGGTCATCTGCTGGCGCCGGATGTTTGCATTGTGGCAGGGGCCTCGGGGGCAGCTGCGCTGATGACGGGGATAAGGGATAGCCGGTTTATTGTGGCAATTAATTGTGACGCCAGCGCGCCGGTATTTACTCAGGCGGATGTCGGCATTGTGGATGACTGGCGACCGGTGCTTGAAGCGCTGAAAGTCTATATGGAAACGTAGCACCGACCTTTCGCCATAGGTGGATTTTCTCCCGGCTCGCGCTGCGCTTAGCCGGACTACAGATTCAGGTAGCCCTGCTACGGCGTTTACGCCGCGGCCCGGGAAAAAACCGATAAATTAATTAAGCTGCTTCGCTAATTTCCAGACGGTGGTGTTTGTGGTCGAAAGAGCCGCAACGCCCGCCTTCATCGCATTAAGCGCATCTTCTTCGTCACAGACCAGGCCGCCGGCAATCAGCGGCTGGCGAATTTTCTCCGTCACCCACCCCAGAACTTTCGGCATACAGCCCGGCAAGATTTCGATACAGTCTGGATTGGACTGCGCTACCTGCTTATCAATATTGTGAAAAGAAATGGAGTCGACAATAAACAGACGATGAATACAGAAAAAACCTTCCGCCCTGGCCGCTTTTAACATCGGGGCCTTGGTGCTGATGATGCCATCGGCTTCGGTAACCAGCTTTAAAAACTGAATCACTATCTCTTTATTGGATGCACCCTCCAGCAGGTCGACGTGAACAAAGGCATATTTACCGGCGTTTTTGATTTTCTTAACGATATTACTGATGGTGCAGATATTGCCGTAGAGCACGGAGATAAACTGGCAGTCGGAATCAATGGCTAATTGCAGACTGGCATTATCTTTTACGGCCGCAATGACCGGATTTTGTCGTAGCAGGTGTAGCAGGGGCATGGTGTGTCCTTTGTCGTTTTATTACCCAAAACGGAATGTAATACCAAAACCTGAGTCAGGATAGCGCCATTCTTGCAACGTTGCTTCATCGCAGAGGAGTCGGCAGGTACCACACTCCAGACAGCCGCGGTAATCGACACGCAGCTTGCCTTCCTGCGTACGTGAGAAAAGCCCGGCGGGGCAGGATTGAATCAGCAGTTCTACAACCGCTTCGTTCGGCAAAGCGGAGGGAACAATATGCGGGCTGTCGGCTGGGCGCCAGACGTTGCGGGCTACAGACATCGAAAACTCCTGACAAGATCGCCTGCCAGATGGCGCAGGCCATGACGTCGAAGATGACGCCAGACTATCTGGCGCAGCGGCGGAACGGGGTGCTCACCCTGCTGCCAGAGTTCGCGGGAGATATCATCCATCAGCGCAGGCCATCGGTGATACCAGCCGGAGCGTTGCAACAGGGCGGGGACGTGCTGGTAGCGCTGGAGAACCTCCCACAGCAGACTGCGCTCAATATCCTGATGATACTGTGGAAACAGGTTCTGCGGCGCGCTTTGCTGACAGGCGCGAATCAAGGTTTGCGCCGCCACCTGTGCGCCGATAAGCGCCATATCCATGCCGCGCACGGTAAAGCCGGTATTAATACAGGTACGCAAGGTGTCGCCAACCAGCAGCCAGCCTTCGCCAGCATATTGTACGGGCATGCTATGCAGCCCGCCTTCAGGCACGAGGTGCGCGCCGTACTCCAGCGTTTCACTTCCGCGCAGCAAAGGGCGCAGGGTGGGGTGTGATTTGAGATGTTCCAGCAGTTTGGCAGCCGGTATGGGGCTCTTCCCCAGCGATGAGAGCGGACAAACAATGCCGAATGAGAGCGTATCCTGATTGGTATAGAGGAATGCGCCACCGGGTAAATCTCCGCAAACGCCGCCGGTGAAGAGCATCGCGGCACCTTCGTTGCTCTCCAGACGGAAGCGATCTTCCAGCGTTTTTTGCTCCAGAGCCAGGACGGCTTTGATACCCAGCGCCATCGATGAAGGCGAAGGGCGGGGCAGTAAACCATGACGCTCTGCCAGCTCGCTGTTGGCTCCTTCGGCCAGTACGACGTAGCGGGCGCGCAGGGTTTCGTTATCGCAAATGACGCCGCAGACCCGGCCATCTTCGCGATACAGCGCCTCAACCGTCGCGCCGGTAATACACTGGACGCCTTCGGCCTCGGCCTGGCTCACAAACCACGGATCGAAGCGGGCGCGCAGCAGGCTCCAGGAGTCGCCGCTGGGCTGAAGGCTGGAGTATGTCGTTGCGCCGTCGACGGTCAGCAGGGCCAGACTTTCCTGGGTGATACGCCTTTCAAGCGGTGCGGATTGCTGAAAATAAGGAAGAAGTTCGCCAAGCGCGTGGCAATACAGACGCCCGCCGGAGAGATTTTTACTGCCGGGAAGTTCGCCGCGTTCAAGCAGGAGGACCGAAAGACCTGCCCGCACACACCGTAAAGCACAGGCGGTGCCCGCTATCCCTGCACCGATGATAATAATATCAAAATCGTCAGCCATTTTGTGCCCCAAAGATCCAGAGCACATAGCCTAACATGACGTTATTTAAGGAATATTGACCGCAGACACAAACGTTTTCATCACTCGCCGCGATAGACGCAGCCCGCGGTGCAGGTTTCTTTGATCATCACCGCGCTCAGCAGCGGAACCCGCGGTTTCATCTGCTCCCAGATCCATTTGGCCAGCACTTCGCTGGTCGGATTGGACAGCCCCGGAATATCGTTCAGATAGTAATGGTCGAGGCGATCGTAGGTGGGTTTAAACGCGGCCTTCAGCTCGGCAAAATCCATGATCCACCCGGTATGGGGATCGACTTCACCGGTAATCTCCAGGCGCACCATAAATGAATGGCCGTGCAGACGACCGCATTTATGGCCTTCCGGCACGTGCGGCAGGTGGTGAGCGGCTTCGAAGGTGAAATCTTTAAACAGCGTGGTGGACATCTTTTATTCTCAATATGGCAAAAAACCGCCGTAGGGTACCGGAAAGCACCTTTTTTCGCATTAACTAAAACGGCCCTGAACACAAAATAGACGTATTGATCCAACTTATACAAATTAAGTGCTTATATTTCATGTGCTTATTTAATCGATTTTGTTGTTAATAACTATAACTAAAACAGGTTAGTTCATTTGGTTATTTGTTATTTCCATCCCTTATTTAGTTGTTACTATTTGCACCGTTAACCTACCAACTCGTCATACTTCGAGCCGCATGTGCGTTGGCAATACTCGGCCACTTACTTCGGTAAGTTCCCGGGGATGCGCTGTGTCGCCGCCAGCCTGCAACTCGAATTATTTAGAGTAAATACATTTTCTTCTGTTTTATCGCGCTGACAGGGCGTGAATCACAGCTTTGCTTACTGGAACATAACGACGCATGACGACACAGGCCCCACCTTCCAATTTGCTACCGCTGAGTCCGGAGCAAATGGCGCGCCTTCAGGCGGCCACGACCGACTTCACGCCCACCCAGCTGGCCTGGGTTTCTGGTTACTTCTGGGGCGCGCTGAATCAGCAGCCCGGCGCGGCGGCTGTCGCGCCAGCCCAGGCGACGGAAGTTCCGTCCATCACCCTGATTTCGGCATCGCAAACCGGCAACGCCCGCCGCGTGGCTGAAGCGCTGCGCGACGATCTGCAGGCCGCGCAGCTGAACGTGAAGCTGGTTAACGCAGGCGACTATAAATTCAAACAAATTGCCTCCGAAAAGCTGCTGGTCATGGTGACGTCGACGCAGGGCGAAGGTGAGCCGCCGGAAGAAGCCGTTGCGCTGCATAAGTTCCTGTTTTCGAAGAAAGCGCCGAAGCTGACCGATACCGCATTTGCCGTGTTTGGCCTCGGCGATACCTCCTATGAATTCTTCTGCCAGTCCGGCAAAGATTTTGATAACAAGCTGGCCGAACTGGGCGGCGAACGCCTGCTCGACCGCGTTGACGCGGATGTCGAGTATCAGGCCGCCGCCGCCGAATGGCGCGCTCGGGTGGTTGAAGTACTGAAAGCGCGCGCGCCTGCCGCTGCGCCGTCTCAGCTGCTCGCCAGCGGGTCGGTGAACGAGATCCACACCAGCCCCTATAGCAAAGAAGCGCCGCTGACCGCGACGCTGGCGGTGAATCAAAAAATCACTGGCCGCGATTCTGAAAAAGACGTGCGCCATATTGAAATCGACCTCGGCGACTCTGGCCTGCGCTATCAGCCGGGCGATGCGCTGGGCGTCTGGTACCAGAACGATCCGGCTCTGGTGAAAGAGCTGGTGGAGCTGCTGTGGCTGACGGGCGCGGAACCGGTCACGGTTGACGGCAAAACGCTGCCGCTCGCCGAAGCGCTGGAGTGGCACTTCGAGCTGACGGTTAACACCGGCAACATCGTGGAGAACTACGCCATCTTAACCCGCAGCGAGTCTCTGCTGCCGCTGGTGGGCGATAAGGCGCAGCTCCAGCATTACGCCGCGACCACGCCGATTGTCGATATGGTGCGTTTCTCCCCGGCGCAGATGGATGCTCAGGCGCTGGTCGACCTGCTGCGTCCGCTGACGCCGCGTCTGTACTCTATCGCCTCTTCGCAGGCGGAAGTGGAAAGCGAAGTCCACGTCACCGTTGGCGTGGTGCGTTATGACATCGAAGGCCGCGCCCGCGCCGGCGGCGCCTCCAGCTTCCTGGCTGACCGCGTCGAAGAAGATGGCGAAGTGCGCATCTTTATCGAGCATAACGATAACTTCCGTCTGCCCGCTAACCCTCAGACGCCGGTTATCATGATTGGCCCCGGCACCGGCATCGCGCCGTTCCGCGCCTTTATGCAGCAGCGTGCGGCGGAAGGCGCAGAAGGCAAGAACTGGCTGTTCTTCGGCAACCCGCACTTTACCGAAGATTTCCTCTATCAGGTGGAGTGGCAGAGCTACGTCAAAGAAGGCGTGCTGAGCCGCATCGACCTGGCCTGGTCCCGCGATCAACAACAAAAAGTCTACGTTCAGGACAAGCTGCGCGAGCAGGGGGCCGAACTGTGGCGCTGGATTAACGACGGCGCCCATATTTATGTCTGCGGCGATGCCAATCGTATGGCAAAAGACGTTGAGCAGACCCTACTGGAAGTGATTGCCGAATACGGCGCGATGGACGCCGAAGCGGCGGACGAATTTTTAAGTGAGCTGCGCGTTGAGCGCCGTTATCAGCGAGATGTCTACTAATGAGCGAAAAACATCCAGGCCCGCTGGTGGTCGAAGGTAAACTGACTGACGCCGAGCGCATGAAGCTCGAAAGCAACTACCTGCGCGGCACCATTGCGGAAGATTTGAACGACGGCCTGACCGGCGGTTTTAAAGGCGATAACTTTCTGCTGATCCGTTTCCACGGTATGTATCAGCAGGATGACCGCGATATTCGCGCCGAGCGCGCGGCGCAGAAGCTGGAGCCGCGTCACGCGATGCTGCTGCGCTGCCGCCTGCCGGGCGGGGTGATCACCACTAAACAGTGGCAGGCGATCGATAAATTCGCCGGCGATAACACCATTTACGGCAGCATCCGTCTGACCAACCGTCAGACCTTCCAGTTCCACGGCATTCTGAAGAAGAACGTCAAGCCGGTGCACCAGATGCTGCATTCGGTGGGGCTGGACGCGCTGGCCACCGCTAACGATATGAACCGTAACGTGCTGTGTACTTCTAACCCGTACGAGTCTCAGCTGCATGCTGAAGCCTACGAATGGGCGAAGAAGATCTCCGAGCACCTGCTGCCGCGTACGCGCGCTTATGCCGAAATTTGGCTGGATCAGAAGAA
>OJXB01000211.1_pt1 | contig 6889 bp, 6 predicted proteins | sample 1600641 | NCBI WGS metagenome assembly OJXB01 (sample SAMN04436887, study PRJEB24849) | human gut metagenome | biome: human gut; feature: NICU; material: stool | host: Homo sapiens | place: USA: Saint Louis, MO | collected 2012-03-28
TGCGTATCTTTTACTTGCTGATTTTTTTATGGAAATTTAACCCATGCTGATAGAGCTAAAACTGTGGCAAATATTTTTAGTTTTACTTCCTGCGGGAATAGCCTGTGGAGCTGCCACCAGGTATTTTGAATTAAATGTATATGTTCAGACAGTGGCAGTTTCAGTACTGACAATTTTTCTTATGCTGATATTTCCTTTTTTTAACAAAAGGGTAATAAAATGATTGAAATTACTTCTCAGGATTTAACAGTAGTCTCAGGAGCTGGTGATGTGAACTGGGTTCAGGTTGGCCGCGATGTTGTCACGACAGGAGCTGTAATTGCCGGAGGTGCTTTCGGATCTGGTATTGGTGGTCCTGTAGTAAAATGCAAAGTTTTAAGCAGTCCTCAAACAGCCGTTGAAAAACTAAAACGTATTCTTGCCAATCAGCATCCAGCAGGCGAACACAACTCATAGTGTACCCCTTGGGGGGCGTTCACTGCGGCATGTACGCTACAGTACCACTGGACCACCCTTACCTCTGTTCAGATATCATAGCCAAGCTTGCGGTATTCATTAGCTTCAATACCGTAACGCTTCAGTTTATTGTAAAGCGCTCCACGCGAGAGATTGAGCGCGATAGCAACCTGACGCAGATTACCTTGTTTTTCCACCAGACAGCGTTCTATAAGCGTCTTTTCACTATCTTTCAGACAGTAATTTTTAGTGCTCCAGCCAGGTATCTCCGAATCACTATAGGTAGGCAGGTGTAATTCCTCGGGCAGATCTTTGTCCCTGATTTCCTCTATCTCAGTGAGATTTATAGTGCGTTCGACGATGTTCTCCAGTTCTCTAACGTTGCCCGGCCAGTCATAGCTTTCCATCACTTTCAGAGCGGAATCAGAAAATAACGCACGATTTCGACCAAGCGCCCGGCATACTTTTTCACAGAACCAGTCCGTCAGTTCTTTGATATCTTCTTTTCTCTCCCGCAATGGTGGAATTGGCAGACTGATTACGTTCAGACGGAAGTAGAGGTCACGGCGGAAGGAACCATGTTCAATATCTTTTTTCAGGTCCCGGTTGGTCGCTGCGATAATCCGCACGTTAACTTTCAACGGACGCTTGCCGCCAATGCGCATCACTTCACCTTCCTGTAAAACTCTCAGCAGGCTAGCCTGCGCTTCAAGCGGCATATCCCCGATTTCATCAAGAAATAACGTCCCGCCATCAGCCAGTTCAAATTTACCTGCGACACCACCACGCCTTGAACCAGTAAACGCCCCATCTTCATAGCCAAACAATTCACTCTGTACTAGATCGCGCGGAATTGCACCGCAGTTAACAGCAAGAAAAGGTCCCGCATTACGATGACTGCCATTATGAATAGATTGAGCAAAAAGCTCTTTTCCAGTTCCGCTTTCACCGGTCAGCAGTACGGTACTATCGCTACGTCCGACGCTGCGCGCCTTATTACGCATATCCTGCATCACACGTGACTGGCCAAGAATCATATCGAAGTTGTAACTGGCACTGCTGCCAATAACACGGTGAGTCATATCCCGCACGCGTCGGTTATCACGCATCGAGATCACGCGGCCACCTTCAGGAGTAGTGACAACAGAGATCACACATGAAATACGTGAATCAGCAACGGGACAGAGCGTGATATAACGATCTTTGCAGGCCGGTAGTTCTTTAAGAGAACATCCGTCCGGGCGCAATACTTCATCAGCATCACGAAAACGGACATCTTCCTGAATACCCAACACCTGGCGGGCATAACAATTTAGCTGGCGAATAGAACCTTGCTCGCTGATGACCAGCACGCCCTCATTTAGCGATTCCATCACCGACTCCTGCTCGTTCACCAAACGACGAAGAATCAGTTGCTGAGATATTGCCTCCGCGGCGGCCTGAACCGTGCCCAGCGTATGATAGTGGAAACAACCAGGATTAGCCGTCAGCGTCAGAACCCCTAGCATCACACCGTTTTCATCTCTGATCGGCGCTGCTGCACAGTGCTTGCCGCGTAAACGTAACGCTTCTTTATAGTTCTCTGCGCTCAGCAAATAGACGAGTTTGTTCTCTTTCAGACAGCGTCCGGTACAGTTTGTCCCCTGTACGGCCTCGCAAAGAATGCTACCAATTGGCGTCAAATCCTGACCACAAAAATGCACGATCACACCATTAGCATCTGTCAAGTTGATATGCCCGTCAGGGTTATAGGCTAGCAGGTTGCGCATGATATCGCGCGCGATGGAGATCAGCAGTGAATTATGCGCCATTATTCTGCGCAGTTCACTCTGTTCGCAAAACTGATACTCGAAGCGATAAGCATCAATACCATCGGTGTGGCTACGTAGCCATGACGCATGAATAGCAGATCGCAAACCTTTGGGCATTTGCCCCTGCTCAAATGCTTTCCAGGCCAAGCCTAGTTCATCAGTGTATTGGGCAAAACCGTGTTCGTAGTTAAGCCTCGCAATCAGCTCCCATTCTTCATCCCAGACACCGCCATAATTATGATTCATAAATTTCATTCTATTTTATTTTGGAAGTGTTCATTCTATGAACATGTTGTGATCATATGTCTTTTTTATAAACACTTTGTGATCATTGTCTTTTTTTATTTCCTTATAAAACATAGAAATGTGATTTGGCACGACTGTTGCTTTTAAAAGATGTCTTCCCTAAAAAGACAAAAACTAAAAAAACCAACGTGGAGAAATAATGAAATGTCTACACGAAAGCGCAACGTGCCTTACCTCATATTCATATGTGCCATCGCATCCGTTAGCGGGATCATCCTTGGTTACGATGCCTCCGTTATCTCAGGCGTCATCGACCCGCTTACCGAACATCTGTCGCTCACACCAGCACAAAGTGGTTGGGCAGTTTCTAACGTTATTTTGGGATGTATCGTGGGAGCCTGGGGTGTTGGGCGCTTTACCGATCGTTTTGGTCGTAAAGCAACCCTGATCATCACTGCCATCCTTTTCGCAATTTCCGCTATCGGATCAGCACTAGCCAACGATCTGACCTGGTTTGTTGTTTATCGCATGATTGGCGGGCTGGCCGTGGGCATGGCATCTGCTGTCACTCCACTCTATATCGCGGAAGTATCCCCAAAAGATCTTCGTGGGCGGATGCTGGGCATGCAGCAGATGCTAATGGTTGGCGGCCAATTAGTGGTTTATATCGTGAATTACCTGATTGCCAGAGGCATGGCCCATGAGTGGGTAGTATCTATAGGCTGGCGTTGGATGCTGGCATCTGCGCTAATTCCCTGCGTGCTGTTCCTTGTGATGGTTTTCTTTATGCCGGAATCGCCGCGCTGGTATGCGATGCGCAACCAGAAAGAAAAGTCACTCAAAGTACTTACCTCTCTGTCTAACCCAGGACATGCCGAGCGCTTATATGCTGAAATTCGTACCTCCATCGCTACCGATTCTGCTTTGCTGAGTATACCAACACCGCGCGGTATTCTGAGGGATAAAAAATCGTCTTACATCCTGTGGATCGGCTGTGCTATCGCCGTATTACAGCAGGTTTCCGGCATCAATATCCTGATGTACTTTGCACCTTCACTTCTGCAAAACGTTACTGGAAACACACAGGATTCCATGTTCCAGAGTATTTTCCTCGGCCTCGCGCTATTGGCTGGTGTGAGTATTGCACTGGTCGCCTTCGATCGTATCGGACGGCTCCCATTATTACGCTGGGGATCATTAGGTTGTGCCGCTTTCCTGTTATTCACCTCTTGGGCCTTTATGAATGAAGTTAAAGGCTACCTTCCCATTGTCGGCTTAGTTGGATTTATCTTTGTGTTCGGTATGTCCTGGAGTCTTGGTGCCTGGCTGCTCATTTCCGAGATCTTCCCGAATCGCATGCGTGCTGTTGCCATGGGTTATGCGTTTTGCTCTATGTGGGTTTCGAACTTTATTGTCACCCAGAGCTTTCCGATGATGAACCGTAACCCTGTATTGATGGAGCACTTCCATGGGGCTTTCCCCCTGCTGTTATGCAGTGGATTCAGCATTATAGCTTTCTGGTTTGTTGGACGTTTCCTGCCGGAAACCAAGGGTGTTTCGCTGGAAAATATTGAACCGCTAATGCTTTCAAAATCCCGCCGTTTTGGTCGCGAGCAGCAGATGCTCGTCACGCCAGAATCTGTTTCGCAAAAATAATTAATCAATACCCTACATCTAAGGAGAATTTTATGTCAGTAAAAAACGTTGTTCGCGTTGGTCTTATTGGCGCAGGTCGTATGGGCACCTTTCACGGTGAGAGCGTTGCTCAGCGTATACCGGGCGCAACGCTGGTTGCTGTTGCCGATCCTGTTCCGGGCGCAGCCGAGGAGCTGTCCGCCAGACTGGGGGCGAAAAAATCTTATACCGATCCGCAGGAGTTGCTGAACGATCCTGAAATCGATGCCGTCGTGATCGCATCTCCGGCGCGTACTCACGCCGAACTGGTCGTCGCCGCAGCCAAAGCGGGTAAAGCCATTTTTTGTGAGAAGCCAATGGCGGTCACTCTGGAAGATGCAGATAAAGCCATTAATGCGGCTAAAAAAGCCGGGGTTGCTCTACAGGTAGGCTTCAACCGTCGATTCGTGAGCGGTTTTTCTGCAGCGTACGAAGAGATCAAAGCAGGTAAAATTGGCGTACCGCAACTGTTACGTTCAACGACTCGTGACCCTGGTTTGGGCGATCCAACACCGATCCCGCACTGGACTATTTTCCTTGAAACACTGATCCACGATTTTGACATCCTGCTGCACCTGAATCCGGGCGCGAAACCCACCCGCGTTTATGCGGTTGCCGATGCATTAGTGCGCCCCGATTTTAAAGATCGCGGCCTGCTGGATACCGCAGTCGTGAATATTTGTTTCGACAATGGCGCGTTCGCCACGGCTGAAGCTAATTTCCAGGCAGTGTACGGCTATGACGTTCGCGGTGAGGTCTTTGGTAGTAAAGGCATGCTACAGGCAGGAAATATCAATGTGAATAACTGTGTGCGTTACACCGCTGACGGTATCTCTATTGACACCGCGCGTCGTGATACCGATCTGCTACATGATGCCTATGTTGCAGAAGTGACCGACTTCGTACGTTGCGTTGCGACAGGCGACACGCCAAAAGCGACCGGTGAAGATGCGCGTAATGCGCTGGAAGTCGCTCTGGCATGTATCGCATCTGTTCAACAGTCCCAGCCGATTAAGCTCTAAGGATAAAAATATGTCTACTTACTCACTGTCTGTCTGCGCTGAAATGGTATTCCTTGATCTGCCATTCATCAAGCGCGTTGAACGCATTCACGCCATGGGCTTCGGCGTGGAGATTTGGGACTGGACCCAAAAAGATATTGATGCGCTGGCGAAAACCGGTGCCCGCTTTACCTCAATGACGGGCTATATCTCGGGAAACCTGACCGATGATGAAGAAATTGATCACCTGCTTTCCAGCGCCAGTCAGTCACTTGAAGCTGCTCGCCGCCTCGGCTGCCCGTCTCTCAACTTGCACGGCACCGGGCTGAACAATGTTGGTCTGCCGGTGAAGCCTGTTGAAATTGTAACAGGTGCAATGTGGCTGAAAGCGAAGAAGACATTGGATGCCCTTGCGGCTATGGGGGAGAAGGCGGGCAAGGTATTCACTCTGGAAAACCTGAACACCGCCGTTGATCATCCGGGAACACCTTTCGCTAAAGCAGAGGAAACCATGGCCCTGGTGAGCGCGGTGAACAGTCCGTACCTGAAAATGAACCTGGATATTTATCATGCGCAGATCGGTGAAGGCAATCTTGTCGAGCTTATCCGCAAAAGCGAGAAACATATCGGTGAAATTCAGGTTGCCGATGTTCCGGGCCGTAAGGAACCAGGTACCGGTGAGATCAACTATAAGGCTGTAGCCCGCGCATTGAAAGGGATTAACTATCAAGGTGTGGTGGCGATGGAAGGTTGGGCATCGGGTGATTCTGTCATCGCGCTTGAAGCTTTCCGCGAAGCGTTCACGCTATAAGCGTTAACATCCTTAGGGGCTCATTTTGCATCGCTTCTAAGCTGGTCAGGAAGCGATGCATTTATTGTGAAGGATAGAACGATGAACGTATCAACACGTATTCATGTTGGCGTTAGCCCGCTCTCCTGGACTAACGATGTGCTGGAAGATCTCGGTGGCTATATCCCACTGGAAACCTGCCTGGCAGAAGCGGCGGAGGCAGGCTATGAAGGAATTGAACTTGGCCGAAAGTTTCCACGAACAATCGACACTCTTGCGCCAGTACTGAATCAGGCAAAGCTTAAGCTTGCGTCCGGTTGGTATAATGGCCTGCTGGCTAAACGAAGTTTTGAGGATGAGTTAGCAGCGGTACACGATCATGCCATGTTATTGAAATCACTGGGGGCAAAAGTCATGGTATATGGTGAGTGCGGCGCGATGCCCGGCCTCACACCACTCGATGAGCCCCTGTCGAAATCTCCACCCTTAGGGCATATTGAACTGCCCCAATACGCAGAAAAAGTGAATAATTTGGCAGTGTCTTTATTGAAGAACTATGGTTTACGTCTGGCTTATCATCACCATCTGATGATGGTTGTTGAAACCGACGATGAGTTGAAAGCCTTCCTGAAAGCAACCAATGACTTAGTCGGTATCGCCCTGGACTACGGGCATGCAACCGTGGCAGGCGTGGATATCAACTGGGTGCTGGAAAATTATGGCAACCGCGTGGCGCATGTCCATCTAAAAGATGTGCGTGGTGAAGTGCTCAATAACGTCATTAATAATAACCTGAGCTTCAATAATGCAGTAAGAGCAGGTCTGTTTACTGTCCCTGGCGAGGGGATAGTTAATTACGCTCCGGTTATTCATTTCCTTAAAAACTCAACCTACGAAGGCTGGATTATCAT
>OJXB01000216.1_pt1 | contig 6633 bp, 5 predicted proteins | sample 1600641 | NCBI WGS metagenome assembly OJXB01 (sample SAMN04436887, study PRJEB24849) | human gut metagenome | biome: human gut; feature: NICU; material: stool | host: Homo sapiens | place: USA: Saint Louis, MO | collected 2012-03-28
GCATCAGGCTTGCGCCCATTGTGCAATATTCCCCACTGCTGCCTCCCGTAGGAGTTTGGACCGTGTCTCAGTTCCAATGTGGCCGATCACCCTCTCAGGTCGGCTACTGATCGTCGCCTTGGTGGGCAGTTATCTCACCAACTAGCTAATCAGACGCGGGTCCATCCTATACCGCTAACACTTTGATATATCTACGATGCCGTAAATATATATTATCATGTATTAGTAAACTTTTCAGTATGTTATCCATGTGTATAGGGCAGGTTACCCACGCGTTACTCACCCGTCCGCCGCTCATCTTTCATTAATGCAAGCATCAAATCAGACGCGCTCGACTTGCATGTGTTAGGCACGCCGCCAGCGTTCATCCTGAGCCAGGATCAAACTCTCATAAAAAAATTTGTTCTCGCTCAGACTATTGTTATCTCTAAAATATCTGGCTTGGTTTGTTTGTGGTTTAAATCAAGTAAGTTTCCTTACATGGTTTAAACGATTAATCAATTGTCACTATGTGACTTTTGAATTAACCTGCTGTTCAATTTTCAAAGTTCATATTGACATTTGCAATTAGCAAATGAATGGTGGACCATCAGGGACTCGAACCCCAGACCTACCGGTTATGAGCCGGGCGCTCTAACCAACTGAGCTAATGGTCCATAAAAAGTAGCGGTAACGGGACTCGAACCTGTGACCTTTCGGGTATGAACCGAACGCTCTAGCCAACTAAGCTATACCGCCATATATGTGGTGCCTAGAGGCGGAATCGAACCACCGACACGGGGATTTTCAGTCCCCTGCTCTACCGACTGAGCTATCTAGGCATATAATGGCGGAGAGGGTGGGATTCGAACCCACGGTGCCGTTAAGCATCACTGGTTTTCAAGACCAGCTCCTTAAACCACTCGGACACCTCTCCATATATACATTTCAAAATGCTATACTTTAGATATTCAGTTTGGCTGGGGATGCGGGACTCGAACCCACGGATGCATGAGTCAAAGTCATGTGCCTTACCGACTTGGCTAATCCCCAATTATAAAAAATGAGCGCACAGGGATTCGAACCCCGGACACACGCCTTAGAAGGGCGTTGCTCTATCCAGCTGAGCTATGCACCCAAAATGAAATAAACTTGGTGCGGATGAAGGGAGTCGAACCCCCACGCCAAAGGCGCTAGATCCTAAGTCTAGTGCGTCTGCCAATTCCGCCACATCCGCGCATTATAGTTTATTTACTGGTGGAGGATGGTGGATTCGAACCACCGAAGTCGGTGACAACAGATTTACAGTCTGCCCCCTTTGGCCGCTCGGGAAATCCTCCGTGGAGCTGGTGATAGGAATCGAACCTACAACCTGCTGATTACAAGTCAGCTGCTCTACCGTTGAGCCACACCAGCATATTATTTTTTAAATGGCGACCTGGAAGGGGCTCGAACCCTCGACCTCCAGCGTGACAGGCTGGCATTCTAACCAACTGAACTACCAGGCCGCATTATTTAAGAATTTGGTGGGAGTAACAGGGCTCGAACCTGTGACCCCCTGCTTGTAAGGCAGATGCTCTCCCAGCTGAGCTATACTCCCACAATTCTATGGAGCGGGTGAAGGGGATCGAACCCTCACAGCTGGCTTGGAAGGCCAGAACTCTACCATTGAGCTACACCCGCAAAGTGACTCCTAGGGGAATCGAACCCCTGTTACCGCCGTGAAAGGGCGGTGTCTTAACCGCTTGACCAAGGAGCCATAATAAACTGAGACATTTATAATGGTTGCGGAGGCAGGACTTGAACCTACGACCTTCGGGTTATGAGCCCGACGAGCTACCAACTGCTCCACTCCGCGATATTGTATTTTAACACCATAAGCTGGTGCCGAAGACCGGAATCGAACCGGTACGAAAGTATAAGTTTCGCAGGATTTTAAGTCCTGTGCGTCTGCCAGTTCCGCCACTTCGGCTTAAATGGCTCCAAGGGTGGGGCTCGAACCCACAGCCTACCGGTTAACAGCCGGTTGCTCCACCATTGAGCTACCTTGGAATAACGTGGCTACGTCCTAACCTCCCAGGCGGCTTCCCACCAAGTACTTTCAGCGCTAAAGAGCTTAACTTCTGTGTTCGGAATGGGAACAGGTGTATCCTCCTTGCTATAGTAACCACATTATTTAATTAAAGGTTTGTACCTTCAAAACTGAATATTTAGTGAGCCTTTCGGCTAGACCTAATCCTTACTCAAACATCTTTTTTGGTCAAGTCCTCGATCTATTAGTATCAGTAAGCTACATACATTGCTGCACTTACACCTCTGACCTATCAACCAGGTAGTCTTCCTGGGATCTTAACCTTGCGGTGGGAAATCTTATCTTGAAGTTGGCTTCGCGCTTAGATGCTTTCAGCGCTTATCCTTTCCATACATAGCTACCCAGCCATGCCCTTGGCAGAACAACTGGTACACCAGAGGTATGTCCATCCCGGTCCTCTCGTACTAAGGACAGATCTCCTCAAATTTCCTACGCCTGCGACGGATAGGGACCGAACTGTCTCACGACGTTCTGAACCCAGCTCGCGTACCACTTTAATGGGCGAACAGCCCAACCCTTGGGACCAACTACAGCCCCAGGATGTGATGAGCCGACATCGAGGTGCCAAACCTCCCCGTCGATGTGGACTCTTGGGGGAGATAAGCCTGTTATCCCCAGGGTAGCTTTTATCCGTTGAGCGATGGCCCTTCCACGCAGAACCACCGGATCACTAAGTCCGTATTTCTACCTTGCTCGACCTGTATGTCTTGCAATCAAGCTCCCTTTTGCCTTTACACTCTTCGTACGATTTCCGACCGTACTGAGGGAACCTTTGAGCGCCTCCGTTACCTTTTGGGAGGCGACCGCCCCAGTCAAACTGCCCACCAGACAGTGTCCCAAGACCAGATTCATGGCCTATGGTTAGAGTCCCAATACTACAAGGGTGGTATCCCAAGGATGACTCCATCTAAACTGACGCCCAGATTTCTCAGTCTCCCACCTATCCTGTACATGTAGTACCGAGACCCAATGTCAAGCTACAGTAAAGCTCCATGGGGTCTTTCCGTCCTGTCGCAGGTACCCGGCATCTTCACCGGGACTACAATTTCACCGAGTCTGTTGTTGAGACAGTGCCCAAATCGTTACGCCTTTCGTGCGGGTCGGAACTTACCCGACAAGGAATTTCGCTACCTTAGGACCGTTATAGTTACGGCCGCCGTTTACTGGGGCTTAAGATCACTGCTTCGATTGCTCTAACAGATCCCCTTAACCTTCCAGCACCGGGCAGGCGTCAGCTCCTATACATCGTCTTGCGACTTAGCAGAAACCTATGTTTTTGGTAAACAGTCGCTTGGGCCAATTCTCTGCGGCCCCATTTCTGGGGCACCCCTTATCCCTAAGTTACGGGGTCATTTTGCCGAGTTCCTTAACAACAGTTCTCTCGCTGGCCTTAGGATACTCTCCTCACCCACCTGTGTCGGTTTGCGGTACGGGTACCTTTAATCTCGATAGAGACTTTTCTCGACAGTGTGAAATCAGCTGCTTCGCTACTTAGTTTCGCTCCCCATCGTATCCCAGCATTAATCAAACGGATTTGCCTATTCGATCTGCCTCAATACTTAGACACACATAACCAACAGTGTGCTCAGCTTATCCTACTGTGTCATCCCATCTCTCAAACGATTATCGGTAGTACAGGAATTTCAACCTGTTGTCCATCGCCTACGCCTTTCGGCCTGAGCTTAGGTCCCGACTAACCCAGGGAGGACGAACCTTCCCCTGGAAACCTTGGGTTTACGGCCTGAAGGATTCTCACCTTCATCTCGCTACTCATGCCAACATTCTCTCTCCCATACTGTCCACAGCTCCTTACGGTACTGCTTCATCCTGCATGGGAAGCTCCTCTACCCATCTTTCGATGCCGTAGCTTCGGTAGTATGTTTTAGCCCCGGAAATCTTCGGCGCAGGATCACTCGACCAGTGAGCTATTACGCACTCTTTAAATGAATGGCTGCTTCTAAGCCAACATCCTGGTTGTCTATGCAATCCCACATCCTTTACCACTTAACATACATTTAGGGACCTTAGCTGACGGTCTGGGCTCTTTCCCTTTCGACTATGAACCTTATCACCCATAGTCTGACTCCTGAATAAAAGATTATGGCATTCGGAGTTTGATAGTCTTCGGTAAGTGCAATACCCCCTAGGACATTCAGTGCTCTACCTCCACATCTCTACATTCAAGGCTAGCCCTAAAGCTATTTCGAGGAGAACCAGCTATCTCCGAGCTCGATTGGAATTTCACCGCTACCCACAAGTCATCCCCGCACTTTTCAACGTACGTGGGTTCGGACCTCCACGAAATTTTACTTTCGCTTCATCCTGCTCATGGGTAGGTCGCCCGGTTTCGGGTCTACGTCATGTGACTATGTCGCCCAGTTAAGACTCGCTTTCGCTACGGCTCCACACCTTAAGTGCTTAACCTTGCCACATAACGTAACTCGTTGGCCCGTTCTACAAAAAGTACGCGGTCACGCCAGTAATGCGCTCCCACAGATTGTAAGTGCAGGGTTTCAGGTTCTATTTCACTCCCCTCCCGGGGTTCTTTTCACCTTTCCCTCACGGTACTATACGCTATCGGTCACTAGGTAGTATTTAGCCTTGGGGGGTGGTCCCCCCTGCTTCCCACAAGGTTTCACGTGTCTCGTGGTACTCTGGATCATATCAAGAGTCTTCTTGGCTTTGTGTACGGGACTATTACCCTCTGTGGTAGAACTTTCCAGAACTCTTCCACTCGCAATAACTACTCCTTAAGATATGTCCGCAACCCCAAATTAGTAAACTAACTTGGTTTGGGCTCTTCCGCGTTCGCTCGCCGCTACTAGCGGAATCGAATTTCTTTCTCTTCCTTCAGGTACTTAGATGTTTCAGTTCCCTGAGTTCCCCTCCTTAGGCTATGTATTCACCTAAGGATACTTGGACATTACTCCAAGTGAGTTTCCTCATTCAGAAATCTCCGGATCAAAGTGTATGTGCCACTCCCCGAAGCTTATCGCAGCTTATCACGTCTTTCATCGGCTCCTAGTGCCAAGGCATCCGCCCTGCACCCTTAATAACTTGACCAGTTATTAATGAGATTTTTCTAATTTTGGTCTTTCGACCAGTGTTAAAAGAATAATTGGTGTTTTTTAATGAGTTTTCTCTCATATATTTTATCAAGTTCAACTTGATAGATGTCTTTTGTAATCACTAAATTATTCAGTTTTCAAGGTACAAATGGTGGAGATGAGGAGAGTCGAACTCCTGACCCCTTGCTTGCAAGGCAAGTGCTCTCCCAACTGAGCTACACCCCCATTTTTGCTTGTCTTTTTGCGAATTATAAAATTCTCACACATTAAATTTTGAAAGTATGAACTTTCAAAATCGAACAGCAGGTAATTCTCCTTAGAAAGGAGGTGATCCAGCCGCACCTTCCGATACGGCTACCTTGTTACGACTTCACCCCAGTTATCGACGCCACCTTCGACGACTTCCTCCTTGCGGTTGGATAATCGGCTTCGGGTGTTTCCGACTCCCATGGTGTGACGGGCGGTGTGTACAAGACCCGGGAACGCATTCACCGCAGCATTCTGATCTGCGATTACTAGTAACTCCAGCTTCATGTAGGCGAGTTTCAGCCTACAATCCGAACTGAGAATGGCTTTAAGGGATTAGCTCCACCTCACGGTTTGGCAACCCTCTGTACCACCCATTGTAGCACGTGTGTAGCCCTAAGCATAAGGGGCATGATGATTTGACGTCATCCCCACCTTCCTCCAGGTTATCCCTGGCAGTCTCTCTAGAGTGCCCAACTGAATGCTGGCAACTAAAGACAAGGGTTGCGCTCGTTGCGGGACTTAACCCAACATCTCACGACACGAGCTGACGACAACCATGCACCACCTGTCACCTCAGCCCCGAAGGGAAGGTGTGATTAAACACCGGTCTAAGGGATGTCAAGCTTAGGTAAGGTTCTTCGCGTTGCTTCGAATTAAACCACATGCTCCGCTACTTGTGCGGGTCCCCGTCAATTCCTTTGAGTTTCACACTTGCGTGCGTACTCCCCAGGCGGAGTACTTAATGCGTTAGCTGCGGCACCGAGGGGGGTAACCCCCGACACCTAGTACTCATCGTTTACAGCGTGGACTACCAGGGTATCTAATCCTGTTTGCTACCCACGCTTTCGTGCCTCAGTGTCAGTTGCAGTCCAGAAAGCCGCCTTCGCTACTGGTGTTCCTCCCAATATCTACGCATTTCACCGCTACACTGGGAATTCCACTTTCCTCTCCTGCACTCAAGTCTTCCAGTTTCGGAGGCTAACTACGGTTGAGCCGTAGCCTTTAACCACCGACTTGAAAGACCACCTACGCACCCTTTACGCCCAGTAAATCCGGATAACGCTAGCCCCCTACGTATTACCGCGGCTGCTGGCACGTAGTTAGCCGGGGCTTCCTCACAGGGTACCGTCATTATCTTCCCCTGCAACAGAACTTTACGATCCGAAGACCTTCATCGTTCACGCGGCGTTGCTGCATCAGGCTTGCGCCCATTGTGCAATATTCCCCACTGCTGCCTCCCGTAGG
>OJXB01000302.1_pt1 | contig 3790 bp, 4 predicted proteins | sample 1600641 | NCBI WGS metagenome assembly OJXB01 (sample SAMN04436887, study PRJEB24849) | human gut metagenome | biome: human gut; feature: NICU; material: stool | host: Homo sapiens | place: USA: Saint Louis, MO | collected 2012-03-28
ATTCTACTAATACTATTATACCAAATTACCATCTCTTTATCCGCAAAAAAACTGCATAGTCCTAAGACCATACAGTTGCTTGATTGATTTACATATAACATATTTACTTTTAAGATTGACCTGCCCTATGAACTCCAGTAATAGAGAACTCAACCCACTCAGCTATATTTGTCGCATGGTCTCCTATCCTTTCAAGGTATTTTGTAACCATTATAATATCGAATATCCACTCAGCATTTTCTACATTATTGTTTTGGATATAGTCCGCCACATTGGTCCTTACCTTCCCGAAGAACTTGTCTATCTTGTCGTCCTCTTCCATTACATACCTTGCCATTTCAAGGTCATTGTCTACATAGGCCTTTATGGAGTGCCTTACCATCCTAGATGTAGCCTCAGCCATTGTACCTATGCCCTTTATATCAACTGTATCTTCATTTTTAAAAGTCAATACTATCTCAGCTATATTTGAAGTCTGGTCTCCTATACGCTCCATATCCGTAATCATCTTTAGGGCTGAAGATATCTTTCTAAGGTCTTTGGCAACAGGCTGCTGCTGGAGTAACAACCTAAGACATATCCTCTCTATGTCTTTTTCCATCTGGTCAATCTCTTCATCTGCCTCTATAACTGCCCTCGCCTGGTCTGTATTTCCTTCTATAAGGGCCTTGGTAGCCTCTGCTATAGCTATTTCACATAACTCACCCATACGAGTAAGGTCCTCATCTAGTTTCTTGAGCTTCTTATCAAAAATATTTTCTTTAACCATCTTAACCAAACCTTCCTGTTATATAGTCCTCTGTACGCTTGTCTGCAGGTATAGAGAATAACTTTTCTGTGTTGTTGTATTCGACTACTTCACCCATCAAGAAAAATGCTGTATTATCAGATACACGCACTGCCTGTTGCATATTGTGCGTCACCATGACTATTGTGTAGTCTTTTTTCAGCTCCATCACTAGCTCCTCTATCCTAGATGTAGATATAGGGTCAAGGGCCGATGTCGGTTCGTCCATAAGTATTATCTCTGGTTCTACTGCAAGAGCTCTAGCTATGCATATCCTCTGCTGCTGGCCGCCAGACATACCTAGGGCAGACTTTTTAAGCCTATCCTTAGTCTCATCCCATATGGCTGCATCCCTAAGAGATTTTTCAACTATATCATCCAACTGGCTCTTCTTTTTTATGCCATGAGTTCTAGGTCCAAAGGCTATATTGTCATATATACTCATAGGGAAGGGATTGGGCTTTTGAAATACCATACCCACTCTCTTTCTTAGCTGGTTGACATCATATCCCTTGTAGATATCCTTGCCGTCCAACAATATCTCCCCATCTATCCTACAAGACTCAACTAAGTCGTTCATGCGGTTTATTGACTTCAATAGGGTAGACTTGCCACAACCACTAGGCCCTATAAAGGCTGTTATCTTATTTTTTTCTATCTCCATATTGATATTTTTAAGAGCCTTAAAATCATCATAATAAAGGTCTAGGTTTTTTATACTTAATATTCCCATCTATTGTTTTCCTCTTTCTTTAATTCTTTACCAACCTTCTAGCAACAACACTAGAAAGCGTATTTATTCCAACAGTCATAACTAGTATTACGACTGCTGTTGCATAGGCCTGGTTCATATATAGGCCTTCACTTGCCAAAGTATACATATGAACTGCCAAAGTCCTACCTGAACCCATTATAGAGCTCGGCAAGATTATTCCCGCCAGTATTCCAGGCACTGCTGAAGGAAGGACTATCTTAAATACAGTCCTTAGCTTTCCTGCCCCAAGTCCAAAACTACCCTCTCTAAAAGAATTTGGAACGGACTTTAGGGCCTCTTCTGTAGTCCTGATTATCAGTGGAAGGATCATTATAGCCAGGGTAAAAGCCCCTGCTATCATGGAAAATCCCCAGCCCAATGTATCTACAAAGAAGAGTAGTCCAAATAGACCATATACTATTGATGGTATACCTGACAGGGTCTCAGTAGTGAGTCTTATCAGTCCCAATAGCTTATTGCCCCTGCTTGCGTACTCAACTAGGAATATAGCAGCAAATATCCCAAGTGGAACTGCTATTACTAGCGAAATCAGGGTCATAATAAGCGTATTTATAAGGGCTGGCATCAATGATGCATTCTCAGACGTATGCTTAAATTCAAAAATAGAAGAATTTATATAGGGAAGACCATTTATAAGTATGTAGGCTATAATACCTATCAGTACTGCAAAAGTCATAACCGTAGCAAGCATTACTAGTAACATTACCACAAGGGACTTTGGATGAGCCTTATATTGTCTTAGCCTCTCTTTTATATTCGATTCTTTATTCATTGCTAGACCTCCTGTTTAGTAGGCTCACACTCGCATTTATAATCAGTATGAATACGAACAAGACTAGACCTGTCCCTATTAGCGCCCCCCTGTGTAAGTCGGTTGCATAGCCCATCTCTATAACGATATTTGCTGTAAGGGTCCTGACTCCCTTAAATATTCCAATCGGCATCCTGGCCTGGTTGCCAGCCACCATTATAACTGCCATAGTCTCACCTATTGCACGACCTATACCAAGGACTATACCTGCTATTAGGCCTGACTTAGCTGCTGGAATTATAATCTTAAAAATTGCTCTTTCATGGGTAGCTCCTAAGGCAAGAGCTCCCTCATAATAAGACTTGTTTACAGAACGTATAGCAGATTCTGTAACTCCTATTATAGTTGGTAGTATCATCGTACCCAGCAGGATAGAAGCTACAAATATACCACTTCCATTACCGCTATATGATATAAGTCCCATACCATTAAGTAGGTGGGAAAACTGCCTAGTCCAAGGTACCAATACCACTAGACCAAAGAATCCGTAGACTACTGAGGGTATACCTGCTAGTAGTTCACTTGCAGCCTTTAGGGGTCTATATATTTTCTCTGGACAGTACATAGCCATAAATACTGATGTAAGTATGCCTATTGGTACACCCACTAGGATGGCTCCAGCTGTTACGTAAATACTTCCGACTATCATTGGGAATATTCCGTACATGTCCATATTTGGTTTCCAGATTCTACCAGTTATGAATTTCATAAATCCAACCTGGCCTATAGCTGACAAACCATTATAGAAAAGAAATACACATATTAGTGCTACAGCCATTACTGATGTTAAGGCTGCAAGCATAAATACTATCTTCATAAATCTTTCATACCATTGACTTTCTTTCATTTATTTTGTTACCTCTTCCCAAGTCATCACCTGGCCTGTATATATCTTCTTGACCTGGTCCATAGTCAATTCACTTGTAGTATTTGCCTTATTTACTATGACTGCTATACCATCTATAGCTATTACCCTAGGCTCTAGTCCCTTTGACAATTCACTGTCTTTTAACTCCCTAGATGCCATACCTATATCATAGCTGCCATCTGCTGCAGAAGTCATGCCTGTAGTAGAATCTGTAGTCTGTAGTTCGATATCAGCGCTAGGATTTAGCTTCTTGTAAGACTCTATTAGCTTTTCCATGACTGGAGATACTGATGAAGAACCTCCTACTGTTATCTTTCCTGATGGCTTGGAAGATGTAAATTCTTTTGCAGAATCAAGGGGTATAAAGTGGTTATCAGATACTACCTTCTGTCCCTCTTTACTCATTATGTAGTTTATAAAGTCTTCTGATATAGGATTTTTCTTGTCCTTTTTAGTTGCTATATTAAAGTTTCTAGCTATTTTATAAGTCTTGTCCTTTATATTTTTCTCATTTGCCTCAACCCCATCTATTTTTAGGGCCTTTACCTT
>OJXB01000377.1_pt1 | contig 2962 bp, 3 predicted proteins | sample 1600641 | NCBI WGS metagenome assembly OJXB01 (sample SAMN04436887, study PRJEB24849) | human gut metagenome | biome: human gut; feature: NICU; material: stool | host: Homo sapiens | place: USA: Saint Louis, MO | collected 2012-03-28
CAAGTAACTATTACCTTCCGCAATTAATTTTATATATTTTTCCAACTCAAACTAACGACTATAACAAAGCCGTCTTACATAGAATACTATATAGACGGCTAAATGTCAATTACTTTTGCTTATATTTCTCTTGTTGCTTCTTTTAACCAAGCTCTTTCTTCATCTGTTAGATGTGGTCCTATGATTTCATACACGTTTTTGTGGTACTTGTTCAATTCTTCCTTGTCTGAATCAGTTAACATATCTACATTTATTGCATCAAAGTCAAATGGACAATATGTGATAGCTTCAAACTCCATAAACTGGCCATACTCTGTCTTTGGTCCATACTTAACTAGCAATTCATTTTCCAGTCTGATACCATGTGAGCCTGCTATATATATACCTGGCTCATTTGTAATTACCATACCCGCTTCAAATGGGTGTATTTCATGCTTTCTCACCTGCCACCTAAATCCTGTTGGTGGTTCGTGGATATTGCCTAGGTATCCAACTCCGTGACCTGTACCGTGGTTGAAGTTTCTTCCTGCGTCCCAGAATGGTTGTCTAGCTAATATATCTAGGTTTAATCCTGTACAACCATACATAAATTTAGCCTTGCCTAATCTTAGGTTGGACTGAAGTACTGTAGTATAGTCGTCTTTCATTTCCTGAGATATTTCTCCTAGAGCTGTCGTCCTAGTGATATCAGTTGACCCCTGCATATAGTTAGCACCTGTATCTGTCAAGAACAAAGTTCCCTCTGCAAGATTTACATTAGTTTCTTCTGTAGCAGCGTAGTGAACTATGGCTCCATGCTCTCCAAAACCTGCTATAGGTTCAAAGCTTGGGCAGATAAAGTCACCTTGGTCTACTCTAAGTGATTCTAACTTGTCTGATGCTGACATTTCTGTTTCTTCACTTATCTTGCCATTTTTAACCAACTCTTTCATCCAGTAGATAAACTTTGTATGAGCTATACCGTCTTTTATGTGGGCCTTTATTATATTGTCTATTTCAACATCATTTTTTATAGCCTTCATGAGTATTGTAGGGTTCATAGCCTCTACTACCTTCACAGACTCTGGTATATTCTTATACATAGCATAGTTCAACCTATCTGGGTCAACTAGAACACTTGTCTTTAAAGATTTTACATCTTCATAGATATCATTGTATGGCTTTATAACTACATTGTCCTTTACTAATATAGCCTTTATCTCATCGCTTATCTTGTCCTCATTTATGTATAATACAACCTTGTCATTGTAAACTATTGAATAACAAAGAATAAGTGGGAAGTACTCAACATCCCTACCCCTTATATTTAGCAGCCAGCCTGTATCATCAAGTGTTGTTATGATATGGGCTTCTGCACCAAATTTTTTCATCTGTGCCCTTACTCTTTCTATCTTGCTAGCAGCAGATTCACCACTGTATTTTTCATCAAGATAGAATATTGGTTCCTCAGATAGGGGAGGTCTATCTTCCCATACTTCATCAACTAGGTCAAGATCGTAAACTATGCTACCATTTTTAGCCTTTACTATAGATTCTAGTTCTACACCGTCACCAAATGGAACAGACCTACCGTCAAAGCCTAAGACCCCACCTTCTTTTAATTCACTCTCTACAAACTCATTTATTGTAGGAACATTTGGCTCACCCATCTTGTATAGGTCTACACCTGAACCCTTTAACTGGTTGCCAGCCTGTAGGAAATATCTACCATCTGTCCATAGACCAGCCTTATCTTCCTTTACAAGAGCTGTACCTGCAGAACCGGTAAATCCTGTCAAAAATGCTCTTTCCTTGAAATGTTCCCCTACATACTCACTATTATGATAGTCAGCAGTAGGAACCATATATTGTCTTTCATTAAGTCTCTTAATTTTGCAACTCTATCAGATACCTTCATAAGTTAATCCCCCTTATTTGAATAATTCTTTAAATCTATCTGTAGCCCTAACCAAACTATCTACAATTTCAGGTTCTCCTGAAGAATGACCTGTAATAGTAGCATCAAGCGTACAATTATTTAGCTTCTTACTAAGTAAGTATGCACCTATAAACCTACAGTCCATATCGTATCTACCATGGGCTATATGAGTAGGTATATCCTTGATAATATCTGCTTCATCTAGGATATAGTTCATATTGTCTCTGAACATATTGTTCATCCAGAAGTGGCACTCAATAGTTGCCATAGATATTGCATAGTCTTCATCACCAAAGTCCTCAACTAAATCATCATTTGGATGAAGTGTAACTATACTACCTTCCCACATAGACCAAGCCCTAGCAGCCTCAACCCTAGTAGCCCTGTCTTCGCTAGTCAACCTCTTGTAGTAGGCAGTTATAAGGTCTCCTCTTTCCTCTTCTGGTATAACCTTAATAAAGTTCTCCCACTTGTCTGGGAATATATTTGATGCTCCACCCTCTTGGTAGATCCAATCTATATCTTCCTGTCTTCCTAGGAAGATTCCTCTTAGGACTAGACCCATAGTCTTGTCTGGATGCTGTAGGGCATAGCTAAGGGCTAGAGTTGATCCCCAGCTACCACCGAATACCAACCACTTGTCTATTCCTAATTTTTCTCTTATCTTTTCCATATCACAAATAATGCTATCTGTATCATTGTTTGTAAGGTTAGCATGAGGAGTACTCTTTCCACTACCCCTCTGGTCAAATAATATTATCCTATAAAACTCTGGATCAAAGAACTGCCTGCATGATGGTGCTGTACCGCAGCCAGGACCCCCATGAAGAAATACCACTGGATGACCATTCGGGTTACCAGATTCTTCGTAATAAATTGTGTGTACATCGTCTACCTTTATGAAGTCTGTAAAATTGGCCTCTATTGAAGGATATAGTGTTCTTAGTTCTTTCATGATTCCACCTCTATTGTTTTATTTGCGAGAAAATCTCCCAATAATAATTAAGAAACCTTTTCTCACCTAAGACAAATTATAACATATTT
>OJXB01000479.1_pt1 | contig 2292 bp, 3 predicted proteins | sample 1600641 | NCBI WGS metagenome assembly OJXB01 (sample SAMN04436887, study PRJEB24849) | human gut metagenome | biome: human gut; feature: NICU; material: stool | host: Homo sapiens | place: USA: Saint Louis, MO | collected 2012-03-28
ACGCCCTACGTGGACTTTCACCACAGACTGACGGCATGCCCGTCATACTCAAAAAAAAGACGATAGAGTTTTATTTCTACCGCCTTTCACAAGTTTTATAGCTATTCATTTAATAACGCTTTAGCATTTATATATTAAATTTTCAAATCCTTATTACTCAGCATTTCGCCAAACATCGTATGATACATATCCTTGGAAGATTCCTCTATCTTTGTAATACTTGATATTTTATTTCCTGCATCTTTTGATGAAGCTCCGCAAAGATAAAAGGCTTCACTGTCCATTCCATAGTCAATGGCAATATACCTATCGTGATACTTTTTACCTGCAATTTTCATCTTCAGATTGATATTAGGGTAATCTTTTCTAAAATCGTTTAGGATATTTTTTGTCAGCATATCCTTGTTTTTCACATTGTCGCTAAAGACTATAATTTCAACATTGTCTTTTGCAGCCCTTAATAATTCTAAGGTTTTCAAGCCTATATAGTTATCTATTACATAAATGCTTTTCTTTGCAGACTTATATATTTTTGTATAGGCAACATCTGCTTCAATTTTATCTCCGTTCATTAAAAGGAAATGCTTGTATGTGTCCGGATCTATAAAATTATCCATAACCTTTTTCAAATCTTCTTTTGTAGCCATTTGGGACTTTATTTCAGCTATATCCTTTGTGTTTTGATTTGTCTGTACTGCTATTTGTACCAATTCTTTTGAGCTAATAAAATCTTGATTTTCGATTATAAAGTCTTTCATCTGCTTAAATGTTCTAATTAAGGCTCTACTTTGCCTAATCGCAAGTTCACCTCTTAATACCGTCATAAGCATATAAATACCTTGTTCTGTAAAGGCATTTGGTAAGTATCTTGAACCGCCCCAACTTGAGGTGAAATTTTTGCACCTCAAGTTTTCAAATTCATTCTCGGTCAGTTGAAACATAAAATCTTCGCCTTCAAACTTCTCAATATTGTTTTTCACCTGTCTATTAAAGTTTTTTGTTTCATAACCATATATTTCAGCTAAATCTGCATCAAGCATTACTCTTTGCCCACGAATAAGATATATTTTTTCTTGTATAGTTTTATTATCCAAAATAACGATCTCTCTGTTTTCTTCTGCCATGATGCCCTCCAACATTATCTAAATATCCTTTTCCAATTTGCTATGCAGTGCGTAGCTATTTGAATAAGTCTTATATTCTTTTATATTTTTCTACTCCGCCTTCAGCTTTTCCGATGTGTTCCACATTTTTTACAAGTCTCTTATTTACATTTTCATAAAACCATCTGCCAATCAATGCCGGCGGTGTTGCGATTAACTCTCTCAAAACAAATTCTTTGCCTTTCGGTAAAGAGCTAATTTTGTTTAATAAGGTAGTATATAAGTCAGCATAGCTTGTATTTTCTTGTAAACTGCTACACTTACAATATTCAGTAACGCTTGGGAAACCTCCCTCTATTGTTTTTTTAGTTAAAATTTCAAGTTCTTCATCGGTTACAGTAAATTGAATTCGCATTTATATATCCTCTCCTTATAACTGAGTTTATTACCATATCATTATCATTTTATCATAAATACGATATTTTTTCCATACTGCAATTTTAAGCCCTATTTTACACTTAGCTATAGTCTGTACCTATTTTATCATTAACGCTCTAAAAACACCTTTCCACCGTCTTATACGAGGTCTACAAGTGTTCACCCTTGTCATAATCTTCAAAGGTATATACTTTTGATTTACTGTTTTCCTTTAATTTTCCATATTCTTCATCAGTTAAGGAAACATTTTTATATTCTCCGTAAAAGGAGGGGGACATTTTTTCTTTTTCTAACTCTATATATCTCTTTATCTATCTCTATATCTCCGTTGCAGTTTTGTTGAAAAAGGTTGCAAGATGTTGCACCAGTGTTGCATTGCAACGCTTTTTGTCCTCTCGATTTTCTTGAACGCCTTGTAGAAGCTGTTTCTGAACCTATAAGACTTGGAATTTCTGTTAAAAAATACTCGTCATTTTCTGTGATTATCTCCATCAATCCTTGTGCTACAATATAATTTACTGTAACCATTACATCATCTTCCGTTTCATCAATCGTTAAGGCAAGCTCTTTGATAAAATCTGTTTCTACTCCATCATAATACAGCTTTCCACTATCTTTTAAGCTAAGTAAAAGCAATTTAAGATAGATGATTGTATAGGTATCTCCTCCTGATATTTTTCTTAGCCTTTTGATTCTCTTATCTGTAAAAAAATCTTCTTTCAATTTTAACCAATAGTATCTTCTGTTGTCT
>OJXB01000687.1_pt1 | contig 1476 bp, 2 predicted proteins | sample 1600641 | NCBI WGS metagenome assembly OJXB01 (sample SAMN04436887, study PRJEB24849) | human gut metagenome | biome: human gut; feature: NICU; material: stool | host: Homo sapiens | place: USA: Saint Louis, MO | collected 2012-03-28
GCAAACATGTCGAAGCGTCCAGCGGGAGCTGGTTTATCCCCGCTGGCGCGGGGAACTCGTCTGGAAGCTCTTATACCCGCGTCATCCGCGCGGTTTATCCCCGCTGGTGCGGGGAACTCCGGATACCTCATTACTCGGTGATTTATATGACCGGTTTATCCCCGCTGGTGCAGGGAACTCTTATAAAAAAGTGAATTTTTATTATGTCAATTCGGTTTATCCCCGCTGGTGCGGGGAACTCGCAGACCTGAACCGATACCGTGCGATGCGGGACGGTTTATCCCCGCTGGTGCGGGGAACTCGCTCCGGCACCAACGCCCGCATTAATTAATGCCGGTTTATCCCCGCTGGTGCGGGGAACTCATGAAGAAGGTTGGGGCGGTGGGGAAATTGAACGGTTTATCCCCGCTGGTGCGGGGAACTCACCCCCATCGCCGCCGCCAGTTTACCGGAAGACGGTTTATCCCCGCTGGTGCGGGGAACTCTTCACTGGGTCATCTTTCAGGCGCTGGAATTGCGGTTTATCCCCGCTGGTGCGGGGAACTCGCGCACTTTGCCCGTCACAATCAGTTGACTGCCGGTTTATCCCCGCTGGTGCGGGGAACTCTCTGGACTTTGACTGGATGATCACCGATCTGGCACCTATTGATTTATTAATCCAGCGCGCAGGTCGCCTGCAACGTCATATTCGCGATGCGGATGGGCAACGTAAATCTTCGCTCCCTGATGGTCGCCAGCCGCCAGTATTGCATATTCTGGCCCCGGAATGGCAGGAGCCTGCTGAGAACGGTTGGCTGGGTCAAGAGCTAAAAGGAACCGGCTTTTTTTATGCCGATCATGCCTGCCTGTGGCGCACTCAGGCACTACTGCGTCAGTATAGTGAAATTTGCATGCCGGATAATGCCAGAACATTGGTTGATGGCGTCTACGAGCAGAGAATAACTGCGCCAGAAGGGCTGCAAACCCTGTCTGATATCGCTTTCGGCAAAGTGCTTAGCCAGCGTTCGGTTGCAGCACAGAATTTGCTGCGTCACGATCTTGGCTACGATCGGGAAGCCAGCGATTTTTTATGGGATAAAGACAGAGAATTCTCTACCCGCCTGGGTGAAGAGAGTGTCGATATTTACCTGGCCTGGCTGGGGGAAGAAGGGGAATTACATCCCGTCGTTGCTGAAGGCTATTTTCGCTGGGAAATGAGCAGATTATCGGTTCGTATTTCCTGGTGGAGGAAGCAATCAGGTGAGTTTTCACTGCCCGGAGATGAAGTGCTTGAACAATTTCGTAAAAAACAGCATCGCCCAGCGGCACAGGTGGTTCTGGTATCGCCGGAAGGTGAAGCCAGTTATTACCATAAACAGACAGGATTAGGTTGATAATGGTGACGCCAGCATTTACGCAATGCTGGCTCACTTAAGATGGGTTTACCCTTCGTGCAGTCCGCACTCTCTTTTCAGGCCAAAGAAGCGCGTTTCTTCC
>OJXB01000797.1_pt1 | contig 1244 bp, 3 predicted proteins | sample 1600641 | NCBI WGS metagenome assembly OJXB01 (sample SAMN04436887, study PRJEB24849) | human gut metagenome | biome: human gut; feature: NICU; material: stool | host: Homo sapiens | place: USA: Saint Louis, MO | collected 2012-03-28
AAAAAACAGACTAGATAATTAGTCAGTCAGTAATCTATCAGCAACAAGTAAAGTTGTAAATACAAGATCAAACTAGTAGATAAAAATTAAATTGCAAATATTATATGTCAAATTCTTATATTTATCTTGACGGATCGCTTCTAATAGGATAAAATATATGGGTATGAGAATAAAAGATTCTCGTCTCTGCTCCGAGTAGGATCGGAGCCGTATAGTCCAAAGGGAGGTGAAAAATAATGAAAGCTTATGAATTACTTTACATAGTAAAGCCAACTCTAGATGATGAAGCTAGAGAAGCTGTACTAGAATCAATTAAGAACATAATAACAGAAGCTAACGGTGAAGTTGGTGAAGTTGATGTTTGGGGAAGTAGAAAGTTAGCTTATCCAATCCAGAAGTTCAGAGATGGTGTTTACACATTAGTGAACTTTAAGGCAACTGTTGATTTTCCAAAGGAATTAGACAGAAGATTAAAGATAAGTGAAGACGTAATAAGACATATCATAGTTGCGCAGGATGAAAAATAATAGGTGGTGTTAATATGAACAATGTTGTACTAGTCGGAAGATTAACTAAAAACCCAGAATTGAGGTATATACCAGGTTCTGGAACACCAGTGGCTACATTTACATTAGCTATTGATAGAGATTACAAGAATAGGGATGGTTCTACAACTACCGACTTTATTCCTGTAGAGATAATGGGAAAGCCAGCCGAATTTTGTGCCAATTATATTACAAAAGGAAGATTAGTAGGAGTTCAGGGTTCTATCAGAGTTGATAGATATGATGCTGCTAATGGAGAAAAGAGAAGCTTCACAAAGGTCGCAGGTCGTAACATACAAGCTTTGGAAAGTAAGAATAGCCAGGCTTCAGGTAGCGTAATGCCAGGTCCATCTGATGGTGGATTTAGTGCTCCTAAGTTTGAGCCAAGTGACGTAGTTAGTCCTTCTGAATTTTCAGCTGTTGACGATGACGATGTGCCATTTTAATGGAGAGGAGAGATTTAGTCATGATAAACAAGAAAAGACGTAAGAAGAAAAGAGTTTGTCAGTTCTGTGCTGACAAGAACACTAAAATAGATTACAAGAACTATCAGAAGCTAGAGAAGTTTGTCACTGAAAGAGGCAAAATACTTCCTAGAAGAATAACTGGTACTTGTGCTAAGCACCAGAGAGAGCTTACAAAGAATGACGATGATTATCGTGACCCACGAGATGGACTTCGCCTTATCAATTTCTGACC